>Ga0210074_1000259_pt1 | contig 20291 bp, 14 predicted proteins | sample China_Galinas_Co_FD_184860 | JGI IMG/M metagenome (GOLD analysis project Ga0210074, IMG submission 184860) | Wetland microbial communities from San Francisco Bay, California, USA, that impact long-term carbon sequestration -... | ecosystem: Environmental > Aquatic > Marine > Wetlands ... | reverse complement strand
GACGTGATCGAGGACCTGGAAATACCGGGCGACCCGATCGGCAAGTATTTCCGGGTCGGCAACGAGTGGTGCAAGATCGTTGGCGTGATGGAAGAGCGCGGCGAGCTGTTCGGCTTTTCACAGGACAATTTCGTCCTGCTGCCGTACGGCACGGCCAAGCGCATCATGGGCGCCTCGCGTGACCTCGATATACAAATCCAGTTGCTGGTCGACGACATGAACCGCCAGGACGAGGTCAAGGAGCGGATCCGGCGTGTATTGCGCCAGGCGCACGGGCTCAAACCCGGCGAGCCCGATGACTTCAGGGTGCAGACCGCCGAGCAGCTGACCGAGTCATTCAACACCGTCATCAACATGGTGACCGCGGTCTCCGCTGGCATCGTTGGCATATCCCTGCTGGTGGGCGGTATCGGCATCATGAATATCATGCTGGTGTCGGTCACCGAAAGGACCCGCGAAATCGGTATCCTCAAGGCGCTGGGCGCCACGCGCCGGGATATCCTGTTGCAGTTCCTGATCGAGGCGCTGGCCCTGACGATGATCGGCGGCCTGCTGGGCATCGCCATCGGCTACGGACTCGGCGCCATGGTCGCCGCCCTGCTGCCGGGTTTCCCGGCGGCCCACGTACCGTTGTGGGCGGTGCTGCTGAGCTTTGGTTTCTGCGCCGCCGTGGGTGTCATCTTCGGGATCGTGCCGGCGGCCAAGGCGGCACAGCTGAACCCGATCGACGCGCTGCGTTACGAGTAGCCATTGCCGGTGCGGATGTTGCCGCGGCGCGCACGGCAGCAGCCTTGGTTTGCCCTGCCGGGTCAGTTGGCCAGGGCCCGCCCTGAACTCAGTTCCGGTCCGGCCGCCAGTCGATGACGGCGGGTGTCCTGCCGTCCGAACAGACCCAGACCGTCGCGCGCATGCCGTCGATGAGCTCACCCGGGGTGGCCTCGATGGCCGTCCAGTCCGAGCGCCTGAACGGCGCACCCCACAAAAGGAAGTGGGATGAGGCATCCACGAACCCCCGGTGATCGATCGTCGTTTCCTCGACGGTATGCTCATCGGTGCTGATTTCGATCCAGATCGACTGTTCATCCCTGCTGTAACCGGTGACCTCACCGGTCCAGGAAGTCAACTGCTTGCGGTCACAGGAAACGCCCGGCGGCGGTGCAGGCCGGTCCGCGTGCTGGCCGCCGGCATCCTGGTCCGGGTTGTTGCACGCCAGCAAGACTGCGGTCAGCAGCATGACGGGCAGGGTTCTGAACTTTCGGCAATACCTGGATGAGCAATGATTCATGGTTTTCCAAACAAGCAGGTGGACTGTTCCGTGGCGGGCAATGGAATGGTCAAAAAAACGCCGGGAACAAGAGCGCCTGTAACGTGATCATTTCCCTGGCCTGGTGAATTTTTAGCCGGAACCGCGGGGGGCAGGTGCTGACTTGTCCACCGTGCCCTTACCCGGTTTAGTGCGCCTGACTCAAGCATAGTTCAGGCGTTTGCAAAAATATATGCCGCATTTACGCACCCGGGCGGCGTGTCTTCGCCGGCTCCACCCCGCGGGTGCGGGGTGGGTTCGTTGCGGGCCGGTGAATGCCTGTCAGCGGCTCACGCGGTCCTTCGGCCGCCCTACCTGGGCCATTCGGGTATGCGGCCCGGTGTCCAGGGCGCACCCTCCGCCTGCAGCGCCGTTTCGACGCTCGCCAGGTCGGCGGCGATGGCATGCAGATCGGCAATCGCCACGCGAAGTTGCTGATCCGCGATCAGGTAGGAATTACGATAGTTTTCCGTCACCGCCGACTCGCTGTCCCAATGGCCGCCGACGATGATGCCGATGCGGTCGGTCAGGGACATCGGCACCGGCTCCTGGCGACTGGCGATGGTGCTGTCGCCTTCGAACCTGACCGCCAGGTCCTGCATGCGTGCATTCAGGGCGCGCAGGGCCTGTTCCTGTTCCTCGCTGGCGGACGGCGTTTCCATGGCCGCTTTCAGCAGGTGATCGATGCGGTCCTGGATTTCGCCCCGGGCCTTGTTGGCGCCCATGACGGCGCGGTACAGGTCGCTGGACTGCATTTCGAAGTCGAGCAGCGCCTGGCGGTCATCGGTGACCAGGCCGCCTTCAAACATCGGTTTCAGGACGAACGACCTGGGTGACGAGAGCTCCTCCAGGTCTCCTTCAACGCGCTTCGACAGCGTTACGCTGTAGCGGCCGGGCACGGCCAGCGGTCCCTGAGGCGGGCTTTCCCACGGATAAAACTCGGTTTTCGGCTGCAGTTCGACCGGATCGGGCGCCGGATAGCGCAGGTTCCAGGCGACCCGGTGGAAACCCTTGCCGGCCGGTGCATCGATGCGTTGTATGACGTTGCCGGCTGCATCGCGTACGGTCAGCGTTACCGAGGGCGCTTCCTCGCGGTCCTCGCGGCGCAACTGCTCCCAGCTGGGGTAGGGGTTGTCTTCACCTTTCTTCTCACGCGCCTGCTCGGCCTTGCGGCGCTTGTCCTTCAGCGTCTGCAGGTCTTCGGGAAGGTAATACGCGAATACGGCGCCGTAGGGCGGGTTGTCGGCCGCGTAACGGCCCACGCCCCAGTCGCCCTTGCCGCCCCAGCCGCGCCGGCTGTCAGGAATGTAAAGCCAGGCGTCACGGACGTTGAACAGGACCGGTTTTTTCAGCGCATCGGCGCCGCTGCGCAACGGCGCATAGTCGTCGAGAATGTAGATGCCGCGGCCAAAGGTGCCGACCACGAGGTCCCCCTCGCGGCGCTGGATTTCGAGGTCGCGGACCGCGATGGTGGGCAGCGAGGTCATCTTGTTCCAGCGGTTGCCGCCGTCATTGCTGAAAAACAGCCCGAACTCGGTGCCGACGAACAACAGCTGCGGATCGACATGGTCTTCGATGATGGTGTGCGCGGTACCCCGTTGCGGCAGGTTGTTGCTGATCAGGACCCAGCTCTTGCCGCGGTTTTCGGTTTTCAGGACATAGGGCTTGTAGTCGCCGCGTTTGTGGTTGTCGATCACGGCATAAGCCACGTCGGCATTGTGGAACGAGGCGATGATGTCCTCGACCAGTGACATGTCGGGCACGTCCTTGAAGGATTCGACCGTGCTCCATTGACCGCCGCCGTCACTGGTCACGTGGATCAGGCCGTCGTCGGTGCCGGCATAGATCAGGCCTTCGACCAGCGGGCTTTCGTCGACGGCGATCAGCGAGCCGTAGACCGAGGTGGAAGTGTTCTTGGCGATCGCGTCCACGCTCCAGATACGCCCCATCACCTCCAGCTTGTTGCGGTCGATCTTGCGGCTCAGGTCACCGCTGACCGTCTCCCAGCTTGCACCGCGGTCATCGGAACGGAACAGGCGTTCGGCGCCGTAATAAAGCCGGTTGCTGTCGTGGGGTGAAATGATCAGCGGCGCGTTCCAGTTCCATTTGTAGTTGTTCTCGTCACTTCCCGGCATCGGCGTGATCTGCAGGCGCTCACCGGTGATGCGGTCGAAGCGGCCCAGTGAACCGTACTGCGCCTGGGCGTAAATGATATTCGCGTTGGTGGGATCGATCTGTGCCTTGAAGCCATCGCCGAACTGGGCGATGGACCAGTCGGCGTTGGTGATGCCGTCGGTATAGACGTTGCGGCTTGGGCCGCACAGGCTGAAGTTGTCCTGCGTGCCGCCGCAGACGTTGTAGAACGGCGTGTCGTTGTCCGGCGTGGCGCGGTAAAACTGTGTCGCCGGCAGGTTGCTGACATGCCGCCAAAGCTGGCCGCGGTCCCAGGTTTCGTAGACGCCGCCGTCACCACCGATAAACAGGTGGTCGGTGTTGGCCGGATCGATCCACAGGGCGTGGTCATCCACGTGGCGGTTCTTGAACGAAACCTTGCTCCAGGTCTTGCCGCCGTCCTCGGAAACCTGCGTGAAGGTATCGACCGAGTAGACCCGCTCCGGGTCTTTCGGATCGACGTACAACTCGTTGTAGTACTGCGGGCTGCTGGTCATGTGATCGGAGCGTTTCTCCCAGCTCTCGCCAAAGTCGGTGCTGCGGTACACACCCTTGTCCTTGTCATTGGCCTCGATGATCGCGTAAAGCACGTTCGGCGAGGACGGCGCCATGGCGAGGCCAATCCGGCCGAGGTCGCCGGAAGGCAGGCCGCCGGCGAGCTTCCGCCAGGTGACGCCGCCGTCGGTGGTCTTGTGCACGGCGCTGCCGGGACCGCCATTGATCAGCGTCCAGACATGCCGGCGGCGCTGGTAACTGGAAGCGACGATCACGTCGGGGTCGGCGGGGTCGATGACGAACTCGTTGACGCCGGTATTTTCATCGATATCCAGGATGCGCTTCCAGGTCTTGCCGCCATCGGTGGTGCGGTACAGGCCGCGGTCCCCGCCGGCGTTCCAGAGCGGTCCCTGGGCCGCGACGTAAACGGTATCGCTGTCACCCGGGTGAAACCGGATCATCGAAATGTGCCCGGAATCCTTCAGGCCAAGGTTCTTCCAGGTCTTGCCGCCGTCGACCGATTTATATACGCCGTCACCGTATCCGACGCTGCGCTGGGCATTGTTTTCGCCACTGCCTACCCAGATGACATTCGGGTTGGAAGGGTCGATTTCCACGACACCGATGGCAAATGAATCCTCTTTCTCGAAAAGCGGCGTCCAGGTAATGCCGTTGTTCTCGGTTTTCCACAGGTTTCCGCTCGCCATTGACACATAGAAAACCTGTGGCTGGCCGGCGAGGAACGCGAAGTCGGAAACCCGTCCCGAAGTCAGCGCCGGGCCGATGTTGCGCAGTGGAATTCCGGCCAGCGGATGATCGGCGGCGAGGCTGTTGGCGGGAAGGCTGAGGGCGGTGAGGAACAGGATCGTAAAAAGCAGTCTGATGCGCGGCATTTTGTCGATTTCCATTTTTCAATAAAGATTACCATTTTACGCAAAAGGACAGGCCCACGCACCTTTTAACCGGTCTTGAAAGTGCACGCTCACGATGATTGGCAAGGACTCGATTCAGGCGCGGCGCCAGGCGCCGGTGCACCACCCGCACGGAAAGCGAAAAACTGGATCAGTTTTCTGCCTTTAGCCTGTTTTTTTAATAATTTACTGCCCCGCTTGTACCATCGCCAGAGGTTTTTGTGTATCGTAGTAATCTGGTAACGGCAATGAATAATATACAAGCCAAAGAGCTTTGGAGTCAGCTTAAACAACGCAAGATCGTTCGTGTTGCGTTGGTGTACCTCCTTGTGGGTCTGCTGGTGATACTTTTTGCCGCCTTCGCCTTCGAGTCTCTCGGTGTGCCGCCGATCGTCCTTACCCTTTTGCTGGTGGCCACTTTTCTCGGTTTTCCGATCGCGCTGGTGCTTGGCTGGATGTATGAAATTACCCCGGACGGCATACGCAAGGACTCGACGAACCACATAGAAACCACCACGAGCATCGAAATTTACGATGCCGATTCGCCCTCCATCGCGGTGCTGCCTTTCGAAGACCTCAGCGAAGATTCCGACCAGACGTATTTTTGCGAGGGGTTTGCGGAGGAAATCCTCGACGCATTGCGCAAGTATCCGAAACTGCGCGTAGCCTCCCGGGTGGCCTCGTTCCAACTCGGCGCGCGTAAACCCGACTTCAGGGAGGTGGCCAGGAAACTCAAGGTGCAGTCGGTGCTCAAGGGCTCCTGCAGCAAAACGCCCGGAAAGATTCACGCCAGCCTGCAATTGATCAATACCGAGGACGGAAGCCTGCGCTGGTCCCGCCAGTACGACCGCCCGCTCAAGGACATTTTCGACATCGAGGAAGACATTGAAAACTCGGTGTTGAAGGCTCTGAACGTGGAAAAGCCGGACACCCCCCGCGTACCCCGGCAACGTGTTGACCCGAAGGTCTACGACCTGTTCCTGCGTGGCCTGAGCTGTTTTGCCAGGCATACCACGCAGGATAATGTCTACGCGCGGCAATTGTTCAAGCAGGTCATCGATATCGCTCCCGATTACGGCCGCGCCTGGGCCTCGCTTGCCTATACCTACGGCTATTCCTACATGTATTTCAATGCCACCGATGTCAACCTGACGGAGGCGAAACGCACCAGTAAACAGGCGCTGAAACTGGCGCCGGAACTGGCGGAGTCCCACGTTTCGTCGGGTATCGCCTGCTGCATGGACCAGAATTACAAGAAGGCCGAGGACGAGTTTGAAGCCGCCATCGAGCTCGATCCGAAAAACTTCAGGGCCTGGTATTTCTATGGCCGCGCCAAGGTTCATGAAGGCGATCTCGAACGGGCGCTGAAACTGTTCGACCGGGCCTCCAGGGTCCGCGCCGAGGACTACCAGAGTGTGTTGTTGCAGGCCCAGCTGTACACCAGCCTGGGGCAGAAGGACAAGGCGCTCGGAGTGACCCGCATTGGTATCGAACGCGTCAGGGCAATGCTCGAAATCGATCCGAATGACAACCGCGCGCTGAACATGGGGGCCTTCGCTTTGCTGCGCATGGGTCAGCCGGAGGAAGCGAGCAAGTGGATGTGGACCTCGCTGAAGAACGCCCCGATGGATTCGATCATCCAGTACAACGGCGCCTGTTTCTTCTCGCTGGCAGGGGACGTCAAGCATGCCCTGGATTGTCTCGAACACTGCCTGATCAAGGTCGGCAATATCAGCCGCGAGTGGCTGGATCACGATTCGGACATGGACAATATACGCGACCACCCGAGGTTCGCGGAAATCGTCAGCAACTTCCTCGAATAGCAAAAAACCGCCTTACCTGGGTTATGATGCGAACATGCATCTTCTGCTGCCGTTTATTCTCATCCTCGCATTGATCTTTGGCCCCGGCTGGTGGGTGCGCAACGTCATGAGCCGTTACAGCAAACCGGCCGACCGTTACGAGGGTACCGGCGGTGAACTGGCCAGGCATCTGCTGGACCGCCTCGATCTTCAGCATGTAACCGTCGAGGAGACCGGCGATGGCGACCACTACGACCCGCAGGAAAAAGCGGTCCGGCTCACGCCCGACAAGCTCAATGGCCGTTCGCTGACAGCGGTGACGGTGGCCGCGCACGAAGTCGGCCATGCGCTGCAGGACAAGGCCGGTTATGCGCCGTTGAAACTTCGCAGCCGGCTGATCACCATGACACGCCCGGTGGAGAAGCTGGGCGCGGGTATCCTGATGGCTTCGCCGTTCATCGGCATGCTCACCCGGGCGCCTTCGATCAGCCTGCTGATGATCCTCGGCGGCATGATGAGTCTCGGCGCGGCCACGCTGGTGCACCTCGTGACCCTGCCGACCGAGTGGGACGCCAGTTTCAGACGCGCCCTGCCGATGCTGGAGCACGGCGGCGTCCTCAAGCCGGTCGACCTGCCGCACGCCCGGCGTCTGCTGACCGCCGCGGCGCTGACCTACGTCGCCGCCTCGCTGGCCAGCCTGTTGAATATCGCCCGCTGGTGGGCGCTGTTGAGACGTTAGAAGTTGTACCCGTTGTGAACGCACCCATGCTCGCCTGCATGGGCGCCGGTCGTGCACGGTACCTTGCTTCCGGACACGCCGTGAACCCATCCCTGGGGGCTCTTTCTCGACTTCCTGTCTCGCAAGGTCCGTAATCAAGGCACCGTACACCCCCACCGCTGTGCCAAATCAGTTCACTGTGGTTTCTGATACGGGGCAGCACTATATGTCCGGAGCCGGGGTGGGTAGCGCTTGCCAGGGCCGTACGAGGCAGGAAGCCGGGTACAGAGCGATACATGGACGTACTTGGCCGCTTCTGCGCATCCCTGCGCTCGCGGCATACCGTTCATCCTGAACATAAGCGCGTCCTGGAATCAGCCACCCACCCCAACTCCCGCACCGCGTCTGAAAATACGTAATTGCCAAATGGGGCAGTTGGAACAAAAAATGCGAACGGCCTATTCCACACGCTCCTTGGTGCCCATCCACTTCGCCAGCGGGTTGGCCGTCATGCCATGGGCGACGAGGCTCAGGATGACCGTCAGGCTCACGACCAGGGCCAGGACTTCCCCGTGCGGGACCCTGGCGTTGATCACCATGATCGTAAACACGATGCTGGCGAGACCGCGTGGCCCGAACCAACCGAGGAACAGGCGGCTGTCCGCGCGTTCACTCGTGCCCGCGAGCGACAGGTAGACCGGCAACATGCGGATCACCGTCAGGCTCAACACGGCGTACAGCACCGCATCCCATGTGAATGCCTTGAAGGTGGGGCCGATGACCAGGGCGCCGAACAGCATCCAGGTCACCAGGGCCAGCGTTTCTCCGGCGCCCTCGGAAGCGAATACGAGCTTGTGGGTGGCTGCTTTTGCGAGGTAGCCGAAATACATGCCGCCGGTGAATGCGGCGATGTAACCGCTGCCGTGCAGGCTGTCGGCGACGGCGAAACAGGCCAGCGCGAGTGCAACCGGCGTGATCTGCAACCAGATTCTGTTCACCCAACCCCGGTGCGCGCACCAGTGGAGCAGCCTGGCGCCGACGTAGGTGAGACCCAGGCCAATGGCCGCGCCGATTCCCAGTTCCCTGGCGACCAGTAACATGGCGGACTCCTCGTGACCGCCGGTTTCGCTGCTGACGGCCAGGGCGATGAAGAACAGCAGGATCGGGACGCAGATCCCGTCGTTCAGGCCGCTTTCGACATTCAACCCCTCGCGCAACCGCGCCGGAACGCGCTCGTTGCTGATAACGGCCTTGCCGAGGGCGGCGTCGGTCGCCGCCAGCATCGTGGCGAGGATCGCGGCTTCGTAGAGGGACAGGCCATCGAACAGCAGCGCCGCGCAACCAAAACCCAGCAGGATCGCACCCGGCAGGCCGAGCAACAGCATGCGGGACGGGATGCGGAACTGGCTTTTGAGGACTGCCAAATTGGCGTTGGAAGCGTCATTGAACAGTACGATGGCGAGCGTCAGGTCGGCCAATACCCGCAAGTCCTCGCTGGCCGCGTTTCCGCTGATCCAGCCAAGACCGGAGGGACCGAGCAGAAACCCCGCAACGACAAACACCATCGGCCCTGAAATCACGGTGCGCTCCACACGTCCGGCGATCGCGCTGTAGACGAAGATGAACAGGGCCAGAATGGCGAGTTCTATGTACATGGCAATTTGTTGCTCCGAGGTGGTCCGAAAGCGGTCTACATCGGCCAGACCCAAAGGATGACGGGTGCGCCAATCGCGATGACGAGGATCTCCAGGGGCAGCCCCATGCGCCAGTAATCGCCAAAGCGATAGCCGCCCGGTCCGAGTATCAGCGTATTGTTCTTATGCCCGATGGGCGTCAGGAATGCACAGCTCGAGGCGACGGCGACGCACATCAGGAACGGGTCCGGGCTGACGCCCAGCGAGTTTGCGATGCTGAGCGCAATCGGTGCGGTGATAACGGCGGTGGCGACATTGTTCATCACGTCCGACAGTGTCATCGTCACGATCATCAGGATGACCAGCACCATCGCGGGCGAAACGTTTTCCGAGGCGCTCACGATCCAGGATGCGATCAGGCCGGTGCCGCCGCTGTTTTCCAGGGCCACGCCGATGGGAATCATCGAACCCAGCAGCACGATCACCGGCCATTCGATGGATTCATAGATTTGCCGCAGCGGCAGGATGCCGGTTAACACCATCAACACCACGGCGATACCGAGGGCGACCGGCAAATACAGCACGCCGAAACTGGCCAGGGCCACCGCGCCGGCGAAGATGGCGACCGCCAGGCCGGCCTTCTTGCGTTGTACGAGCTGCAAACCACGCTCTTTCAGGGGCAGGCAGCCGAGCCAGTTGGCGATGTCATCCAGCTTTTTAGTGTTGCCGAGAAGCAGGAGGATGTCACCCGCCTGGATTTCCAGTTCCTGCACCCGCTTGGTGAATTGCTTGCCCTGCCGCGAAACGCCGAGCAGCGTCACCCCGTGGCGATACATCAGGCGCAGGGACAGCGCCGAGCGGCCGTCGATGCGCGCACCCTGTGGAACGACCACTTCCAGCAACGAGGCATCGTCGGATTTGAACACCCCCTTGGCGGCATTGGTTTTCCGTCTGTACTCGAGCTTCAGGGCGCCAACGAGCGCTTCGATCCCTTCAGGCGCCGCTTTCAGCACGAGGATGTCATTCTTGCGAATTTCGACGCGGCGGGCCATGCCGGGCTGACGTTCACCGCGCCTTATGAGACCGACAATTTCGACATCGTGCTCGGCGGTCACATCGTCCAGTTCGCTTACTTTCTGGCCAATCGCCGGGGACCCTTCGGGTACTTTCAACTCGGCAAGGTAATCTCCGAGGTGACTCAACTCCGTGGTCGTGTCGTGCTCGCCACGCGCGACCGGTATCAACCGCCAGCCGATCAGCGCAACATAAGCGACGCCGACGATGGCGACGGCCAGGCCGACGGGCGTGAAATCAAACATGCCGTAGGGTTCGCCCAGCGCTCGCCCCCTGTATTCAGCGATCACGATATTCGGCGGGGTTCCGATCAGCGTGATCATGCCGCCAAGTATCGAGGCGAAGGACAGTGGCATCAGGCTCAGAGCCGGGCTGCGCTTGGCCTTTACCGCAGCCTGTATATCGAGCGGCATGAGCATGGCCAGCGCCGCGACGTTGTTCATCAATGCCGACAGTGTCGCCGCAAAGCCGGCCATGATGCCGATATGCGCCGCCAGCTTGCGCGAGCCGCTGATCAGGTAGCGTGAAAGCAGTTCGATGGCGCCGGAGTTCGACAGGCCGCGACTGACGATCAGAACCAGCGCGATGACGACCACGGCGGGGTGCCCGAAACCGGAGAAAACATCATGCCCGGGTATGACACCTGCAGCCGCTGCGATCAGCAACGCCGAAAATGCAACGAGATCGTAACGCCAGCGTCCCCAGATCAGGAACACGAAGACGAACAACAGCAGGGTGAATAATATGTTCTGGTCTGTCATGCCCTATTCTTATCCATTGGTCCCGCTCGATTGCCTGACACCGCCACGGCGGAACCCCGCCGGTGGCCGGGATGCGCATGTTCATGGAACCGACAATTGTAGTAACTCCGACATTCAATAGCTAATTGAAGATTTTTCCTGGCGCCTGCCGTGCGGGTCGCCCCCGCTTCGGGGCCGCTGGAATATCGAGGCATAATATTCATTATAATATTTGTGACGCAGCTGCTTTTTCGCTGTCTGAATGATGCAGTTGTGTTTTAACCAGGAGAATCACATGAACAGGTTCTTAAACAGATTGGTGGTTCTGGCGGCGCTGTGCTGTTTCGCGGGCAATGTGAGCAGCAAGGAGTTGATCCAGGAATTCAATGGCTCGGAAAGCAAAACGACGACCGAGTTCGAGGTCCAGGCACCCTGGATCGTGGACTGGCGTACGCATGGCGATTACCCCGGCCAGATGGCCGTGGAAATCAACCTGCTCTCCCCCACGGGTGAGTACCTCGGCAAAATTGCCATGACCAAGTACGTGGATGACGGGGTCAGGCTGTTTCACAAGGGTGGCCGTTTCATGTTACAGGTCAATTCCAGTCTTGCGTCCTGGACGTTGCGCGTCGAGCAACTGACCCCGGAGGAAGCCGAAGCCTACAAGCCGGTGGAAAAGATCGAATAGGCAGACGTCCCGGTTCGACAGGCGGTTTAACGACTTCCCGGCCATTGACCCGGCGCGGCTTCACCCCAACATCCTGTTGTGCAGGATATTGTTGGGACGTCGTGACACCTGGCCGTTAAGCACGGCGGGGATTCGTCAATCCATTTGAGAGTGGCCGAACTATGGAATACAAAGACTATTACGCTGTTTTGGGTGTTGACCGCAAGGCCACCCAGGATGAGATAAAGCGGGCATATCGAAAACTTGCACGCAAGTACCATCCGGATGTCAGCAAGGAAGCCGACGCTGAACAGAAATTCAAGGACCTGGGCGAAGCCTACGAAGTTCTGAAGGACCCCGAAAAACGTATCGCCTACGACCAGCTGGGTTCAAACTGGAATAACCAGCAGGGCTTCCGTCCGCCACCGGACTGGGGCGCCGGGTTCGAGTTTCACGGTTCGCCGCGGGGTTCCACGCGCCAACACGATTTCAGTGATTTTTTCGAGTCGCTTTTCGGCCAGGCCAGGAGTCCGGGCGGCAGTGGCCGGGGGTTCCATATGCAGGGTGAAGACCACCACGCCAAGATTCTCGTCGACCTCGAAGACAGCTACAACGGCGCGTCCCGTTCGATTTCCCTGCAGATGCCCGAGGTGACGGGTGACGGCCACGTGGTCAGTCACAAGCGGACCCTGAAGGTCAACATTCCCAAGGGTATACGGCAGGGTCAGCAAATTCGTCTGAGCGGCCAGGGCGCCAGGGGGCATGGCAGCGGCGGGGCGGGCGACCTGTATCTTGAAATCGAATTCAACCCGCATCGTTTCTACCGCGTCGAAGGGGCGGATGTCTACCTCGATTTGCCCGTGGCGCCGTGGGAAGCCGCGCTCGGCGCCAGCGTCAAGGTGCCGACACCGTCCGGGGCGATCGACCTGAAGATACCGGCAAATTCGAAAGCCGGCAAAAAGTTGAGACTGAAAGGCCGGGGCATACCTTCGAAAACACCGGGCGACCTTTATGTCGTGTTGCAGATTGTCCTGCCGCCTGCCAATGACGACAAATCGAGGGAGCTTTACCGGCGGATGCGGGAAGAAATCAAGTTTGATCCGCGCGCAGCGATGGAGGTGGCCTGATCATGAGCAATGAAGGCAATCACGGAAAAGTACTTTATGGCGAAGTCCTCGGTGACAGCGACCTGGTCAGCGTCGCTGATCTGTGCCGCAGTTGCACCGTGGAAACCCAGACCATTAGCATGCTGGTGGCGGAAGGCATACTCGAGCCGCGCGGCAGCGACTTCGAGCACTGGCGTTTCAGCGTGAGCAGCCTGAGACGGGTAAAGACGGTCATTCACCTGCAGCGGGACCTGGGTGTCAACCTGGCGGGCGCTGCGCTGGCGCTGGATTTGCTCGACCGTATCGCCGAGCTGGAGCGCCGTTGATCCCGGGCCCTCCGTGACGCGTTCCGTGGTTATGTTCTATGATGACTAAAGCAATGTTTGCCAATCAATTTGAGGGAGTTCCGATGAAATATTTACTCAGTGCACTGTTGATCATATCCGCCGGCCTGGCATTTGCCGATGATTTTGACGTCGTCGAAGTCAAGTTGGAAACGGCGATGGCGTCGGATGTCAGGACGGATGCTGAAAAAGATCGCGACCGCAACCGCCGCCCGGTCGAGACCCTGGAGTTTTTCGGTTTGCGCGACGACATGAAGATCATCGAACTGCTTCCGGGTGGTGGCTGGTACACCAAGCTGCTGGTCCCCGTGGTGGCGGAAAACGGTGAATACTACGCGGCCCTGGGCACCGGTAATATTGCCAGGAATTTAAGCGCCGAGCCGGGCTTCGAGGACATGCAGATCACCGCGACCGACTCGAAAGTCTACAAGAAGGACGGCGCGCGTCTGTACACCCTGGAAACCACGGGTTTCGGCGTCACCGATGCCGACATGGTGCTGACCTTCCGCAACTACCATAATTTCGACGCCGAAGGCCGCGCGGCCATGAACAAGGCCGCATTCGACGCCCTGAAATCAGGCGGTATTTACGGAGTCGTCGATCATACCCGTCGTCACATGGAGCCCGACAATCCTGAAAACGTACGCCGGACAGACCCGGTGATGGCGATCCTCGAAATTGAATCGGCCGGGTTCGAGTTCGTGGGTTATTCCGATCTGCACTACCGCGCGGATGACGAGTTGCGTTACGAGGTCGGACGCAAGACCGTGACCGGCAACACCGACCGCTACACGCTTAAATTCATCAAACCCTGATCAATCGGGGCGCCTGAAAAGGTCCCGTGCCCGGATCCGTCCACCGGCCGTTGAGACCAACGGCCGGTGGGGGGAAAATCCAGTCTGCGGGAGAGCTCCCGCGGCGCTTTTACTGCGCGCTCAATGTCTCGCAAAGCGCGACGTTGTCGGTGGCCACGCGCTGGATCGGCACGATGCCCTGGCGGTTGATCGACGGTATGTCGTATTCGATCGTACCCGAGCTGCAATCCGCGAACGTCAAGGTGATCGTGCCGTCCGAACCCGGCGGGTCGGTACGCGTGATCTCGCTGGCCTCGTCGAACAGCCCGCCCGATGCGAACTCGATGTTCATCACGGAGGTGTTGCCGTTGATCGCGCCGAGCGCGGTCATCCAGCGATGGCCGGGTGAGCCGAGGTTGGCGGCCGACTCGTCCGCGGGCAATTCCGTATCGTAGGTGAACCAGGCCAGGCTGACCACGCCGAGGTCCGGAAATACGGTAATGAAGAAACCCTGGCCGCTGGTGGCCGGGTTATACCAGCCATCGTTCAGACCGGGGTTCATGACGAAGGTCGAGGCGGGCGGCTCGGCTTCCGAGGAAACGTCCGTCATGACCAGGTTCGCCTCGGTCAGGAAGGGTGCCCCGTCATAGTTGATGACAGGCATGTCCTCAAAAGTGCCCGGCAATCCGAATCGCGGTAGCTGGCTGATGGCGTCGACCACGTCCATACCCTGCGTGACCCTGCCAAAAACGGTATAGCCGCCGTTATCGATATCGAGCGTGGCCGAGTTGTCGCCGAGGTTGATGAACCACTGGCTGCGTGCGCTGTCGGGGTTGCCGGCGACCTTGGCCATGGCCACGGTGCCGCGCGTATTGGAGACCTTGAACTCGTTGTCGATGGGGTCAAATGGAATGATGCCCATCGGTTGGGTGCCGTTGAGGGTAAATCCACCGCCTTGTATCACGAACCCGGGTACGCTGCGGTGAATGAAAGAATTGTAATACTTGTAGTTCTGAACGTAGTTGAGGAAATTGGCGACCGTGTTCGGCGCGTCTTCCGTCAGGAGTTCGATTTCAATGTCGCCGAGCGGCGTCTCGATGAGCGCGGTATCGGCCATCGTCGTCAGCGGAACAGCCAGCAGCGCAGCGAGGCCCAACGCGGCCAGCAGGTTGCGGAATGCTTTTGGAGATTTCCTTGGGTTAGCTTTTAGCATTAGTCAGTATTTCCGGGTTGTAAACATATGTTTTCAGGGGGCATGCAATATACCAGACCTGACAAATGGATCAAGGATTGCAATTGACCGGGGTCAGTTGAACTGCTGATAGTTGGCCGGGTCTTACTGTATAGTGACAGTACTGAAAAAGCAGAGGGGCTAGATCATGAAAAAAGCAGTTCCTGTCGTCGTGCTCGTCCTCTTGTTCGGTGGCGCCGCCTGGTGGTTCCTGACCAAGTCACCGCAACCGGTGGAAGAAGCGCCGCCACCACCAGTCACCCCGGCGCAACCGCAAACGGCGCAATCACAGCCGGCGCCTGAAGAGACTGTCGTTTACAGCGAAACTGAAGTCGAACCCGAAGTGGCTCCGGAACCACTTCCGGAACTGGCTGAAAGCGACGCCGAGATCACCCAGGACCTGGCGGACATTGCCGGCACCGCCCGCCTGGCGGATTACCTGCTCGCTGACCAGGTTGTCAGCAGGGCGGTGGCATCGATCGACAGCCTGACCGCCCGCCAGGTGCCCGTTCACATCAACCCGGTAAAACCGGCGGAAGACAAGTTTATCGTCGACACCGAAGGTGACGAGACGGTTCTGAGTGAGAAGAATTTCGACCGCTATGACGGTTATGTCGCGTTGCTGCAGCGCATGGACAACGATGAACTGGTGAATTTCTATCACCATTATTACCCGTTGTTTCAGCAGGCCTGGGAGCAAAATGGCGGCCAGGGTTCATTCAATGACCGGCTGCAGGAGGTGATCGATAACCTGCTGGCGACACCCGACCCCGCGGGCCCCGTGTACCTGGTCAAACCGGAGGCGGTGTACCTGTACGAGGACCCGCAACTGGAAGCCCTGACGGCGGGGCAGAAAATCCTGATCCGCATGGGTAGCGCCAACGCGGCCGTGGTCAAGGATAAACTGGCGGCGCTGAAATCGGCGTTGAGCCAGTAAGGGACGGCAGAAATCCGGCCAACCGGCGCGGCGTTCGCGAAACGATGCCGCTAGACGATGTGCTTGCGGCCAATCTCGCCGACGTTCCTGCAGCCGATCAGGCCCATGCCCCTGACGATCTCGGCGCGTAGCAGTTCGATCGCCTTGCTGACACCGGCCTGTCCGCCCGCGGCCAGGCCGAAAAGGTAGGGCCGTCCCATGGAGCAGGCGGTGGCGCCTCGCGCCAGCGCCTTCAACACGTGCGTGCCGCGGCGGATGCCGCCGTCACATATGACCTCGCATTCACCACCGACCTCGTCGAGGATCGGGCCGAGCGCGTCGAAGGCCGACAGGGTGCCGTCGAGCTGACGGCCGCCGTGGTTCGAAACCATGATGGCGGTGACGCCGCGATCGACCGCCCGGCGGGCGTCGGCGGGTGACAGGAGCCCCTTGATCGCGAACGGGCCGCCCCATTCGGCAATCATCCACTCGACATCGTCCCAGGTGACCGACGGGTCGAACTGGGTGGCGATGTATTCGATCAGCGAGGTGCTTTGCGAGCTGCCTTCGGGGATCTTGTGCGCGACGTTCGCGAGTATCGCTTTCGGGTGGGTGAGGGCGCGGTAGACCCAGCCCGGCCTGGCGGCGAAACCGATGATGCCGGCGAGGTTGAGCTTCGGCGGCATGCTGAAGCCGTAGCGCAGTTCACGCTCCCGGTTGCCCGCCACCGGGATGTCCACGGTCAGGGTCAGGGCGTCGTAGTTCGCGTCCTTGCAGCGCTGGATGAATTCGCGTGTCAGGCTGCGGTCCTTCATGACATAGATCTGGAAGCACTTCGGTCCGTTGCAGGCCGCGGCCACGTCTTCGATACTGGTCGCCCCCACGGTCGACAGGGAGTAATAGGTGCCGGCCGCTGCCGCCGCTTTCGAAACCGCGGTTTCGCCATCGTGGTGAAACAGGCGGGTCATACCGGTGGGCGCGAGGAACAACGGCATCGAAATTTCGCGGCCCAGCACCTTGGTCGTGGTATCGATATTCGCCATGTCGATCAGGTATTCCGGCAGCAGCCGGACACTGTCGAACGCCTTTGCATTGCCCAGCACATTGGTTTCGTCATCGGCGCCGCCGTCGATGTAATTGAACAACGGCTTGGGCAGTTTCCTGCGGGCAATTTTGCGCAGGTCTTCAATGTTGAAAACTTTATCGAGACGGGACATGGTCATCGTTCCTTATCGTGTGTCTTGATCAACCGGACCCCGCGGGGCTCACGCGGGCGCCCTGCCCAGATCGCGTACGCCGCCCTTGTCGGCGCTGCTGGCGAAAACGGCATAGGCGCGCAGGGCCTGGCTGACCCGCCGCCGCCGCGGCGCCGCCGGACGGTAGCCGGTCGATTCGAGTGCTGCGCGCCGTTCGGCCAGGACTTCGGCATCGACCTCCAGGTTGATGCTGCGCGCCGGGATGTCGATGCTGATGGTGTCGCCTTCCTCGACCAGCGCGATCAGGCCGCCGCTGGCGGCTTCGGGTGAAACGTGCCCGATCGAGAGCCCGCCGGTCGCGCCGGAAAAACGCCCGTCGGTGATCAGCGCGCAGGTTCCGCCGAGCCCCTTGGACTTGATGGCCATGGTGGGTCCGAGCATCTCCTGCATGCCCGGCCCGCCACGCGGACCTTCGTAGCGGATGATGACGATGTCGCCGGGCTTGATCTGATCGGCGAGTATCGCCTCGTTGGCGACTTCCATCTCCTCGAATACGCGCGCCTTGCCGCTGAAGCGGTACATGCTTTCCGCCACCGCGGCGGTCTTGACGATACAGCCCTTTTCGGCAAGGTTGCCGTAGAGCACGGCGAGACCGCCCTCGGCGCTGTAAGCGTGCGCCATGTCACGTATGCAGCCGCCTGCGCGGTCGAGGTCGGGCTCCCAGCGGTTGTCCTGGGAGAACGGTTTCGTGGTGCGGACGCCGCCGGGTGCGGCGCTGTAGAGACGGCCTGCATCGGCATGCTCGCTGCGGCCGATGTCCCAACTGGCCAGCGCCTCGGCGAGACTGGCGCTGTGCACCATCGGCACGCCGGTATTGAGCAGTCCGGCCTTTTCCAGCTCACCCATGACCGCCATCATGCCACCGGCGCGGTGCACGTCCTCCATGAAGTAATCATGCGTCGACGGCGAGACCTTGCACAGGTGGGGGATGCGTCTCGACATGGCGTCGATGTGCGACATGTTGAAATCCACTTCGGCTTCCTGCGCCGCGGCGAGCAGATGCAGGATCGTGTTGGTGGAGCCGCCCATGGCGATATCGACCGCCATCGCGTTGCTGAAGGCTTCGAAACTTGCGATGGATCTCGGCAGCACGCTGTCGTCGTCTTCGAAGTAATAGCGTTTGGCCAGTTCGACGACCAGGCGGCCCGCTTCCAGGAACAGCGCACCGCGGTCGCGGTGTGTCGCCAGCAGCGAACCGTTGCCGGGCAGCGACAGGCCCAGCGCCTCGGTCAGGCAGTTCATCGAGTTGGCGGTGAACATGCCCGAGCAACTGCCACAGGTCGGGCAGGCGCTGTCCTCGACGTCGTCGAGGGTATTGTCCGGGTAGGCGTCCATGTTGACCGCGCCCGAGAAGGCGTCGGTGAGGTCGACACGCAGGATCGGTTTGCCGCCGTTTTCGAGCCGCCCGGCTTCCATCGGCCCGCCGGAGACGAACACCGTCGGGATATTCAGGCGCAGGGCCGCATTCAGCATACCGGGTGTGATCTTGTCGCAGTTGGATATGCACACCAGCGCGTCCGCGCAATGGGCATTGACCATGTATTCGACGCTGTCGGCGATCAGGTCGCGGCTTGGCAACGAGTACAACATGCCGTCGTGGCCCATCGCGATACCGTCATCCACCGCGATGGTGTTGAATTCCTTCGAAACGCCACCGGCCTTGGCGATCTCGGACGCGACCAGGCTGCCGACGTTTTGCAGGTGAACGTGTCCGGGCACGAACTGGGTGAAGGAGTTGGCGATGGCGATAATCGGTTTGCCGAAGTCGCCGCTGCGCATGCCGGTGGCGCGCCACAGGGAGCGGGCCGGCGCCGCGCGGTCGCCGCTGGTGGTCGTGTCTGATCGTAATGGTTTCATATTGCAAGCTTCGATCGGGTTAAAAAGGTAAAATATACATGATCCGGAATCGTAACACTCATTTGAGTGCGACCGGTTCCATTTCAGGATAAATATGTCGCTGGCATCCGGCCATGCAGGCCGACTGCCCTGCAACGCATTCAGCAGGATACCTGTACCCGATGGGCCCACTGGAAGGTTTCAAAATCATCGAAATTGCCGGCATAGGGCCGGGCCAGTTTGCCGGCATGCTGTTGGCGGATATGGGCGCCAGCGTGGTGCGTATCGAACGACCGGTCGCCGCGGAGCCGATTTTCTCGGCAAGCGCCCGTTTCAATCTCATGAACCGCAGCCGACCGCTGGTCGCGGTGGACCTCAAGAGCGCGCAGGGCGTGCAACTGGTGCTCGATCTGTGTGCGGACGCCGATGCGTTGTTCGAGGGGTTCCGGCCGGGTGTCATGGAGCGCCTGGGGCTGGGCCCCGAAGCCTGTTTGAAGCGCAACCCGCGCCTGGTCTATGGCCGCATGACCGGCTGGGGCCAGCAGGGGCCGTTGGCACAGACAGCCGCTCACGACGCCAACTTCATCGGCCTGGCCGGTGTTTACGGCGCCATTGGTGAAAAGGACGGGGGTCCCGTCTATCCGTTGAACCTGGTCGGCGACATGGGGGGCGGTGGCGCCTACCTGGTCATCGGCCTGCTGGCGGCCATGCTGGAGGCGGCAAAATCCGGCAGCGGCCAGGTCGTCGATGCGGCCATGGTCGACGGCGCCGCGTCGCAGATGGCCTCGATATGGGGTTTCCGGGCCGCGGGTGAATGGCGTGATGAGCGCGGCAGCAATGTGCTCGATGGCGGCGCGCCTTTTTACACGGCCTATCGTACCCTCGACGGCTTGCACATGGCCGTCGGGCCCATCGAAAACCGCTTCTACCGGAACCTGCTCGAGGTGCTCGGTCTCGATGATATCGATCCGGCCCGTCAACACGACCGGTCGCAATGGCCCCATGTCAGGCAGCGCATACAGGCGGTATTTGCAACCCGGACACGGGACGAGTGGTGCGAACGGCTCAAAGACACGAACACCTGCTGCACGCCGATCCTGAGCCTGGCCGAGGCAGCCGAGCATCCGCACAATGCCGGGCGTGAGACATTCATCGACGTGGACGGTGTCACCCAGCCCGCGCCGGCGCCGCGTTTTTCACGCACGGTTTCGGAAGTCGGCAGCGCGGCCGGCGGAATCCGGCCGGACCTTCACCGCGTTCTGCGGGACTGGGGCGCATCGGCTGAAACACTG
>Ga0210074_1000258_pt1 | contig 20310 bp, 10 predicted proteins | sample China_Galinas_Co_FD_184860 | JGI IMG/M metagenome (GOLD analysis project Ga0210074, IMG submission 184860) | Wetland microbial communities from San Francisco Bay, California, USA, that impact long-term carbon sequestration -... | ecosystem: Environmental > Aquatic > Marine > Wetlands ... | reverse complement strand
CTGCAAAACGGTAATCTTTGTATGATGACAATGATTGACCAGCATAAGGAGTAAGATCAAATCTTATTTCAAATGCACCTGCAGGTGGAAAAGGAGGTAGATCACTTTCACCTAAACCAGGATCAATTCCGTTCGTTGCTGCAGGATCTAGCCCAACTGCCAAATTAACTGTGATTGTTCCATCTGATCCCGTTAGGGGAATATCAACAACTGGTTGACTATAAGAAATAGAGACGAAAACCAGTAAAAACAAAATAGAAAATAATTTATGCATATATGCCTCTGCATTTAATGTGAATAATTTATTAATTAGTAGTATTTTTTTACAGAATTTTTACTGTAACCCTGCCCGGATTAATAGGTGGGGTTATAGTAGCCGTTTGTTACAGCTGTCTTCCAAAAAATCTTTACTATTAAAATTAAATAACTCCTTTTTGCTTACACACACAGAAGTCGTTTTTTACTCTACCTAATATAATAATAGTTTTATTATAATAAGTTCACTAGTATTTCCGTAAAATAAATAAATGAGCCCTACAGTAATTCTGTAGGGCTCAACCTTATATAAGGATTATTTTATAAGGACCATCTTTTTCGATTGAATAAATTCACCGGCTGTCATTCTATAAATATATGTTCCTGATGATACCTTAGCACCATCATTATTAAATCCATCCCAATCAACCGTATAAGTTCCTCTCATTACTTCTCCAGCAACAAGGGTTCTTACTTCCTGGCCAAGCATATCATAAACAGCGATTTTTACATCACTTGTTTTTGGAACCTGGAATTGAATTGCTGTTGTTGGATTAAATGGATTCGGATAATTCTGGAACAGTATATAATCCAATGGAAGATAAGTTGTTCCATAAATTGTTTGAACCACAATATTGGCCAACTTCTTTGTATCTGTATCAACAAGTACAATTTTTGCGACTGAAACATCTTCAGGATTTGTAAGTACGAATGGCATATCTGCCATAAAGTTGTTGTTTCCTGCGCTAATATACTTCTGACCAGCTCGATCATACATAAGTGTTCTGAATAATCCTTCTGACAATTGATAATATCCTTGTCCTAAAGGAGTATTGATAATCATATTTTCAGGATTATTAGAAACACTACCGAATTCAATCTGAGCTCCGCGTATTCCTATATCCGAATCTATATAAGCTGAAATTCCTTCTGCGTTTATATATAAGGTTACTGTAGCATCTGTAGGACCATCAACTTTCGATAGATAACCACAAGGTTTAACGGGCTCTCCGCTTGGATAAAATCCAGTTAAGATTATTGATTGAATTACAGAGAGATCCTGAACGTTTACAACACCATCAGGTGTTGGTTCTGCTTCGCCTGGTATCCAAGGAGCAAGATCAGCTCGATCGAACTCTGCACCCGTAAGCGAATCTCTACCTACTATATGGTCAACAACCATTATAAGATCAAGTATGTCAACGCATCCATCACCATTTACGTCACCGTAGGTTCCGCCAGCTGCTTCAACTACCACTTGTAAAATAGGATCTGAAGGTGTTACATCAATTAAGTTACCTCCAAATGTACTTCCTTCAGCATTGAAGATTTGAAATGTTGATAGTTGAGTTGGTACAGTTGGTGGCAGTACTGCAGTTTTATATGTTACTGTTAACAAATCATTGTAATCAACACCCATAGGTAAATCACCAGTCTCAGTTATATTATATAACAGAACATATATGGTATCCTCAGATGCACCATTAGCATTAATTGGTCCTCTTACTACATTTGTTTCTAAAATCCAATTCGGGAAATCTACATCAGCACCTTTAGCAATACTCTGATACGTTAATATAACGTCGTCACCAGCGTACATATTTGATAATAATCTGAACTGAAGTGCATGTAAATCAGAACCTCCTAATGTACCTAACAATTGCATTGTTTGTGTAAGACCGGCAGTGTTTTCCGGAACAAAGGTAGTGTCTTCTTCAAATACCAGCCCGAAAACTGATGCCGGTGTTTGTCCAAAACCTGATGCAGGGACTGCATCTGGTGAGGAAGTTCCATCGTGTGTGAATACTATATCAGATGTAAGTGTACCATCGCCTGACGGAGCAAATGTAACTGTAAATACCTGGTTTGCGCCGGGGGCTATTGTTGCGCTTGTTGGTGTAACTGAATAATCTACAGCATTAGTTGCAACTACTGAGGATATATTCAAAGTATTTGTCAATCCATTATTAGTAACTGTCAAGTTCTGGTTAGCACTATTCCCTACAAATACAGTTGGGAAAGTTAATGAAGTTGGAGTAACTCCAAATGTTGGACCGGCATCAGCACCAACGCCTTGAACAGGTAGAACATCCGGTGAGCTTGGAGCATCCGATGTGAATGTTATATTTCCTGTTGCTGGACCTAATACTGCTGGAGTAAATGTAACATCAAATACCACTTCGTTACCAGCTCCGGGATTTACCGTAATAGGAAATGTATTTGGTGCAAATGTAAATTGTGGATCTGATGAAACAATGTTTGATATTGTTAATGGATCAGTACCTGGATTACTTACAGTTGCCTGTAATGTTGCTGGACTACCGACTGCAACTCCACCGAAATTCAATGAAGTTGGTGCAATTGCGAACTCAGGTGCGGGACCTGAAGGACCAATATTTGTGTAATCCATAGTGATAATTGCCGTAGTCAGAGGAGCAGTAATTACATAGTTGCCTACACCAGTTAAAGGACCAGAATTGAATATTATTCCGCCTAAAGCATCTTGAATGGTCATAGTAGCTTCTGGTGGAACGTCATAGCCAATTGTAAATGATGTAGCTCCTGTTGACAATTGCCATATCATTGTATGCTCTACAACACCAGTGAAAGGAAAAGCAGGAGCATTTCTGAAGTCCCAATATGAAGATAATGCTGAACCTGCATACGGAGTGAGGTCAAACCTTGCCTCAAAAACACCTGATGGTGGAAATGGAGGAAGATCACTTTCGCCCAGTGACGGATCAACACCATTTGTTGCAGTAAGATCTAGTCCAACTGCCAAACCATTATTTGCCCCGATTCCATCGGTGGCAGTAATGGGTATAGTTACTTGTGCCTGTCCAAAGCTAACTATTGAGAACAGAACAACAAGAGAGAGAACTGAAAATAGTTTACGCATAACGCACCCTTTTTGTTAATGAATGATATGTGAATTAATGATCATGTGCCCTTTTAAATAATTAGATTATTGCAACCCCGCACAAAGCGGGGCTGCAATTATTTAGTATTACTTTAAGAGTAACATCTTTTTAACTGATACAAATTTATCTGTTCGTAACTCATAGATATACATTCCGGTAGCTATATCTCTTGCATTCCATTGATACTGGTATTTTCCTGCTGCCAATGAAGTGTTAACTAGTTCTGCTACCCTTTCGCCCAATACATTGTAGATCGACAGTTTTACATTGCTTACATCTTCCGGCAATGAGAACTCTATCGTTGTGCTTGGATTAAATGGATTCGGATAGTTCTGCTCTAATGCATAGACTGCTGGTATTAGCTCTCCTGTTACCATCAGTTTTTGTATCGTTGCATCACTTATCACTACATCTTCGCCTGACTTCAGATTCACATTTACTGTTTTTCTTGTCTCGTCCATCAATCTCATATCCATTCCCTCTACTTTTACTGTTAATGGATATGTTACTCCAGTCATATCTATTGCCTTGATGGAACTGTTTATATCTTCTGCTATTCTTCCACTGTTGAATCTTATGTCAAACATTCCTGCTGGTGGCATTGGTGGTAGTTCGTACTTGTCAAGATCTACTTCACCTTTTACTGCATACAGTGTATAATTTATTCCTGTTGCATCTGTAAGTATTATCTTACCCCAATTTTCCGGGAAGAACTCAACAACTTCTCCACCTTTTTTACTTAGCGGTGGTGCTGATAGATTTACTATCGAGCCTACTGCATCCGCTTTTGCCCAGTATCCATATCCAGGTACTATATCAGTAGCTGCTTGATATCCGCCTGAGTATTCAAAGATCGGAGTAGTTATTATTCCCGGTGGATTCGTCTGTACGCTAGCTGTTGGAACTGTTGTCTCATAGAGACCTATCAAGTTCCATCCAGCCACTAGTGGCACATCAGTGTGAGGAACTATGCCTATTCCAGAATAGTTATAAGTCTGAGCACCAACATTCTTCATCCAGTAACCTTCAGATGGTGATGTAGTTGTTACTGCAACGTAACCACCAGCGTATTTAAATACTCCTGCGGCAGGATCTTTTCCTGACCACCAGGTATCTACTCCCATTCCTGCTGGATTCGTTCCAGGTACTGATACCATATTCCAGCCACTACCTACATTTACTGTAAATGCAAAGGTAGAAGTAGATGCCTCATATTCATCTGCACCGATATCCGGAGGATTCAGTCTGGTATCACCATCTATATCCATTGGAACCGAAGCAAGATAAATACCTTTACCAGATACTGTAGTTGAGTTTACATCTATATGTAAATCTGTATTACTGATAAAACCAGGATCAGCAGAAATACTGTTTACGTCAGCACCACTTCCTGTTTGCCATCCTGCCAGATCTGTATATCCGATCGCAGCAATTTGACCAACGTTGTTAACGCCACTTCCAGTTGCATTTACAAATATATCATTGTAATTGCTTGTTTCAAGCTGTGTATTATCACTTTGCAACCATATACCAATAGAACCGACACCAAGATCATCAACACCAAGATTATTAACTATAATATTATCTTGTATATCTGCACTACTATTGGTTCCTATTGCTATACCACCCGAAATTGCATTAGTGGAGCTAAGTGTGTTACCGAATAGATTAATTGAATTAGCATATATCTTTATACCTGATTGAGCGATTGATCCAAAAATATAAATACCATATGGATTATCTCCTGGTATACTGACACCCCAGCCATCACCAGAAATGTCATAAATCATATTATTCTTGATTAAAATATTCGCATTAAGTGTAACAGATGATACTACAATACCTTGTGCACCATAACCACCGGTACCTGTATAATTCAATGAATGAATATAATTCTTTTCAACAGTGGCATTTGTATTACCAGTTGCTAACCAGATACCTTTATCATCTTCACTTATTGCACCATCAAAATTAGCAATATTGTTGTGTGACAAAGTCGCACCATCAACACCTTGTACATATAATCCAACTAGGCGTATAGCCTGGGTACCTGCAGAATCAAGATCATTTTCTGTCAATAATAATCCGCTACCATTTCCAGTTGCAACAACGGCATTGCAATACGCGCCGATGTAAGCTTTCTGAATATGATTATTTTGAACTGTAATATCATTGAAATAACCCGGGCTACCCGGTGCAATTCCATCAGAAATAACAACTGCTGAACTTGTTTGTGCACCATTAATTACTACACTATTCTTCAGTGTTACATCTGTTATCGGCACATCACCAACAGATCCAATTGCTACTACCTGTGGAGATGTTGTACTCGTGTTCTCAAGAGTTAAGCTCCTGTCTGTTCCACCAGCATTTGATCCATCAATAGTAACATGGCTGGTGAGTATCTTAAATATCTGACCAGAAGGAGAGGATCCTTGTACTAGTGCGGTTACTCCTGTGTTAGGTTTAATGGTAACTACACTTGAAGATGGGTTAGGAACATTAATTACTATCGGATAAGTTTCTCCGGTAGTATAAGAAGCATCTGTTAGAATGAAGTTAACAGCAGCACTTAAGCCTCTTAAATTAAGATCGGCGATGGCTGCAGTTATAGTTGAATAAACTCCATCTGTTCCTTCAGGATAATTGTACTGAGGAGAAGATGCTTTATATACATATAAGTCACCAGTATAAGGTTCTCCATTTTCCATCGGGATCCAGGAGATTTCCTCAACTTCCATTAATTTACTTTCTGTTTTAGGCTTGAATGAAGTTTCGTCAGGATTATTTCCTTTTTCATCAGGAACTTCAACGTCAACTTCTGTCATAACTTTTGTAACAACTTTCTCAAAATAGATATTCTTTCCCGTAATTCTGTTAAACTCTGTAAGTCCAACAGTATAATTTCCGGCAAGAGGTGCGTCGGGATGTGTTGTAAATGACCAGACAGCACAACCAGTAGCATCACCAATAGGATTATATGCAATAACTTTCCAATAATATGTTGTTGCATTACTTAGAGTTGTTGTCGGAACATAAGTTGTAACATCACCAAGATCAGTTCCATTAACGATATTTGTTGGAGGGTTATCCGTACCGAAGTATAGTTTATAACCTGTTGGAGCACCTCCACCACCTGCCCAGTCTAAACTGGTAAAGATACTAACTGAATCCTCACCGTCTGGTGGAGAAACATTAACAGCACAATTTGGTGGATTAGTATTATCGTATATAGAAACGTCATCAAACGCCATATCGCTTGTAAAAGAACTTCCAATAGTACCACTGAATCTGACATGATCTGCATTGGTAGGAAGACCTATGTCAGCATTGAGCCATACATCTCCTTGATCTCCGGATAAAGTCCATCCATTAGTCCAGGTTGAACCATTATCAGTTGAATAATCAACATTTAATGTACCCATCGCTGCACCATACATATGATACCAGAATGAGAACACAGGATTGGTTAATCCACTTAAATCAAATGGAGGTGTTAAGATGTTGGCGATATCTCCGGCAGCTGGACCTGTAGCTTCTGTGTATCCATAAGTACCTAAACTTGTTCCAGGATTATGGTCTACCGATGGTCCTGTACCAGTAGAAGTAGTACCACCTGCATCAAAAGTCCAATCAAAATCATCTCCGGCATCCTGCGTCCAACTTAACGGAGTACCAGGAGTTCCGGGGTTTTCCAGGTCATCGTTCCAGGGGAATGTTACGATTGTTGGATCAGCTTCAGTAATAAATGACCAGATAGAACAACCGGCAGATTGTCCATTTGCGTTGTATGCTATTACCTGCCAGTAATATGTAGTATTGTACGCTAAATCAGAAGGTGGATCATAGGAGGTCAATGGTCCGTCATACACTTCAGTAGTAGGTGGTGTAAACGTATCAAAATAAACCTTGTAACCCGTTGGTCCACCACCACCGCTTGCCCAATTAAGATTCGTCATAACTGAAATGGAGTCTTCTCCATCAGGTGGTGAAACATTAACTGCACAATTTGGAGGTGTTAGATTATCATAAACTGAAAAATCATCAAGCGAGATATCACAATCAAAGTAAGTAGTACTCTCAAAAGCTCTAAATCTTACTCGGGTACTGCTTGATTGATAAGCACTTAAATCCACGACCACTTCTTGCCACATACTGTTTTCAACAAGTGCGGTAATAACATCATCAGTCCATGTAGCTCCATCATATACATCAACGTGTAATGTAGATGAACCTGCGTTTCCAACACCAATCCAATAGAAGAATGAAGCAGTTGGATTGGTTAATCCGATAATATTAAGCGGAGGTGAAATTAAACTTGATGGAATTGCTGCATATGGACTTGAATCATCTATCAATGCCATATACCCTGTACCTGTTGTATGATCGGAAGGCGCAGCATAAGTTATGCTTGTACCAAAAAACCAATCTTCAGTATTCGCAGGATCCTGTTCCCATCCAAGTGGTATGGATCCACCGTTCTCGAAAGCTTCCGAGTATGGAAACGTTGAAATAGTAGCATCAAATCCTGTCCCTGTAAGAGGAACGAGATGTGTTGCATCTGTTGTGTTATCTACAATTTGTAAATCTGCAGTCTTTGCACCTTCGGTTGTTGGTGAGAAGTTCACATCAATCGTTGCTGTTTGACCGGCAGTAAGATTAATTGGATAAGTATTTCCATCAGTTAATACGAACTGACTTGCGTCAGTACCAACTATAGAAATATTACCTGACGTGATTGTTAGGGTTCCAACACCAATATTTGTAATCGTAAATGTCTGATCTCCAGATGATGTATTAATAAAAACTGTCCCAAAATCTTTCGTGTCTGGTGAAATGGAGAATATCGGCTCTATAGGTGGAACATAGGTATATTCGTCAGCACCTATATCGGGTGTAGTTACATTACGTGTATCTCCATCAATATCGTCAGGTACTGATGCAAAATACAATGCTTTAGCATCCAATAAACCCTGACTTTCAATCACATGTAAATCATCAAAACTTGTGAATCCAGGATTTCCTGATACACTGTTCGCATCCATTCCTGAAGCAATCTGCCAGGCTGCAAGATCAGCCACAGCTGCACTATAATAACCAAATACACCACCTGTGCCATCAACAAAGTAATCATTATAATTCATTTCGAAGGTGGTTGCAGTTGTATTGTTTACATAAACAGCATAGTGGGTACCTGAGCCAGAACGTGCATTATAAACTGCATTATTATATGCCTTATAAGTTGTAGCGGCATCCCTTTTGGTTAACCCATAGGTAGTACTGGTGGCTGTAACACCAGTTCCGCCTATATAGATTGAGTTATTATAAGCTTCAAATGAATTAGCTGCATAACCCCAATAATCCAATCCATAAAAAGTCCCAGTAGTTAAGTTTGTGCTACCGGACAATGAAATGAAGTTGTTCTTGAATATGAATGATCCATAAGAAGAATTACCTGTTACATATATACCCCTGGGAGTACTAGTACCCATAATTTCCCGGATTTTACATTTTTCCACAATCAAATTTTCAGCTCCGAGTACATATATACCATAAGGTGAGGTTGTTCCCGGGGAGGTCATATATATATCGCATCCGGAAACCAAAGTGTTTGTTGATGGTCCACCACCGAGTCTGATACCGTAAGTGTACCAATCGTAAATATCGCAATCAATAATCTGGTTGCCATCCCCACTGTTAGCAGTGTAAGTATAAATACCAACCCGGGGTTTGTAAGCAATCGTATCAATATTTTTAATTGTACAATTCTGAACCGTGTTATTATCCATACCAGTTGAAGGATCACTAAACACAAATGTTCCAAAACCTGTACTGGTTTCCTGGCTTTCCAAAATCAAGTTTTTAAACACGTTGTTACTAGCATTTGCCTCCAGATAAATAGCGGCAGATACAGCGATATTAGTTAATCCAACAATTTTCAAATCTTTGGTAGTTCCACCAGGCGTATTAGAACCATCAATAATCAACCAATCGGTTTCATAACAATAAATTGTTGGTTGAGTCTGACTAGTATCACCCGGAATTTCAGTTTGAACACCTGAGGCTGGTTTAATTGTTATAGTATTTGTTGAACTCGCTCCATTAGCCTGTAATATTACTATTGGATAAGTTTCATTGGGGTAGTAAGTATCCACCAATGAGAATTCAACAGGACCTGATACTCCTCTCAAATTCAAATCGTTTATTGCTTCTGTAAGCGTCGGGTAAATACCATCCGTACTTTCCTGGTAGAAGTTCCTGTCAAAAGGTTTCCCGTTCTCCATCAGTTCTTTATACGTTTCTGTAACTGTAACGTATTCAGGTGGCAGATCAGGATTTAATATTTCAGTTTTTGATTCCGTCTGGTCCTCCTTAAGAGCGTAAGGATCTTCATAGATATTTTTTCTGGTTACAGTTCTTGTCCTGGTTTCAAAATAGACCTGTTTGCCGGTTCTATTTATGAATTCAGTTAATCCTACTGTGTAAGTTCCACTCAAAGGAAGATCAACTATAATGTAGCCATTTGTCACAGTAGGAGGAACTGTTCCCGGAGGATTGACACCAGAACCACCTGCAGGATTTGTTGCTACGTTATCATTAATATCTTGTGCGGCAACATAATACTCTATTGTATCGCCTACTGAAATTCCACTAATTGCAGAATAATTAATTGTGAATGTATAATCGTCACCATTTATACTAGGATTATTGTCAAAGACGTAGGAGACATCTGTTGTCTTCTTTATATATAGTCTTGGTAAATTTGCACCTCCGGCAACGCCACTTGCATCAGTGATAGTTGCTGTTAAGACTACTGATGTAGCGTTAAAATCTACATTCGGTAGCAAGGTGTAATCGATAGTAGGTGGTGTTAAATCTGCACCAATACCATTAAATTCATCTGCACCTATATCAGGTGTAGTTGCGTTTCTTGTATCACCATCATAATCATCAGCAACAGCTATTGGTGTTGTAACGGGTGTTCCACCACTTTCCGTTTGAGTGGGAGTTCCTGTATCTATATGTAAATCATAGGGGGTAGTGGATACATTCACAAAAGGCGGTAAACTAGTTACAGAAGCTGACTCCAACGGAGAAACGAGTGTTTTATATTCGCCTAGGGTTTGTGCAGTATTTGTACCATCATAGTAAATTAAATTGGTTGCAGATGGTATACCTGCATAGTACAAATTATTATTTGTTTCTGCAGCAAGATCGGTTAGGACTGACGAACTACTGCCGCGGAAAGCATATGCATCACCACCAGCTGAATTATCAACATTATTTACAAAGATATTATTGCGTAAGTCTGTGCTGGTCGGTGTCGAGCTTACATATAAAGCCGCACTATTATTACCAGCTGCACCAGTATAATCTATGTAAACAGTATTATAGTATAAGCCAACATTTGTTCCACTTGAAACATAAAACCCATATGAACCAGCAGTAGAGCTTGTAGAATTAGCTGCTTCTATATCTGAAACATAATTGTTATACCAGTAAACATCAGTTCCAGTCGAAGTATAAATACCATAAGCAACTGAAGTTGAAGTTGTTGTAGATGATATATCATACACCTGGTTGTTATAACCGTTAATCGTAGCACCTGTTAAGCTGTAAATTCCGTAAATGGTACTTTCTCCACTATTAGAATAAACATTGTTGTCATGAATATTCTTTATACTGGTAGATACCGGGTTTGTATAAAGACAGTACATAGTACCCGTACCATTGGAATTATTATAAACATCATTATCATAAATATTAGAAGTACCACCAGCGGCAGTATTAGAGTTGTACAATAGATACCCACTGCCTGTACCGCCCTTCGAGTTGTTTCGGATTATATTGCCATAAATGTTAGTTGTCATTGGGCTGGAAGTTTTATACAGCAAATACCAAACACCACTAGTTACAGCTGGACGAGTACAGTTCTCAATGGTATTGTTATAAATGTTAACAGTATTATCTGTACCGGTTGAACCCATGGCGCAACCTATTCCATACATTGAACTCGTTGTTGCATCTGAAGAAATAGTTATTGTATTATTATAGATATCAACATTTGAGTTTGTACCTGTTGAGAAATACATACCGTATAGAGTTGTTGTATTTCCTGTCCCACCGTTTACAGTAGTATTAGCAACCGTAATGTTGTTTTGATAAATTGCATAAATACCATAACCAGTAGAAGCGTCACCAGCGAAGTCGCTGATTGAATTTGCACCGTCAACACCTATCTCGATATTTTGGTCATAAAAATCATATGGTGAAGAAGCTGCATCACCACGCACCTGTATTCCAACATACACATTTGAAATTGTACAGCCATAAATTTTGATATTCTCACTACGTCCTCCTGTTGAAGTAACTGTCGCATCAGATCCGCCAACAAGATTCGAAACATATATTCCGTAAGAGTATCGTGTTGTTCTATCAAGCGAAATGTTGCAGTTCATTATTGTAACATTCTTGCAAGCATCATCTCCAGATAATTTCTTGAGAAAATATCCGGATTCCATTAATTGGTCACCAGTTGCCGCAACATTTTCTTGCAGGTCAATTCCATCAAAGGTAAAATAATCTCCGCCTTCAATAACAATTATTCCATCACCGTTTGCAGTGAGAGATGTAGAAGTGGATATATTACCTAATGCTGAAGCAGTGATTAGTGGATTTGCTCCAACTCCAGATTTCTGAAAAATAATTTGGTCTGTTGCAGTACCGGTAGCTGTAATAAAACCAGCTGAATCGGTAGAAAAAGTTTCTGTGTGACCAGCGGCAACATCAAATGTCACACCGCCGGTTCCAACTCCCTGTGTATTTAAATCTGCTATCGCGGCTTGAATAGTTGCATAGTCACCAGGAATAGTTTTGGTTCCTGACAGCTGTGCAAATAAATTCTGTGGTAACAGAAAAATTGCAAGGAGAAAAAACCCTGTTATAAATTTGAAAAAGTTGTTATACATAATCCCTCCAAATTAGATTAAAAAATTTATTTAGAACTGTGGGGATGAGAGTCTTTACAGTAAACTAAACAGAGCACACGACTGTAAAGCAATTATAACAGATACAATAGTGGAAAATTATTCTCCATTAAGCCCTCCATTTTTATAGATATAAAATTTATTTATTAGGTGTGTATAATAAGACGAAAAAAGATTGTCTCTTCGATGTGGTAGGTTTACAGAGAGAGAAATTATCTCTCTAATTAAAACTAGAAAATTTTGTTGCATACCCACAGATCTTTTTTATTGATCAGGTGAAAACAATTATTTAGAAACAGCAAGTAATACCCTCTATAAAAATTACTCGATAATAAATACTCTATAATAAGTTGATTGATTGATTCTTTTTAATCTTACTGCCCTTGAAGTGATTAAAGCTCTAAATGTGCTTCAGATTCTTTACAAGATTAATAAAAAAAAATTCTATAGTCAAAATTTTTTTCATTAATTTTTTTTTATTTTTTTAAATATTTCGTGCCACAAAAAATCTCAACTATATGTTCTTAACTATTCACTTTACATTCATACCTCTAAGTTTTTGTTTTTATTGATGAAATAATATTGAATGACAAATTTGTCGTTTAAATTTTTAAGGATTGTCAAGTAAAACATTTGATATAGTTTATAAAAAAATATTCAATGTTTTTTATGATATGAATCATTAAATAAAAATTTCAGCAGATGAAAATTAAAAATAATTGAACGCAGAAAACCAGAATTACCTATAATTTAAAAATTAAAAACCCTTGAAGCAGTTTACCTCAAGGGTTTTTAGTGGGCCCAGATGGACTTGAACCACCGACCCTCTGATTATGAGTCAGATGCTCTAACCAACTGAGCTATGAGCCCAAATTTGTGAATGTAAATTTAATATTCTCGCCCACAGAAATCAAACTGAATGTGGTCACTTTAATTTCTCTTTTATTCTACCAATTGTTAGTGGTGAAGAGCCCTCAAAATGGTTGTTCACATTTACAAATAAATCAACTTCCCTGCTTTGCAAATCATTTATCATTTCAACAACTGAGTTAATCTCACTATCACGATTGATATAAATTTGATCCCAATTTTCATTCGATATTTTTTCAATTCCCTTTCTGTCAGGACCATGCAATCTGATTACTGCAAGCGAATTTATATGCTTCTTAAACTTTGAATAGATTTCAGTAACCGGCGGCATGTAGTAGCCTTCCAGAAAAACCGGAGCCAGATTCAATTCCGAAAGAAAATTAAAATACCTCTCATTGAGATAATTCGGATTTCTTAATTCAATTCCAATTGCCGGAATGCTTTTATTTGCGTTTCCCATAAATTCAGAAAATTTAGTTTGAAACTCAGATAGCGAACTCATTTTTTGTTTATTAAGATATTCAAACTGAAATATGAGACAGCCAACCTGGTTATTTATTGCTTCAATCGATTTTAAAAATTCATCAAACAGTTCATTCGATAGGAAAAAAGGATTTGGTTTTAATGGTTCTTCTTTTGAATTATTATAATAATGAGTTAGGGTTATTGCGTTAGGGACTTTGATTGTAAAAAGAAAGTTTTCAGGAACAGATTTCTGGTAATCTTCAACAATTTTTTTTTGTGGTAATACAACTCTTGATGGTGGAAAAAGAGACCAGAACCATTGATCAATTTCAACGGTATCAAACTTTTGTGAATATTCTTTTAAATAATTTTTTGAATTAATATCTGAGTAAACAATCCCCTTCCACGAATCATATTTCCAGCTGCATGTTCCAAATCTCACCATAAATACATTTAGACAATTTATTCTGATAAATTACTACTTGAATCTTCCAGACTATAATTATGCTCGTAAATTATTTTTCCGCTATGATCATACTGGTACCACATCCCGATCCTAATACCGTTTTCATACTCACCTTCTTCTTTTTTATTCCCATCAGGATATTTCCATATCCAAATTCCGTCAGGTTGATCAAATTTAAAATAGCCTTCAGATTCTATTTCGCCATTAGGAAAATAATATTGCCATTTGCCAACATTTCGGTTACTATCTATCTGACCCTGAATTTCAAGATTCCCATCTTCAGAATAAATTCTGAAATCACCATGCTTATAACCGTCTTTCACTTCATACTCAACAATTTTATTTTCAACAAATGCTTTTTCGGTACCGGTGAATGGAACATCGCTTCCACTTTTATATAGGAGGTTATCTTTTATAACCAGTGAGGGCTTCGGAATCTCTTCATCTTTACAAGCTGAGAATAGAATGAATACCAACATCGCTGGAATAAAAAATAATAGTTTCATCGTACGGAAGTTCATAATTCTATCAAAATAGTTAGTTGGAATTATTTACTCTTTTTTGCGAGATCTTGATAACCGGCTAAAAGTTTCTTTTTAGTTTCGGAAAGGTCCTGTGAAATAACTTTTACTTCACCAATTGTTGGCATAAAGTTAGTATCGCCATTCCATCTTGGAACAATATGAAAATGAATATGTTCTTCAATTCCGGCACCACCAGCTCTCCCAAGATTTGCACCAATATTAAATCCTTGCGGTATATAAATTTGATTTAATACTTTTTCAGCTACTATCACCTGATCCATTAGTTCGTGTGATTCATCGATAGTTAACTTTTCAACAGAATCAATATGTCTTTTAGGTACGATCATCAAGTGACCGTTGTTGTATGGATAAAGATTCATAATAGTAATAGTATTTTCTGATTTATTAAGAAGGAGATTGTTCATGTCATTAACATCTTTATCCAGGGCTTCACAGAAAATACAATTTCCTTTCGATTGCTCATCTTTGAATGATTCAATATATTGAGATCTCCATGGAGACCAAAGATTTTTCATAAAATATTTATAAAATAATAAGGCGGAAAGAATCCGACTTGATTGAATTTAATAAATTAATTTTCTTCTTCTCTTGATTTCTTGTATTCCTCTACAACCTTATGCTCAATTTCTTTTGGCATTTCCTCGTAATGATCAAATTTTCGCGAATGAACACCTCTGCCCTGAGTTAAACTTCTCAAATGCGATGAATATTTGTATAACTCTGCCAGAGGTAGAAGTGCTTTAATAATCTGAAATCTACCGTCACTGTCCATTCCTAAAATCTTTCCACGCTTGCTGGAAATATCACCCATTACATCTCCCATATATTCTTCCGGAACTTTTACTTCAAGTTCGTAAATGGGTTCGAGCAACACTGGCTTTGCCTCGAGGAATCCTTTTTTAAATCCCTGACTTGCTGCAATTTTAAAGGACATTTCATCGGAATCAACCGTATGATAAGTTCCATCAAAAAGTGTTACTTTTACATCGATAACCTTGTTGCCCGCAAGAACACCTTTTTCCATTATTTCAATAATACCTTTCTCAACTGCAGGAATAAATCTTCCCGGAACAACACCACCAACAATTGCATTCACAAATTCAAATCCTTTCCCACGGGGAAGCGGTTCCATTTTTATATGAATATGACCATACTGACCTCTACCGCCAGATTGTTTTTTGTGTTTATACTCAACATCATTTGCAGTGGATTTTATAGTCTCACGATACGGAATTTTTGGTTCAACAAGATCCACTTCAACACCATACCTGTCTTTCAAACGTTTCACAGCTAACATCAATTGCAGTTCTCCCTGCCCGGTAATTATTGTCTGAGATATTTCAGGGTCAAAGCGAACGTTAAAGGATGGATCCTCTTCGTGCAATGTATGCAAGCCCGTAGCAATCTTATCCTCGTCACCTTTTGCTTTAGCTTTTATTGCACCTCTGATAACAGGTTCAGGAAATCGTATTGGATCAATAATTACAGAATAATTTTTTGAGGCAAGTGTATTATTTGTATGTGTATCTTTCAGCTTAACAACAGCACCTATATCACCTGCAACAATCTGGGAAATATCTTTTCTATTATGCCCATTAAGCGTGAAAAGCTGATTTAATCTTTCTGTCTTATTATTATTTTCATTTAATAAATCCAGCCCAGGAGAAACTATACCAGAGTAAACTTTAAATAGTGAAAGTTCCCCGACGTGTTGCTCAGATATAGTTTTGAAAATGAATAGTACCGGTTCACCCTTAGAATCGATTTTCACTTTTACTGGTTCCTTTTTCCCTGCAAGCATTCCATCAACTGGTGCTCTATCAACCGGCGAGGGAAAATAGTTACTTGCAAAATCAAGAAAATTATTTGTTCCTACTACTTTTGTTGCAGAGAACGCAAATACAGGGATAAGACTTCCTTTAACAATTGAAGATTTTAATCCCTTCTTCAAATCTTCCTCAGACAGTGAACCTTCTTCAAAATATTTGTTCATTAATTCTTCTGAGCTTTCAGCAACTTTTTCAATTAATTGAGTTCTGAAATTTTCTGTCTGTTCTTTTAAATCTCCTGGGATTTCGGATTCAGTTACATTCCTGCTGCCCGGTTCTCCGTAAGTATAAACTTTCATTGATATCACATCAACAACAGCATTAAAATTGATTCCTTCTGCTACTGGGAAAGTAATGATCGTTGTACCCGGATGAATTCTTTCCTTTAACGATTCAAAAGTTTCAAAAAAAGTAGAGTGTTCGCTATCAACTTTATTAATTATGACAGACATAGGCAGATTATACTGGTCTAATATTCCTTTAGCCGTATCTGTCCCAACTTCAATTCCTTCAGCAGATTTAACAACCATAACTGCAGTATCGCTCACCTTTAATCCACTCTGAACATCACCAACAAAATCCGTAAAACCAGGTGCATCAATTAAATTTATTTTTGTATTATTCCATTCAAAATTCATCAACGAAGATGCAATTGAAATTTGTTTTTCTATTTCATTTGGAGTGTAATCTGATATGGTATTGCCATCCTCAATTTTTCCGATTCGATTAGTTTCTTTTGCAGTATAAAGAATTATTTCTGAGAGAGAAGTTTTACCGCTTCCGCCATGTCCGACAAATGCAATATTTCGTATAGCCTCCGAAATGATCTCTTTCAAGGGTACCCTCCTGGAAGTATTTAGTTAGTAGAATTTTTTATTTTTTAAGGTAGTTGAGAAAAGTGCTTACTCCGTTCGAGATTGCTTTAATCTGATTTAGAATTCCTGATACCGGACCATCAATTCCGACTCTTATTTTTTCTTCGAGCTCAAGAATTTTGAACACATGGTGTTTTACTTTATCTATTATCGATTTCGTCGTATCTAATTGGTTCCTTGCTTGTTCGCTAACTACAGAAAGTTTTATAGAAAAATCTGATAGTGAAGTTATCAGCGGTTCAAGTTTGTTTGACAACTCACTTATATCACTCTGTAATTGCTCTATTGATCGGGTTATTTTTCCAAGATATACAATCAAGGAGATAATAAGAGCCGAAACCAGTATAAGAACAACTACTGTCAGGACATCAATCAGATTCATTTAAAAATCATTCCCCTGTATTTTTAGATTCTTTATACGCATCTACTCCAGCTTTGATAGCGTCTTTAATCTGGTCTCTTTTATTATCGATTGTATCTTTGCCTGTTTTAACAGATTCAGAAACTTTACCTTTAGCATCTTTATATACACGCTCTGCATCTTTCATAAGCTGATCAGATTTATCTTTAGCATCCTTGACTAATTTTTCTGATCTTTTTTTACCATCATTAATCATATCGACAGCTTTTTCTCTGGCTTGTGAGATATATTTATCTGCTTCATCAAGATATTCTTCACTTAGATCCTTTATATCTTTTCTAAATTCTTTTCCCGTTTTGGGTGCATAAAGTAATGCTAATGAGGCGCCTAACGCTCCACCGGTAAAAAAGCCAATCAATAAACCTTTTGAAAAATTATTTCCTTGTCCCATAATCGTTTCCTTTCATTTTTAAATGGATTTAAAAATACCATCTAAATAGCTAAAAATCAAGAAATAAGGACAAATTTAGCAGTTTTTTAAACCAAGTATATGTTATAAAGTAAATTGATTAAATTATTACTAAAGATTGAATTAAGAACGAATTTTAACAATCGTTCTGATTTTATTTGTCAATTATTATGTAATTCTGAAGTACTGGAATTAAAAGGATTAAAAAAATCAAACAGAATCTATTTTAATTTGGCCAAATCTTTTTTGATAAAAAGTTAGACTTATTATTCCAACCAAGACAGCAAACCAAAGTGTAACAACGCGGATGATGAAAGTAGTTGTTACAGAAATATCAACCGGAACATTTTTTTGAACCAGAAGAAATGTAAGTGAACCTTCGGTTAACCCTAATCCACCTGGCAACATGGATACTGCACCTACAATTGTAGAAAAGCTGTAACTGAATGACGCCCAGAGAAATCCAACTTCCACATTAAAATCTGACAATATGATAAAGTATCCCAGACATTCGAACCCCCAGGAAACTAAACTTAATAATGTCATAAGTAAAAGAGGTTTCAGTTTTAAAAGTTGATATGAACTTTCATAAGCAGAATGAAGATGAAGAATATATTTTTTAATGAATGGTATTTTTTCAGTAAGATTAATTATCGGAATTGCAATATTCTTATTACTAATTATAAATATCAGAAAAACGAAAAAAGTTGCAATAATTATTGTAATTTCTCCACCATAGTCAAAAACAACCGCCCCGGTAATTGCGATAATTAAAAGTGATAAAAAGTCGGTTATTCTTTCAGCAAAAACTATCGGTGCAGTTTTACTTATTGGTTCACCAGAAATTTCTTTTACTAAAACTGATTTAAGCACTTCCCCTAGCTTAGCCGGAGTTATACTCATTATCAGCCCAGACATAAAAATTGAGAATGAGTCTAACTTTTTTAAGTCAACATTTACTATTGATAAATAATAATCCCATTTAAAAAATCTTGTGAGGTAATTAAAAAAAGAAAGGATTAGTAATATCGGTATTAAAAGTAGATTAAATTTACTGAAGGCATTTAAAACATTATTGAAGTCGGCATAAATAGTAAAGGCAAGATATAATATTCCCCCAATTACAATTGAGATCACTACTTTTTGTTTTAATTTTTTCAGCAAGTCAGGTAACTCTCCGAAGAGCGTTGTAGAGTTTGGTTAAAGGAAGACCAACAACGTTGTAATAGCAACCGTTAATTTTTTTTACGAATACAGCACCGAAATCATCCTGTATTCCATAAGCACCAGCTTTATCCATAGGACTGCCTCCTTTAACATAATCAACGATTTCGTCTTTCATTAGTTTTCGGAATTCAACTTCAGTCCTCTCATAATCTACTATCAATTTTCTATTGTTCAGATTGAATACACAAAATCCTGTGTAAACTTTATGAACTTTGCCACTAAGCATAAACAACATTTTCTCTGCTTTTTTTTTGGTATCGGGTTTACCCAATATCTTTTTATTAAGTACAACAATTGTGTCTGCTGTAATAATGATACCATTCTTTACTTTCATTTTTGCAAGTTCCATTTTTTCCTGTGCAATTCGTTTAACACAGACTGCAGGATGTTCACCATCTAAAATTTCTTCGGTAGAGTTTACGCTCAGTGATTTGAAATTTAGATTTAACTGTTTTAATAATTTACGACGTCGGGGTGATTTAGAAGCAAGATAAATTTGGAGATTTGTATTAATCATTAATAAATCCAGTTTCAGTTCCGGGATAATAATGCTGAAGTATTTCTGTGTAGTTCTGTCCATCCTGCGATAGTGCAATTGCACCCCACTGGCAAAGCCCTACACCATGACCAAATCCCCTTCCGGAAAGAATAACTTGATTTGAATTTATAGAAACATCGAACATAGTGCTCCACAAAATATTTTTATTGTCCGAAGTTCGCAGTACGCTTCTAATTTCATTTCCATTTATTGTGATTAAAATTTCTTCATCATGTTCATCGATCAAAGTGAACTCAAGCTCATTAACACGTCCTGATTTAAATTTGCTGTTCACAGTAATGTTATAAAGTGTATAATTTCTATTACTCAGTAATGAATAGCTAATTAATCTATCTACAATTGTTTCTCGGGTATACTTCTCATCCCATTCGAAACGAGGAGAAATTTTGCAATTAGGTCCGTTGCCATCTTCAACACTGATCAAGTAGGGAATTTCTATCTTTGTAAATACATTGTCAGATGATTCTGTATATCCTCCACA
>Ga0210074_1000257_pt1 | contig 20322 bp, 20 predicted proteins | sample China_Galinas_Co_FD_184860 | JGI IMG/M metagenome (GOLD analysis project Ga0210074, IMG submission 184860) | Wetland microbial communities from San Francisco Bay, California, USA, that impact long-term carbon sequestration -... | ecosystem: Environmental > Aquatic > Marine > Wetlands ... | reverse complement strand
GCGACCCGCTCCAGCAGCGCTGGCCGGCTGGCGTGCTCACCATGGTAACGGGTCGGGTCGGTCTCTATACCAACCAGGATATATTGATGCAGGATAGACGTCATTAACCAGGCTCATCAGTCGTGTCGAAGGCCCATTGTAAGTGATAATCGGGATATGAAAAGCGTAAAACAAAAAGTGCCTGGTTACCCGGACCTGCGTTGCTGCTGGTACCGCCTTGAGCAGATGAAGCCGGTTTTATTGTATGACCTGCTGGCCCTGCGAGAGGCTGTCTTCGTTGTGGAACAGTCCTGCGTTTACCACGAATTGGACGGGCTGGACAAAACCGCAGAGCATTTGCTGATGATTCAGGATGAGGCAGTCATCGCGTGCTTACGGGTGTTGCCACCTAATGATAAGGAGGCGCGGGTAAGGATCGGGCGTGTTGCGGTAGCACCGGTCTGGCGAAATCGAGGTCTGGCCAGGTTCATGGTGCAACATGCGATAGACAAAATACGCCAGGATTATCCGTCTCGTGGTATTTACCTGGATGCCCAGACCTATCTGCAGGCGTTCTATTCATCATTGGGGTTCAAGCCTTGCGGCGATGAATTTCTTGAAGATGGAATTCCGCATCTGCCGATGCATATGTAAAGTAAATATGGGTATATGTAGAAATGGTTTTCTGTAAATAGCGCAAAAACCTGTCAAAACAATGAGAATGGAGACTTGGTTTTATTGCTGTTGGCTTGATCATCCCGTCTGCGGCGCATACGCGCGTGCAGTTGTTGGCGGCGCTGTTCCAGCCAGTCGTTTCTTTGCAATGGGGCCGCGTCATCTCCGCGCCGGTTGGTTTCAGTCGCGCGGAATACCAGGAATTCCCTGTAAGCCTGGATTTCGTGCTCAAGCGCTTTGCAGACAATTTCAATCATGATGGCATCGTCGAGAAACCCGAGTCCCGGGGTGTCATCCGGTATCAGGTCCTGTGGTTCCGCAAAATAGGACAATGCGGCAAGAACGCGTTCGCGGTCGTCTTCAATCAAACCCCAGCCCTCATCCGTGGCCATACTGATCAGGGTGTCAAGCTGACCCATGTGGTCACGGATAAAATCCGTTGTATCAGACTGGTTTACCTGTTCCAGCAATTGTTCCGCCTTGGCGATAATCTGTTGCTGTGAAGAGCCTTTGGCTTTCTGACGTGCTTTTTGCATCACGCCTCTGAAGAATTCCAGATCTGAATCGCTGAGCCTGAAACTTATGTGCAATGACATGACTTATCCCACTCTCAATTGATGCAAGCTAGCGACCGGAAGCCGAACCGCCAACCCTCAAGCACTTGCTTGAAACTAGCGGAAATGACCTGGTTTTCCAGGAAGGGGGTAGATATGCCCTTCGTACTCAAAGCCCAGGTTGCCGTCAGATTTGCTGGTGATTGTTCCTTCCAGTTTATATGGCAGGCTTTGGATATCACCTTTTTGCAATGATTCCAGCAATTCGCGACCGGCCTCGCCTTCCTTGACATCTACCGACCAGGGTTCGGTGCCATTGGCGACGATCTTGATATTGACCGGACCGTTGTAGGCCAATAATTCATCCTCGCTTTCGTTGAAGGTCAAACTCAAGTCGATGCCCTGGATGTCGAGGTCAACACCGTTGATGTTGCGTATGTTTACCTGCAGGTTGATGTTGCCGTCCCGGTGACTGATCTCGGTCATACGCACCAGCGGAGACTCCCCGCGCACGAGTTTTGTCCCGCAGGCGGTACAGAGCAAAACCGCCAGCGCCAGCACTCCAAATCCAAGCTGCTTTATATGAAAGATTGGTTTTTCATTGGTCATTTGTTTGTTCTGCATCATAAAGGTGACATTTTACGCAATGTGGCTCCAAAGCGCGCTGGTTTTTGTGTTGAATATCACGCACTGCGGGTTCAATCTGTTCGCAAACCGCCATTTTATCAGGACAGAAACCGGCAAACACGCATGCTGATGTGCTGTCGGCCGATCTGCGACTCCGCTCCAGGTACCATTTATCACTTGTCCAATTGGACGGCGTTTTGCCCGCGGCAAAAGAAAGTAATGTCTTACTGTAAGGGTGGGCGGGGTGACTGAAAAAAGGATCGGCAGGTGACTGCTCCAGTAACTGACCACGGTACATCACCGCAATATCATCGGCAATTTGCCGGATCACGGCCAGATCATGTGATATGAACAAAATACTTATACCGAAATCCATTTGCAGCTTCTGGATCAATTGCAGGATTTGCGCCTGTATGGATACATCCAGCGAGGCAACCGCCTCGTCTGCGATCAGCAGGTCCGGATCGGTAACCAGGGCCCTGGCGATCGCTATGCGTTGCTGCTGTCCGCTGGAGAATTGATGGGGGTAGCGTCGCAGAGCACTCTCATCGAGCCCGACGGTATGCAAAATTTCCCGGATTTTTTCGTTTCTATGATTCATGTCGCCAATGGCGAAATGCTGAAGCGGTTCCATCAGCGTCTGCTCCACGCTGCGCCGGGGACTCAGAGAAACGGACGGATCCTGGAAGACCAGCTGAATGCGTTGGCGGGTTGTTTTCATTTCCTGCGAATTCATCAGGCCAATGTTTTTGCCTTTGAAGAGGATTTCACCGGAATCCGGCGTTACCAACCGCAGGATGGCCCGCGCAATTGTGCTTTTCCCGGCACCCGATGCCCCAACCAGGCCCATGGTGCGGCCCGCTGTAATACTCAAACTGACGCGGTCTACCGCAACTTGTTCCTGGCGGTGGAAACGCAGGGACAAATCCCGGATTTCAAGTAAGGGCACTCCGGCGGATTGCACGTGTGTATTCATCACAGAGGCCTGAAACAGGCTGCGCCCCTGCCGTTTTCATGGTCAAGTTTTGGAACCGAGTTACGGCATTGAGCTTCAGCCCTGGTGCACCTTGGAGCAAAATGACAACCCGCTGGCAATTCCGTGGCTACCGGCACCTGGCCGGGTATCGAGTTGATGGGTGCAGGCCGTGTCTCACTGATCCGGGGTATACATGACAGCAAGCCGGCGCTGTAGGGATGCCGGGCGTGGGAAAACAGGCTTTGGCAGTCGGTTGTTTCCATGAGCCGGCCACAATACATCACCATGACATCCTGACAAGCTTGACTGACCACGGCCAGGTCGTGACTGATAAATAAAATAGCGGTCTTGTTAACTGTTTGAAGGCGTTTCAATTGTTGCAGAATCAAGGTCCGGGTGCTGCTGTCCAGTGCCGTTGTCGGTTCGTCCGCAATGATGACTGCCGGTTTACACACCGTTGCCATGGCGATCATGGCCAGTTGCCGCATGCCACCGGATAATTGGTGCGGGTAGGCTGCGGCGATGTCTTCAGCCTGGCTGAAGCCAACGCTCTCAAGCGCGCCCAGCATGGTTTGCCGGATATGTTGTTTGCTGCCACTTGCGTGACGCCGGTAGACCGCGCTGATCTGCTGTCCCATCGTGAATACGGGATCAAGGGCGGTCGCGGGTTGTTGAAAGATCATCGCAATATCCCGACCGAGAACCTTCCGTCTTTGAAGGCTATCCAGACCGGAAATATCCTTGCCGTTAACCTCGATACCGGCAGACCTGACACTGACCCCGGATGCCGGAAGCAGGCCAAGTATGGCCATCGCCGTCATTGTTTTACCACAACCAGACTCCCCCACCAGCCCGGTTGCATCCCCCGCCTTGATGCTGAAACTGATGTTATCCACGACCGGTGCGCGCCCATGGCCGGTTCCCAACCAGACGCTAAGCTCCTTTATCTTGAGGGCCGGGGGGGTCACATGAACTCCCTGCGTGTGTCCAGCGCGTCCTGCAGGGCGTCGGCCAGCAGGTTAAACCCCATCAGTAACAGGAAAAGTGAAGTGCCCGCAGCGATAAAGTTTCCGAAATGACCGGCTAAGACCTCCTGTGAACTCTCCGCCAGCATCAGTCCCCAGCTGACACCGTTCTTGATTCCAAGACCCAGGAAGCTAAGGATGACTTCGGTGTTGACCGCGGCTACAAAGACGATGGTACCCTGCACCAACAGGATGTGAAATGTGTTGGGCAACACGTGGCGAAAAACCGTTTTAACACCCGGTAAACCGATGGCGCGTGCAGCCTCGATGAATTCCAGTTGTTTTATCCGCATGACCTCTCCGCGGATGATACGCGCCGTGGTCGTCCAGAAAGTAATGATCATGGCCAGGTGCATGGCCCAGGGATTTCCCTGCAGCGCAAATGCAATGGCTGCAGCGAAAAGATAAAAAGGTATTGAGTCCAGTACGCCTTTTACCCACAAAATGATTTCATCCGGCCATCGATGGCTGTACCAGCCAGCCAGACCGCCCAGAACAGTTCCCAGCAGGGTGGAGCACAATGTCACCAACAGACCCACTTCGAAAGCGGTTGCCGTGCCAAAAAGTGTCCGTTGCAGGATATCCTGGCCAAGCAAATTGGTGCCAAACCAGTGACTGGCACTGGCGCTCTCGTAGCGATTGCCGCTGACCTCCGACCAACCCTGCCCCAGGAGACCGCTCCATACGCACAGGGCAACCACTGCGAATCCGGCCACCAGGATGAGCCCGCTCATACCATAACGATCGGATTTCAGTCGTTGCCATGTGTTAGCTGTCATGATTTTGTAATTCTTGGATCAACCGTGCTGTAAAGCATGTCGTTGATCGTCAGGGCCACCACAAACAGCACACCGGTCAGACCGACAACCGCTTTAAGTATCGGCTGGTCGCCGCTGGTTATCGCGTTAAACGTGACCAGACCCACACCGGGAATGCCAAAATAACTTTCCAGTAGCAGGCTGCCTGATATCAATACAAATGGCACCGAGAACATGATCCGTGTCAGCACCGGGATCAGGCTGTTCTTGAGTACATGCTTAAACAGTATCTCTACCGGCCTGGCACCGTAGGCCTTGAGGGTGCGGATATGGGGACGCTCAATCTCATCGGCCATGACCGCCCGGTAAAAACGCGTGTTGTAACCCAGTGTCACGAGGATCAGCGCCAGCGTTGGTACGGCCACATAATAAAAGTAGGATCCGGGATCATGTACCTGCCAGCCACGTACCGGGAACAAATTGAGACCGTAGGGTGTACACAACAGAATCTGCAAACCGATGATAATAACCAGGAAGCTGACGCTCATACCCACTACCGAGGCACTCATGACCAGTTTGTCCAGCCACTTTCCACGATACCATGCTGCCAGCAAACCGAGAGCAAGGCCCAGCAGGTTTCCCAAAACGAAACCCGGTACAACGAGTGCAATCGATATGGGCAGTGTGCGTTTGAGTATCGAGCTGACGGGTTCGCCGTTAGATTCAGAAAGACCCAGGTCCAGCGTGAGCAGTTCGCCGAGATAATCGCCATAGCGGAGCAGGAAAGGCCGGTCATAACCCAATTCATGCCGGACCTCAAGGATTTGTTCTGCAGTGGGGTTTTTACCGATCAGTTCATAGGTCTTGTCCGGGCCAAAATAAACCATCAGCAGAAAACTGATGAACGTCACGCCCAGCACCAATGGAATACCGTACAGTAACCTGCGGGTAAGGTAGGGGACATTCATGGTGTTGTGCTTGCAGACTCCACGGTGTCAATGAAACGCATAAAGTAACCACCGAGAAATGAGCGATCCGGTTTCATGATGAATTTTTTGTCCCACAAAAAAAGCATGGTTCTTGAAATCCCGGTGATGCTGGCGCAATCATTCATCAATAATTGATTCATTTCACGGTAAATACGCGTTCGTTCGGGCGATTCATTCATGACCGCGCTGGCTTCATACAGACGGTTGTACTCGGGGTTATTATAGCTGGCCGAATTTGAGCCGGGTGCCGCATTGGGTCCGTAGTACAACTGCATGATGTTTTCGACGTCGGGATAATCCATCGTCCAGCTGCTGTTAATCAGGGTAACCTTGCCCTGGGAATATGCCCTCTGGTAGTCGCCATAACTGGCAAAAATTAACGGCCGTATCTTGTCCGCAGGGTAACCCGCAGTCATCATGAAATTGCGAAACTGTTCGAAAGTCTGCCTTTCAGTCACCCCATTGGGAAAGCCGTATTCAAGTGTCGGCAGCGTGTCTTTGTCCCAGCCGTTCGCCTGCAACAATGCTTTGGCGCCCTGCAGGTCATGCTGGATATAGCTGTCATCTCCCTGCGCATCATATTCGGGCACCGAAGGCGGGATGATCCCGGGAAATACCAGGCCAATATCGTAAAAGAAAATCTCGTTATTTTTCTTCCAGTCGAAGGCCTTTACCATCGCGCAGCGCAGTGCATGATTGCGGCGGTTCTGTTCGGGATCTTTCCGGTAACCGATACGCTCGTCTGCCATATTGAAATTGGTATAAATAAAACCGGCTTCAGGGGATGCTTCGAAATCATATGAATCTGCATATTGCGGATTGAGGGTAGGTGGTGTGTGCTGGCTTAGAATGTTGTCGAACTGGCTGACGGGTACCTTGATGAAATTTAATTCACCAGCCGAGAAAGCATTCCAACGGGCGGCGCCTTCGGGTACGAATTCAAATACCAGCTGATCGATGAAGGGAGGTATCCTGCCTTGCAGTTTCTGAAAATCGGAATTGAGCCGGGAGTCGGGGTCGAAGCCTTCAGCCGCAAGGTCAAACGGCTCCCGGCGAAACCCCGGGTTTTTCGCCAGTACTGCACGGACGTCATTTCGGGAAATTAACGTGAAAGGACCAGAACCTACAGGGTGACTGGATAACATCTGCCCATATTTTTCAACCGCTTCCCGCGGGACGATTGCAGCATATCCCTGTGTAAAGGTATGCAGCAACTGCGGGAACGGGCGCGTCAGTTTGATCTGGATGGTGTAGTCATCCAGCGCCCGCAGACCCGAAACCTCCTTGTCATAGTCCGAACCTTCGCTTTTCCAGAGATCCAGGCCTTCAATCCGGTCCTGCCATAACCACGTTCCCTGTGCACGCGTAGCGGGGTCAAAATGCCGTTTTATGGAATAGACAAAATCGTTGGCCTTAACTTCCCGGCCTGTTGCGCCGTCAAAAGCAGGGTCGTCGATGAAGTACACACCTTTCTTTATACGGATGGTCACGTTCAAACCATCCTCGGAGACTTCAGGCATCGCTTCAGCAAGGTTAGGTTGTAGTTGGTATGGACGGGCAAGGTACTTGTAGCGGTAAAGGGTGTCGTAAAGATTCACCACGATGAAGTTGGCATATATTGTCGCCGCCTGGGCGGGGTCGAACGAACCCGGAATCCCGTCCATGGCGTGTCTGTATATTTTTGCGGTTGCCCCGTTGTCGGTGGCTGGAGGTTGATCACAACCGCCCAGCATCAATAGAGCCAGCAGGAATATTATCTGGAATTTATTTATCATTCTGCCCCGGCGTACGCCCATTCATCCTGAATGTATCAGAGACAGAAGCTTATCCCAGTGAGGCCCCGTGCGCCAACTGGTGTGGCGAATTGGTATTGTGCACAGAATATACGCAGTTGCAAAGCCGAAGGGAGACCAGAATTGCGTTGAGCTAGCCACCACCTGCCGGTGCAGTTTCCTCATTTCCCATATCGTCTTCGAGATAAAGATCATAATCCAACATTGGCGGGTTGCCATCGTAGATCTGGTATTCGCGGTTTTGCCTCCAGACATCACGCATCAGCACATAGGGGTCGAAAGCCGAGTTGAGTTCAGCGTCCTGATCCAGGTAGCGTGCGCGGGTTTCAATTCCACGAAATATCCAAAGTCCCCAGCGGTTTGATCCATGCAGGACACGGCCAACGGGACTGTAAAAACTGTCGACTAAACGGCCCGTACCATCACGAAACGTAGAGGGACCAAAAAACGGCAGCATCAGGTAGCGGCTGTTATCGTAGCCCCACTTTGCCATTGTCTGGCCGAGGTCCTCGTTGTAGAAAGGTATACCCAGCTTTGTGGCTACATCGAAAAAGCCCAGCAGGCCGACGGTTGAATTGATCAGGAAACGGCCGAGTGTGTCGGCGCTCTGGGTGAATTTACCCTGTAGTACCAGGTTTACGTAGGTGACCGGCGCGTCCAGGTTTCTGAAAAAATTACCAACCCCGCGTTGCAGCGGATCAGGTGTGATCTTGTCATAAACCACCGCGACCGGTCTGACCACCTTGTCCATTCCTTCGTTGAAGGCAAATACCTTGCGGTTGTAACCTTCCCACGGGTCATTTTCCGGGTCAGAGTGGCGATTTTGTGTACCCGCACACCCGGATAAAAGCAGGGTGAGGAGAATAATACTGATCAGGGAATTTGTTTTTTGCATGATCCGGTGCTTTATTCAGGCAACTCCAGCTCACCGGTGTTGAGCCGCTCGATTACACTATCAATGCCGTTAGCCTGGACTTCGGGCATGATCTGGTTGCGGTAGGTGGTGATATAGGAAATACCTTCAACGACCACATCAAATGCTTTCCAGCCCTCCGGAGTTTTATGGAACGCGTAATCTACCGGGGCTTCACCCCCATCAGGTAGCGTAACGCGCGTCCTGACCCGCGTGAGCTTTTCATTCAGATCCCCGCGTTGGGGCAACACCTGCAGCTTGATCTCACTGCTGAAGTAAAGCAGCCCCTTGGAGTAGCGACTGATGAGCAGGTTGCTCATACAGTTGGCAAATTCGTCGATCTTTTCCTCTGTAAGACCTCTTCCGGCCCTGCCCAATATGAGACGGGCGGAATAATTCACATCCAGCAGGGGGATCAGATCCCTGCGAACAAGATCTTCCAGTATTTGCGGGTTGGCAGTGTATTCCTCAAGATTTTCAGTCACATCAGAAAAAATCTGAACGGTGATACTCTTTACCAATGAAACCGGGTCTTCCGCTTTTGCCTGGGCAAAAAGACCGCTGCTGAAGATACAGCTGGCGGCCAGTACCAGTAGTATCCGGGTATTCACTCGTCCTCCCCCTTATCAGTGTTGAACAAATATTTGCTGATCAGGGTTTCAAGTACAACAGCCGATTGCGTGACGAAAATTTGATCACCGTCAACAAGTGCTTCCATGGAACCGCCGGGATCCAGTCCAATGTAGCGGTCACCCAATACCCCGCTGGTCAGAATTGAGGCGCCACTGTCATTGGGTATCTCGGAAAAACGACGGTCAATTTTCATTTCAACCACCGCGTCAAATTCGATCGGATCGAGAGTGATTTTTTCTACCAGGCCCACGGTTACTCCGCCGATTTTGACAGGGGCACGATCCTTCAGATCAGCCACGTTGGTAAAGCGGGCAGTCACCTTGTAGGTATCTTTCCCAACCTGCATACCGTAGTCGGTCGCCGAGGTGGCCAGCCATAACAAGGCTGCAATACCCATCAGCAAAAAAATACCCGATGACAGTTCTACTTTGTAATTCGCTCGCATGTTTATTTTCGCCAATACCTATAGGTCAATATTTGTTCAGATCAGAAATGACGTCATTATAAAATCAAAGATCAGCACCAGTACCGAACTCATTACCACCGTGCGGGTGGTGGCTGTTCCAACGCCCTCACCAGTCGGTTTTGCATAATAGCCGAAATATACGGCAATCAGGCTAACCAGTCCTCCAAATACGACGCTTTTCCAGAATCCGCCCATGAAATCTTTACCGAAATAAATACCTGTCTGCAGCTTGCTCCAGAAAATACCCGGATCAAGCCCCATGACACCAATGGAGAACATCACTGCTCCGAGGATGGCAAAGGCGTTAAACATCGCGGTCAGCAATGGTAACGACAACAGTCCGGCCAGGAAGCGCGGTAACGCAATCCTCTGTACCGGGTCGATCGCCATCAGTTGCATGGCATCGATCTGACTGGTGGCTTTCATCAGGCCGATTTCTGCTGCAATTGAAGTACCGGCACGCCCGGCAAATAACAGTGCGGTTAGAACCGGTCCCAATTCACGGAACAACGATTTACCGACCAGCAGACTGACCTGGTCAGAAGCACCGAACTGCTGCAATGCATTGATGGACTGCAGGGAAAGTACCATGCCGACAAAAAATCCACAGATCATGATGATCACCAGTGAGCGGGCGCCAATCAGGTAGGTTTGTTGCAGGGTGCTTACTAGCAGGCCGCGTTCAAGACGTATGCTGCTGAGCATGCGGACCAGGAACAGACCACAGTGCCCGGTGTCGGCAATGGGGTTCAGCAGCTTGAAGATTTTTGTCCGTTGATTATTCATAATCAGGACGGGTTTGCAGTCGTATTGTTTTTGGCATTCTGGTATCTGAATGAAATCGGACCATCGACGCGCCCGTTCATGAACTGGTCAACCGCAGGGTCTGTATTGTCCATCAGGGCTTGAGGACTGCCTTCGGCAATAAGTTTGGCGGCCGCCAGGATATAACAGTGGTCTACCAGTTTTTTCATCTGGTGGACATTGTGCGTCACGATGACGCTGGTCAGGCCCAGCTGATCGTTGGTCTCGCGTATCAGGCGACTCACGGTTGACATGGCAATCGGGTCCAGTCCGGTCATAGGTTCGTCAAACAATACGATTTTCGGATTCAGTATGACTGCTCGTGCCAGTGCGACACGGCGCGCCATGCCACCTGAAAGGCTTTGGGGCATCAACTCTTCTGTTCCCAGCAGACCGACGGATTCCAGTTTGGCCAAAACGCGTTCACTGATGGCCTCTTCCGACAGGTCGGTGTGTTCCCGTAAAGGTGTTGCGATATTTTCAAACACGGTCAGGTCGGTGAACAGGGCCCCGTTTTGCAGCAGCACGCCAATGTCTTTTCTGCATTCATATAACTGGCGTCGTGACATCGCAGAAATTTCTTTTCCATTAACTTCGATGCTGCCACTGCCTGGATGCAGTTGACCGGAAATCAGACGAAGGATGGTCGTTTTCCCCACACCGCTGGGCCCCATGATCGCCACGATGCTGCCACGCTCGATATCCATACTGACGTCATCCAGTATGATTTTGTCATCACGTTGAAAAGACACTTTTTTGATTCGGATAATCGGATCTTTCAATCTTGCGTCCCTGTTGCCGGTCTGCTTGGTGTTGCTAATGTGTTATTGACCGCTGAATGTCCGATCCTATTTCACACGGCTAATTGTAGTATGAATTTAAAACGGATGGAGATAAATACTTGCTGGAAGGTGACTTTTTCGAGCCAAAAAAAACGAGGGAGACTTGCGTCTCCCTCGTCGTAGAAGTGTAGGAACTCCGCTTGTGGTGGACTGCAGATCCTCCTAGGCCTTTCCAACTTTGTCCAGTTCCGATCTGTTCTGCCCTTCGGTTTCTGGTCACGGGTCTTCCTCCCGTCTTTATTTATCGACGCTTTCACGTCTATCTCAAGGAACCGCGTATCCCTATCGAGTCACCCTAAATGGTACGACCGCTTCTTTTGGCAGAACCCGGTCCGGGTGACGCGTCCTGTACCACCTGGACGCTTACCGTTTTCATCCACCTGATTTACTTTCAGGCGGGTCGGCCTTCCAGTAAATTTCGCACTCCGTCCGTCTCCGGCCTCGCGGCCTTTGCCGTCCGTTTCCAATCAGTCGATCTTCTTCGTTCGTCTCCGGTCTTGCGACCTTCTCCGCTCGCTTCCGATCTGTCGATCTTCGCCGTCCGTTTCCGGTCTTACGACCTTCTCCGTCCTTCCTGCGATCCCAACCTCTCGGTTGGTCGGTTTCTATCTAACGGGGGATTCAAATTACACTCGAAAGGATGAATTGTCAAAGGCTGAAAAGTGATATTTACGTTGTTTTTTTAATCATAAATATCAGTATAAAATCACAAGTGCATGAATAGAAAAACAACATGGAAATTGAGGTAATTTTTCATTTGCGATGAAGCGAATATTTTTGATTAAAAATAACCCACAATTTATTTTTGATAAAAAACCCGGGCCCGGGTTTCGTGCCGATATCGACGTTGAAATCTGACTTATAGCAATTCAACCAGGAGATACAAAACGGCCGTAAGTAAGAATCCGCTAGCGATCACACCTTTCACAGACGTGAGCGGTCCGGTCCTGCCAAAAACACCATTAAGGGCCAGCACTGCAATCAGACCGAAGACCGCAGCCAGTGAAACCAGGCTTTCGCCGTGTATCGGGGTTTGGAGTTGTCCAAGGTGAACGGACGAGGCCATGAAAAACAGCATCGGAATAGAGAACAGCGTGTTGGTACGTGACGCCAGGCCGGCTTTGCCCTGTGCAGCTGCGGCGCCCGGTAGTGCCTGACCGCCGCCTGCAACCTGTTTGGCTGACGCAATGATGATTTTCTGATTGGGCCAGATGATTAGCCATACATTCAGGAACATGATCGTACCCATGGTTACACCGATCATGATTCCCAGGCCGCTCAGGTGTTTGATATAAAGGAGGAAGAAACCGCTCAAAAAGGTGAACACAGCACCCCAACGAAACCACCATAGTGCATTTGGCACCATTTTTTGGATGACATCGGACTTGGCGCGGTCGTCGGCCACTTTAAAGTATTCACCCTGTATGAAATTAAAGTAATAGAGCAGTCCAACCCACGTAAAACCCGCCAGCAGGTGCGCCCAGCGCAGCAGAAAGGCTAAAGAATTTTGGCTAAGCAAGGCAAGTTCCATTATTGTTTTCTCCCTTTGGAGGTTTTGGTGACGAATGTGGCACTTGGTAGAATACAGCAGTTCAGGTCTTTCCAAAAACAGACGTCTGTAGTTATGCCGGATTACGACGAAAGCAATGTGTTTTTAATGTTTCAAGTTGCGGCAGGAGTCTATAAAATCAGGTTAAGGACGGCTCGATATCAGAGCATAGCAGCTAAACCCCAATGTCACGTCCTGGCTGATTTCACCTTGAGTGATACAGGAAATGACAGGCAACCATGGATCCAGAAACCCGACAGAACGACAGCAGCAAGACAGATGATCCCGGACAGACGTCCGGGCGTTCAGATGCCTACCCGTTTCCCCTGGATGCCGTGGTTCTGGCCGGCACCCACCAGAATCCAAAACGCCTGATCTCAGGTCGCAACAAGGCATTTCTGGAGGTTGGTGGAAAGGAACTTATCCGCTATGTCGTTGATGCTCTGCTTGCTGCTGAAAGGATAGATCTGATTTTCGTGGTGGGGCCTGCCGATGAACTGCTGGAAGTGCTGGCGGGTTATTCTTCAAGGGTCCGGGTCATTGCACAACGCGGGAAAATGCTGACCAATTGCTGGGCAGGTATTGAGGCATCCGAAGATCACCACAGGTATGATTCCGTCATACCGGTCGATGAAAGGCCAATACTGATAATTTCCTGTGACCTGCCACTGGTGACGGCCCGCTCCATTGATGATTTTATTTGCCGTTGTGCAAGTCTGGACAACGCATCTGCAGAACCCTTCGCAATGCTTGCCGGGGTCGTTGATGAGCCCGGCGTCAGGCCATTCTATCCCCACGGTGATAAACCGGGAATCAAACGACCCTTTGTGGAACTTGAATTCGGCCGCCTGCGTCTGGCCAATATTTATGTTGGCCGACCACGAAACCTGGCCAACCAGGAGTTCCTTCAGACAGGGTTTTCTTATCGTAAGGCCAAAGATTGGCGTAACGTCGTTGCCCTGACTTTCAATTTTTTCAAGAGCCATGGTGGCTGGCATGCAGCATGGATGACGGTGCGTGTACAACTCACTCTAATGCTTTCAAAAGGCAAGGGTTACTGGTACAGACGACTCAAGAAAGGTAATACGCGGGAGCGGGTTGAAAAAAGTGTCAGCGAGGTGCTCGGCGGCCCCGTAAAGGTCGTTATCACACCGTATGGTGGTTTGAGTCTGGATGTGGACGATGAGGAAGATTTCACAGTTCTTAATGCCTGTTATCAGGAGTGGGCTGCAATTACTGCAGCTGTCGACCCCGAAAGGCATTGAAGGGCAGGGCGGGTTTTCAATCCCGGGTCATCACGGCAACAGAACCAGTGACAATGCGGGCCAGAACGCAATCAGGACCACGGAAATCATCAGGAACACGAAAAACGGCAACGTGGAGAGGTAAATATTCACGATCGGCCGGTTAAACCGGTAACCTGCAATAAACAGGTTGAGACCTACCGGTGGTGTGATGTAACCCAGTTGCATTGTGGCCAGGAATACAATCCCAAGATGTACCGGGTTCACCCCGTACTGCGTGGCTACCGGCAGAATCAGTGGCACGACCAACACGATTGCCGAAAAGATATCCAGGATTGCGCCGAGCATCAGCAAGAACAACAACAGCATCACCAGGAATGCCGTCTCGGTGGTAACAAAGCCGCTGATCCACGCCAGTAACTGCTGCGGCACGCCGGCGTCAATCATGAAGTTGGTTGAGGCTCGCGATACACCGAGGATCATCATGATCCCGCCGACCAGGATCATGGACTCCCGAACGATAGATGGTAGTTTGCGCAGACTCACCTCTTTGAGTATGACCACATCCACGATTAATACGTAAAGGGCGGTGACCGCAGCGGCCTCGGAAATCGCAAAATAGCCACTGTATATTCCACCAAGAACAACGATGGGCAGCGGTATCTCCCACATGGATTCACGTAATGCTGAGCGCACTTCGGTCCAGGAAAATTCCCCCAGTGGTGTACGGATCGCGCGATTTTTCCAGATACTGAAAGCGGATAAAATGAAAAGCATCAGGAAGCCGGGCAACAAACCGGCCAGAAACAGGCTTTCTATCGGCACTTCCGCGATTACACCATACAAAATTAATGGCAGTGAAGGTGCAAACAACAGGCCGAGGCTGCCAGCGGAGGTGACCAGTCCAAGGTTAAATTTTTCCGGGTATCCGGCCTGTTGCATGGCGGGGAACAATATTGCCCCCAGGGCGATGATAGTGACCCCTGAGGCACCCGTAAAAGCCGTGAAAAACGCACACGCAACCAGGGAGACGATCGCCAGGCCGGCCGGCATCCAGCCGAGTAACGCACTCGTCAGGCGTACCAGCCGTCTTGGTGCGTTACTTTCACTCAGCAGGTAGCCGGCGAAAGTAAACAACGGAATGGCCAACAGAATCGGCATTTCTGCGATACCGTAAAACTCAATCGCTATCGCCTGGAGATCAATATCAGCCTGGTAAAAATTCCAGAATGCACCCGCTGCGATGATGGCGAACAGCGGTGCACCGAGCAAAAGCAATATCAGAAAAATCGAGCCTGCGATGATCATTGAAGCGTGTCACCGTCGGCCTGCTGGTCTGTCGGGTCAGCGGAATTATTAAATGGACGCCTGATGGCAAGAACCAGGTGACGATAAGCCATCAGCGCAAAGCCGATGGGTAATATGATCTGCATGGTCCATGCGGGTACGCTCCGCATCAATACGTCACCGAACTCATAAGAACCCATTACAAAACGTGCGCTCTGCCATGCGAACAAGGCGCAAACACTGGCCGTAAACAAATCGATCAGGACTTTGCTTGTTAATTGAGCGCGGCGTGGCAGGAAACGGTCAAGCACGGCGATACTGATATGTTTGTCCCTCCTGCTGGCGGCAAGTGCGCCGGCCATGGTCAACCAAAGCACCATCATCCGGAGCATTTCGTCGCCCCAGAACAGTCCGGTTTCAAGGAAGTTCCTCAGGAAGATTTGCGTGCCGGCCAGCAAGATCATACAGATCAGGATCACCAGCAGCAGCGCATCCTCAGCATGTGCACCAGCTTTTTCGAGCCTGTCGAAGACTGAAGCCACTGTTATCACCTTAAAGTAGCATTACTACAGTTTTTCGCCGGTTGGTCTTCACGGAAAGCAGTGATATAACACTCGAGCTCAGCCAACAGTCCGGCATCGATCACGCCCTCTTTTGCCAGCCGGTGGTTGGAATCCTGAACCACTTTGCGCCATTGGGGGATTTGCCCCTGGTCGGGTGTTACTGCCGTCATCCCGTCATCCAGCAATGCTTGGTACGCGTTTATATTGTCCTCATTACCCTGCTCGTCAAAGCCCCGGTAAACGTTCTCCATGACCTCACGGACAATCGCCTGGTCGTTGGGCTGAATCTTGTCGAAAAATTTCTTGTCAATGACCATCATGGCGGAAATATATGACAAAGGAAGATCAGTGATATAGCTCACCTTTGTATTCCACTGCAAAATGATGGTCGCGGCGGGAGGACTCATGATGGTGTCAATCAGCTCGGTCTGTAAACCGGTCATGACGTCAGTCAATGGCATGGTGACCGGTGAAATCCCCAGGGCCTTGGCCGCCTCATAAGAAATCCTGTCTCCATCCGGGACCCAGATTTTCAAACCCCGCAAATCCTCCAGGTTGGCGATTGGCCGGATGGACATGATATGGGCGAAGCCCCCACCCGCAAAACCAAAGTTGACGTACCCTGCCTCCTCTATGAGCGCGCGAAGTTTGGCGTCCATTCGGGCCCTGGCAAACTGGACTTCCTCGAGGTTATTGAACAGCAGGGGCATGGCATACAACTGGCTGTCTTTCTGCAGTTCGGTCAAACCGTTTGCCGTAAATGCTCCGCCGTGCAACTGTCCGATACGCATTTTACGAAACACCTGCTTGTCATTACCCTGCACGCCGCCGCCATATAACTTGAATTTGACCCGCCCGCCGGTGCGCTCGCTGATTTCCGCGGCCCCCGCGCGCATCGAGTTCATCCAGCTGGATCCCTCCGGTGCGATGGTTGCGAGTTTTATGGTTTGGGCGCTGGCGGTCGCTACCAGGCCCAGCAACATCAATCCAACGGCAATTCGTCCGGCAAATCGGAGGGTCGGGGTTCTATGGGCAAGGCATTGGTTCATGAAATTTCCTTGTTGTCAAAAATAGTCATCGGCTGAATCGAGTAATTCCTGTGCTTCACGCTGAGCAAGTATGTTGAATAGAGTGTAGCCGTCCTGCTCAGGTTCCGCCGACATGACGTCATTCAGTAGCTGGTCGTAGAGTTCCCTGTCATACAACGTGCGGGCATAGTAGCGGGCATAATCCACGTTGATTGAAAGGTCTTTGCCATTTGACAATGCCATTGCGCGTTCGAAATGTGCCTTTCCAGCCTCAAAATCTCCACCCAGCGCCGGTGGCCGGATGGTATTGAGGACGGCCAGGAAATGTTCGATCTGGACCGGGTGGTACTGTGGGTCAAGAGTCTGCACGCGTTTAAGTGCGGATTCAACACGCGGCAGTCTGGCCATGGCGCCCCAGTCATCACTGTGTACCTTGATGTAAGCGATCGAGGTGAGGCCATAGGTATAGAGGCTGGCGGCATCCTTTTTGTGCAGTTTTTCCAGGACAATCTCAAATTCCTTGAAAGAAAGCTCACTTATTCCGCAGGCTGATTGGTTGCTCGCGCACAGGGATTGCTGGCCGTAGGTGAGGGCCCTTTGTGTCAGGCGATCAGCGCGTTGAGGTTCTGTAACGAAAATGACGCCATACGCGGCATACAATTCCGCAGCCGCTGCCAGCATGGCTGCATTATCCGGTGCTCCTGCGATAAAGCTGTCGAGCAACAACAGATAAGCCGGTGCGCCGTCTCGAACCGTTTCAGGGTCATCCTGATTCACTATCGCTGAACTGAGGTTGGCAGCCATATCATTGGTTGCCGATTGCATCACCGAAGCGCAAGCGCCAAGCAGCAGCAGGAACAGTGAAATTATTGATATTCGGGTCTTACTTGAATTCACGTCATTCGGGTTGGTTAGTCTGAAAGGCGGGAATTATAAACCGATAAACAACAGGATGCTGAAATGATCAATCCGAATTAAAGGACCGGTCAAATAAAACCCGGTACCCGCTCAGGCCGGTTTAGGGGGGGGGAGTTAAACCGGTGAGTGGGTCCCGGGGGAAATTTACCTGAAAAATCCGGGATAACTACAGATTTCCACAGTTATCCCGGCATTTCTTATTATTCTAAATGTGCCCGGTTTTTTCGATTGGATATATATTGCGCTCCAACCGCTGGTGTATTCCTCTTGACGTTTCCCGCTTTTTTACGGCATCGTACCTGATCCAAAAAAGAGCCTGTGATAATTTTCGGAGGACAAACCACAGGTTTTTCCGGGACTTGCAGGCTCAGATACCGCAAACCACTCATAAACGGGCAGTGGAGAGGAATTGTCAGCACAGCCCCATTGCACCCGATTAATATAAATCAAGATCCCCTGATAAAGATAATGACCCGCCGGAAAATTGACAGAAATTTTACGGAACGTTTGCAGATGGGTTAGGATGAGCGCCTTGGGCTACATTTTGACCTAACCATCGTTTTATGAGGTAATTATTTCAGTGGGCTTTGAATGCTACCGCATCGGAGACCTGTTACTGGATGCAGGAACACAGGAAGTAACCCGCAACGGTACTGCTGTGCCGGTACCACGGCTTTCCTTCAAATTGTTACTTTCGCTTGCGCGGCACGCACCCAATGTGGTGACGATTCAACAATTGGAAGAGGAAGTCTGGGAAGGGCTTGTTGTTGACCGGGGCACGATCAATAAACGTGTACTTTTGCTACGCAAGGCATTGAGTCAGGACCCTGGTGAAGATACCTATATTGCAGTCATTCGCGGCAGTGGCTATCGATTGGTTGTCCCGGTTGAACGTGTCGATTGCCTGTTTGACGAACCGGTCACAGTGGAGCAAGCGCCGAAAAGCTGGTATCAGCTAAACGAGGGCAAAATTCGCACGACTGCCTTCTGGCTGCTCGGCATTGTTGCAGCACTGGCCCTTTACCAGGGACTCCGAAAACCAGTCATTAGTACGGACAAGCTCGCTACTGAATCAATCCCGGTAAGTGAATATCAAGCGATAGCGGCGGCATATGGTCAGAATTCCATTGCCGTCATGCCGTTTGTTGATTTGAGCGACAGCCAATCCCACCATTACCTCGGTGATGGCATTGCCGAGGAAGTCATTAATTTGCTGGCAGGCATGGACGGCCTGGAAGTGGCAGCACGTACATCATCATTCGCATTTCGTGATTCCTCCGCCACCATGGTAGAGATTGCTTCGAAGTTGCGGGTGGGCACCATTTTGGAAGGCAGCATCAGATATTCCGATGACCGGGTTCGTGTTACGGCTCAGTTGATTGACGCGAACACCGGCTATCAGATCTGGTCAGAAAATTATGATGGCGCCTTTGACGAGGTTTTTGCTGTCCAGGATGATATAGCCTTTAATATTGCGCAGTCCCTCAAACTGACCCTCGATGAGAGTGACCAGCCGGATTCCAGGAAGTCGATGACTGCCGATATGGAAGCTTTCAGGCTGTATCTCAAAGGCCGTGATTTTTTGAATAATCGAATAGTGTTGCGCACCCAGGGTCTGTATGAAGCACTTGATTATTTCAATAAAGCCATTGCAAAGGATCCGAAATTTGCACGTGCGCACGCGGGTGTTGCTACGGTTAAATGGCTGCTGACCGCTTATGATGACTCGTTGGAAAAGGATGTCTACTTCGATGACGCGGAGGCAAGTGCGAAATTCGCCCTCGAGATAGACCCTGACTCCACCGACGCTTTGAGTGCGCTGGCGTCGGTTTATTCACTGCGCGGTAATCTGGATCAGGCTGCAGAATATTTTGACCGTATAAGAGCCATTGGCAACAGTGATTCCAATATCGTCTTCTGGGAGGCAATGCTGCACATCCGCCTGGGCTACTTTGAGGAATTGATTTCCTCATTGTCGGGGGAGTATCAGCGTGATCCTCTTAACGAACATATTGCCTGGGTACTGGCGGATGCTTATATCTATTCCGGTAAACCAGGGGAAGCGGTAGGCATACTGGAGGGGCTTCAGCACTTTACCTACCGTGATTATTACCTGGCCCTGGCCGCAATTTATGCCGGAGAATTTGATACTGCCCGCGAGTTACTTCGAAATGTGCGAATGCGCTCTGGTATATTACCCGCAGTTTATGCTGATCTTTTGATCGACGCGCTCGAAGATCGTGCCCGGACAGAAGAAGTTGGACGGCTCATTGTGTCCGCGACCGAACAGGGTGAACTGGATAAACCGGTTGGTTTCGAAATGCTGTTAATGCTTGGCTCTCCGCAGGTTTTCGACCTGGGGATTGATCCGGTTAACGATATAAAGAATGAGCAAATTCATGCACAGATCTGGAATAATTGGGCCGTCGCAATTCGTCAGGACCCGCGTTTCAAAAATTGGGTAAAAGCATTGGGTTATGTGGATTTCTGGCAAAAACATGGCTGGCCGGACCGTTGCCGTCCAACCGGTCCGAATGATTTCGAGTGTATTTGATCAACGAATAACACAAACAGGTTAAGAAAATAGTATGGAATTAACTACTCACTGGGCCGGATTGCTGGCCGTGGCGATTTTCATTGGCGCCTATTCCCTGGTTATCCTCGAAGAAAACCTGCACCTGCGAAAATCCAAACCGGTC
>Ga0210074_1000256_pt1 | contig 20331 bp, 15 predicted proteins | sample China_Galinas_Co_FD_184860 | JGI IMG/M metagenome (GOLD analysis project Ga0210074, IMG submission 184860) | Wetland microbial communities from San Francisco Bay, California, USA, that impact long-term carbon sequestration -... | ecosystem: Environmental > Aquatic > Marine > Wetlands ... | reverse complement strand
CAGTTCCAGCAATTGTTCCAGCAAGTAGAGACCCTGGTAGATATGCGTGGCGTCGATGACGACCAGCAGGCCGGCAGGCCGCTCTGTGCCTGTTACCCTTCCGAGCGTCACGTCGACGGCAATACGCTCATCCGTGGACGTGCCGTCGAGGCTGTAGATGCCCGGCAGGTCGATGAGGTTCAATGCACCGTGCTTCAGCTGCACTGTACCCGAGTGTTTCTCAACGGTGACACCCGGAAAATTGCCGGTTGTCTGGCGCAGGCCCGTCAGACGGTTGAACAGTGTGCTTTTACCGGCATTCGGGTTGCCGATCAACGCTATTGAAGCCCTTGCCTTGTGTCGGATTCCGATACCACTGACAGGGATCTTGACCTCGGTGCTTTCAATCACCGGTTTTCCTTCAAGGTGGTTACGATCGATTCAGTTGCCTTGCCTGCGCCCATGGGCATGGTTGCAACGCTCGCCAGCGACGCAGGCCATTGCCTGCGAGATGCGTCTTGCCATGAACCCGGACAAACCAAACCGCCGGACTCTCCTGAAGGGGTTCGTCGCCGCGCCGCAGCGCTTCCAATGGACTCGCCATTCACAGCGTGCTGCGCCTTGCCATTGAACCGCAAAGGCGTGCTGAACCCATTATCATCACTTTTAGGGAGCACTGCTTATCCGCGTGACCTTGAAATGACGGGCCTGCTCCCTGCGCAGGGAAATCGAACTGCCAAAGAACCCGACTTCGAGCGGGTCCCCGCCAATGGCGATGTTTTCCATGCGTACAACGATGTCTTCAACCATGCCCAGCATCATCAAGCGGATCACACCGGGGTCGGCGGTATCTATTGCGTCAAGTTTGGCCATATCACCACGGGCCAGGTCTGCAAGAGTCATGTTTTTCCTTAAAATCTAAATGAGAGTGATTCGCATTAACAAGTGTATTGTAAAGCATCTTCATGTGCGAGATACATAATCCAGATCAATTAAATGTGAATCCTTGGCGAAAATTGATGCCTGGATCACCTCAGGCGCGCATTTCCCGGCTGTAAACAGCGCTTGACGGGGTTCAGGGCAGCCGCTTTACCCACTGTCCTGATTTGACCACCCCGCAACACGCGTTCGCCCTGAAGTGGTAAAGCCAGTGGTTGACGCCCGGCGCGTCGATAATGGCGATGTCCGCGTCGTGGCCCGGTAGCAGGGAACCGATGCGATGTTGCGCCGAAATGGCCCGCGCCGCCACGGTCGTCGCACCCATGATGACCTCCTGCGGCGTCATTTTCTGGTTCAGGCATGCCAGGGTCATGGCCAGGGGCAAGTGATAACTGGGGGCGGATCCGGGATTGAAGTCGGTCGCCACGGCAACCCTGACACCGGCGTGCAGCATCTCACGCGCAGGCAGGTAACGTTCGTTCAGGTAGAGCGAAGCGAGCGGCAGGCTGACTGCAACCGTGCCGGCTGCGGCCAACGCCCGGATACCGTCCATGCTGGCATATTCGAGGTGTTCGGCCGATACCGCTCCCAATTCGGCGGCCAGTTGTGCGCCACCGCCATTGCTCAGTTGATCAGCATGTACTTTCAGACCGAGTCCGGCGAGCCTGGCGGATTCGAGAATCTCCCTGGCTTCTCCGGGGGTAAATGCGCCTGCTTCGATGAACACGTCACAAAAGCGCGCCAGTCCACCGTTGCTGACTTCCGGGATCAGCTGTTCGCAGAGCAGGCGGACATAATCCCCGCGGTTTTGCCGGTACTCGTCGGGCACCATGTGTGCGCCCAGGAAAGTCGGAACGAGTTCAACCGCTTGCAGGCCGTTCAGCTCGCGGTAGACTTCCAGTTGCTTGAGTTCAGCCGACGCTTCCAGACCGTAGCCTGACTTGCACTCGAGGGTCGTGACACCCAGCTCGAGCACGCCTTTGAGCGCATGTAATGCTTTTTCCCGTAAATGTTCCGGCGGCTCTGCACGGGTTGCCGCAACGGTGCTTCTTATGCCCCCGCCGGCCGCTGCGATTTCCTGGTAACTGCGGCCCTGCAGACGCATTTCGAACTCGTCGCCGCGCCAGCCGCCAAAGCACAGGTGGGTGTGACAGTCTACCAGGCCGGGAATAACCAGGCGCCGGGCGCAGTCAATTGATTCATGCGCTGCGAACGCCCCGGGCAATTGCGACTCGCTGCCTGTCCAGATGATTCCGTTTTGATCGAACACCAACGCAGCGTCTTCGATCAAGCCGGCATCCTGTTGCACGTTATCGGCGGGGCAGGTGGCCAGTTGGCCGATGTTGCGTAAAACGGTCATGGGGGCAGGCTCATCGCGTCAACAGGCCCTAGCGCAAAGGCCCTATCTCGTTCTCGACCACTTTCAACAGGGCGCCACTGCGTAATATTTCGGCACATTGGTCCAGGTCGTTGCGCACTTCATAATCATGTTCGGCGTGACCTATTTCCTCGCGTAACGCCTTGTGGGCGAGCGCCACGCCATGCCCGGGCAGCAGGCTGCCGCGGAAATCCAGCGCCTGTGCCGAGGTGAGCAATTCGACCGCCAGGATCAGTTCGACGTTATGTAACACATCCAGCAGTTTAAACGCGCTGATCGAACCCATGCTGACGTGATCCTCCTGTCCGAGACTGGTGGGGATCGAATCGACGCTGGCCGGGTGGCACAGCACCTTGTTTTCAGAAACCAGTGCGGCAGCGGTATATTGCGGGATCATGAATCCGGAGTTGACGCCGGTATCCTGCATCAATAATTTCGGCAGGCCGTCATGGCCTTCCAGCAACAGGTAGGTCCGCCGCTCGGAAATACTGCCAAGCTCGGCCAGGGCTATGGCGGCAAAGTCCATGGCCAGCGCCAAAGGCTGGCCGTGAAAGTTTCCGCCGGAGAGGATATCCCCGCCATCGAACACCAGCGGATTGTCCGTGACCGAATTGAGTTCCGTCTCGATGCATTGGCGTGCATAGGACAAGGCATCCCTGCTGGCGCCGTGCACCTGTGGCACGCAACGCAGGCTGTAAGGGTCCTGAACCTTGCCGCAATCGCGGTGCGAGGCAAGAATTTCACTGCCTTCCAGCAGCTTCCTGATATTGGCGGCAACGGTCTGTTGGCCCGCGTGGGGCCTGATCGCATGTATGCGTTGGTCAAATGGCACCGCGCTACCCTGCAGGGCCTCGAGGCTCATCGCCGCGAGCAGGTCGGCTTCCCTTTGCAGGACCAGCGTGCGCTCGAGCACGAAAGCGCCATAAGCAAGCATCATCTGGGTGCCATTGATCAGCGCCAGACCGTCCTTGGCCTGCAATTCGACCGGCTCGATGCCCATCGCCTGCAGTACCGTGGCTGCGGGCAGCTTGCCAGCCAGTCTCTCATCCCACACTTCACCGCGGCCAATCAGCGGCAGACACATGTGTGCGAGTGGCGCGAGATCGCCCGATGCGCCGACACTGCCACGGCTGGGTATCCACGGCAGGACACCGCGCTCCTCCAGTTCCAGAAGCTTCAGGAAGGTCTGTTCCGAAACCCCCGAATAACCCAGGCTCAGGGAGTGGATTTTGAGTTGCAGCATCAACCGGGTAATTTCAGGCGGAACGGGGTCACCGACGCCGCAGGCGTGACTCAGAAGAATGTTCTTCTGCAGCGTGGTCAGGTCCTCGCTGGAAATGCGTTTGTTGGCGAGAACACCGAAACCGGTGTTGATGCCATAGCGGGCCGCGCCGTCGAGCAGGGCGTGTTCGACGATCTCGCGGGATCTGCTGACAGGCTCAAACCGTTGGCGCAGCGCGGACATGCTGCGGGCTAGATCGGCCTGGAGATGATCCAGGCGGAGATTGACGGCGCTCACAGGGCTCAGCTGCCATTTATCATGGGCAGGTCTACGTCTCTTTCATTGGCGATGTCGATGGCCTCCTGGTACCCGGCATCGGCGTGACGCATGACGCCGGTGCCCGGATCGGCCGTCAGCACCCTCTGCAGGCGCCTGTCGGCCATTTCAGTTCCATCCGCGACACATACCATGCCTGCGTGCTGTGAATAACCGATGCCCACGCCACCGCCATGGTGGATGGAAACCCAGCTGGCGCCGCATGCGGTGTTCAACAGCGCGTTGAGCAAAGGCCAGTCTGCAATGGCGTCGGACCCGTCTTTCATTGCCTCGGTCTCGCGGTTCGGCGAGGCCACTGAACCGGTATCGAGGTGATCGCGGCCGATCACGATCGGCGCCTTGATTTTTCCTTCGCGCACCAGTTCATTGAATTTCAGGGCGGCTTTTGCGCGCTCGCCATACTCGAGCCAGCAAATTCTTGCCGGCAAGCCCTGGAAACTGATCTGTCGTTGCGCTTTTTCGATCCAGCGGCGCAAGGCCGGTTTGTCGGGAAACAGTTCCAGGATGGCTTCGTCCGTCACGCGGATGTCCTCCGGATCACCGGACAGCGCCGCCCAGCGGAACGGTCCGGCGCCGCGGCAGAACAACGGCCGGATATAGGCGGGCACGAAACCCGGGAAATCAAAGGCTTCAGACATGTTACGGTGGTCTGCGACCTGTCCCCTGAGGTTATTGCCATAATCGAAACAGACGGCGCCACGCGACTTCATTTCAAGGATTGCCCGCACGTGCACAACCATGGAATCCAGTACCTTGTTATCGTACTTTTCGGGGTCCGACGCCCGCAGTTGGGCGGCTGCCTCCAGTGAGTATCCCATCGGGATGTAGCCCTCGCGCAGGTCGTGGGCGGAAGTCTGGTCGGTGATGATGTCGGGAACGATATTGCGCCGCACCATTTCGGGTAAAACCTCGGCGATGTTGCCCAGCAAGCCAACGGAAACCGGTTCTTTTGCAGTCTCGATAATCTCCAGTGCTTCGTCGAGGCTCCTGGCCATGTGGTCGCAGTAGCGTGTTTCGACGCGGCGCTGGATGCGCCACGGATCGACTTCCACGGCCAGGCAGTTGCCTTCATTCATGGTGCAGGCGAGCGGCTGGGCCCCGCCCATGCCACCCAGGCCGGCGGTGACCGTCAGCGTGCCACGCAAGCTGCCGTTGAAGTGCTGGCGTGCACACTCGGCGAAGGTCTCGTATGTGCCCTGCACGATGCCCTGCGAACCGATATAAATCCACGAACCTGCCGTCATCTGGCCATACATGGTCAGACCTTTCGCTTCCAGGTCACGGAAAACGTCCCAGTTGCCCCAGCGCGGCACGAGGTTGGCATTGGCGATGAGGACGCGCGGGGCTTCTTCATGGGTGCGGAAAACGCCGACGGGTTTGCCGCTCTGGATGAGCAGGGTCTCATCATTTTCCAGACGTCTGAGCGTGGAGATGATCCTGTCCAGGCATTCATGGTTGCGTGCGGCTTTGCCGGTGCCGCCATAGACGATCAGTTCATCCGGCTTTTCAGCGACGTCCGGATCCAGGTTGTTCATCAACATGCGCATCGCAGCTTCCTGGTGCCAGCCTTTGCAGCTCAGTTCGGTGCCCCTCGGAGCCCTGATTCCGGGTTTTGTTTCTGTCTTAATTGGTGCAATTTTCGCGTTCATTACTGTACAGTCACTATCATGAAAGAAATTACTTAAATTATAACAGTGAAATTGGCTAAACTGCGGGGTTCAAGGGTACGGACGGAAATGAAATGTTGAACAGGATTACACCCAGGGCATGGAATCTGATCGTCGTTTTATGCTGCGCATCACTGGTGGGTTTTGCGTTGTACAACCAGTACGTGGACTATCTCGAGCCCTGTCCGCTGTGTATTTTTCAAAGGGTGGTTTTTTTCGCCATGGCGGTGATCGCATTGCTGGCGGCCCTGCACAATCCCAAGAGGGTCGGGCAACAGGTTTATACGTGGCTGTTCGTGGCCTGCGCCGTCACGGGCGCTGCAATTGCGGCCCGGCATATCTGGTTGCAGGGCCTGCCCCTGGATGAAGTGCCGGAATGCGGACCCGGCCTGAATTACATGCTGGAGAACTTTCCGCTGACCGAGGTGCTTGCAACAGTCTTGAGAGGTTCCGGAAGCTGTGCCGAGGTATTATGGACGTTTCTGGGTTTGAGCATGCCCAAATGGACACTGATCTGGTACATAGTGCTGGGCTCGATGACCTTGTGGGTCACTTACCGCCCCGGCCGGCGCTGAGGCTCGGGTGACCGACCGGACACGTTAAAACGACACGACTGGAATTGGATCATAATGAATCAGAAAGCACAGAACCTGGACAACCCGCAATTGGAAAATGCCTGGAGTCCGACCTCCTGGCAAACCCGGGAAGCCCGGCAACAGCCCAACTACCCCGACCAGGCGGAGCTCAAGACGACGCTTAAAGCGTTATCCCAATTGCCGCCGTTAGTGACGTCCTGGGAAATTCTGTCATTGAAGGAACAAATTGCCCAGGCGCAGGCAGGCGGCCGGTTTTTCCTGCAGGGTGGTGACTGTGCGGAAAGTTTTGCGGAATGCAACTCGGCGGTGATTACCAACCGGCTTAAAGTCCTGTTGCAGATGAGCCTGGCCTTGACACACGGGCTGCAAAAACCCGTTGTCAGGGTCGGCCGTTTCGCGGGACAGTACGCCAAGCCGCGTTCATCGGACATGGAGACACGCGACGGAGTGACCCTCCCCAGTTACCGTGGCGACCTGGTGAATTCGATAGAATTTACCCCCGATGCGCGCCGGCCGGACCCGCGGCGCCTGATCCAGGGGCACGCGATGTCGTCGATGACGATGAATTTTGTCCGTGCGCTGGTCGATGGCGGTTTTGCGGATTTGCACCACCCGGAGTACTGGAATCTCAGCTGGGTGCAGCACTCGCCGCTTGCAGAAGAGTTTCAGCGCCTGGCGGACAGTCTCGGCCGCGCCGTCAACTTCATGGAGACAATTTCCGGGCGTCGCGCCGGGGCGCTCAAGCGGGTTGATTTCTATACCTCCCACGAAGCCCTGCACCTGCATTACGAGCAGGCCCTGACCCGCCAGGTCCCACGCCAGGAAGGCTGGTTTGACCTGACGACCCACTTCCCGTGGATCGGCATGCGCACGGCGGATGTCGATGGTGCGCACGTGGAGTATTTCAGGGGAATAAGAAACCCGATCGGCATCAAGATCGGTCCGGGCGCGAGTTCCGAGCAGCTTCGACGCTTGCTGGAAATTCTCAACCCCGACGATGAGCCCGGACGCATCGTCCTGATTCACAGGATGGGTGCAGCCCAGATTGAAACCAGGTTGCCGCCGTTGATCAAGGTCGCACAGGACTCGGGTTCACCGGTTTTGTGGGTATGTGATCCGATGCACGGCAATACGGAAACGACTTCGTCGGGTATCAAAACCCGGCGTTTCCGCAATATCATGAGCGAAACGGAAACCGCCATCGAACTTCACCATTCGCATGGTTCCCATCTCGGCGGCGTGCACCTCGAACTGACCGGCGAAGACGTCACCGAGTGCACCGGCGGGGCGCGAAACCTGAACGAAGTGGACCTGGAAAGGGCCTACAAGTCCGTTGTCGACCCGCGCCTGAATTACGAACAGGCCCTTGAGCTGTCGATGCTGATCGTCAGCAAGTTTGACAAGTTGAAGTAGTTTTGCCCTTGTCGTTCGTCTGTTCATTGGACTGGTTCCACAAGCCCCGGTATTCCGGGCTGGCGTTTGTGCTTGCCGTTCTGACCCTGTTGCCGCAAGCGTTGCTGGCGGCGGGCGAAGTGCGCCACACGCTGAGTTTCGCGCCTGACAAGGAACAGATTTTGCTGGTTCGTTCAGCGTTTCCCGTCAGCGCGCCGGTGACCGAGCTGAGCATGCCGAACTGGACACCCGGTTCCTACCTGATCAGGGATTTTGCCGCCAACGTCAACCGCATTTCCGCGGCGTCCGCGGATGGGACGCCACTGTCCTTGCGAAAAATCAGCAAGGACAGCTGGCAGGTCGATACCGGCCAAACGGAAACACTGGTCGTCGACTACGAGGTGTTCACGCCGGAGATCAACGTCAGCACCAGTTGGGCAAGCCGTGCGTTCTCGCTGATCAACGGCGCTTCGGTTTTTCTGTATACCGGGCAGACAAGGGACCTGCCCCAGGTGCTGGAAGTTGACAATGACGCATCCAGGGGCCAGGTGTTCAGCGCATTGCGCACTGCCGCCGATGGCAATGCTTTGCGCGCGGACAGTTACGACGAACTGGTAGACAACCCGGTCGCCGTTGCGCCGGCGGCCGTCTACCGCTTTTCCCATGACAGCCAGGATTATGTATTGCTGAACGTCGGCGACAGCGAATTCTGGGATGGCGAACAGGCCGCTGAGGACGTGCAGAAAATCGTTGCCGCGACACAGGATTTCTGGGATTTCAATCCGCTTACGAGACCCTATTGGTTCATGAATTTCATCATCGATGGCAAAGGCGGTCTCGAGCATGATCAAAGCACGGTGATCATGACGGGCAGGCTGCAGATGCGTGAGCGCAAGGGTTACATAAAATGGCTGGGGACCGTTGCGCACGAATTCTTTCATGTTTGGAATGTCCGCCATATGCGCCCGCTCGGACTGGCGCAATATGACTACCAGAATGAACAATACACCCGCGAGCTATGGCTCGTGGAGGGCCTGACCAGTTATTACGACAACCTGCTCCTGTCACGGGCGGGTCTGATTACGCCAAACGAATACATGGATTTGCTCGCCGGGGAGGTTCATCAGCTCGAGACGACCCCCGGCCGCACGCTCCGCCCGGTCACGGAAGCATCGCTGGATGCATGGATCCGCCACTACCAGCCCAACGCCAATACGCTCAACAGCAACATCAGCTATTACAACAAGGGGGCTGTTATCGGTTTTGTGCTCGATACCTACCTCAGGAAAAACAGCCGTGGCCGGCACAGCCTGGATGAGGTCATGCAGAAGATGTATAGCCTGTATGCGAGCAAACCCTACAGCGCTGAAGCTTTCTCGAAAGTCGTCGTCGACGTCGGCGGCCAGGAGGCCGGGGAGTTACTCAATACCCTGACGACCACGACTTCAGACCCGGACATGGACGCAGCACTCGACTGGTACGGACTGGAGCTCAACCGCGGTTCGGCCGTGATCACGGGAGAACCCGGTGAAGCGCCTTTGCGCAGCGGTCTCGGTGTGCTCTGGGATAACGACAAGCCGGGCATGTTCGTCAGCACGGTGCTCGACGGCAGCGGCGGTTCCGCCGCCGGCCTGATGGCCGGCGATGAAGTGCTGGCAATCGGTGGTGAGCGGTTGACGCGGGAGCGCCTGAACGGCCTGATGTCCAGTTTCCGTCCGGGTGAAAAAACCACTCTGACGGTATCGCGACGTGACAGGATCATCAGCCTTGAAATTACCCTGGACACGGCCGTTCCGGAAAGTTACAGCATCATTCCCAAGCCCGGCTTCAACAGGCGTGATATCACGCGTCTGCAACGCCTGTTGGGCCAGGACCCGAGCAAGCAACCCTAGCCCATATTTACGGGCTGGACATCGGTTGCTTCAGGTCTCCTGTTTTTTGACTGCGCGTCCGGCCGCCTTACGTTCGTGTTCTTTCAGATGCAGTTTCCGGATGCGTATGGACTCGGGCGTGACTTCGACCAGTTCGTCGTCCTGGATGAATTCCAGCGATTGCTCCAGTGACAGGATATTCGGCGGGGCCAGCAGCACGTTGTCATCCTTGATGACGGTGCGGATATTGGTCAACTGTTTGGCCTTCAGTGGATTGACGGTCAGGTCGTTGCCCCTGTTGTGCACGCCGATGATCTGCCCCTCGTAGACATCCACGCCATCTTCGATGATCATGCGCCCCCGATCCTGGAGGTTGAACAGCGCATAGGCCACGGCCTTGCCCGTACTGTTGGAAATCAGGACACCGTTATTGCGCGTCGAAATGGGTGCCGGGTTGTAGGCGCCATAGCGTTCAAAAGTATGAAACATCAATCCCGTGCCCGCGGTCACGGTGCGAAATTCCGACTGGAAGCCAATCAGGCCGCGCGCCGGTATGATGTAGTCCATACGTATGCGACCCCGGCCATCGGGTTGCATGTCCTGCAGCACCCCGCGCCGCTGTCCAAGCCGCTCCATCACCGCGCCCTGGTAGTCGGCTTCGAGGTCGACGACCAGTGATTCATAGGGTTCCTGTGTCTCGCCATCGACCGTGCGGAGGATGACCTCAGGTCTCGAAATGGCCATTTCATAGCCTTCCCGCCGCATCGTTTCGATAAGGATGGACAGGTGCAGTTCACCACGGCCGGAGACACGGAATCTTTCCGCGTCGGCGGTCTCCTCGATGCGCAAGGCCACGTTGTGGCTGGCCTCGCGCAGCAACCGTTCGCGCAGTTGCCTGCTGGTCAGGTATTTGCCTTCGCGGCCGGCAAACGGTGAGTTGTTGACCCGGAATGTCATGCTGATGGTAGGTTCATCGACGGTCAGCGGTGGCAGTGCCTCGATGGCGTCCCGGTCGCACAGGGTGTCGGAAATACGCAGGTCTTCCACCCCGGTAACGGCGATGATGTCGCCCGCATTGGCCTCGTCGATTTCGACGCGTTTCAGACCGTGAAACCCCAGTACCTGCAGGATGCGCGCATTACGCTGTTCGCCGTGGCGGTCAATTGCCGTAATCCGCTGGTTGGGCTTGACGCTGCCGCGCTGCACCCTGCCGATGCCGATGACCCCGACATAGGAATTGTAATCGAGCGTGCTCACGCGCATCTGGAACGGGCCGTCCCGGTTCACTTCCGGGGGCCTGACTTCTTTCACGATGGTTTCGAACAATGGTGTCATGTCGCCGCTGCGCACATCGTCCTGGAGACCGGCATAGCCCTGCAGCGCGGAGGCATAAACCACCGGAAAGTCCAGTTGTTCCTCGCTGGCGCCCAACTTGTCAAACAGTTCGAAGGTCTGGTCCAGCACCCAGTGGGGGCGGGCGCCGTCACGGTCGACCTTGTTGATCACGACGATCGGACGAAACCCCATCTCGAACGCCTTCTGGGTGACAAACCGGGTTTGCGGCATCGGACCATCGACGGCATCAACCAGCAGAAGCACGGAATCCACCATGCTCAGGATGCGTTCCACTTCGCCGCCAAAATCCGCGTGGCCCGGCGTATCGACGATGTTGATGCGGTATTGCTCTTCGCCCCTGGCCCAGGTGATCGCGGTGTTCTTCGACAGGATGGTGATACCGCGCTCCTTTTCCAGTTCATTGGAATCCATCGCACGGTTGAGCGTGGCGGCGTGCTCACCCATGGTCCCGGATTGCTGCAACAGCTGGTCGACGAGGGTGGTTTTGCCATGATCGACGTGGGCGATGATGGCGATATTTCTCAGGTTGTTTATCACGGGTATTTCCCATTGGCCAAGCGCGCGCAAGTTACACGCTTTGACCGCTATAAGCAATGTTTTGATAAAAAAAACAGCAAGATAAATGAGAGCCGATAGATTGGCGCATCACTGCCTGCGGACTGCCGGGCCGAAAGCCGGGGCCTGGACCGAAAACTCCGGCGCCCGGACTTGCTTTCGCGGGTTCCGGTGGCTATTCTTCCTAACCCGCAAACATACCAGGTACCCGAGACGTGCTTACTAGCGATCAGAAAATCCTGTTTGTCTTTCCCGGCCAGGGTTCACAGTATAAAGGTATGGGTGGCGACCTGTACAAGGAATACGAAACCGCGAGAAAAGTCTACGCGCAGGCCAGCGATGTCCTCGGTTACGACATTGGCGAACTGTCCTTCGAAGACCCGCAGGATCAGCTCAACCTCACGCGCTTCACGCAGCCGGCGTTACTCACCCACTCGATCGCCTGTCTGGAGGTGTTCAGGGATTTGACCCAGGGCCGTGTCCGGCCTGCCATGGCCGCCGGACACAGTCTCGGCGAATACTCGGCGCTGGTTGCCGCGGGTGTTCTGAGTTTTGAAAACGCGCTCAAACTGGTGCACAGACGTGGCGAGTTGATGGGTACCTACGGCGAGGGCGAGATGAGCGCCTTCCCGATGGATATCGATACCATCCGGCCGGTCGCCGAACGTTATCACTGTGCAGTCGCCGGTTGTAACCTGCCCGACCAGACCGTCATCGGCGGCCGGCCGGAGGACCTGGCCCTGGTCGAGGCACGGGTCCAGGAGCAGTTCGAACGCAAGACGCCGGTCCGTTTGAAGACCGAGGGGGCATTTCACACCTACTACATGGTCGAGGCTGCACGGCGCTACCGTTCGGTTCTGGACGGGATGGGTTTTGAACAGTCGGACGTTCCGGTGCTTTCGAATTTTACCGGTGACTACCATGAAGCCGACGCCGTGGGCATCAGGGCCCGCCTGTTCTTTCAGCTGTTCCACCCCGTGCTCTGGTTCTCCAACCTGAAAACGGCTTTCGCCGATGGCGCCGCGGTCATCATGGAATTTGGTGGTGGTATCGGTTTCGGCACCGAACCGGAAGGCAAACGGCCAAACCTCGCCGGCATCGTCAAGAAGACCCAGCGGGCAACCGGGCACTCCGCTCAGTACAAGGCGGTTATCAACCAGCAAACCCTGCTGGACACGGTCGCCTTCGCGCAGGCGAAGTGACGGCGCATACACGTCGCTCGACAGGCGCATCAATGGTATTGACCGGGTGATCATCAGAATTGTCAAAATGGAATTCGAAGAACACCTGGTTCCGGACTTCCTGAAGCTATTCGCGGCAAGCAGGGAAAAGATCAGGTCATTTCCGGGCTGCACGCATCTGCAGTTGTTGCAGGGCGAAGCGGATCCCTGCGTTTTTTTCACCTATTCCCACTGGGACGGGGAGGACCACCTGGACGCGTACAGAAATTCCGAACTGTTCAGGACGGTGTGGCGCAATACCAGGAAATTGTTTCGCGCCGCGCCCAGTGCCTGGAGCCTGGCCGACCGGACGGAAGTGACCTTTCCCGGTTCATAACGTGGTGATTTGCGCTTCTCATACTTTCGCTTAATTGCGTTCCGGTCTTTCCAAGGTGACAATACACCGCGATATGACCGGTAAAAATGAAATCCGGGAAGCGTTGATTGCGCTTTTCTCTCACCGCGTGGTAACTGGGTGGCTGAACCAATGAGCAAATTTCCGAGGAAGACACTGGACGACTGGCGGCAACTCGCGGTCAAGGAGTGCAAGGGCAAACCCGTGGAATCCCTGACCTGGGAGACCCCCGAGGGAATCGCGGTCAAAGCACTGTACACCGCGGAAGACCTGGAAAATATCGATCACCTGGATTCGCTTCCCGGCCTGGCCCCCTTTGTGCGCGGGCCAAAGGCGACGATGTACGCCGGCCGGCCATGGACCGTGCGGCAATATGCGGGATTTTCCACCGCGGAAAAATCCAATGCCTTCTACCGCAAGAACCTCGAAGCCGGGCAGACCGGTCTTTCGGTGGCCTTCGACCTTGCGACCCACCGCGGCTATGACTCCGATCATCCGCGTGTCGTGGGCGACGTGGGCAAGGCCGGAGTCGCGATCGACAGCATCGCGGATATGAAAATCCTGTTCGACGGCATTCCGCTGGACAAGATGTCGGTTTCGATGACGATGAACGGCGCGGTCCTGCCGGTGATGGCGATGTACATCGTCGCCGCGCAGGAGCAGGGTGTGTCGATCGACCAATTATCCGGCACGCTGCAGAACGACATCCTCAAGGAGTTCATGGTCCGCAATACCTACATCTACCCGCCAGCGCCTTCGATGCGTATCGTCTCGGACATCATTGCCTACACCTCGCGCAACATGCCGAGGTTCAACTCGATCTCCATCTCCGGCTATCACATGCAGGAGGCCGGCGCGACCTGTGCCCAGGAACTGGCCTATACGATCGCCGATGGCATCGAGTACGTGCGTGCCGCGATCGCCAGCGGTCTCGACGTGGACGCATTTGCGCCACGCCTGTCCTTCTTTTTCGGCATCGGCATGAACTTTTTCATGGAAGTGGCCAAGCTGCGCGCCGCGCGCCTGCTTTGGGCCAGGTTGATGATGGACAACTTCGCACCGCAAGACAGCCGTTCGCTGATGTTGCGCACCCACTGTCAAACGTCCGGCGTCAGTCTCACCGCGAAAGACCCCTACAACAACATCATCCGCACCACGATCGAAGCCATGGCCGCGGTACTCGGCGGCACCCAGTCGCTGCACACCAATTCCTTCGACGAGGCGCTGGCGCTGCCCACGGAATTTTCCGCCCGTATCGCCCGTAACACGCAACTGGTGTTAAAGGAGGAAACCGGCATCACCAGGACCGTCGACCCGCTGGCAGGCTCCTACTATGTCGAAAGTCTTACCCGTGATCTTGTCGACGAGGCGATGAAACTGATCGAAGAAGTCGAGGAAATGGGCGGTATGACCCGCGCGGTCGAAACCGGCATGCCCAAGATGCGCATCGAAGAAGCTTCCGCCAGGCGCCAGGCGCGGGTCGACCGCGGAAAAGACGTCATCGTCGGCGTCAACAAGTACCAACTGGCCGAGGAACCGCCCATCGATATACTGGACATTGACAACACGGCGGTCCGGGAAGCGCAGGTTCAGCGTTTGGAACAGGTGCGGGACAGCCGTGACCCGGCGGCGTGTGAAGCAGCCCTGGATGCGCTGACACGCGCGGCGCAGGAAGAGAACGGAAACCTGCTCGAACTGGCGGTCGAGGCCGCCCGGGCACGGGCAACGGTTGGCGAGATCTCGAACGCGCTGGAAAAAATCTATGGCCGTCACCGCGCGACCACCCGCTCGATTGCAGGCGTTTTCGGTTCCGCTTATGAAGGTGACGCGGATTTTTCCGACATGCAGCGGGAAGTGAAGGAATTTGCCGGAACCGAGGGACGCAGGCCGCGAATGCTGGTTTGCAAGCTGGGCCAGGATGGTCATGACCGTGGCGCGAAAGTGATCGCCACCGCATTTGCCGATATCGGCTTTGACGTCGACATCGGACCGCTGTTCCAGACGCCGGAGGAGGCGGTGCGTGAAGCCATCGAAAACGATGTCCACGTTATCGGCATCTCGTCCCAGGCTGCCGGCCACAAAACCCTCGTGCCCAAGGTCATCGAGGGTCTGAAACAGGCCGGCGCCGACGATATTATCGTGATCTGCGGTGGCGTCATTCCGCCCCAGGACCATGATGAAATGCGGGCGATGGGTGTTGCAGCCATATTTGGTCCCGGCACCAATATACTGTTGGCTGCGCACCAGATTCTCGACATCATTCGGGAGCGAAGAAAGAACCAGTAGCGTGCCGGATCAATCTGAACGGTGTTGTGATAACGACGTGTCGTAACGGGGATGTTTAAATGAAACAGATAAGTGAACAACTGGAAGAGAAACGCAGGGCTTCGTTGCTGGGGGGTGGCCAGCGCCGCATCGACACGCAGCACGGCCGTGGCAAGCTCACCGCCCGCGAACGTATCGATTTGCTGCTGGACGAGGGCAGTTTCGAGGAATGGGATGCGTTTGTCGAACACCGTTGCATCGACTTCGGAATGACCGAGCATAAAATCCCGGGTGACGGCGTGGTCACCGGTTACGGCACCGTCAATGGACGCGTCGTATTCGTCTTCAGCCAGGATTTCACCGTGTTCGGCGGTTCGCTTTCCGAGGCGCACGCGGAGAAAATCTGCAAGGTCATGAAGCAGGCCATGAAAGTGGGTGCGCCGATCATCGGTCTCAACGATTCGGGCGGTGCGCGCATCCAGGAAGGTGTGGCGTCACTGGGCGGATATGCCGATGTCTTCCAACTCAACGTTCTCGCTTCCGGCGTGGTGCCACAGATATCCGTCATCATGGGTCCGTGCGCCGGTGGCGCGGTCTACTCTCCGGCGATGACGGATTTCATTTTCATGGTCAAAGACAGTTCATACATGTTCGTGACCGGTCCCGATGTGGTCAAAACCGTGACCCACGAAGAGGTCACCGCGGAACAACTCGGTGGCGCCCTGACCCATTCCACGGTTTCCGGTGTCTGCGACCGCGCTTACGAAAACGACGTCGAAACCCTGTTGATGGTACGCAGGTTCATTAACTATCTGCCGGCCAATAACCGCGAGAAACCACCGTTCCGCCCCACACCCGACAAGCCCAACCGGATGGAGATGTCACTCGACACCCTGGTGCCGGACAATCCCAACATGCCCTACGACATGAAGGAACTGATCTACAAGGTGGTCGACGACAACGAGTTCTGGGAACTGCAACCCGACCACGCGCAGAACATCGTCATAGGCTTTGCGCGCATGGACGGATACTCCGTGGGTATCGTGGCCAACCAGCCCAAGGTGCTGGCCGGGTGTCTGGACATCAAGTCGTCCATCAAGGCCGGTCGATTCGTGCGTTTTTGCGATGCATTCAATATCCCCATACTGACTTTCGTCGATGTTCCCGGGTTTATGCCCGGAACCGCACAGGAGTATGGCGGCATCATCAAGCATGGCGCCAAGCTGCTGTTCGCTTACGCCGAGGCAACGGTTCCCAAGGTGACCGTGATTACACGTAAAGCCTACGGGGGCGCCTACGACGTAATGAGCTCCAAGCATTTACGCGGCGACGTGAACCTCGCCTGGCCAAGCGCGGAAATTGCAGTCATGGGTCCCAAGGGCGCCGTGGAGATCATTTTCAGGAGCGATATCGGTGACGAAAAGAAAATCGCGGAACGCACGGAACAGTACAGGCTGAAATTCGCCAATCCATTCATCGCCGGCAGCCGTGGTTATATAGATGACGTCATCGCGCCGCATGCCACGCGCAAGCGCGTCTGCCGCTCACTGGCGATGTTACGGGAAAAGAAACTCGATAACCCGTGGCGCAAGCACGACAACATACCGCTTTGATTTAAAGCAAAAACGCTGGAGGATTGGCACGTGTTCGACAAAATACTAATCGCAAACCGCGGTGAAATCGCATGTCGGGTAATTAAGTCCGCGAAGAAGATGGGTATCAAAACGGTTGCGGTTTACTCCGAGGCCGACCGTAATGCCCTGCACGTGCAGATGGCCGACGAAGCCGTTCTGATCGGTCCGCCGCCATCATCGCAAAGTTACCTGTTGAAGGAAAAGATCCTCCAGGCCTGTCTGGATACAGGCGCCCAGGCGGTTCACCCGGGTTATGGATTTCTCTCCGAGAACCCGGAGTTCTGCGGGTTGCTGGCCGCCAACGGTATCGTATTTATCGGTCCGAAGACCCATGCGATCGAGGCCATGGGTGACAAGATAACCTCCAAGCAACTGGCCGACAAAGCGGGTGTGAACACCATCCCGGGTTTTTCCGACGTTTTGCGCGATGGCGCGCATGCGGTGGAAATCGCCAGGAAAATTGGCTATCCGGTCATGCTCAAGGCGACCGCCGGGGGTGGCGGCAAGGGTATGCGGATTGCCCGTAATGATGCGGAGTGCCGGGATGGGTTCGAGCGGGCTTCAAACGAAGCGCGTTCGAGTTTTGGCGATGACCGGATGTTCGTGGAAAAATTCATCGAGGAGCCACGGCATATCGAAATCCAGATCATCGCCGACAGTCATGGCAACATCGTCTACCTGAACGAGCGTGAATGTTCGCTGCAGCGCCGCCATCAAAAAGTCATCGAGGAGGCGCCCTCGCCATTTCTGGATGCGGCGACCCGCAAACAGATGGGAGAGCAGGCCGTGGCGCTTGCCAGGGCGGTGCAGTATCAATCGGCCGGCACCGTCGAGTTCATTGTCGACAGCCAGCGCAATTTCTATTTCCTGGAGATGAACACCCGTCTGCAGGTGGAACATCCCGTTACCGAACTCATCACCGGGCTCGACCTCGTCGAGTTGATGATACGCGTGGCCGCCGACGAGAAACTGCCAATCAGCCAGGCCGATGTCCCCATCGATGGCTGGGCGATCGAGTCGCGGGTATATGCCGAAGATCCCACGCGCAATTTTCTGCCTTCAACAGGCCGCCTGGTATATTACCGGCCGCCCGGGAATGGCGGCCACGTGCGCGTCGACACCGGCGTCTACGAGGGCGGCGAAGTTTCGATGTTTTACGACCCGATGATCGCCAAGCTCATCACCCACGGCTCGGACCGCGATGAGGCGATCGCCCATATGCGTTCCGCACTCGACCGTTTCCTGATCCGGGGCGTTTCCCACAATATCAGCTTCCTGTCGGCGTTGATGATGAACCCGAGGTTCGTGGCGGGCAATATGAGCACCAACTTGATCGGGGAGGAATACCCGGACGGTTTTCAGCCCACCGATCTGTCGCACCAGGACCCGACCATCATCATCTCCGTTGCCGCTTCGATGATGCGCGGCTACCGTGACCGGGCCGCCCAGATCAATGGACAACTCAATGGCCACGAGCGCTGCGTGCCGAATGACTGGGTCATCGTGATGAACAATGAGCAGCACCCGGTTACCGTCGTGCCGGTCCAGGGTGGCCATGACGTGCTTTACGAGGGCAATACCTACGCCGTGCGCAGCAAGTGGGAGTTTGGTCAGCCCATTTTCAGCGGTACGATCAACGGCGAGCAGGTCGACATCCAGGTATCGCGCCAGGACCAGGTATACCGGTTGGTGCACGGCGGCTCGCAAGTCGATGTGCGTATCGTCACGCCCAGGGTTGCCGAACTGCTGAAATACATGCCGGTGAAGGCGCCACCGGATCTGTCCAAATTACTGCTTTCGCCAATGCCGGGCCTGTTGGTGTCGGTGGCCGTGAAGGAGGGTGATGTGATCAATGCCGGCCAGGAACTGGCCGTGCTCGAAGCCATGAAAATGGAAAACACCCTGTTGGCGGAATACGACGGGGTAGTGGCGCGTATTCATCGCCAGCCCGGCGCCAATCTGGCGGTTGACGACGTGATCATGGAATTCGAGCAAACCTAGCCGTGCCAGCTGATCCCGGCTCCGGTTTGATTAAAAACAACGCGGCGCTGGCCGGGGCTGTACGCGAGGGAAACCGGCGCGCCCTCGCGCAGGCCATCACGCTGATCGAATCGACACGTCCCGATCATCGCGCTACCGCGTGCGACCTGCTCGAACGCCTGATGCCCTACTCGGGAGAGGCCATTCGACTGGGTATCTCGGGGGTTCCCGGGGTCGGCAAATCAACCTTTATCGAGGCCCTCGGCAACCATGTCATCGATGCGGGTCACCATGTCGCCGTGCTGACCGTGGACCCTTCCTCGGCCATCAGCGGCGGCTCCATCCTCGGTGACAAGACACGCATGGAAACGCTCTCGCGCCGAGCCGAAGCCTACATACGCCCGTCACCGGCCGGCAAAACCCTCGGCGGGGTAACCCGGCGCAGCCGTGAAGCCCTGATCCTGTGCGAGGCGGCCGGGTTCGATGTGGTCATCGTCGAAACCGTGGGGGTGGGGCAATCTGAGACCCGGGTAGCGGACATGACGGATATGTTCGTGCTGTTGCAATTGCCCGGCGGTGGAGACGAATTGCAGGGTATCAAGCGCGGCATAATGGAATTGGCCGATCTGATCCTGATCAACAAGGCCGACGATGAGTTACAGGCCCTGGCAGGGCGTTCCGTCGCCGACTATCAAAATGCATTGCGCCTGCTGCATCCCCGTTCCGCGAACTGGAAAGTCGAGGTCCGGACCTGCTCCGCGCGCGATGGCGTTGGTATTGGCGATGTCTGGGACATCGTGCTGAAACACCGGAAGGTGCATGAATCGAGCGGCGAGCTGAAGACGCGCCGTGCAGCGCAGGCGCGTGACTGGATGTGGACAGAAGTGAGCGAGAACCTGTTGACGGCATTGCAAAGCGATCGTCGTGTGCGCGATCAAATCCCCTTGCTGGAGGCCGCGGCCAGTGAAGGCCGTATGCCGCCGACGGTCGCCGCACGCCAGTTGCTCGAGCTGTTTCTGGAGCAAAAGGACAAGGCGACTGATTAAACAAAACCGGGAGAGGTATATGCACAAGCGGCCATTCAGGGTATTGGGCGTCCAGCAGATCGCCATAGGCGGCCTGGACAAGGTGCGATTGCGCAAATTGTGGGTGGATACACTCGGTCTCGAGTTGACCGGGAACTACCGGAGCGCGGCGGAAAATGTCGATGAGGATATCGCGGTGACCGGTTCCGGACCTTTCAGGGTGGAAGTCGATCTGATGCAGCCGCTGGATCCGTTGGCCAGGCCGCAGGTGCAGAACCCACCGCTCAATCACATCGGGCTCTGGATCGACGATCTGCCCGCCGCGGTGCAGTGGCTGAAGTCACGCGGTATGCGCTTCGCGCCCGGGGGCATACGCAAGGGGGCGTCGGGCTACGATGTGTGCTTCATCCACCCCAAAGCCAGCGAGGAGTTTCCAATCGGCGGGGAGGGCGTATTGATCGAACTCGTACAGGCTCCGCCCGAAGTCACCAAGGCATACGAACAGGGCCGATAGAGCGCCCCCTGGCGGGGGCGCGTTCAGGATTCGATCCCATTCACCAT
>Ga0210074_1000255_pt1 | contig 20363 bp, 20 predicted proteins | sample China_Galinas_Co_FD_184860 | JGI IMG/M metagenome (GOLD analysis project Ga0210074, IMG submission 184860) | Wetland microbial communities from San Francisco Bay, California, USA, that impact long-term carbon sequestration -... | ecosystem: Environmental > Aquatic > Marine > Wetlands ... | reverse complement strand
TCGCTCAAGGTTTTCGGCGAGCATTTTGCACGCGTAAAGATGGACTGAAGTTTCCGCTCACCTCAGCCAATGTCGCACCCGGCCTGTCGGCCGGGTCCGGCGGCCGGGATGGCGGGAAAGCCATGCGTCTTGTCACGGCTGAAGATCGGGCGCGCCTGCTGGCGTGAACGGTTCAGCCCAGGCCCCTCGCCAGGTCTTCTTTAAGGTCCTCGACGTCTTCCAGGCCGACGGAAACCCGTATCAGGCCGTCGGCGATACCGGCTTGCTGGCGTTGCTCAGGGGTCAGGCGGTTATGGGTTGTGCTCGCCGGGTGCGTGATGGTGGTTTTCGTATCGCCGAGGTTTGCGGTAATGGAAATCAGGCGGGTCGCGTCGACCAGCTTCCAGCCCGCCGCCTTGCCGCCTTCGAGTTCGAATGACAACAAGCCGCCAAAACCCGATTGCTGTCTGACTGCCAGGTGGTGCTGGGGATGGTCCTCGAGACCCGGGTAGTAAACCCGCTTGACTGCGTTTTGCCGTTCCAGCCAGCGGGCCAGTTCGAGCGCGTTAGCGCTATGCGCTTTCATGCGCAAACCCAGCGTTTCGAGGCCCTTCAGAAATACCCAGGCATTGAACGGGCTCATCGACGGCCCGGCCGTCCTCAGAAACCCGAACACCTTTTCGCCGACGACTTCCTCCGATCCGGCAACCGCTCCGCCCACACAGCGTCCCTGGCCGTCCAGGAACTTGGTCGAGGAGTGGATGACGATGTCGGCGCCAAGCCGCAGGGGTTGCTGCAGGGCAGGGGTGCAGAAACAGTTGTCGACGACCAGCAGGATTCCATGCCCGTGCGCCAGTTCAGCCAATTGTCCTATGTCGGCGATTTCGGTCAGTGGGTTGGATGGCGTTTCCAGGAACATCAACCGGGTGGCGGGGCGGATCGCCGCGCGCCAGTCCGCCATGTCGGTCAGGTCCACGAAACTGGTTTCGATACCGAACTTGGCCAGGTAGCTGGTGAACAGCATGGTCGTGGAGCCGAATATGCTACGTGACGATACGATGTGATCGCCGTTTTGCAGCAGCGCGAGACAGGTCGAGAGAATGGCCGACATACCCGACGCGGTGGCCACGCAGGCGACGGCGCCTTCCATCGCGGCCAGGCGCTGTTCGAACATCCTTACCGTCGGGTTGGTGAAGCGTGAGTAGATATTCCCCGGTTGATCACCTGCAAAGCGGGCGGCAGCTTCCGCCGCGGAGGCAAAAACATAACTCGAGGTCGTGAATATGGGTTCGGCATGCTCCGCCTCGTGGGTGCGCACCTGGCCGGCTCTGACTGCCAGCGTGTCGAATTTGTAGTCGTCTTCAAAATCGGGCATGGGATTGCCGTCCTGCAGGTCGGATTGTTTTTGAACTGTGCGGTAAAACCTTGTCGAATTACAATATGCATTAAGTATTTGGATCAACGCAAGGAATTAAAAACACGTGAAAATAGTCGCAGACATGAGTCTCTATCCGTTGCGAGACGGACCCATACCCCGCATCATCGAATTTATCAAGGATTTGCGCGATCAGGATGGCATCGAAATCGTCACCAACCAGCTCGGAACCCAGTTACGCGGGGAATTCGAGGCAGTGACCGGCGCCATCAACCACTGCATGCGCAAGGCCATGGAGACGCCGAATACGGTGGTGCTGGTGGTGAAATACCTGAATATCGATGTCGAGCTGCAGCGCGAACCCAGCCTGACGCCAGCATAGACACTCTGCAGGTCACCCAGACCGGAACCCCGGCAATGAGGGGGGATTCGGACCGGAGTTCCGTTCTGAGTGAACTAAACCGCAGCGAAAGTTCAACCTGAACTGGCTGCAGTTTACACATGCCTTCACGGTGTGGCTTCTGTGAAATTTGACAGTCCTTGCCGGCTGGTGGCGCCGCTGGTGTGACCCGTTGCGTGGCTACCGGGCAGGCTTCAGGAAACGAGTCCGTGCTTGATGGCGTACTGGATCAATTCCGAATTGGTCTTGATGTCGAGGTCTTCCATGATCTGGTACTTGTGGAAGGCCACCGTCCTGGGGGTGATGTTCAGGCTCGCAGCGACTTCCTTCATGGTGTGGCCTTCGGCCAGCAACTGCAGCACTTCACGTTGGCGGATGGTGAGGTTGCCATGCGCCTTCTGACCACTCGGGTTCTTGATGAAAGAATTGAGCATGCCTGCCTCGAGACTGGGCGTGACGTAATTTTTCGAGTTCAGGACCGCATCCAGGGCCTGGAACAATTCGGATGCGGCTGAATTCTTAAGCAGGTAGCCGTTGGCGCCGATCCTGAAGGCTTCCGTCACCATTTCGGGATCCTCGTTGACCGTCAGGAATACGATTTTGATCTCCGGCAACAGCTTCTTGAGCTTCTCGCCGGCGTCGAAACCGTTCAGGTTGGGCATGGCGATATCCAACAACACCACGTCCGGTTTCAGCTTTTGGACCATTGCAAGCATCTTGCGGCCGTCGGTGGCGGTGCCGACTACGTCATATTTCGGTTCGAGCAACTTACTGAATGCTTCGAGAAGAAGTGAGTGATCATCTGCAAGCAGAATTCGTGGACGCATCATAATGGTTTCAATTTTATTATAATTTCACAGTAAGTTGGTAAATGATCCGGTATGGAAATTCAAATCGACAGGTTCCGCACCAATAGGAGTCTGTCAAAATTGTCGGGCTGAGTCTATAGTCTATATCTACTCTGCCGGTTAAACAAAAAAAACAGGGGGTTGTTTGTCGTGACGCAATCGTTTGATACCGATCCGAACGCCGGGACGCGTCTGCTGGTCGCCGAGGATGACCTGGTCACCCGCCTGGTGCTGAAAAAGATGTTGGAGAAAGCGGGTTATCGTGCCGATTTCGTCACTGACGGCCAGGAGGCGATCGATGCGCTGAAACAGAAAGACTACGACCTCGTGTTGATGGACTGCTTCATGCCGCGGCTGGACGGGTTTGCCGCGACGCGCATGCTCAGACGCTCGACATCCGACGGGTTTAATCCTGAAATTCCGGTCATCGCGATGACTGGCCTGACCGGAGAATCCGACCGGGAAAGATGCATGGCTGCCGGCATGGATGATCATATCGGTAAGCCGGTCAACACCGATGAACTCGTCGCGGCGATCGAGAAAAACCTCGGCGGCGTCCCGCGTTCGGCGGATGCTCCGCCGGTGCAGGCAACTGCCGCCACACCCGCCTGGGACGGTGATTTCCTTGACACGCTCATCGAAAGATTTACGGCCGAGATTCCGGAGGTGGTCGACAGCTTGCGCCAAGCGGTCGAGGGCAGCGACATGGCCGGACTCGAACGCCTCGGTCACCGGCTGCGGGGGGCGAGCGATATCCTCGACATCCGCAGCCTTTCTGCGCGCTCAGGGAAGCTGGAACAGGCCGGTAAAGCCGGCGATATTGAACAGGCAGGGCGGCTTGCATCTGAACTCGTCACCGAATTGCAGAAAATGGCCGCAGCGCTCAAGCCCGCATATTAGTCCTGCGGTCCTATTCCCCGGCGGCTTTTCGCCGCGAACGCAACAGTCTGACCAGCAGCCTGGCGAGTATCGGAAAACTCGCCAGAAGAAGTAAAGCCAGTAGCAGGCCGGGCGTAAAGACCTCCGCCAGGCTGAAACGCTCGATCTCCCCCAGTTCGTTGCCGGTGTAAGACAGGATCAGCATGACCGGCACCATGCCGAAAAGGGTCGCCAGCATGAAAACCGGCGCCCGCATCGCGGTCAGGCCCATCAGCAGGTTAAGACCCCAAAAGGGGATCACCGGTATCATCCTCAGACCAAACAGAAAGAACGCGCCTTCGTTCGCGATGCCCTTGTTGACCATGTCAAGTTGCGGCGCGAAGCGCCGGCTGACCAGGTCGTAGAACAGGTAACGTGAGCTGAAGAGCGCAACGGTTCCGCCGATGGTGGAGGACAGCAACGACAGGGTGAAACCGGTCAGCGTGCCAAAGACGATACCGCCGGTTATGGCCAGTACGCCCGTGACCGGCAGCGAACAGGCGGTGCCGGCCATGAAAACCAGGAAAAAGACGCCGGCGGTCGAAACGGGCGATGCACGGTACAGGTCCTGGTACATGTGGATGTCGAGGTATTTTTCCCCGCCGCCCGCGAAATACAAAACGATCATGGCGGCGATAAACAACGCGAGTGTCAGCTTCTTGACCGGCATGCGTGCAGCCTAGCTTTCCTTTTCGGTGTAAAGATGCACGTCCCTTTGCGGGAACGGTATGCTGATGCCCTCCTGGTCCAGGCGCAGTTTGACTTCGCGCGTGATGTCCCAGTAGACGCTCCAGTAGTCCTCGGTTTTGGTCCAGGGCCGCACGATGAAATTGACCGATGAATCGCCAAGCGAGTGGAGACGGATGTTGGGTTCCGGATCCTTCAGTACTTTTTCGTGCGAGTCGACGATCTGTCTGAAAACCTTCTCTGCGAGCTCGATGTCATCGGCGTAACCGATACCGAACTGCAGATCGACCCGGCGTATTTTCTGCGCAGTCACATTCTTGATCACGTCGCCCCAGATCTTGCGGTTCGGGACCACCAGTGTCTGGTTGTCGAAAGTCACGATGGTCGTGGACACCAGGTTCATCTTCTTGACCAGTCCCGAGACATCGGTGACCTCGATAAAATCGTTCACGTCGTAGGGCCGGTAGATGAGGATCATGGCGCCCGCTGCAAAATTGCTCAAAGAGTCCTGCAACGCAAAGCCAACGATGAAACCGGCGACCCCCAGGCCGGCAAGCATCGGCGTCAATGATATGCCGATATAGGACAAGGCGATCAGAATGCCGACCAGCAGGACGGCGCCTCCGGAAATCGATACCAGCATATTCTTGAGCAGATTGGACATGGGCAGGGAGGAACGGTCACTGGCGACACGGACCAGTCGCTGCGCAAGCCGCGCCAACAACCTGAACAAATACAGCACCGCGGCGAACATCAACAGGCTCAGGAACAGGTCGGGGCCCCTGGACTTGAAAACGTTCTTTATTTTTGTCCAGGCCTCGCCGAGAACCGAATAGAATGCACGCGGGGAAAACAGGCTGACGGAAATGCTGCCGGCTTGCTGTAGCAACACGGTCTTGTAGATGGAACTGTCCATGCCGAGACCGTCGAGCACCGGTATCATCGTTTCCAGCCTCCGCAGGTTTCGCTTGTGGCGTACTTCCAGGTCAAGCAGCGCGGTCTTGACGTCCGTGTTATCCGGCATCTGCCTGGAGCGCTCCTGGATTTGTGTACGGCTGGCGGCAATCAGTTGAACACGTCCCGCGAGGGCCTCCATGTAAAGACCAGTCTGTTCGCCGAGACGTGCGCGCAGGTCATCCGAAGTGAGTCCGAGCGTCTTGCGGCTATCGATGAGTTTCAACAGAGTCTCGTAATACCTGACCCGGATATCCTCGAGGTCCTGAAAGAAGGCCGCCTGCTCGACACGGTCCTTGCCGCTGCTGGAGGCCAGCACCTTGTCGGCCTGGGCGACCCGTTCCTCGATTTCGGTGATCCGGTCGAAAATCGCATCGCCGGCCTTTGCACTCAACTCCGTCAACTGCGTCAGCAGTTTTGCCCTGTAAGACGCCGTGTCCGGAACCGCGGCTACCCGCGTTACCAGCGAATTGAAATCGTGAAACAACCTGAAGCTGCGCATGTCCCTGCGGTAGACCAGGGCATCGTGGTCACGTCTGCCCGGGTCACCGATGTTGTCCGACAGGGAGCGGAGTTCGGCGATGTCGCTGTACAGTGTGCTGACCGTCGCCTGCAGGTCAGCCGGCTCGACCGTTTCCTGCTGTGCTTCCTGCGCAGCGGTTGTGACCTGCACGAGCAGGAGTAGTAGCGGCAGGAATTTGGTCGATCTTTTCATCAGGATCGAGCTTAACATTGATAGCGACCCGCATGCGCGCGCAACCATGGTGAACACTGCAAAACGGTTTTCATGCTTTCTCCGCGTGTTTGATCAAACCCTGCACGATGAGGTACTGCGCGGTCATGTAAATGGACATGACCAGGATCCGCTCGAAGGGTATGGCGTGAGCAAACCGGTTGACTGCGATCAAGCTGTCGGACAGCACGAACAGGATGGCGCCGGTGGCAACCAGCCTGAAACTCGTATCGTTTGTACCGCCCCTGCGCTTGAATGCCCACACACCCATGCCCAGCAGCACCAGCGCGTAGGCGAAAACGGGGGCTTCGAGGCCATCCAGGCCGGGATAGATGAACCAAAGCAGGAAGGTGCCGAGAAGCGCAAACATCAGTACATCCAGGGGCTGTAACCTGCCGATGGATGCGCCGGTTTTCTGGTAGGCCGCGATATAGAATATGTGCGCGACCAGGAAGGATGCCAGGCCGGCCACGAACCAGTCGCCGGAAATCAGGAAAACGTCGCCTGCCCATGAAAAACCCAGCGCGATGATGACCAGGTTCCGCCACGCGGGTAAGCCTTGGGTCGAGGAGACAAAATGCAGCAGTAATACGATCATCAACAGGGGCTTGGCAGCGACATACAGCCACTTCAAATCGAGTCCCAGACCGGTCAACAAGGTTGCTGCCGTGAGCGCATACAGAATCCGCCAGTCTGGTTTCATGTCCGCCAACCTCGTGCCCGCGCCTTGCATGTTCCGGAAAGGGCGAAATTATAGACCGTTTTGCAGTATGACTGTGGCATTGGACGAAAAACCGGACGTCATGCCAGGGATCGAATTCCCGGCGATTCCTCGTATCCCGCCGGATCGTGGACGGTGCCGGTCGCGGCGCCCTGAAAATGATCACGGATAACATCTTTGTAGCGGCCCAAAAGGCCATTGAGGGCAGTCAAAAGCCTGTTGGCGGAACCGGTTGGTCGGCAAACCGTCGAAAGTTTCGCGGTTCAGCCAACCTGCAGCCTCGGCTTTGCAACAGCGATTTGCCGTTTAATGCGCGCAGAAGCGCCCGCCGCGGCTGTTGCCCTTGCGCTGGTTGAAAAGGTGTTTGGGCGGATGTGTCCCCGGTCATGCGCAAAAATGTTTGAATAAACGGAAAGCGCCGAGGCCCGGTTTGTCATTGCAGCGATCCTCGCGAACGAGCGGACAGGGCGGAAAATTCCGGGGAGCAGATGATGGATCATAAACGCATTGACGTGAGCAAAATTTTTCTGCTGCTGACGGTTAGTCCGGCCGCCGCCGCCACGGTGCAGAAGTTCGATTTCAATCCATTGGATGACTGATCTTTGACTGCGGGTTTTGAACAGGCTAATGTTCCAGTCATGAACCACGACGGCGGCCACGTGCCGGTAATTTTCGGTGAAGTCCTGTTCGACTGCTTTCCGGATGGCTCCAAGGTCCTGGGCGGCGCACCTTTCAATGTCGCCTGGCACCTGCAGGCATTCGGCCTTGCACCTTTGATGATTTCCAGCGTTGGTGACGACGCTCTCGGCGCCAGCGTGCGTGAAGCCATGCAGGACTGGCAAATGGATACGCGTGGTCTGCAGACCGATCAGGCGCACCCGACCGGCAGCGTCAACATCGAACTTATCGAAGACGAACCACGCTATTCCATCCTGGAACAACGCGCCTACGATTACATCGACCCGGCGCGTCTGCCCGCCGTCGGCGCCGCACAGATGCTTTACCACGGTACGCTGGCATTGCGCAACGACCGTTCGCGCGAGGCGCTGAAAAGCCTGCGCAAAACGCTCGATACGATGGTTTTACTGGATGTCAACCTGCGCGACCCGTGGTGGAACAGGGCGGATGTGCTGGCCTTCGCCGATGCTGCCGACTGGGTGAAGCTGAACGAAGACGAACTCGTGCAGCTCGGCGAACCCGGCGCCGCGGACGAATATTCGCGGGCGCAGAATTTCCTTCAAAAACACGCGCTTGCCGGGCTGGTCGTGACCCTCGGCGCGAAGGGCGCGATCGCCTACACCGCGGCGGGCGAATTCGCCGCAGTCGCACCGGCCGCGGTGCAGGAAGTCGTCGATACCGTCGGCGCCGGCGACGCGTTCACCTCGGTGCTGATCCTTGGTTTCGTGAGTGGCTGGCCGTTAGCGGCCACGCTTCGCAGGGCGCAGGATTTCGCATCACGTGTGGTCACGCAACGGGGTGCGACCATCCATCAGCTGTCGCTTTACCGGGAACTGATGCAGGACTGGAAACCCTGATAAAAGGTTTGCGCAAAGGGGTCAGGCAACACTGAAAATTGCCGGCGCCGGCTTGTGGCTGGCATTGCCGGGCAGTGGGGCTGACGATTTGGCCGGACCGGTCTTTCTCATTGACGACGCGGGTGTTGCACCCCGAGCGTGTTAAGCGGTGTTCTTAAACCGATACCCCGGTGTGCAAGGCCGATCGATCATGCGCGTTCAGCCCGCCGCACTCAGCGGCCGATGGTCTTGGCAATAGCGTTAATTGGCTTATGTGACGGATTTCAATGCTCGACGGGTTTGGCGCGCGTCTGTTTCAGTGCGCCACGCTTTTTCTTGGCGTCGACGCGTTTTGCTTTCGCCGCCCTGCCGGGCCGGGTCGGGATGCGTTTGCGCTTCACACGCATGGCGTCCCTGATCATTTCGGCCAGGCGCTGCAGCGCGTCTGCACGGTTTTTTTCCTGCGTGCGGTGGCTCTGCGCCTTGATGACGACAATGCCCTCCGCGGTGATGCGCTGGTCGCTGGTTGCCAGCAGCCGGTTTTTCACAGCCTCCGGCAACGATGATGCGTTGATATCGAAACGCAGGTGGATGGCGGAAGAGACCTTGTTGACATTCTGCCCACCCGCGCCCTGCGCGCGGATCGCGCTCAACTCGATCTCGTCATCAGGGAGTGTGATCTGGTCGTTGATGTGTAACATGGCCCCATTCTAATCGGCTCATACCGGCACCGTCATCCCGGCCGGTTCCGGGATGACGATGTTGGTTGAGGAACCGGCAACATTTTCTCGAAAATGAACCTGGCTCCTTTGCATCAATTCAATCTTTCAGCCGGTTCAGGCCCATGACCCTCAGCGCCAGTTTCTGGAACAGGGGCTCGGTCGAACCGCGCTTGATATTGAACAGGAAGTACTTTTCGAACGCGATTTTCGACCAGTGCACCCACTTGCCCATCTTGGCCCAGGTAATGTTACGCGGCGGGATTTGCGGCACGGCGATGAACGCGGTGCCGGTGTCGCCGAAATCAGCCAGGCAGAAAGCATTCCAGGTGGCCACTTTTTCCGGAACATTGCCCTTGATATCGTTGGAGATATTGTGCGCAGTGGCAGCGACCATCGACTCGATCATGTAGCCGGTCTTCGGTGTGCCGGTGGGTACCGGGGTGGACTCGACCGGCGGGATCGCGATACAAACACCCACCGAGTAGATGTTGTTCCACTTCGGGTTGCGCTGAAATTCATCGACCTTTACGAAACCGCGTGGATTGACGAGGTCTTCGCCGACGTTCCTGACCGCGTCGACACCGAGGAAGGCCGGCAGCATCATGGAGAAATTGAAAGGCAGTTCGTGCTGCTTGATCAGCTTGCCGTCGTCGTTGTGTTCTTCCACGTACATCTTGCCCTTTTCAACTTTTGTGACCCTGGCGTTGGTGATCCAGCTGATATGCCGGTGCCGGAACTCCGATTCGAGCAGGCCCTTGGAGTTGCCGACGCCGCCGAGGCCGAGGTGTCCGATGTAGGGTTCCGAGGTCACGAAGGTCATGGGCACGCGGTCGCGTATCCTGCGCTTGCGCAGGTCGGTGTCCATGATGGCTGCGAATTCGTAGGCGGGTCCGAAACAGGACGCGCCCTGGACCGCGCCGACGACGATGGGGCCGGGGTTGTGCACGAACTCGCTCCACGCTTGCCAGGCTTTTTCGGCATGCGCAATGGTGCACACCGATTGTGTGAATGCCTCCGGACCCAGGCCTTCGACTTCATCGAATGCGAGTGCCGGACCGGTGGCGATGACCAGGTAGTCGTAAGCGAGCGTCTGCCCATTGGCCAGCGACAGTTGGTTGTCATCCGGCCGGATCTCCGTCACCGCGCTGTGGATGAAGTCGATCCCCTTGCGCTGCAACGGTCCACTTAGCGAGAAACCGGTTTCCTCGCGTTTACGCCAACCCACGGCCACCCACGGGTTGGACGGTACGAAGCTGAAATCGGCGTGGTTGTTGAGAACGGTGACCTTGTGATCGCCGGGTGTGTCCTGTTGCAGGATATCCTGTATTTCGAAGGCTGCGGGCAGGCCGCCGATGTTGGCGCCGATGATTGCGATGTGAGCCATGCGGTTTACACTCCTGATTTCGCGCAGGAGAAGCGCAGGAGAAGCCGCCTCTCCTACTTATTGATGGATAGACCTTATTAATAGCACATGGGCGGCCGGGCGGTTCTGCGCTGGATCAACTTTTCTTCATGCGACGCGTTTGGCACATGCGCGCGCCAGGTCTGCCTCCCTGTCGCCGCCCGTGAGGTATCCGAAGGCCAGTTGCAGGTTGCACCTGGCGGCGTCGCTGATGTCGACTCCCAGGCCGAATGTGTAGGCCCTGATGGCCAGCAGGTGCGAAACGGGCGGCGCGGTGCCGTTGACCTGCTGATAGACGGCCAGCAGTGCTTCCGGGCTCATGGCATGGGTGGTGAATGTATCATCCCTCGCGGCCTGCAGACGCCGAATCTCGAACGGTTCGCTGCAATCGATACCGGCGTCAACGAACAGCACGCAACGCCGGTTCTCGAGGTCCACGGCGTGTTCGATCTGGAGCTGGTAGTCGGTCAGCAGTTCCACGTCTGGCAGTCCGCCGGTGTCGCGCTTGTAGGCATCCAGCATCTCGAACATGGCGGGGCCGAGCGCGTCATCCCCACGCGAAGGGTTGCCGCAGGTGAAGATCAGCACAGGCGCCGGTGATGTCCATTCGTTCATGCCGCCGCCTCAGCAGGTGCGCCGGATGCGGCCGTCGACTCTTTTCTCGAGCCGGTCGACTGTCTTGCCATCGGCGTCCAGCAGCGCGAGTTCGAGCGGCATTTTTCCGATCGCATGGGTCGCGCAGGACAGGCAGGGGTCGTAGGCGCGTATGGCGACCTCGACCTGGTTCAGCAATGCTTCGGTCAGGCGGTGGCCGTCGAGGTAATCGCTGGCGACGGCGCCAATGGATTCGTTCATCGCCTGGTTGTTATTGGTGGTGGATACGATCAGGCTGGCCTTGCGGACGATATCGTCTTCGTCGATTTCATAGTGGTGGAACAACGTTCCGCGGGGCGCTTCGATCACGCCGGTTCCGCAACACTGCAGTTGGCCCCGGGTGCGCAGGTCGCTGCCCGAGAGATCGGGGTCGTCCAGCAGGCCGGCGATCGCTTCGGTACAGTGCAGGAGTTCAATCAGCCTTGCCCAGTGATAGGCCATGGTCGCCTGCACGGGCAGGCCATTGCCGATGGCTTTGAACTCAGTGCGTTCCGCCTCCGCCAGCGGCGTGGTGAAGAAATCGCAGTTATTCACCCGCGCCAGCGGACCCACGCGGTACCAGCCTTCGTCCTCGCCGATGGACGTGATGAACGGAAACTTCATGTAACTCCAGTCCCTGACGCCCTCGTGGATATACTGCTCGTAATGACGGTAATCGATATGATCGAAAATGGTCTCGCCGGTGGGACCTTTCGCGCGCATGCCGCCGTGGTAGATCTCCCATGCGCCGTCGGCGCCGACCAGGCTTATCATGTTGCTCTCGATACTGGCGAATGCCATGTGGTAATCGTAGTGTTCGAAAAAGATTTTTTTGACCAGTTCGACGGCGCCACGGGCCCATCCGATGACCTCGCCGATGTCACCTTTGAGGTAGTTGATTTCATCCTGATCGAGCGACTTGTTGACGCCGCCCGGTATGGCCCCGGTGCCGTGTATCCGCTTGCCGGCGGTCACGCGGATGATTTCCTGTCCGTATTTGCGCAGCAGCACCCCCTGTTTCGCAATTTCGGGACTGTCCTCGATGACCCCGACGATATTGCGGTGGTGAACTTCGTCATCGAAGCCGAACAACAGGTCAGGTGAACACAGGTGAAAGAAGTGCAGCGCGTGCGACTGCAGGGTCTGGCCCAGATGCATCAGCCTGCGCACTTTTTCGGCGGTTGGCGTCAGTTCGTGTGCGCCAACGATCATGTCGGTCGCTTTTGCCGCGGCCAGGTGGTGACTGACCGGGCAAATACCGCACAGTCGCTGAACCAGTACCGGCAACTCCCAGTAGGGCCTGCCCTGGATGAATTTCTCAAAACCCCGGAACTCTGTTATGTGCAGGCGCGCCTGACGGATCGTGCGGTCCCGGTCTTGCAGAAGGGTGACTTTTCCATGTCCCTCGACACGGGTCAGGGGTTCGATGACGATCCGTGTCAGGTCACGGGGGTTGTGGACTGTTTCCAGGGCTGATGGCATGCGCGTCTTCCTCAGGGCCGTTTGACACCGTGCGGATATCGATGGGTTTTCATGTGCTGTGCCTTAGTCATAGTGGATCATGGAATACGGAAACTCGATGGGGTTGCCGGCAATGACATCGGTCAGGAACTTCCACAGTGTATCCGCACCGGGCGGACACCCGGGCAGGAAGTAATCGACCCGGACGACTTCGTGAATCGGGTGCACTTTATCCAGCAACAGCGGGATTTCAACGTCGTTGGGCACGTGCGGGTTTTCGACGCCAATGCCGTGGATGTAGACTTCTTCGAGACACTCCTTGAGTTCGAACTGGTTGCGCATGGCGGGTATGCCACCGTTGACCGCGCAGGCGCCGACGGCGACGAGAATTTCGCAATTGTTGCGAAACTCGCGCAATACTTCGACGTTGTCGGCATTGGCGACACCGCCTTCGATCAGGCCGATATCGCATTTGCCGACGGTCTTGATATCGGTCAGCGGAGTGCGGTCGAATTCCACAATCTCGACCAGGTCCAGGATGCGCTCGTCGATGTCAAGCAGCGACATGTGACAGCCAAAACAGCCGCACAATGCCGCGGTGGCGACAACCGGCCTGTGCTTTGCCCGGCCGCCTGCCAGCGTCTCATGCATCGCCGTCACCGTTGATGAATGATTTCTTCACCTGGATGTGTTGGGCCGAGTCACCGATCACGCTGATCGGCTGGTGGTCGTACAGACGTTTGCCTATGGGGATTTCGTAGCCGAGGTGCTTGGGCAGAATCGCACCGGTCGGGCACACGGAGACGGCCTTGTCGGTGATCGCCAAACCGCTGTCGACGGCCTTGCCGCTGGGTGAATTGAATATGATACGTGTCCTGCTCCCGCGGCCGCTGAGCGCGAAGACCGACTTGCCGTCGACGTCACGGCTGACACGCACGCACAGGCCGCAAAGGATGCAGCGGTTGAAGTAGAAAACGATGTCCGGGTGCGAGGCGTCGATCAACCGTTTCGGAAAAAAGTGGGTGAAATGCGGACTCAGCATGCCGGTGTTATAGGCCACTGCCTGCAACTGGCACGAGCCGCTTTTCTCGCACGCGGGGCAGGTGTGGTTGCCCTCGACGAACAGCATCTGCAGCAGCGTCCTGCGAATTGCGACAAGGTCATCGGAGCTGTTGTCTACGTCCATGTCCTCGTTGGCGGGCAGGGTGCAGGAACACTGGTGCCTGCCATTGACATCGACCACGCAGACCCGGCAGCTCCCGTGTGGCGGGAAATCCGGGTTGTGGCACAGGTGCGGAATGTATTCGCCGGCCCGCAGCGCCGCATCCATGACGGTATCCCCGGGTTCAAAAGGTATCTTTTTGCCATCCAGCCTGAAGGTCTTTTGCGTACTCATTTTTCCTGCCTGATATGGGCCGCCTCGTCATCCCGGCCGGTAATGTGCCTGGAGACCTCGAGCGCGGCGTCGAGGTCGAATGCGGGTTCGTAACTGCGATTGACCAGGCGTTTCGCGTACACCGCGGGAAACTTGCTCAGGGTTTCGAGCACCGGGTTGGGCGCCGTTGCACCCAGGCCACAATGCGCGGCTTTTTGCATGACCTTGCCAATCCGCTTCATTTCCTCGAGGTCGTAGCTGGTCGCGTGGCCCACGTGGACCTTCTCGAGAAGATTTCTCATCAGGTTGCCGCCGACGCGGCAGGGGGTGCAAAAACCGCAGCTCTCGTGGCAAAAGAAGTGGGTGAAATTCCGCACCATCTCCAACAGGTCGCGATGCTGGCCGAATACCATGAATGATCCGCCGGTCGGCACGTCTTCGAAGGCTATCTGCCGGTAGAACGCCTGCGGCGGGATGGTCAGGCCGGCGGCGCCCGATACCTGCACAGCCTGCGCGTCGTCGGCGCCGCACTCGTTGAGTATCTCACGGATGGAAATACCGTAAGGGTATTCATAGATGCCGGGCCGTGCGCAATCGCCGCTGATGCTCAGCAACTTGGTGCCGCTCGACTGTTCGGTGCCGGAGGCGCGAAACCAGTCGGAGCCGAATACGGCGATTCTCGCTGCGGCGACAAAAGTTTCGACGTTATTCACGACGGTGGGCTGGTTTTTGTAACCGTGGGTAACGGGGAAGGGCGGACGGTTTCGGGGAATGCCGCGTTTGCCCTCCAGGGATTCGATCAGCGCCGATTCCTCACCGCAAACGTAGGCGCCGGCCCCCATGTGGATTTCAATATCGAAATTGAAACCCTCCCGGCCAAGGATGTTTTTGCCCAGGAGTCCCGCATCCCGTCTTTCCTGCAACCGGCTTTCCAGCGCAGGCCGCAGGTAAAGATATTCCCCGCGCAGGTAGAGAAAACCCGTTTCCGCGCCGACGATACCGGCGCAAATGGTCATGCCTTCGAATAAGACATTGGCATAACTGTTGAGCAGCACCCTGTCCTTGAAGGTGCCCGGTTCACCCTCGTCGGCATTGCAGACGACGAAGTGCTGCTCGCCGGGCGCATCCCGGCAGAGGCGCCACTTGGTCGCGGTCTTGAAGCCGGCCCCGCCGCGTCCGCGCAGACCGGATTTGTCGATCGAGCCGAGCAGCGCGTCGGCGCCCTTGACCGCGAATGCCTCGATGGCGCTGCCACGGGAAATCACACCGTCGAGGAGTTTGTCGCGGCGCTGTATATTGTCCTCGATGACAAAGAACTTCCGTGGCCACCTGGCCACCGGTATGCCGGCTTCGATGAGTCCGACGATCCTGTGGATGCGATCCTTGTCCAGGCGTGATACCGCGATGCCATTGGCCAGCAGGGCCGGTCCCTGGTCACAGAGGCCGGTACACGAGGTCCTGTCGACGCACACACGTCCATCGTCTCTCGGCGTGCCGGGTTCGACACCGAGTTTCCTGCACATGCTCTCGAGCAAGGCCTCGTTGCCGAGCATGCGGTCGGTAATGTTGTCACTGAAACGGATATCGAAATCGCCGCGGGCCCGGGTGTGCAGGAAGGCGTAGAAATATATGATCGATATGATCTCGACCCGTGGCATTTGCAGGCGCCTGGCGAGAATCTCTATCGCCGTTTCGGGTACGTGTGAATAGCGTTGTTGAATGCTGCAAAGATGTTGCAGTAGCCGGTCAGGCCGGTCGCCCGAATTGGATAAAAGCCCGTTTACGAAGCTTTCAATATCTGACATGGCGCGCACACTTCAAAACAACGGGAACTCGGCCGCGACGCCAATAAAACACTTTCATTCCGGCATTCCTTCTTCTGTACCTGACGGGACTCGAACGAAAACGCCATGGTCAAAGTAGAACATTTATTATCCGCACAATCACTGATCTGGGTCACTTGATTCGGTGGTTTTTTGGCGCGGAAACCGCACGGTTTTTTGGGGTGTTCCCGGGCCGTGAGCCGGACGGGTTCCTGACCAGAGGAATGCGCGCAGTCTAAGCGTCTTACGAGGTCTGACCGATACAAGCGGGAACCAATCGGCTACAATCACAACGGCTGCGAACGGGAGTCCGGGCCAGGTTCCGGTGCGTTTTATCCTGGTCCTGAGGGGTTCCCGCAGATGGCTTTGCGGAGGCTCGACGGGTGATTGAAGTCAATACGGCATGGGAATTCGGTTCGGCCCTCGGGCTTGGCATACTCATCGGCCTGGAACGTGAACGGACCCTCGCGGACGCGCGTTCATTTGCCGGGGTCAGGACCTTTTCGCTGGTGGCGCTGTTTGGCGCCGTGGCCGTCCATGCCGGCGAGTTGTCAGGGCTCCCCTGGCTCGTCGGGCTGGTCTTCCTTGCCATCCTGACGCTGGTGACTACCGCTTACCATGCCGCCGCAAAACACGGAGATGTCGGCGCAACCACCGAAGTCTCCATCCTGATTACCTTTTTCGTCGGTGCGATCTGCGCCTGGGGCCAGGTCGGCATCGCCGGCGCCGTCACGGTGGTGACGATGCTGCTGCTGGCGTTGAAGGGCTGGCTGCACCGTCTTGCCCGGCGGATCGAGAGTTCGGATGTCGAAGCCACCCTGAAGTTCGCCATCATCACGTTGATCGTGTTGCCGCTGGTGCCGAATACCAACTTCGGCCCGCCGGGGCTGGAGGTCATCAACCCCTACAAGACCTGGCTGATGGTGGTGTTGATCGCGGGCCTCAATTTCATCGGCTACATACTGGTCAAGGTGCTCGGACGGGAACACGGCTTCGGCTTGACCGGGCTGCTGGGTGGCCTGCTATCGAGTACCGCGGTGACACTGGGTTTCTCCCAGCGCAGCCGCAACGAACCGGAACTTGCCCCGGTGCTGGCTTTGGCCATTCTTTTGGCATGGACCGTGATGTATTTCCGCGTCGTGGTGGAAGTGGGCGTGGTCAACTTCGCACTTGCCGGGGAACTGGCCCTGGGTATGCTGCTGATGGGAATTGTCAGCATCGCCATCTGCCTGCTCCTGTGGCGCAAGGGCCGCAAGGGACAGACGGCGGAAGTGGAGACGGGGCATAACCCGTTCGAACTGGGTGACGCAATCAAGTTCGGCCTGCTGTTTGCCGTCGTCATCTTTATTGCCAGTGCGGCCCAGGTATATTTTGGCGACACCGGCCTGTACGTCGCAGGCGCGCTGGCGGGCTTGACCGACGTGGACGCCATCGCGCTGTCGATGGCCAACCTGGCCCAGCAGGATCCGGCCAGCAGCGGGGCGGCGGCGCGGACGGTCGTTATTGCGGTGATTTCCAACACCATGGTCAAATGCGGCATGGTCATCTGGCTCGGCGCGTCTTCGATGCGCCGGACGATGGTTCCGATTACCGCCGCGCTGGCGCTGGCGGGCGCAGGCGCGGCTTACCTGGTCGGATAGGCAGGCGCCCGCAACGCGCCGCAGCCCGGGGTCGCCCGGCCCTTTACTCTGACCCGGGGGCGCCCCCCGGCGCAAGCAATGCCTGCAGTTTGTCGCGGGGCAGGGCCTTGATATCACCCTTGAATCCGCTGACGTCTTCGGCCTGCAGCAAAGAGTTGTAGATGGCTTCTTCGGTCGCTTCGGCGACTGCCTGGAACAGGGGTGACATACGGTCGTTGTCGAGATCGGCGATTGTCCTGACGTCACTGCCTGCGTGGCGCCTTACGCTTTTGGCGTTGGAGAATGCGATGACGTAATCGCCGGAACCGTTGGTCATGCTGGCGCCGGTGCGGGCCAGTCCGGCGATCGCCCGTTTCGCCAGTCTCTCCAGGTTGCGGTCGCTCAATGGCGCATCGGTGGCGACGACGATCATGATCGATCCGTCGGCGCTGGTGTCACCGCCGAGTTCGTCCTTGAGGTAGTACTGTTCCAGCGCCTTGCCCACCTGCACCCCGTCGACGGTCAGCACGCCGCCAAAATTGCTCTGCACCAGCACTCCCACGGCGTAGCCGCCGAGTTTGCCCGGCAGCACCCGGCTACTGGTGCCGATGCCACCCTTGAAACCAAACGCAACCGTGCCGGTTCCGGCGCCCACGGCGCCCTCCCGGACAGGACCGGCCGTGGCCTTGTTGATGGCTTCGATAAAGTGATTCGTGGTCAGGATACGTGCGCGGATATCGTTCAGGAAACCGTCATTGGTCTCACCCACGACCGCGTTCACCGAACCGACGTCGCCGTTGCCCGCTTGCGCCAGTGTCCATTCGACCAATGCGGCGACGCCCTCCGCGACATTCAGGGTATTGGTGAGTGCGATCGGGGTTTCGATCTCACCCAGTTCCTGCACCTGGCTGATGCCGGCGAGCTTGCCGTAGCCGTTGGCGACATAAATGGCCGCGGGAATCTTGTCCTGGCGCAGGTTTCCAGACGCCGGGATGATGACCGTCACACCGGTGTTCAAACGTGCGCCTTGGCGCAGCGTTACCTGGCCGACTTTCACACCCGCCACGTCGGTGATTGCATTCATCCTGCCGGGCGGGAGGATGCCGGGCGCTATTCCCAGGTCACGGGCGCGTGGCTTTTCATTCGCGACAGCCGAACCCGCCAGCACAAGCGCCGTTATTAAAAATGCATGGATATGCTTCATCTGGATTCTCCTGGCGGCTCGAGCGGCAGCGTCGAGCTGCGGGGTCAGGGCAAAGCGCCAGTATTGCAACCCGGGCCCCATCAAGCGGTGAGCCTATCAACCTGTAATTTACCCTGCCACCGTCTATTCCGACAAATCGACAATGACACGTTTGATATCGCCGGTGAATTGCAGGCGCTCATCCATCGCCGGCGTCAGGTAGACGGTGCCGTGCTCATCGACCACGGCGATCTGTCGCAGATTGAGCGCTTGCGCCACTTCCGGCCAGTCGTCCAGGCCCGCAACCACCAGCGCCGTGGCGGCGGCGTCGGCCAGTATGCCTTCGTCCGTAATCACGGTGACCGAGGCGATATCCTTGGCCGGCCAGCCGGTTGCCGGGTCGAGGATGTGCGGATAACGCGTGGTCTGGTCCTGACGGAAACGTTCATAGTTGCCCGAGGTAAAGATTGCCTCGTCACCATGGGCCTGCACGGAACCGACATTGCCGCCGCCGGGTTTCCTGACCGCGACGCGCCAGGGCCGGTCACCGTGGGTGCCGATGGCGCGCAGGTCGCCACCCGCGTTGACGATGGCGTTGTCGATACCCATGGCGTGTAAACGCGCGATGGTCAGGTCGACCGCGTAGCCCTTGGCGATGCCGCCGAAGTCCAGTTGCACTGCGGGGTTGTCGGAGCTGACCTCGAGCCCGTGGATATGGATATCGTGGGTCGAGGGATGTGCATCGATGATTGCACTGATCTGTGCTTGTGAAGGTGGCGGCCCCTCGATCGGGAAATCGGAAGTATGGAAACCCCACAAGTCGATCAGGGCGCCGATGGCGGGATTGAAACGGCCGCCGGTAGCCGTCTCCAGTAATTGCGAACGGCGAATCATCGCGACGATATCGGCATCGGCGGTCGCCGGCCGGCCCTCGGTAAAAGCCTTGTTGATATCGACCAGCCGGCCCGGTTCCCAGGCGTGCCAGTCGCGGTGCATGGCCTGGAACATCTGCTGTATTTCCGCGAACGCTTGACTGGCTTCCTGCGCGGAAACGCCCCACAGCTTGATCTCGACGATGGTGCCGAATACGAACAACTCGGCGCTCTGCTCGCCGTTGCGCTGGCAGGCGGAGAGCAGCGAAAGGCAAACGAGGATCATGGGCGCAAGCGCAAAAAACCACGGTTTCCTGCCCCGGCCCCGGCGCGGGTTTCGGGCGCTTTCAGTGATGACGGGTCTTATCCTCTTTCGAACATTCCGTGCCGCCCGAACAGCTGTCGCCGGTGCAACCGCCACAGCCCCCCGTCTTTCTGCTGAGATGGTGGGTCATGCCGAACACAACGAACAGGACGATAAGGAATACCAGCGGTGTGACATAGCTTGTCATGGGATTACCGTTTTGCGACGTCTCTCTATAATAGACCGGCAAAACCCATGAATGCCATCGACAGCGTACCGGCGATGATCAGCACGAGTCCGGTGCCCCTGGCGATGCCCGGCACGTCGGAAAACTCCACCGTCTCGCGTATCGAAGCCATCAGCACCAGCGCCAGCGTCAGGCCCAGACCTGCGCCGATGGCAAAGGTCAGACCCTGCATGAAATCATAGCCGCGGTTGGTCTGGAAAATCGCCAGGCCGAGGATCGCGCAGTTGGTGGTGATCAGCGGCAGGTAGATGCCCAGTTGCCGGAACAGCGTCGGCGACAGCTTCTTGATCGCCATTTCGACGATCTGCACCAGCGAGGCGATGACGATGATGAACGAGATAATACGCAGGTAGGGCGCCGTTTCGAGGATGTAGGTATTCAAAAACCACGCGCTGATGGCCGTTAGTACGAGGACGAAAATATTCGCCATGCCCATGCGCAATGCGGTTTCCACACGGGCGGATACGCCCATGAAGGGGCACAGGCCGAGGAACAGCGCCAGGGTGAAGTTGTTCACCACCATGGCCGAGAAGAAAATCGAGAATAGCGACTGGTCACTCATGACGTCACCTCCGCGACCTGCTTGGTCTTCG
>Ga0210074_1000252_pt1 | contig 20552 bp, 13 predicted proteins | sample China_Galinas_Co_FD_184860 | JGI IMG/M metagenome (GOLD analysis project Ga0210074, IMG submission 184860) | Wetland microbial communities from San Francisco Bay, California, USA, that impact long-term carbon sequestration -... | ecosystem: Environmental > Aquatic > Marine > Wetlands ... | reverse complement strand
ATAATTCCGAATTGTTGAAGAACTGCATTGACAACTTTATCGCTGCCTCCCAAAGCTCCTGTATGTGATGAAGCAGCCTTAATTCCACTGGATGTTCTTCCACCTTTAAGAATGATGACTGGCTTAGAAATTTTCCTTTCGATAAAATATTTTAAAAACCTTTCCCCGTCTTCAAAACTTTCGAGATAGTATGTAATCACACTCACATTTTTATCTTTTTCCCAAAACTCGAGCAGATCATTCTCTGTAACATCGGCTTTGTTACCAACACTAATGAATTGTGAGAACCTGATATCAGTTTCTCTTAATGAATTCAGAACCGCAGCACCAATTGCACCACTCTGTGAACAAAAAGCCATCTTTCCATTTTTCGGTTCTTCAGCTACGAAAGTTGCATTCATTTTTATTTCGGGAAGAGAATTGATTATACCCATACAGTTTGGCCCAACCAATCGCGCATTGGAATTTCTGATTAACTCAAGAATTCTTTTTTCTTCTTGCTCACCTTCTTTGCCGGTTTCTTTAAATCCAGCAGTAATAAGAATGAGCGCTCTTGTTCCTTTTTTAATTAGTTGTTTAATTGATTCTTCAACAAACTGTTTCGGAACCATGATTATCGCCAGATCAATTTTTTCCGGGACGGATTCAATTGAAGAAAAACATTTGTAGCCTAATATCTCATCAGAATTTGGATTGATCAGAAAAAGTTTGCCTGTGTATCCATATTGCTTTACAGATTTGGTTAATTCATACCCAAGAGATTTTGGCTTTGAGGAAGCCCCCACTACACAGATAGATTTTGGATAGAAGTAATAAGTAAAAACAGAATCCATAGCGAGTCCTTAAAATTTAGAAGATACCCTGTAAAATTAAGTCATGTTCGGGAAAGATTCCCTCAAATCCAAGAAACAAAACACTTAAATATTACGAACTAAATTTATGGTGTGATTTACTATTAGAGACATTTTATTTTATTTACGAAGATAAGAGTTGTTGTCGATTCATAATTAAAGCTCCGCTGCGTTAAAGAAAGCTGGTATTGTGCCACCCGTGATACTGACTTTCTGCAGTTGGGGCTTTTTTGTTTCACTGGAATTAAGATAAAATCTGGAGTTATCTAATTATTTTGTTTCGATCAACCAACACCTTAAACTTGTTAGACAACGTTTCCTCTCTTCTGAATTCTAACTTCTGGCTTCTTACTACTAATTTGAATTCCCTCCCCTTTTGGCTATTTTTGACTTCATTTTTATAGAAAAACCAAACTTTAATGAGATATCCGTACGAAGAAATAGAATCTAAATGGCAGATGTTTTGGGAAGAAAAACAGGTTTACAAAACCGACTTTTCAAATACAGATAAAAAACTTTATCACCTGAATATGTTCATTTATCCATCCGGTGCAAAGCTGCATACAGGACATTGGTATCACTACGGTCCTTCAGATTCGTGGGCTCGTTATAAACGATTAAGAGGTTTCAATGTTTTTGAACCAATGGGTTATGATGCTTTTGGATTACCAGCAGAGAATTATGCAATTCAAACAGGAATTCATCCACAGGACAGCACGATAAAAAATATTAAAGACATCAAAGAGCAGTTGAAAAAAATCGGTTGTATGTACGACTGGCAAGCTGAACTGATGACTTGTGTCCCAGAATATTATAAATGGAATCAATGGCTATTTCTTCAGTTATATGAAAAAGGATTGGCGTACAGAAAAAAAGCTCCGGTTAACTGGTGTCCGAAAGATCAAACTGTACTTGCAAACGAACAGGTACATGATGGAAAGTGTGAAAGATGTGGAACTGAAGTAATTCAAAAAAATCTTTACCAATGGTTTTTTAAAATAACTAATTACGCTGAAGAGTTGTTGAATGGACTAGATACAATCAACTGGCCTGAGAAAACAAAACTCATGCAGCGAAACTGGATTGGAAAGAGTGTTGGTGCTGAAGTTGACTTTAAAGTTGCAGACTCGACTGACGTAATTAAAATATTTACAACAAGACCTGATACCCTTTTCGGTGCAACCTATATGGTTCTAGCACCAGAGCATCCTTTCGTTAGTGAAATAACTAGTGGAGAACAAAAAGCTAAAGTCGAAGAATATAAAGATTCGATTAAATCACTGACCGAAATTGAAAGAACTTCAACTGTAAAAGAAAAGACCGGAGTTTTTACAGGAGCTTATGCAATCAATCCAGTAAACAATAATAAAATTCCAATATGGATTGCTGATTATGTACTACTTACTTACGGAACAGGCGCAATTATGGCCGTTCCCGGTCAGGATGAAAGAGATTGGGAATTTGCAGAAAAGTTTAATCTGGATATTATTAGGACTGTTCAACCTCCGGATGATTTTTCAGGCAAAGCTTATCTTGAGGATGGTCCAGCAATCAATAGCGATTTCTTGGATGGATTAAATGTTGAAGACGCAATAAAGAAAATAAATGGTTGGCTCGAGGATAAAGTAATTGGAAAAGCTACAATTAATTATCGATTGAGAGATTGGCTTATTTCCCGGCAGAGATATTGGGGAACTCCTATTCCGATTATTCATTGTGAAAATTGCGGTGAAGTCACAGTGAGCGAAGTCGAACTGCCTGTTGAGCTACCGTATGATGTTGATTTTAAACTTGGTGGCGAATCACCTCTTGCAAGAAATGAAAAATATATAAATGTTAAATGTCCGAAATGTGGATCGAATGCAAAACGCGATCCTGATACAATGGATACTTTTGTTGATTCATCATGGTATTATTTCAGATTCCTGAATCCTCATTATTCAAATGGTATTTTTGACAAATCAATTGCCGACAATTGGGTTCCGGTCGATATGTATGTAGGTGGTGCTGAACACGCTACCATGCATTTATTGTATGCAAGATTCATTCATAAATTTTTACGAGATCTTGGTTTAGCAAAAGGTGACGAACCATTTCAAAATCTGATTCATCAGGGAACAATTACAAATGCCGGTGCGAAGATGTCGAAATCTAAAGGTAATGTTGTTAATCCTGATTTATTCACTTCGAAATACGGCTCAGATGTTTACCGACTTTATTTAATGTTTATGGGTCCCTACGATATGGGCGGAGATTGGAGTGATAAGGGAATTTCCGGGACTGATCGTTTTGTGAATCGTATTTTTGATATGTTCAATGAGTATAAAGAACTGCAAAACCAAACAACCACAAAAGATAAATATGAATTAAATTCGCTTTCTGAAGCTGACAAATTTGTTTATCGAAAAGTAAACCAGACATTGAATAAAGTCGGAGAAGAAATAGACCATTTCCGGTTTAACACAGCAATCGCTGCATTGATGGAGTTATTGAATAATTTTAAAGATCTTTCAACTTGTTCAAAAGAAATTCAGTTGTTCGTTTTACAAAGACTGGCTCTTATGGTTTCTCCACTCGCACCACATCTTGGCGAAGAGTGCTGGAGTTTACTTGGAAACTCTACATCAATTTTTAAAGAACCGTTTTGGTACAATGTTGATAAAGATGCACTAGTTGAGGATACCGTCAGCATTGCAGTTCAGGTTAATGGAAAAGTCAGAGCAACACTTGATGTTCCGATTGATAGTGAACAAAAAGCTGTAAAGAAATTGGTTTTCAATGATGAAAAAGTGATTAAGCATACATCAGAAAAAACCATACTTAAAGAGATTTACGTTAAGAATAAGATTTATAACATAGTAGTAAAGTAAAAGTTTATGTTGGATATTAAATACATTCGTGAAAATCCTGAAGCAGTCAAACAAGGGATAAAAAATAAAAACGAAAAGGATCGGGTTAATGAGATTCTTTCACTCGATGAGAAACGCAGAAAAATAATTTCTGAAGTTGAAGAATTAAAAGCAACGAAGAACCAGGTATCGGCAAAAATCCCTCAGATGAAAAAAGCCGGTGAAGACACTACAGAAATCTTTACCGAGATGAAAAAAGTTGCAGATAAAATTTCTGAATTGGATTCGAATCTTAAAGATGTAGAGAAAGAACTTAGTAATTTTTTAATGTTCATTCCTAACTTACCACATTCATCCGTTCCGGTTGGTAAAACGGCAGAACAAAATGTTGAGGTAAGAAAATGGGCGCCTGAAGGATTTTCATTCGATAAAAAGGAAAAAACTCTTGACCACATCGACCTTGGAAAAAAATTTAACATCCTTGATTTTGAAAGAGGCGCAAAGGTATCCGGCTCTGGTTTCCCGGTTTATGTTGGCAATGGTGCAACTCTTGAAAGAGCTTTAATTAATTTTATGCTTGATTATCATTTAACCCATCACAACTACAAAGAAGTTTTACCTCCTTTCCTTGTTAATAAAGAATCGATGTTTGGTACCGGTCAGCTTCCAAAAATGGAAGACGATATGTACGCTATAGAAAAAGATGGATTATATCCTATTCCAACAGCAGAAGTTCCGATTACAAATCTTCATCGTGATGAGATGTTAACTGAAAAGGAATTACCTATCAGATATGTTGGATACTCAGCGTGCTTTAGAAGAGAAGCGGGTTCTTATGGAAAAGAGTCAAAGGGATTTTTGCGGGTTCATCAATTCAATAAAGTCGAGATGGTAAAAATTGTAAAACCGGAAACTTCTTATAGTGAACTTGAAAATCTTGTAAGCGATGCCGAAGATATTCTTAAGGCATTAAAAATTCCCTATCGGATTCTGATGCTTTGCACTGGTGATTTAAGTTTTTCTGCTGCAAAATGTTATGATATCGAAACCTGGTCACCTGCTGAAAATAAATGGTTAGAAGCTTCATCCTGCAGCAACTTTGAAGATTTCCAGGCAAGACGAGCTAGTATTCGTTTTAAACGCGAAGGAGAAAAGAAACCTGAATTTGTGCATACGTTAAACGGTTCTGGTTTAGCAACAAGCAGGTTAATGGTTTCTCTGCTTGAAACATATCAAACAGCTAAAGGAACGATAATGGTTCCGGAAGTGTTACAAAAATACACTGGATTCAGTGAGATTAAATAATCATTTTACCTTTCATAATTATTAGCAATGCTTTATCAAATCATTTTTGCTAATACTGCGAAAAAACATAAGATTACGAAAACGAAAAAATTTTAATTGAAGAACCTTTATACCCTAAAAAAATATTTCATTGAATATAAAAAGAAACTTTTCCTGGGTTTCATATTTATCATTCTATCTAATATAGGAACAGTATATGTTCCCCTATTGATGAAAGATTCAATTGATGCATTACAAAAGAATGCGACCTCTTCTCTTTTGCTTCAATATGGATTGATGATTGTTGGTGCTTCCCTCTTCGCTGGAATATTTAGATTTATGATAAGACAAACAATCATTGTTGTTTCGCGTGAAATTGAATACGATTTGCGTAGAGATTTTTGGAAACACATTCAGAAACTACCACTTCGATATTTTCAGAATACTTCAACCGGCAACATAATGGCTCACGCTACAAATGATATCAACTCAGTGCGTTCGTTTCTCGGCCCTGCAGTTATGTATTCATCGGATACATCAATAAGGTTGATACTCGTCCTTGCAATAATGCTTTCAATAAATGTCACCCTTACAATTTATACACTTATTCCACTTCCATTGCTCTCTTTTGTAGTTTGGAAAATTGGCAGACTAATTCATGAAAAATTCACAAAGATACAGGAAAAATTTGCTGATCTAACAACGATGGCTCAAGAGAATTTTTCTGGAATAAGGGTGATTAAATCCTATGTACGGGAAAGTAGAGAAATAGAGAGATATGCAGCGGAGAGCCGTGAATATCTTGAAAGGAATATGAAACTTGTAAAAGTACAAGCGCTAATAATGCCTCTCTTAATTTTAATTACAGGCTTATCAATAATAATTGTTATTTCGTATGGAGGTACTCAGGTAATTAATGAAAATATTTCTCTTGGCGAGATGGCTGCATTTGCGATATTCCTTGGTATGCTCATCTGGCCGATGATCGCTGCAGGATGGGTATTAAATATTATTCAGCAAGCTGAAGCTAGCATGAAAAGATTGAATAAAATATTTGCTGAGCCTTATGAAATCAGCGATTCAACTAATACTGATCAAAACATTGCTAAAATTAGTGGCGATATAGAATTCAAAAATCTTTCATTTCGTTATGCTGATGCACTTCCGGATATTTTAAAAGATATAAATTTGAAAATTCCAAAGGGTACAACGCTTGCGATTATGGGTTACACAGGATCAGGTAAAACAAGTTTTGTAAATCTTATTCCAAGATTATATGATTGTACCCAAGGTGAGTTACTGATTGACGGCAAAAGTGTTAAAGAAATTCCAATTGATTTGCTACGCTCCCGGGTAGCAATTGTTCAGCAGGAATCATTTCTCTTTTCAGACACGGTTATGAATAACATAAGCTATGGTTTAAAAGATATTGATGAAAACCGAGTTCGCGAGGTTGCTGAAATTGCACAATTTGATAAGGATGTTGAATCATTTCCTGATGGTTATAAAACAATTGTTGGAGAGAGAGGAATAACTTTTTCAGGCGGACAGAAACAAAGAGCCTGTCTTGCTAGAGCTCTTGCAATCGATCCGGAAATACTCATTCTTGATGATTCATTTTCTGCAGTCGATACTAACACAGAAGAAGAAATTCTTAAAAACCTAAAAAACTATATGAAAGATCTCTCAAACGGGTCAAGCAGAACCAGCATAATCATTAGTCATAGAATATCAACTGTAAAAAATGCTGACAATATAATCGTTCTTTCTGAAGGCAAAATTGCTGAACAAGGAAAGCATGATGATCTTGTTGAACTCAATGGAATTTATGCAGAGCTGCACTACAAACAATTACTCGAAAAAGAACTTGAAGAATTACACTAATGCCAAACGATTACCATAGCGAAGATGAAGTTTTAGGAAAAGCTTATGATGCTCGTTTAATGAGGCGTTTGCTAAGTTATATTAAACCATACAGGAAGTATGTAATCTTTGCAATTCTTCTCAATGTGCTTGCCGCCGGTTTAGGACCTGTAAGACCTTTGCTTACAAAAATTGCTATTGATGATTACATAACTAACTCTGATTACCAGGGACTTATGTTAATTGGCTTGTTGCTATTTGCTTCACTAATGTTTCAGGCAGTTATTCAATATTTTCTCACCTATTACACTCAGTATCTTGGTCAAAAAACTTTATATGATCTTCGTACACAAATTTTCAATCATATTCAAAAACTTTCGCTGAGGTTTTTTGACAGAACTCCAATTGGAAGAATTGTAACACGGGCAACAAATGATGTTGAAGCTTTGGGTGAACTTTTCTCTTCCGGAATAGTAATGGTTTTCAGTGATATTTTTATCATTCTCTGGATTTTTGTTTTTATGTTCTCCATGGATGTTTCTCTTTCGCTCGTTACGCTTTCTGTATTGCCAGTACTGATTTATGGCACATTCTTGTTCAGAAGAAAAGTAAGAGAAAGTTATCGTGATGTTCGATTACATCTTGCAAGATTAAATTCTTATATGCAGGAACACGTAACCGGGATGAGTGTTGTGCAGATTTTTAATAAAGAAAAGGATGAGCTGAAAAAATTTTCATCTATAAATAATGATTACCGTAATGCGAACGTTAAGTCCATTTTCTATTATGCAATATTTTATCCAAGTGTGGAATTAATCAGTTCAGTTGCTATTGGATTGATAATTTGGTATGGTGGTGGTGAAGTAATCCAGAGTGCAACAACCGTCGGGACATTATTTGCATTTATTCAATTCACTGAAATGTTTTTCAGACCTATACGAGATCTCTCTGAAAAATATAATATAATGCAAACTGCAATGGCTTCATCAGAGAGAATATTTAAACTGCTCGATAATCAAACTATTATAAAAAATCTGGAAGCACCTCAAAAGCTGGAAAAAGTTAGTGGAAAAGTTCTGTTCGAAAATGTTTGGTTTGCTTACAACAAAGATGATTACGTTTTGAAGGATATTAATTTTACGATTAATCCCGGGGAGACAGTTGCCATAGTCGGGCACACTGGTGCCGGTAAGACAAGCATAATAAATATTTTAACTAGATTTTACGATATCAACAAAGGTAAAATTTTATTAGATGGAATAGATGTTTCCACTCTTGATAAACATACTCTCAGAAAATATATTTCAATGGTACTTCAGGATGTATTTTTATTTTCAGGCACAATTGAATCGAACATTAACCTGAATAATCCTGATATCAGTTTTGAAAGTGTCCAAAAGGCAGCCGAAATTGTAGGGGCAGATAAATTTATTATGGAATTACCGGGTAAATACCAGGAACCTGTAAAAGAAAGAGGTGCAACTTTAAGTGTTGGGCAAAAGCAACTTATTTCTTTTGCCAGGGCACTTGCTTATAATCCCAAAATTCTGATTTTAGACGAAGCAACTTCAAGCATAGATACAGAAACAGAACACTTAATTAAGCAGGCAATAGAGAAATTACTTGTCGGAAGAACTGCAATTGTTATTGCACACAGACTCTCTACTATTCAAAACTCAGATAAAATTATAGTTTTGCACAAAGGCGAGATCAGAGAAACAGGAAATCATCAACAGTTACTTGCAAAAAAAGGAATATATTATAAATTGTACCAGTTACAATATAAAGATCAGGAAATTCTGGCATCCTAAATCAAACCAACATCAGGGAGAAGTAGAATGAGTAATGCATCTTTCATGACCCTCGGTCGTCACATCATTGAAGAACAATCAAAATATGCCGGGGCTACCGGTGAACTTTCTAAATTACTTCACGACCTTTCACTTGCAACCAAAGTTATTTCGCTGGAAGTTAATAAAGCTGGACTTGTGGACATTATCGGTTATACCGGTGAAGATAATGTTCACGGAGAACAAGTAAAGAAACTGGATATACTTGCTCATGAAATGTTAATTAAAGCAATGGACCATGGCGGTCACCTTAGTGTAATGGCTTCAGAAGAAGAAGAAGACATAATACAAATACCAAAAAAATTTAATATTGGCAAATATGTTCTTTTATTTGATCCTTTGGATGGTTCATCTAATATTGATGCAAATGTAAGTATTGGTACTATTTTCTCGATCTACAGAAGAGTTTCTAAAGATGGTGGTCCGGGAACAATGGAAGATTGTCTTCAGCCAGGAATTAATCAGGTTGCTGCGGGTTATGTAATATATGGATCAAGTACCATGTTGGTTTATACTGCTGGAGCCGGAGTTCATGGTTTTACCCTTGATCCTGCATTCGGTGAATTTTTACTTTCTCATCCAAATATTCAGACTCCGAAAAAATCAAAAATTTACAGCATCAACGAAGGAAATTATCTATACTGGCATCCGGGACTAAAAAAATATATTAAATATTTACAGGAAGAAGATAAGGCAAGTCAACGTCCCTACTCTTCACGGTATATAGGTTCAATGGTTGCAGATGTTCATCGTAACCTTTTATACGGTGGGATTTTTATGTATCCTGCTGACTCCCGTAATCCACATGGAAAGCTGCGTTTAATGTATGAATGTAATCCGATGGCATTCATTGTTGAGCAGGCAGGTGGCAGAGCATCAAATGGTAAGCAAAGGATATTGGAAGTTCAACCAGAAAAACTGCATCAGCGAATGCCCATTTTTATTGGAAGCGAAGATGATGTAAGAATGGTTGAAAAATTTATGTCCGAGGTTGAAGTACCCGAAGTTTAATTTTTTTCGGTTATTGTTTTTAATTCAGCATCAATTTTTTGTGCGAGATCGTCTATTGCGATACCTTCTACTTTAATTTTGGCACTACGCAATGCTATTTTGGGAGGATCTCCTTCTCCCTTCATAAATTTAAATAGACAATATCCCAGTCTGTTCTTGTCGTTAGTGATCGGAATGTATTCACCAAATTTTTCGACCATATTATAAACTTTCTTTTCTAAGGAAGCTTCGGGAAATTCGATTGTTCCGGGAGGAGTTAATGTTGTCATATCAATCTTTCAAATTTTAGTTGTAAAATTAATTGCATTTAGTGTAAACTTCAATAATACTTTTTAGTGAGCTATATATTTGTTTATATTTTATAGCGAATTATAGCATTAAAATGCCAGATATCAACGGGATAAAAAAAATACTTGTAATTAGATTGAGTTCAATGGGTGATATCCTGTTGGCAACCCCATTAATTCGTTCAATCAAAAAGCAAAATCCGGATGCTCAAATTGATTTTTTACTGAAAGGAGAGTTTTTTGATATCTTAAGAAACAATCCACACCTGTCAAATTTATATCGTTACTCAAAGCTGTCTTCCGAAAAAGAGGAATTAATAGATTTATTAAAAAGTAGCAGTTATGATGTAGTAATTGATCTTCAGAACAATCACAGATCGAAAGAATTAACTAGAAATTTTGATTCCAGGATACTTCGTTTTAAGAAACATCATATTAAAAAGTTTCTTTTAGTTCAGTTTAAGATAAATTTATTAAAAGAATTGCCCCAAGTTCCCCTCAGGTATGCCCATACCGCTGGAGTAAAATTGGATGATGAGGGTTTGGAAATATTCACCGATAATATTGCGGATGAAAGATTAGAAGTAAATGGTAAGATTGTCGGGTTGTGTCCCGGTGCAAAGCACTTCACTAAAAGATGGCCGAAGAAATATTTTATAGAATTGGGACAAAAACTGGAAAAAGAAAATTTCATAATAGCATTGTTTGGTGGTTCAGCAGAAACGGAAGTCTGCAATGAAATTGCTGGTCAACTAAAAAAACCGATTAATTTATGTAATGAAAATATTTTAAAAACTGCTGCAAATATGAAGATGTGCTCTTCGATTTATACTAATGATTCTGGTACCATGCATCTTGCTTGTGCTGTAAATGTTCCAGTGATTGCTTTTTTTGGATCAACTGTAAAGGAGTTTGGATTTTATCCTTACAGAGCAAAAAGTGTTGAACTCGAGGTTAAAAACTTGTCATGCAGACCATGCACACATATTGGAAGAAAAGCCTGCCCACAAATCCACTTCAAATGCATGAACGAAATTACTCCTGAACTTGCACACAGTCGTTTAAAGAAGTTAGAAACTTTATCATGAAAAATATCTGGCAATTAATTTACAACATAGTATTTATCCCTCTCCTTTACGTTATTTTGTTGTTTATTTCTTTATTCAAAAAGAAAATTCGTTTAGGAATAGCTGGCAGAAGAAGGATTTTTGAAGATTTAATTTTAAGCCAACTTTCAATTGACACATCAAAAAAAATTATTTGGTTCCACTCATCATCTCTCGGCGAGTTTGAACAGGCAAAACCTATTATTGAGAAAATTAAGAAGGAAACGAACGTAAAAATAGTAGTTAGTTTTTTTTCACCTTCTGGATATGAGAATTCAAAAAAATATCCTTATGCTGATATAATTACCTATTTACCTTTTGATTCAAAATGGCGTGCGAAAAGATTCATCGAAATTATATCTCCTAATATGGCTGTATTTATGCGCTACGACATTTGGCCAAACCATATCTGGACTTTGAAGAAGAAAAAAATTCCATGTCTTCTTGTCGATGCAACAATGAAAAATAATTCTCCCAGAAAGCTCCCGGTGATCAGGTCATTTCATAAATATCTATTCGAGGATTTTACCAAGATATTAACTGTCTCTGAGAAAGATGCTGAGGGTTTTAAAAAATTTAAATGCAGAAATGTTCAGATAAAGATGGTTGGTGATACCCGTTTTGATCGGGTTTACGGCAGAAGTCTTGCTTCAAAAGAAAGTAAAATTATTAATAAGGAAATTTTCAAGGGTAGTAAGGTTCTTGTTGCCGGTAGTACGTGGCAACAGGATGAAGAAGTAATCATTCCTTCGTTTATAAAATTACTGAAATTCGATAGGAACGCAGTAATGATAATTGCCCCTCACGAACCGACTCTACTTCATCTTGAAAAACTGGAACACGAATTTTCTGGACAGGCCACCTACATAAGATTATCGGATATTAATAGTTATACGGATCAAAGAATCATTATTGTTGACTCAATTGGAGTTCTGAATATTCTTTACAGTTATGCCGATGCAGCTTTTATTGGTGGGAGTTTTAAAATAAATGTTCATAATGTACTCGAAGCTGCAGTTTATGGTGTTCCTGTTCTATTCGGACCTAAAATTGAAAATTCTCAGGAAGCAAAAAGATTAGTTGAAGCAGGCGGAGGAATAATGATAAAAGATAAAATATCATTTTACAGATCGCTCAGAAAATTATTCTCTGATGAAAAACTACTGAATGCTTATGGCAGTAAATCTTATGAATTTGTTCAAAACAATGTTGGAACAACAGACAGAATTATAAAAGAAATTTTCAGTGCCTGATTTTGCTACATATACTTTTCGTGCAGAACATTCATATGATGTTTTTCGTGTCCTGCTATCATGAATAAAATTGCCAGAACAGAAACTGAAGTTTCATTTGCAAAACCTCTTCGTTTTAACATCTCGGGTGTAAAGCTTCTAAATAACAAAAGATTTGATTCTCTCAGAATTCGAAATTCATAATTCAACTCAAATAGGTCACGCCTATTAAAATTTCCTTCCGACACATAATCATTTTGTTCAAATCCGGGTAATGATTTTTTCTCACCTCTTGCGATACACAGTGCCCGATAAGCAAAAACTCTGTCCGTATCAAGCAAGTGACCGACAACCTCTTTCACTGTCCATTTTCCATCTGCGTAACGGTAGTTGCCTTTATGTTCTGAAAATGAATTCAGTATATCCTGAGTTTTTTTACTTTGATCGTTAAGTATTTTCAGAATGTCTTCGCCCTCGATAAGCTTTATGTAATTTTCATAATAAGGCGCATAATCACCAGGCTCCGGTCTCACATTTCCTCCTGCTGTTTGGATTATTTCCAGATATTAACTTCAAATACACCATCAGAAGTTGCAACTCCTCGCATCATACTAGTGGTGTTAAAAGTAAATTCATAATGATAATTTTTATCGACAGAAATTATTCCCCCTGAACCTTCAGGCAAAACACTAAAAATAATTTCTTCAGTTGCCTGCTTTAAACTGTATCCCTTAAATTCCAGCAATACTGAAACCTGATAGCAAACAACATTTTTAATAAATAACTCACCTATACCAGTTGCAGATACACCACAGGTTTTATTATTCGCGTAAGTTCCTGCATTAACAATTGGCGAATCCCCCACCCGCCCAGGCATTTTTCCTGTAAGTCCGCCGGTAGAAGTTGCAGCAGCTATATCGCCATATTGATCAATTGCAACTCAGCCTACAGTTCCTTTAATATTTTCCTTTTTCTTTTGAAGATCTTCATACCTTTTGTAAACAAAAAAATATGAGGGATCCACAATTTCAACTCCAAGCTCTATTCCAAGTTCATCAGCTCCTTTACCTGCAAAAAGTATGTGCGGAGTTTCTTCTTTTACCAGTCTCGCCAAAGAAATCGGATGCTTAATAATTGTCACTCCTGCCACGGCACCGGAAGAAAGATCTTTGCCATCCATAATCGAAGCGTCTAACTCATTCGTACCAGCGGAAGTAAATACCGCACCTCTCCCTGCATTGAATAACGAATCATCCTCAAGAAATCTTATGACCTGCTCGACAGCATCGAGACTGCTGCCGCCATTTTCCAAAATATCTTTTCCAATTCTGAGCACTTCCGACAATGAACTGAGATAAGCTTGTTTCGTAGATTCGGGCATATCTGGATTAATCCATCCGGCTCCGCCATGCAACACAATTGTGTATTTGTGACTTTGTTCTTGAGAATAAGTGATTTCAGTTAAGAAAAGAATAATTATGATGAACAACAGACCAAATTTTAAGAAGATTTTCATAAAATTTTCTTTTAAGTTAGAAAGGAACAGAACTTTAAAAATTTACATGAATAACTTAGTAATCTTTCCGGTAATTTTCTTTTTCCTGCACACATCACCTAAACTTCAGGTTGAAATGTCAATCTGGGAGTGCTGCGGCTTTTCCGGGGAATCTGTAAAAGAATTTATTATCGAAGATTCACTTAAATCTATCTACTTGGTTAAGCAGCGATGGCATACGGCAATTGTTTTTCACAGGGAGGATGTAGATTCAACTCTGATTCAGGAAATAAAATATTTGAGCGGAGCTGAACTAATTGATATCGGCTGGGGAGATGAGGCATTTTACCAGTATCCTGATTTTGATTGGAATATGGCTTACCAGGCTATTTGTTACCCAACTCCAAGTACTTTGAGAATGGAAGGCATTTACATTTCGATGATAGAGTATTTCGATCTGTCAGAAATTGTTGTGAAGCTAGAAATTAATGATGAACAATTAAAAATTTTATTGAATTACATTTCAGATACAATTTGGAGGAACGGCGAAGGTCAGATTGATATCTTAAGTACTCAATATTTACAAAGAATTTACTTCTTTAAGGCGGATGGTGATTATCATCTGTTTAACACCTGCAACACCTGGCTTGCCAGAGGACTAAAAGAAGCTGGCTTTCATATTAAAGATGATATAGTCTTAACCGAACAGTTATTTAATGAAGCATCAAACATAGGGACAGTTCTTAAATCGGAAGAGGACTAACGTTGATACTTCTCCATTATTCTATTTTACCATTTAAAATTTCTGAAGCCAGAGCATCAGCTTCATACAAATCACGAATAGCTTCAATCATTCCTTCTGCACTAACGCTTACTGTCCTGTTCGCTTCTGTAGTGTAAATGTATCTGCCGGAATGACTTTCCATATTTCCGTCAAAGACAAGTCCAACAATTTCTGCATCGGCGTTGATGATTGGGCTACCTGAATTTCCTCCGATAATATCGCAAGTACTCACAAAATCAAAAGTTGTTGAGAGGTCAAATTCTTCAGGCATATCTTCCCAATAATCAGGAAGGTTAAATGGAAATTTTTTATTGAATGAGTAATACCTATCGAGTGAACCGTAAAAGGTTGTCTTAATTGGTGCTATAGTGCCATTATACTCATAACCTTTTATTATCCCATCTGAAATTCTCAAAGTCCCTGTGGCATCGGGTGGGATTATATCACCATAAATTTCGTATAAGGCTTCACCCAGCATCTGATTATTTATTACATCAGAATTATCAAGATTATTATCAATTGTTTTTAATTCGTTTAATCTATCACTTGTTGCCAAAATGAATTCAATGAAAGGATCACCTGAATTCATAATTGATTCGCTTCCTGACTTTGCAAGTTTAATAACATCTTCTTTTGTTGTGATCTTTGAATTTGCAATGCTGTTTATATACTTCTTTCCAGTTGGGACAGTAATTATAAAATCAGGTAAAGGAAAATCTTTTGGCAGATTATCTTCCCAAACTTTTAATTGTACTGAAAGTTTACTGTTTTCAAGATTCTTATTGAAATTTTTTGGAAAGATGTTTTCAATTGTGCTATCCAGTTTCTCACCCTTGTAATTTTCATTTCTTTCAGCTTCAGGTAGTTGAAATTGTTCTGCAAGCTTGATTAAATCTTGCGCAATAAAAAAGTAAGCTGGAGAGTAAGTTTTGCTTATTGTTAAAGCATATAATTCTTTTGCAATTATTGAAGCCTGCTTTCTGTTTTCAGCAATCTTCTGCCAGAGGTTTCCATATTTAATCGTCAGATCAGGATCACAATAAATTGCCTGTTTGAATTTTTTTTCAAAATCTCTTTTCCTCGCCATAAAGTACGGATCCTGAAGTGCATAGTAAGTTGCTTCATAAACTTTTAATCCGTTACCTACGTTGAAAAGAGTTGCAACAAGTTTCATATCTTCTGCATTGGTTTCCATTACCAGATCATAATAAATTTTGTATAATTCTTTTCTCATTGGAGTTTGCAATCCATATCTGAAGTCCCTTAGATATTGCAGTTGAGCATCAGTAAATAGTCGGTTTGTACTGCCGGGATTTCCAACAACGAACACTGGCTGATCTTCATAAACTGACTCTTCACTCCAATCAAAGTAATAATTTGTTTTGATTGGCTTATCATTTTCATATGCACGAAGGAATGCACAATCCAAACCATATCTCGGATATGTAAAGTTGTCATAGTCGCCTCCAAGTTTTGAGACCATCAATTCCGGAACAAAAACAAGCCTGATATCATTGTATTTTTTATAACCGTAAAGAGAGTATTTGCCTCCATAATACAATGAAATAACTTCATAGCTTAATTCCGGATCCAGTTCACGATATCTGTTTTTTATTTCGCTGATCGTTTGATTCTTAACCAAAACTTTTTCAGAATCAGATTTTACAGTTTCCATTGCAGTTACTATTTCCTGTGTTACTTCCTCAATTACCATTAATTGACGGACAAACAAACCGGGTATTTTTAATTCTTCTTCTTGAGTCTCTGCATAAAATTTATACTTCAACAAATCTCTTTCATCAATACTCATATCCCTCAATATCCCACGAATGCAATGATGATTTGTCATTATGAGACCATCCTCTGAAATAAATGATGCAGAACAGCCCCTACCAAATTTCAATGCTGATTTTTGAACTTTTTCCAGCCATTCTTCCGTTGGTCTGAAATCATAAGTCTGCTCAAAATATTCCAGTGGAGGATTCTCAAAAGTCCACATTTTACCCATGTCAAATTTTTGAGCTTTAACAGTATCAAAGTCAACTCCATAATAGAATTTTTGAGCAGAAGTTTGTGTTGCCAAAAGAATTACCAGGCATCTAAAAATCAGATATTGGATTTTCATATTAAACCCGCAGTTTTGAAGAAATGAATATCAAAATAAATTTATATTACACTTCCAAAATAATTAAAAACTTTTTTCTAAAACATTATGAATCGAAAAGTTTACAGAATTACTAAAGCCGGCTCATTGGCTAACATCAAACTAGTCGATGAAAATCTTCCTGAACCAGAATCGGATGAAGTAACCGTTGAGATAAAAGCAATAGGATTAAATTTTGCTGATTTGTTCGCAATCCAGGGATTATACAGTGCGACACCAAAAGGTAGTTTTATCCCTGGCCTTGAGTATTCAGGAGTTATAATTAAAAAAGGTAGAAACGTATCCGGATTTGAAACCGGTGACAAAATTATGGGCGCAATACGATTCGGTGCGTACGCTACTCATTTGAACATCGATACCAGATATATTTTAAAATTGCCGTATGATTGGAGTTTTGAAGAAGGTTCCGCATTCATCGTTCAATCACTCACTGCATATTATTCTTTAATTGAACTAGGAGGCATAAAGGAAAATTATAATGTACTAATCAATAGTGCTGCCGGTGGTGTTGGAATTTATGCGAACCGAATTGCTAAACGATTTAATGCATTCACTATCGGGTCAATTGGTTCTGAATCAAAAAGAAATTTTCTGATAAATGAAGGTTATGATGAAATCATTGTAAGGAATAACAATTTTAGCAAACATTTAAAATCAGCTCTGGGTAAAAGGGAACTTAATCTGGTTCTTGAATCAATCGGGGGAAAAATATTTGATGAAAGCTTCAAAGCATTAGCGCCTTCCGGAAGAATAATGGTTTATGGTGGAGCTCAGTATATGTCCAATTCTCCGAGACCAAATTTGTTAAAAATAATTCCAAAATTTTTAGCTCGCCCAAAAATTGATCCATTATCTCTATCAGATTCAAATAAATCCGTTATGGGATTTAATCTGATTTATTTATGGGATAGACCAGATGACTTAAATAATATGACACAGAGTATTTTAAATATGAATCTTGAAAAACCGTATATCGGTAAAGAATTTCCATTTAGAAAATTGTTATCAGCATTGAAATATTTTCAAACGGGAAGAAGTATAGGTAAAGTTGTGGTGGTGATTAATTAATAATTAATCTAAATACTCTTTCAAATATTTTCCTGTCCATGAGTTTTCAACCTCAATAATTTCTTGCGGAGTGCCGGTCGCAACAACTTCTCCACCTTTTTCTCCTGCTTCAGGACCGAGATCAATTATGTAATCAGCACATTTAATTACATCAAGATTATGCTCAATTATCACGACTGAGTTGTTTCTTTCCACGAGCATATTGAAACAATTTAGCAGTTTTGAAATATCATCAAAATGAAGTCCTGTAGTTGGTTCATCAAAAATAAAAAGCGTGTGCTTATTTTCTCTACTTCCCGCCAGATGTGAAGCAAGTTTAACTCGTTGCGCCTCGCCTCCGGAAAGTGTATTAGATGGCTGACCTAATTTAATATAGCCCAATCCAACATCCGAAAGAACCTGCAAAATGTTTTCTATTTTTCTGTGATCTTTAAAAAACTTTAATGCTTCATCAACTGTCATTTCGAGGACATCAACAAGATTTTTTCCACGGTAATTTACCTCACGAATTTCTTTTTTATACCGCGTGCCTTCACAATCGTCACAGGTCAGGTATAGATCGGCAAGAAACTGCATTTCAACTTTTATGAAACCATCTCCCTGGCAAGTTTCACATCTTCCACCCGGTACATTAAATGAAAAATATCCGGGCTTATAACCGCGTGCTTTTGACTGATGTGTGGACGCAAATAGTTCTCTGATATGTTCGAATGCTTTGACATAACTGATAGGGTTCGACCTCGGTGATTTACCGATAGGCGATTGATCGACAATCTCTATTGCGTCAATAAACTTTGATCCGCGGATATCATCATACTTGCCGATGTGCGAGGGCGCCATTCCAAAATATTTGGCTACACCAGCATATAATACGTCGTGAATCAAAGTACTTTTTCCTGAACCACTTACTCCTGTAACAACAACAAATCTATTTAAGGGAATTTCAATATTTACATTCTTCAAATTGTTTTCCCCGGCACCAATTATTTCAATGGTCTTAGTTTTTTTGTTAGCTCTCTTTTTTGGAAGTGGTATTTTGAGCTTTCCTGATAAATATTTTCCTGTAAGGGACTTTGGATTAGAAAGAATGTCATCTACTTTTCCGCTGGCAATTATTTCTCCCCCATTTATTCCGGCTTTTGGTCCCATATCAAAAATTAAATCTGCATTCATCATCATTTCAGGGTCGTGTTCCACTATTATTACAGTGTTTCCGATATCTCTAAGATTCTTTAGTAAACTAATTAATTTTTTGTTATCCCGTGGATGAAGTCCGATAGTCGGTTCATCCAAAACGTAAAGAGTTCCGACAAGTGAAGAACCAAGCGAAGTTGCAAGATTAATTCTTTGTGTTTCGCCACCAGAAAGTGTATTACTTAAACGGTCCATTGTCAGATATCCGATTCCAACATCGTTAAGGAATTTAAGTCTTTTAACTATCTCTTTGAGAATTCTCTCACCTACAAGTAAATCATAATCTGATATTTTCAATTCCTCAAAAAAGTTTAAAGAATGTTCTATTGGCAATACTACAATATCGTGAATTGATTTGCCCCCGACTTTAACCTGCAGTGCTTCCCTTCTAAGCCTTGATCCCTTACAAGCTTTGCAAATAGTATATCCTCTGAAACGACTAAGCATAACTCTTACGTGCATCTTATAAGTTTTTTGTTCCAGCTTTTCGAAAAAACCATCGATTCCCAGATAAGTTCCAAAACCTTTTTTAACCAACTCAAACTGATTTTCTGTTAACTCTTTAAAAGGGATGTGTAGTGGGATTTTAAAAGCTTTTGCATTCTGAACCAGATCTCTTAAAAACGAGCTATACTTTGCTCCACGGAATGGTGCTATTGCACCATCCATAATACTCAGGTTTGGATTAGGAATAACAAGATTCATATCTATGCCGATCGTTTTGCTGAATCCCTGACAAACAGGACATGCACCGAAAGGGTTATTAAAAGAAAAAAATCTTGGTTCAGGTTCTTCGTATCTAATACCGCAGCATTCATAATATTTGTTAAATTCATTTTCTTCACCAGTTTCAGCATTGATTATAACAAGCCTGTTCTCACCTTCTTTGAATGTCACCTCAATTGAATCGGATAATTTTTCTCTGGTCTTTCCTTCCTCGGTAGACTCAGTTTTGAATCGTTCTATAATTACCTTAATATCTTTCGCCTTTTTTGATGAAATTTTTTCTTCATTTAAATCGATCAGTTTTTTATTTGAATAAATCCTAAAGAAACCTCTTTTCTTTAAGAGATCAATTTCTTCCTTTGTGGTGTGACCTTTATGCAGGTGAAGTGGAAAACCAAGGTATAATTTTGTATCGTCCGGCTGCTTTTCAAGCCATTCAATAACCGTAGTTGTAGTCGCTTTGGTAACTTCTTTTCCACATTGAAAACAAATGGTTTTACCAATTCTGGCAAAAAGAAGACGGAGATAGTCATAGACTTCGGTTGTTGTCCCCACAGTTGATCTTGAATTGCGGGCAACTGTCTTCTGCTCTATGGCAACTGCAGGAGATATTCCCTGAATAAGATCAACATCAGGTTTATTCATCCTTTCTAAAAACTGGCGTGCGTACGAAGAAAGACTTTCAACATATCTTCTCTGTCCCTCAGCATAAATGGTATCGAAGACAAGAGAAGATTTACCACTCCCACTTACACCGGTAAACACAACCAGTTTATTTCGCGGAATCT
>Ga0210074_1000251_pt1 | contig 20566 bp, 18 predicted proteins | sample China_Galinas_Co_FD_184860 | JGI IMG/M metagenome (GOLD analysis project Ga0210074, IMG submission 184860) | Wetland microbial communities from San Francisco Bay, California, USA, that impact long-term carbon sequestration -... | ecosystem: Environmental > Aquatic > Marine > Wetlands ... | reverse complement strand
TTCCTACCATTCCCCTTATGTCGAGCTCGATGGTCAGTTCGACTGGCGGCTGGCTCTACCGCGCCTTGACATGACAGCAGATGTCTTCTTGCCAAAGACCAGCGTCGATCCGGCGCTGCTTGAGAGCATCGTGGTACCGGCCAGTTTTCCCGCACACATCGAACTGGACGGCGACTGGAATCGTTACACCGGCCCGGTCCGTTTCGGTATCGTTGATGAGGCGGGAGACAAGGTCTGGTTATCCGCCAGGGCAACCGGCTCATGGCGCGGCATCCGCTTCGAGGATCTCAAGGGGCGCTACCTCGATGGGGCGATCGCTGGAGTTCTCGAGCTTTCCTGGATAGACTCATACCGGATGGATGGCCAGCTCTCCGTGCAGAAGCTCGATCCATCGGCCCTGATCGAGGGTGCGGCAGGAAAAACAAGTTTTGATGTCTCAGGAGAGTTGTTCGTCCCCTACGATAATCAGCCTTTGCAGGCCGAATTCGACGCAACAATCCACGAAGCCCGTTTCCAGGGGCATGCGCTGCAGGGACGTGCCGCAGGTCAGTTGCTTGGCCAGGAGCTGGTCGACCTGGACGTCGACCTGACCGGCGATGGAGCGCACCTGCTGGCCAAGGGAGCCCCCGCGCAAAGGGTTGACGTAGAACTCGAAGTCGCCGAACTGGCCATGTACCACGAAGATCTTTCCGGCAAGGCCACTGCAAGTGGCTGGTTGAGCTGGTCCGAAAGTTCTTTGGCGGGCGAAATCGATGGCTACGGCGAAGAACTGGGCTGGAAGGGAATCCGCGTCCGCAGAGTCTCGTTTCAGGCACGACATCGTGCCGGGGAAGAACGTGTCGCGCTGACACTGACCGGAGATGATTGGACTTACGGCGACCTCGGTTTCAACCGTGTGACCGGAGAGCTATCCGGAACGCTGACCGACCATCAAATCGAGGTGGCGACAGAGACCTCCTTCGGACATTTTACGGCATTGGCACATGGTAAATACCAACCCGGAACATGGGCAGGCCGGATCGAGAAACTGATCGGTGATGAAACCCCATGGGGTAGATGGGCGATGCCTGAATCAACAGAAGTGGTCTGGGCTGAAGGGCTCCTGACGGTTGACAAACTTTCTCTGATTGCCGATGAAGGCGCACGTCTGGACCTCGAGGTGGACGGCTGGGGCTCCCCGGACCGTGCCGTCACTGCACTGAACTGGTCCGGTTTCGAACTCAAATGGCTGCATCCTTATGTTGACCTCGATAGTCTGACAGGACGCGCCGATGGTCATGTAAGCTACACCACGATTGCGGGGCTGCCTCAATCCATCTCAGGCCGGGTTTCCGCACATGGCCGGATCAGGGATGAGAGCTACGACCTGACCTATAAGCAACTCGAGCTGAATTTCGATTGGGGACAAGACGGCTTGCAAATGACAGGCTTATCCAGTAGCGATGCCGGTGAAGAGATTCATGCCAGGGCAACAGCAACCGGACCGCTGGTATGGAAATGGCCGGTTGAGGGGCTGGAGGCCGAGCTTCAATGGCAAGGATTCAACCTGTCTCGTTTCAACAGACTCCTGAAGGATGCTCAGGCTGAAGGTGTCAGCGATGGCGACCTCTCCTTCGCCTTTGCCGGTGAACAACTGGCAAGGATGCAAGGACACCTTGCAGCAAAAGGGCGCCTGATGCAGGGTGAAAGGGAGCTTGGACCCCGTAACCTGCTGGTGGAATTAGCTTGGGACAGCGACCATTTTCTAAGCACGGCAAGAATCGAAGGGGCCAGGGGTGGCAGTGCCGCACTGAAGTTGACGTCGATCCAACGACCCGCCCTTGCCTGGCCGGAGACCGGACAGATCGAACTTGAGGTCAACAACCTGAGCCTTGGCACGCTCGAAACTTTGCTGCCGCAGGACATTGACATCACCGGAACTATTGACAGCCAGGCCGATGGCCGATGGGAACGAACAGGTGTCGTTGACCTGACCGGGCACCTTCAGCTTCAGGAAAGCCATATCAGCTGGGATACTGACAGCGGCCAGGTCCTCCTGCCGCTCCGCGACGCCTCCTCAGAGTGGAGATGGGTCGGTGACAACCTCAACGGCACCTTCGCCCTGAATCTTTCCGATCAGGGAGGCATCAAAGGCTCCTGGCAGCTCCCTCTTCCTGCCCGTATTCCGACGGCGTTCGATCCGGGCGGCCCACTCCAGATCAACCTAGAGGCGAAACTGCAGGCGATGGGCATACTTTCAGCTATCGGGCCATGGCTGGTGCAGGACCTCCGGGGCGAAACACTGGCCGATCTCGCGGTACAGGGGACTTGGGAGAAACCTGATTTGCGGGGGGAAATCCTTTTCAAGAATGGTAGTGCCTACCTGCCTGGCACGGGAATTCAGCTTGAAGATATCGAACTGCATTCCGAGCTGGCCGGAGACCGGTTGCGGATTGACCGGTTGACACTTCGTTCCGGGTCCGGCGACCTGGTCGGCCAGGGTGAAGTGATTTTTGATCAATGGCTGCTTGCCAGCTATCATCTCGACATAACCGGCGATGACTTCCAGGTGGTAGACTTTCCCGAGCTGCAAATGACCTGCAGTCCAGAGTTGATCCTCACCGGAACCCCGGATCGACTGGCCCTGAAGGGCTCGGTCCTGATCCCGAGGCTGGCGATCAGGGGGAGCAAAGGCACTCCCGAGGTTCAGCCCAGCAAAGACGTCGTCGTTGTCAAGGAAGAGGAAGAGCAGAAAGAGCTCAAGTTTGCGACCGATATCCATGTCGCAGTGGAACTCGGCGAGGATGTCACGGTGAAATCCAGCGGTGTCGATACCCGTCTCGCAGGTGGCGGCATTTTGACCATGGGGCCGACCGGTGAACTCCTGGCCCGTGGAGAGATTCAACTTGTATCCGGATCGTTCCGCGCCCACGGGGTCAACCTGGATATCCGCCAGGGCCTGCTGAACTATCAGGGCGGAGTCATCACCAATCCGGACCTGCGGATCTTTGCCGCACGCGAAGTCGGTGATGTGCTGGCAGGAGTCCAGGTGACCGGTAACGCCGAAACGCCCCTGATCACCCTTTACTCGAGGCCGGCGATGCCCGACCGGGACATCCTCGGCTACATGCTCATGGGTCGTGCTATCAGTACCGAGAGCCAGGAAGCCGACGTGCTGATGATGGGGGCCGGGTCTTTGCTCCCCGGTTACGGCGGGGGGCTCTCCGAGCTCGGCATCACCGAGATCGATATACAAGGGCTGTTCACCGGTACCGGCGGCCTGCGCCTGCGGCGGAAGCTTACCGAAAAATGGGAGGTCGAATCGAACCTCGGAGTTGAGAGCGGAATCGATCTCTTTTACATCATCGAACTCGATTAGATTGAATGGCTATTTGGAATCTACTGTTGAAGGGCTCGTATTTTAGGCTTCGTTAAAATGTCAGATCGATGTTGAAAAGTATCATTTAAAAATCTTAGTTAATTCGAGAGTCTCTGAAATTGACCGAAATGCAAAATTCTTACTGGCCCTGCAAAATAAAAATGGCTCGTCCTCTCGGAGGGGCCATTTTTTGTTCTGATTGATCGAGGAAATAAGATACTTGTGAACTGAACTCAGGGTTATTTTAGATAAGAGTACATATTGACTTCGACATTGGTCGCGCAGGTGTTGAAAAAGCCAACCATATAACTCGGGAAATGGATATCTATCTCTATCTGCCCCTGAAAGTATTTGGTTTTATCAGTCACCCTGGTCTTGAGTTCTTTCGATAAAATCATTGTCCGGTCTACTTGCCATGCTTTCCATATGGCTTCTTCGTTGGGAAGCAAGACAAAGCCGACTTGACAATCGGCAAAATCCTTCGCTTTGGCAAATCCGAACAAGCTGACATTTGCTTTAGTATATCCATCTGTATCAATCAGGTATTTTGGCGACAGATCGATAACTTCCATACTGGTGAAGGTTCCAACTTCAACATTCTCCATCTTTCTCAGTGCAGTATTTGGTATTGAATTGATATCTTGGGTTATCAGTTTTTCCGGAAAATTTGTTATGAATACTTCGTCTGCTGCAAAGCAGGGAATCGAAGCCAAAAGAAACTGGAGAGTTACTACAAGAACGAAAAAAAATTTCATTTGAAACATCCTCGATCAACACCTTGTAGAAAATGGGAAGAGAATAAACACACGTAATTTCAGAAGATACACTGAAGTTAAAACGATATGTGTCTTAGTAGCCATGCCAGCAGTCTATCATCTAACCTAGTGGCTCGTATGGTTATTTCAAAAAATCATGACAAATAAAAAAGTCCCGCTCACCGGAGGGGATGGGAGCAGGGCAAATCTGTATGCCTTATGAGAGGTTCATAAGACAGAGTGTTACGTAAACGTTTAACAGCTTTTTCTGAGCTGTCTATGGCCTCTTGTATGCCTCTATCAATAATAAGCCGTTTTTCGCCACATAAGTCGTAACTTACAAGAAATACATCGAAGCACGGTTGCCTTGGAGTTGGCAAAGGCTGCTGAGTGACCGAAATTCTCTACACTCGTTACGGACAAGCCACAACTTGCTTTTTACGAGACATTTCACCATACGCTGCGCCACCTAAAACCAAGACCGCCCCAATCCATTGCACAAGACTCAGCACTTCTCCCAAAAACATGGTAGAAAAGAGCAACGCAGAAAGTGGCTCCAGATACCCTAGGATTGCAACAGTCTGTACATTCAGATGACCAATGGATGAAAAGTAAAAATAGCAGCCAATACCGGTATTGATGATTCCCAGAAGCAAAATGGGAAGCAAGTCCACGGACGTGATATGAATCGCAAGCCCTTGCTTCAGACCGACAAAAATTGCGACCGTAACAAAGCTGATGATCAGTTGCCACATCGGGTTTTCCAAACCTGTGATGCTCGTGGCCTTTTTGTTGAAGACCACCATCACGGCATACATAATTGCCGCCAATATTCCGTAGAGGATTCCCCAGGACACAATGCCTTGCGACATGGACTGTTCATTAATAAAAAACATGCCCAATATAACGGCTAGAAACCCGAGAAGTTTGACGGCTGTCATTTTTTCCTTGAATAGGATCGGAGACAGCATCATTACGATCACAGGGCCGCAATAACAGGCAAGTGTCGCAACGCTGACGCCAATTTGCACATACGCTTCAAACAGAAACATCCAGCATGCACCCATCGCAACACCGGAAATCAAGAGATACAAGAAATGTCCCCTGTTCCCCCAAGCCCGCACCTTCTGTTTGGAAAAGATAAAAACCAGGATCAGGAACAAACTACCGATCAATGTCCTGGTGAAGACAATTTCGTAACTGGTCAAAGAAATATGACTGGCAACGATGCCGTTGGAACCAAACAGAAGCACTGCCGCGATATATTTGAATACGGATTTCTCTTTCATCGTCTCGGCGATCATCAATCTCAGAAAACTGGTTGTAAATGAAGTTTGCAATATTTATTGAAACTATGTCCTTGATACAGGCTAAAGAAAAGCGCATAATTCGCCTATCTGTTATTCGATAAACAAATAGATAATAAAAATGATCATTCAAGATCTCCAGATTGACTGGCTGAAATGCTTTGTAGCAGTTGTGGATGCTGGATCGCTTTCAGGCGCTGCCCCAGAAGTCCATCGCTCCCAGTCAGCGGTGAGCATGCAACTCAAGAAACTTGAAGAGGCTTTGGGATGCCAGCTTCTGTTGCGAGGCCCACGACAGCATCAACTGACGCCTGAAGGACAATTGCTGTTGGGATATGCCCGACGCATGCTCGACCTGCATGCTGAGACTCAGGCAGCTTTTCATGGAGAGGAATTGACCGGCCGCATCCGCCTCGGGGTCCCAGACGACTATGCTGCCAAATATTTGACCCCCGTACTCAAACGCTTCGCACCCCATTTTGGTGCGGTAGAGATTGAACTGAACTGTGAGCAATCAACATCTTTGATACCTCGTATTGAACGTGGCGATCTGGACCTGGCACTGGTCTCAAGGGAGAATCCCCGGCAAGGAACCTTGCTGTTTCATGAACCGATGGTATGGATAGGCTCCACCCAGTTTCAGGTATGGAGACGTGACCCACTTCCCATTGCCGTCTATGAATCTGCCAGCCTGGCTAAGCGCAGCGCCATCAACTCTTTGGCTTTACAAGGACGTCGCTATAAGGTGGTGTACAATAGTTCCAGCCTGGCTGGTCAGATCGCGGCGGTTGATAGTGGCCTTGCTGTGGCAGTTTTAACCCAGTGCAGCGCACCGGCACATCTGGAAATTTTGGGTAGTGAGCATGGGCTTGGGCCGCTCGAACCAATGGAGGTGTCGGTTTATCGGAGTCGCGCCTCCCAAGGTTCAGCAGCCGTAGACAGCCTGCACAATCTCCTGATCAAGACCCTCAGACTTTCAGCTTCATCTTAAACGAGGTTATGGCGTAATCGGTCACGGAACGCCTGATTTATCCTTCCACATTATTATCGGCCGCAAGAAACCCACGGATGCCTCTCGCATTGTTTCGAGTGGTAAAATCCAGGCATCTCATGTGTTTACTAAAACCCCTGACTTTAAGATTCAACTCTATCTTCCGATTTTGGAGTTGAACTCCCTCAGCCTAGACACTTCATTTTTCAAAAGTGGATTCCAAATACCCGATTTAACAATCACGGGGACACAATTCCAGCACCATTGTGTTCCCGCGATTTACGGTTATCTGTAACTTTTTGATGATTCGACTACTTCAGTAGCATGCTAATTGCGGAACTCGTCCAGTCGGACGCGAAAACGCTTAGCCCAGTAATCAAAGACGTCTTTGGTGTCCTCCCACACCGCGCGGGACGCGGGCTTGCCGCCCCGGCGACGGTCCACTGCTGCAGCCAGGCGCTCACTGCTCATCGAATCGAGAAGCTCGAACTCCGCCTCGGCTCCGCCGGTTCCCATGTTGTCGACGCTCACTGCCTTGGCAACCGGGTTGGACGGTTCGACATCGGTAATCGCCGCCCGGACGCGCAATACATTGGCTCCGGGTTGATCAACGACCGTGTAGCCATCCTTGACCGCATCGATCAGGGCGTTCTGGAAATAATCGGACATTTTCTTGAAAACCGCCGGGTCAATACCTCGGGTCTCAGCCTCCGGACTCAACCAGACCGAAACCCGGTCGAACATGATGGTATCGTATTTTTTAAAATCGACACCTGGTTTTACATAGGTAAGCGCCGCACGGTCCTCGCCACCTGGAGTCAACTGGCTGTAGTCAACCAGGAACCCGGACTCTTCTACATCGTCCATCCTGCCTGCGGCACATCCGCCGAGCAAGATGACACTAATCAGCAAAAGCCCTAGCCAACATCTTGTTTCACGCATTTTACTCTCCGTAGCTTGTGTGTTGAGAAGATCATAATGACTATCGGACTATAACAGAAACATCAAATCGCGCCCAGAACAGCTGACGACATCTTTGAGACTGATTGTGAATCGGGTAATTAAGGAGAGCAAGACGCTCCGGGAAAACTGTGGATCAACCGGGTGGCATAAAAACCCTTTGGGTAGTCGGCGCCGAACCCTTCAGTCGGACGATCGACAGGCTGACCTGTGAGGACCATGAAGAGAGGGGTATATGGGGAGGCATCCGACATGTTCAGATGGTATGAGGCCAACATTGTCACAAGTGCCGGAGAAGTTCCGATCAGCCAGGCCGTGTCATCAGCACCGCACGGGGTAAAGCTGCGCACCTCGTGGCCGAGGATCACTTCGCCGGCCGCAATCACTTCACCTTCAGCCAATCGTATTTCTTCGAGCTGCCGCTCTCTGGTGGTCAGATATTTCGACACATGCTGCGATGGCGGCGTTGTCATCGCTTCTCCCGGGCGGCGCACGGTATAATCAACAAGGACGACGCCGTGGCGGATCGACAACTGCTGCGGGACGATGCGATCACCGAGGAAGACTGTACGTGTGCCGACGAAATGGCCTCCCTGGTTGAACGCTGCCGCAACATGGTAAAAGGTCCCGCTGCCGCCGGTGGTCTCGATCAAAAGAACCGCCGCATCCGGCACGCCATCACCATCGAGGTCCCCGTTTACCGGCTCGCCGAGAATCTCGACCACTGTCTTCGATGCAGCACCGGGAAAAACCTCGACCGTGGCCAGTCCTTCATCAAGGGTGAAAGCCCTGTCGTCAATCATATAGGTAGCATCACGTGGAGTCTGTGCGACAGGGACGAAAGTCGATACTTTGACCGGTTGCATCGTTGCACAGCCGAATAAAAGCCAGGAGCAGATCAGTAAGGTACATTCTTTAAAGGACGCCATACGACAGGTATCTTGAGTAAGCCTGATCAATCGACCGGGACCGCGGTGGACTCATCCAGCCTGATTGCCTTGACCCCGGCCCGAGGGATCACCGCCATCGCCATGGCCACCTTATCCTCGACCGGCATCGCAGACATGGTTTCCATGGCGAGGACCTCTGCGACGCCTGTGGTAAGTGTCACTTTAAATATATTCGTGCGGTTGTAATAAACAACGTTGCGCCAGAAAACCACCAGGTTGATTGCAAAGTCCACTTCCGGAAGCGCCTCTTCCGGCATAAAACTCTGCCAGACCCTGGTGAAGGTGGCTGCGTCACCGATATAACCGACCCGGGTCTGCTGCTGTCCGGCGGGCAGTAGATCGATTGCGGCAACCGGGTAATCACCGCTCCATGTGGCGCTTGGTGTCAGGTCTCGCGGTTCGCCGTTTTGCACGGCGGCTGGAGAGCATGCGCCCAGGCAGAAGAGGCCAACGACGAGTAAAAAGGTGGGTAGTCTGGTCATCACGGCAAACTCCTTTGGGAGTCATGAGTTTTATTGTTTAGCTTCGCCATCGTTTAAACAAGCAGCGCCCATATAACTGAGAGGCTAATCACCCGCCATGTACTCCAGGAGAATCGTCACTGTCCTGTTGAAAGCCCGGGCTTCCGGGGACACGTTGTCATACAATGGTATGTTGGCACCAACCCCCTGATAGGTGATGCGCTCGGAATCCTCAGCACCGTAAAAATCGATGATCTGGTCGTAGACGGACCTGGCGCGCCGCTCGGACAGTTTCAGGTTGTAATCCTCTTTACCGATGTTATCTGTGTGCCCGACAATAAAAACCTTCGCTTCGGGCAGCTCGCGGATTCGGGCAACGATCTCCGCGACAATCGCCTGGTTGCGATCACCAATCGAGTCGCTGTCGAAGTCGAACAGGATCAGGGCATATTTTTCCTGGACCAGGTAACCCTGTTGCTTTGCCAGCAACTGGCTGGTCTGGATGAAGTTGACCTGTACCGGGAATGCAGGGACCTCCAGCATCTGCCCTTTCAGATCCTGGGCTTGCAGGGTAACCTGGAGGTCACCGCCAGCGGCCAGCGCCTTGAAATTTTTCGCCGTTAAAGGAGCCAGGACCACCGACGGTGGCCCCCCCTCGCCCCGACGTTCCGCGACCATGCCATCGGCATTTTCCACAAAGACGTTCCAACGGGAAAACCCGTACGCCGAATCGGCCGCCGGCTTGACCGTCAAAAACGAAGTGTCGGCCCGGTAGGCGATGTACGTGCTCCGAATCAGATCTAGGATTTCCGGCGACTCGGTAAGAATCTCCACTCGCCGGTTATCCGCCTTACCTTCTTCCAATCGACTGGTGCTCGGCATGGCCGGCAGGTTACGGGCTTCGATGGTGAGCCTTTCCGGATCAATGCTCCAGACCTCCTGCAGATAATCGCGCACGGCCTCGGCCCGGGCAGTGGAAAGGACCTTGTTGCCCTTCTCCACACCGGTGTTGGTGTTACAGCCAACCAGGGTGACGGCCGCTTCGGGGTGATCGGCCATACGTTTGCCAAGGATATTCAGGACCTGGTAATACTTCTCGAGTGTGTCCTCATATCTGCTCTCATCGAAGGCCGCTATCTGTGCGGCATCGTCGATGCGCACATACTGTTCGGGGATGCTGCTTTCACCTTCGGCAAAATAGATGTGTCCAAGCATCGGGGAGGCGTCGAATGTCTTGATCTCTTCGATGGTCAGGCGGGCGGGCTCTACTACAAGTCTGCCCTGTGGCGGGAAGATATAATTGACCACGTAATAACGCTGCAAATCAGTTGCCACTTCCTGGAAAATCGGGGCCAGACCGGCAGTCTCCCTGGCTTTCCAGATATCGCCTTTGCTGGCCGAGGCAAAGCCCTGGAGCGCCGGCATCATCTCCTCGGCAGGCATGAAGTCGATGGCATAGGCACCAAACTGTGGCAGCCCCTGCGCTGCCAGTTCAACGTCATCGATCGTCACAGAGCTGCCCCGATCTTCACCGTCGGAGAAGACAACCATGAACTTCTGCTCCTCTGCCGGGATTTTCCTTAACAGATCGTAGCCGGCCAGCATCGCCTCGAATAGCCAGGTCTCGTAGGTGATGTGTTTGCCGTTATAAGACTGGTCCAAAAAACGCCGCATTTCGTCAGTATCGCTGGTCTGCAGGACCTTGACGTGCAAGTCGCGCCCATCCACCGAAATGGTATTATCCTTGTCAAACACGATCAGAGAAACGCGGTCGATAGGTCGGAAGGTCTTCAGCAGCTCTTCAGCCGCGGCCTTTAACGGCTCCACAGCATCGCGTTTCTGCATCGAATCTGAATTATCAAGCACCAGGATGATATTCAGCGGTACGTCAAATTCTTCAGCAAAAGGGACCACGGAAGTCACATTGGCTTGTCGCCCAGCCTGTTTGATAATGAAGTCTTTGAGGCCCAGGCCAAGCAACGGATGTTCCTCAGTATCTTCAACACTGACAACCAGCTTGCCCTCTTCAACCACCCGGTCCACCTGCACCCTGGCACCAGGGTTGGCTACCGCAATCTCCAGGGGGATCTCATCGGCAGCAAAAGCCTGCGATACAACCAGCAGGCAGCCAATACACAACAGGCCAACCCATCCGTGCTTCATACTCTCCTCCATTCTTCCAGCGTCCAGTGTGATTGATCAACAAAACATGCCAGCGTGAGGGCTTCATTTGAAGGATCTGTCCGGCACAACCAGAACCTGTCGCCTCGGTGCCTGGTTCAGTCCGTCCGCGGCACGACGACAATCCCGGAATCCGTCACCGTATACCCTTTGAGTCGATCAGCGGCCAGGTCGTAACCGATCATTGTGCCGTCCGGAATCACCACATTCTTGTCGATGATGGCCTTGCTGAGCTTAACATTCCGGCCGACGCTGACATTTTCAAAGAGGATGGAATCTTCGACGGTACTGAAGCTGTTTATCTTGCACCGGGGGCCGATAATGGAGCGTCTGACGGTACTGCCGCTGGTAATGCAACCGGCGCAGACATAGGAGTCGATGTTCTGGCCGCGTCGGCCTTCATCGTCAAATACGGTCTTGGCCGGCGGCAGGTTGCCCTGGTTGGTAAGAATCGGCCACTTATAGTTGTAGAGATTCAGCTGCGGTGAAACGTTGATGAGGTCCATGTTTGCCTCGTAGTAAGAATCAATGGTTCCCACATCCCGCCAGTACCCACGCTCCTCGGTCTTCATACCGGGGATCACGTTATCGTTGAAATTGTAGGCAAAAACCCGATCGCCGTTTTTCAGCATCATCGGAATCACGTGTTTGCCGAAATCCAGGTCCGCGTGGGTTTTCTTCCCCTCCAGCAGCACTTCGATCAATTTCCGGGTGGGAAAGATGTAATTGCCCATGGAGGCAAAACAGGTCTCACGCCCCGGGATCCTCTCCGGGACCTCGGGTTTTTCGGTAAAACCGGTGACTCGCGCCTCTTCATCCACGGCAAAGACTCCGTAACGACGTGCCTCCTCGAATGGCACTTCAAGCGCGGCAATGGTGATGTCGGCGCGGTTCATCCGGTGGGATTTAATCATCTGTGTCACATCCATCTTGTAAATGTGGTCGCCGCCAAAGATCGCCACATAATCCGCGTCCGACGATTCGACGAAGCGCAGGTACTGGAGGATGGCATCGGCCGTACCCTTGAACCACTCCTCCCTTTCACTGCGAGTCTCGGGGGAAATGCCAACGAAGAAATCTCCCAGGCCGGTCCATTTCCCCCAGGATTCCCGCAAGTGTTTGTTCAGCGAGTAAGCCCGGTACTGGGTCAGGATGTAGACCTTCTTGATGCCGGAGTTGAAAAGATTGGAGAGGACAAAATCGATGATCTTGTATTTTCCGCCAAAAGCGACACTCGGCTTGGCCCGACGCAGAGTGAGCGGGCTGAGCCGTTCCCCTTTGCCACCGGCCAGCACCATCGCAATAGTCTTACTCCCGATATTAGCCATAGGACTCATAGGTGATTATCCTTGTGAAATGCATTTACGGCTGACGAATTGAATCTACATTCTGACAAAAACTCTCCTGAATGCAAGAAGATTGCACGGTTGGTCAATGAGCCAAGCAATCAAACTGTCGAGACAAGGACAGGACGAAAAGAGGTCTTATACTTCCCAACCGTATATTTTTCCTTAAAGAACAAAAAAATGGCCCCCAGCATCGGCTGGGGGCCCCCCTGTAACATGAATTGCATTCCCTCTCTTCGTGTAAAAAGCCTGCAAACACAAGCGTGATTTCTGTGCGCATTATACACATAGCTTCTCACAATTTTCTCACACCGGGTATCAATAGGGGTTCCTTGCGAAGGGATGTATTGATCGATCAGGTCAGTTCACCGGGAACCAGTCGTCTTGAGGTTTTCCCTTCGGGAAGTCCTGCAGGATTTCCTGAATCTCCCGCTCGGAGAAATTCTCTCTGGACAGAGATTCACTGTATTGCTTGAGAATCTGACCGGCCTGTCCCAGGCTGTCCTGCGCGAGGCACAGTTGGTAGGACAGACGGACAACGCCATCGTTGGTAGGATCGTAGCGCAAGGCTTCTCGTAGAAGTTTCAACGCCTGTTGATGGCGGTTGTTCTCAGCCAGCAGGCGGGCAAAAGTCTGACTGGCATCAAGATAAACCTGTTCTATCTCGTCCTGATAGACTACCGCCGCATCGACACCGAAATCAGCGGGAACGAATTTGCCTTGCCAGAGGCTGAAGGCGGAGGAAAAGGTGATTTCTGCCGGCCAGTATTCGAGGTTGGCAACCTGCTGGTGGGCTTTGCGCACCAGTCTCCGGAACTCATGGGCGTCTATCCTGGAGTTCTCCAGGCAGAGGTACCCTCGCTTGACCACCAGGTATTGCTTGCTGTCAAACGGCGCAAACCAATCATCCATGGTCCTTCGCACCCGCGAGAGGAGAGAGTCGAAACTCGAACGAGCCTTTTTAGCAGAGCTGTCCGGCCAAAGCGAAGCCTGGACTTCTTCCTGGGAGATCCTGCTGTCGGTGGAACTGACCAACATCGACATCAGCTGGCGTTGGGCCGGGCTGAATTCCTCCGCCCAGGACAGACGACGGCTGTCGATGTTCAGTTCACACTTGCCCAGTGTTTTCACAAGCATAACTGACTGGGGAGTACTCGCCTTGGTGGTGCTATCTGCAGGAGCCTGGTACTGCAAGTGTCTGCCGCGCCGAAGCAACGCCCTGACGCGTGCGTCGACCAGTTTCGGCGAGAAAGGCTTGGTCATATAATCATCAGCGCCGACTTCCAGCCCGGCAACGATATCCTCTTCTTCGGCCTTCCCGGTCAGCATCAGAACCGGGATTTTACTCATCCAGAGGTCCTGGCGCATGACGCGGCAGACATCCAGGCCGTTCATGCCGGGCAGGTTCAGATCAAGGACGACCAGGTCCGGCGGGTCTTCTTCGATCTGATCCAGGGCAGCCTCGCCTCTTTGGGCGGCGGACACGCGATAACCTGATTTGGTCAGGCTGGACAAAAGCAGTTCACAGACGCTGGCATCGTCTTCGATGATCAGAACATGTGCCTTATCCATGAATAACCTCTCCTGAAGATTCCTGGGACTTTAACGCAACAGGACGAATCCCATTTGGCGACCGGTCCTGCCGTTGTCTCGTCGATATGAGAAGAATGTCTCTTTGTGGCAGCAGGTACACTCGACAACCGTATCGGTTGCGGCGCGATCGATACCGGCTGCATCCAGCTGCAGGGCAATGCTTTTCTGCAGGTCAAGCTGCCAATGACCAAGGCTGACTTCCCTGGCTATGCGCGGCCACTGACCTGTCCCCTGGCGGAACATATCGCGAACCGGTCGATCGACTTCATAGCTGTGGGCCGCAATGCCCGGGCCAACCGCAGCCTTGATATCGCCGACATGGCAACCCAGGAGTTCACTCATTGCTGAAACGGTTCGCTCCAGCAGGCCGGTCGCAGTCCCGCGCCAACCGAGATGGATGACAGCGGCAACATGCTTGCCCCGGTCATAAAGTATAACGGGGAAGCAATCGGCGACAAGGATGCCGATCAAAATATTGCGTTGATTGGTGATGATCGCATCACTTTCGACACGCTGAAAATGAGAAACTTCAGGGTTGGGCTGGTCGATCACCAGGATTTCACTACCGTGCACCTGTTTAACGGTAAGGAACAGGTGCGGTTCCAGACCAAAGCTCCTGGCTACGACGGCACGGTTGGCTTCGACCTGTGACTGCTGGTCACCGGAGCCGAATCCGAGGTTGAGGGAGTTGTACGGCGGTCGACTGCTGCCACCATTGCGGGTAGTAAAGCCGGCGAACAGGGTTTCGTGATCAGCCCAGGCCGGTTGCATGAATTGGACTTTGCCCTGTTTAACTGTTTTCATCAGATATCGTTTCAACCGGGCCTGAGCGAGGTGGAACCTCGAGGTCCGTCAGAGAGTAGTGATATTTACCTTCCAGGTAGCTTAGAATTCCGTGCAGTTCCGATGGGACGTCCGCCTGAAAAACCATCGTCAACCCATTCGGATGCTCAAAGCCGAGTTGCCAGGCATGCAGGAACTGTCGTTGCAAGGCAGCGACCATATGGCGCAGCTCCTGGTCGGCAATCGCCTTGATCCGGCTGGCACCGCCATAGAGAGGATCTCCGACGACCGGGCAGTTCATCCCGGCCATATGGACCCGGATCTGATGAGTCCTGCCCGTTTCCAGGCTCAGGTCTACGAGTGTCATCCGGTCTTCTTCGTAACGCCTCACGACTTGCCAGCGCGTGACCGCCCGGCGACTGCTGCGGGCTGCCGTCGACATCTTCTTGCGGTGTATCGGGTGCCTGCCGATCGGCTGGTCTATTGTCCCCACCGCTTCTGCAACCAGACCGTGAACAAGCGCCCGGTACCCTCTCTGTATCGTGTGGGCCTTGAACTGCCGGGCCAGATACCGGTGAGTGCGATCATCCTTGGTTACGACCATTACCCCGGAAGTGTCCTTGTCGAGACGATGCACAATGCCGGGGCGCAGCTCCCCCCCAACCCCGGAGAGATCCTTGCAGTGGTGCAGCAGGGCGTTGACCAGGGTGCCACTCTGGTGACCCGGGGCGGGATGGACCACAAGATGGGCCGGCTTGTTGATGACAGCAAGCGCCGCATCTTCATAAAGAATATGTAATGGAATCGGTTCGGCTTCGGCGGTAGCAGCGACCGGCTCCGGCAGAACCACGCAAACTTTCTCTCCGCCTCTCAGTTTGGCGCCGGGCTTGCTCGTTCCGCCGTCCAGGGTGACGGCACCCTCGTCGATCAGGCGTTTGACCTGGGAACGGCTCAGTTCCGGCAGGCTGTCATCCAGGAAACGGTCCAGGCGCATCGCCACGTGATCAGCGGTGACCTGAAGGTAGTGGGACGCAGGCATGCAGTTACCAGATTGAACTCTCGATTTTACCCGCCTGCTTGATCATTACGTCGACAATCGCCCGGTCGTAGAGATGGGCACGATCATCCAGGTCGGGAGACACCCGGCCAAAAAAATGTTCACGACCCTCTTCCAGCTCCTCGGACAGGACTTCAAAAACTGAATCGTTCTTGATACCCTCCTTGACCTTCTCCTGGTTATAGAGAGCAATATCCGAGACAATGGCGCGGGCCAGTCGGAATGCAAGTTTAGGGTTGTCTACCAGTTTGGCCATGAGACCTCCACATATGGAGTAACATTATAATGTGCGGGCGAAAGCGCCCGAGATCCTTAATCTTCTGCCGGCAGCGCAATGTAAAGGTGCGCTTCTCCCCGTTGCAGCAATAACAGGACACCCTCTTTGACCCTGATGCGCTGGCGGGCTGTGGCTATATCCGCCAGGGTCTCGGTTGGATGGCGGTTGATCGCCATGACCCTGTCTCCGGCTTGCACACCAGCATTCGCAGAGACACTGTCCGGGACGACCTCGGTGACGAGAACCCCGTCCCCTGATTCTGCAAAGCTCATCCCGAGCCACGGCGCCGAATCAACCTCCGGTGCCTGCGCGACCGGCTCCGTCTTTTCCTCACGCGCGACAATGATCACTTCAAGGGTCAGGCGCGTCCCTTCACGTAAGACCTCTACGGGGACCTCTTCTGCAAGCGGCGAACTCGCAACCAGCAGCTGCAACTCCTTGACGCTACGAACCGGCTTGCCATTAAAGCTGAGTAGTACATCGCCGCGCATGATCCCGGCACGTTCCGCCGGGGTGTCGGGCAGAACCCGGGTAACCAGTGCCCCCGTGACCCGATCAAGACCAAAGGATTTTGCGAGCTCGGCATCCAACGGCTGGATACTGACTCCCAGCCAGCCTCGCGTCACCTCTCCTGTACTGATCAGCTGGTCGGCGATCAGCCTGGCCAGGTTGATCGGGATCGCAAAGCCGATCCCCTGCCCGCTGGCAACGATGGCCGTATTCACACCGACCACTTCCCCGTAAATATTCAGTAGCGGGCCGCCCGAATTCCCCGGATTGATCGAAGCATCAGTCTGGACAAAATTCTCGTAGTCCTCAATCCCAACGTCGGTGCGCCCTGTAGCCGAGATTACACCGACCGTCAGGGTGCTGTCGAGGCCGAAAGGGTTGCCGATTGCCAGGGCCCATTGCCCCACCTTGAGGAGGTCTGAATCGCCAAGCACCACAGTCGGCAGCGACTCCTCGGTTTCGATCTTGACCACCGCGACGTCGGTCTTCGGGTCGACTCCTATGACCTTGCCGGGGAATACCCTCTGATCCGTCAGGCGGACCTGGACCTCTTCCGCACCGGAGACAACATGTTCGTTGGTCAGGATATAACCATCCGCGCTCAGGATGAAACCTGACCCGAGGCTGCGCTCGCGTTGCTCGGGGCGTGGCCCCCGGAACAAATCGCCAAAGAACTCTTCAAAGAGAGGGTTGAGCCGGCCAACTTCACGCACCCGCTCTGCGCGGATGTTCACAACCGTCGGAGTTACTTTTTCTGAGACTTCGATGAAAGCACGCTGTGAAAGCAGCAGCTCGGAAGCCGGCGCCTCCACGGGCGGAGGAGACTCTGCCTGGCGAACAGTCGTTGTCAAGCGGGTCTCCTGCTGTTCATTGCAACCGGCACACAATAGCCAGGGCAAGATCAGCAAGAGGACTCCGAACAATCTTGAAAAGCGCTCTAACATCAAAAGCAAAACCTCTCAGCTACAACTGGACAGAGTAGCGAAAACAAGCCCTTATGTCAATCTGGACGGACCCGGAGGCCGCCAAGGGCAGACCTATGCCTCGATCAGCGCCAGGAGTTCTTCATGCCTGCCCTGCCAATCGGGACGGAAGCCCTCTCCGGGGCGCCTGATACACCAGGGAGTCAGCAGGCAGGTCTGCATGCCGACCTGGCCGGCGGACAGATCGTGCAGCGTGTCATTGCCGACCATCAGGCAACGCTCCGCTTCGACCTGTAGCAACACCAGATTTTCTCTGAAAAAGTCCAGGTTCGGTTTACAGAAATGTTCCGTTTCATAGGCGGTCACATGGTCGAAATTGTCACAGTCCAGCTCCCCCCACCTGACCCGCGCATCAACCACTGCCCGCGGAAAGATCGGGTTGGTTGCCAGAACAACCTGCCACCCCCTTGCACGCGCGGCGTCAATTAACCTGTACGACAAGGCATGCCCGGCCACTAGCGGACGCAATTCCTCGAGATCTTCCCGCAGGAATTTCTCCAGACATTCCCGGTATTGTTCAGGGGTGATAGCCAGCTCGTCGTTGAGCACCTCGATCAGCACTGTTTCCAGAGTTTTTCCGGCGTCCGGGTTGGCAAACATGGCGGCAACGGCATGATGCATCGCCCTGGTCGCCCGTGAAGGCTCAACCAGCGCAGTCATCTTCTCTGTCAGACGGTTCAGGTAAATCGGCACGAAGCGGTGCATATCGACATCGATCAGCGTGCCGTCAAGATCAAAGAAGACCGCCTGAACATTATCCAGGTTAATGGAGGATTTGGCCGGCTTGCTGGGAAATAATCGAAACATGGATAACACGATACCACGATCTTCGGGATTACGGCCAGAGGACTATGCATGCAACCTTGACATGCCGGAATTTTTCATTAATCTTGACAGACCCGCAATGCACGCAAGCGATTCATTTACGGTCCTATAACTAAATAAAAAGGTGATGTTCGCCACCAAGACACGAAGACGCCAAGATTATGCTTGATTTCGGGGCAATCATCTCAGACACGCCAGGCATGCGTGCCGTTTGCTGAACTCTAGTCGTCATTGCTTCGTGTCGTGGTGCCTTTGTGGCGAGCTTTTGTTTCGGTTATACAAAGCGTTCATTTAAGACATAACAAGCTCAGGAGGAGAACCCATGGCAAAAAGAATAGGCGTAATCTTGTCCGGTTGTGGTGTATACGACGGCAGCGAGATTAACGAAACTGTTATCACCCTGCTCGCCATCGACCGGGCCGGCGCAGAAGCGGTCTGCATGGCACCGAACATCGATCAGATGCATGTCATCAATCACTTGACCGGAGAACCGGTAGAAGGTGAAACACGCAACGTACTGGTTGAGTCCGCCCGGATCGCCAGGGGCAACATCAAGGACACTGCGACTGTCACAGTTGCCGACTTCGACGCCCTGATCCTTCCTGGAGGATTCGGCGCAGCAAAGAACCTTTGTGACTTCGCCGTCAATGGTTCGGACTGTAGCGTCAATCCGGACGTAGCCCGGCTGGTCAAGGAGACGGTCGCGGCGAAAAAGCCCCTGGCCGCGGTCTGCATCGCTCCTGCGCTGCTGGCAAAAGTTCTCGGCCCGATCAACTCTCCGGCGTTGACCATCGGCACCGATAGAGGAACAGCAGAGGCCCTGAATAAAATGGGAGCCAAACACGTTGACTGTCCAGTCAAGGAAGCTGTTGTCGACAGGGAGAACCGGATTGTCTCCTCACCAGCCTACATGCTGGCCGGCTCGATCGGTGAAGCCGCAGCCGGCATAGAAAAGACGGTCCAGGAACTGATCGACATGATCGAGTAAGACTGATTGCTTCGAATTATTATTCTCGACTTGCACTGGCGGACTATAATAACTAAAGTAGTTCGAATATTTTCCGGCAGATGATCGGATGAACTTACCCTTCCCTAAGGAGTCAACCATGACCAAGTACCGCTGCGTAATCTGTGACTACATCTATGACCCCGCTGAGGGTGACCCGGGCAATGGTATCGACCCCGGCACGGCCTTTGAGGACATTCCCGATGATTGGGTCTGCCCACTCTGCGGAGCTGACAAGAGCAATTTCGAACCGGCGTGAGCCAACCGCTTGAGGCAACCGGCTCTGATAAGCACCTGCTGAACGAGCCGGACGGGTTCAGGGTCTGGCGTCCCGGAACGGTCGATTACCGGGACGCCCAGGCCAAGCAGGCCGACCTGGTTGACCGGCGCTTTCACTGGACCCACGACCTGCTGATCCTTCTTGAGCACCCTCCGGTCATCACGCTCGGACGAAATACCGACCAAAACAATCTCCTCTGGGACCAAGAGACTTTGCAAGCGGCAGGGATTGATTGTGTTCCCAGCCACCGCGGCGGCGATATCACCCTGCACGGCCCAGGGCAGTTGGTCGGTTACCCGATTGTCGATCTGAATCACTTCCGCAAAGACCTGCACCGGTATCTGCGCCTTCTGGAAGAAGTACTGATCCGTACGCTTGGCGATTTCGATTTGGCCGGAGTGTCCTTGCCGGGCAAAACCGGAGTATGGATCGAAGGACGTAAAATTGCTTCAATAGGCATAGCAGTACGGCGCTGGATAAGCTATCATGGCTTTGCTCTGAACGTCGACAATGACCTCTCGGCGTTTAAAGCGATCATCCCCTGCGGACTGCCTGACGTAACCATGACATCGATATCCAGGGAGCTCGGCGGACCGGTCGACAAGGATCGGGTTGCCGAGGCCCTGATCAGCCACTTCAGCAGCGTGATGCAACGACCTCTACTTGGTGACTTTGATGACAGCGCGACCTCCACGCAAGCCTGATTGGCTCAAGGTACGCTTCCCCGCAGGGCCGAACTATGTTCGCATCGACCGGCTGCATCGCGAACAAGGGCTGCACTCGGTCTGTCGCAGTGCTGCCTGCCCAAACCAGGGCGAATGTTGGGAACAGGGGACCGCCACGTTCATGATCTTGGGCAATCACTGCACCCGTGACTGCCGCTTCTGCAACGTCGTCCATGCCACTCCGCTGGGCGTCGAACCGCAGGAGGCGCTCAAGGTTG
>Ga0210074_1000249_pt1 | contig 20646 bp, 14 predicted proteins | sample China_Galinas_Co_FD_184860 | JGI IMG/M metagenome (GOLD analysis project Ga0210074, IMG submission 184860) | Wetland microbial communities from San Francisco Bay, California, USA, that impact long-term carbon sequestration -... | ecosystem: Environmental > Aquatic > Marine > Wetlands ... | reverse complement strand
TAGCGGGTTCACACGAGAGCGACACACATGAGATATTTCCTTGTTATTCTAGCCCTAATCCTTGCAAGTACAGTCCCGGTTACCACCGTTGCAAAAAGCAAAACAGAGATACCCGAATATACCGTGGAAGGTCTCAAACTGGTCCCGAATACCCAGGACATAGCACTGGTTTGGGCAGAGCCTGGAGCAGACCTGTCACAGTATGATCGTATTTACCTGGTCGAGCCTTACGTGGCCTTTAAAAAAAACTGGCAGCGTGACCAGAATCGCCAGTCAAGGAGAATCACCAGCAACGACATGGAGCGCATCAGGACGGACCTGAGCGCATTGTTTATGGAAGTGTTTACCGAGCAACTGGAGAAAGGCGGTTATACACTGGCAAGTGAGCGGGCAGAAGACGTCTTGATAGTCAAACCCGCGATTATTGATCTTGATATAAACGCACCGGATCTCCGCAATGCGGGCATGACAAACACTTACACGACCTCGGCTGGATCCATGACACTTTACCTGGAGTTGTATGACTCCGAAACCGATGACTTGCTCGCAAAAGCTCTGGATGCCAAAGCTGACCGTGATATGGGCAGGATGCAGTGGCAAACCGGCCCGGCCAATCGCGCAGCAGCCAGGCGTATGATGATCCCCTGGGCCGATGCGCTGGTTAACGGATTGGACAGAGCCCGGGAAGTCACCGGACAGGACCAATAACAGAATTCATCTCCAAGCCCGGCCAGGTACATTCAATATTTCCCTCCCGCTAACAGCGAGACAAGCGCTCTATCTTGCCTATCGACCGCTAGCCGGTTGACACAGAACCCTCACTAAACTGATAATCCGCTGCCATTTTTCAGCACATATGTCATCACATCCCGGTCAAGCGGGATAAACATGCCGTTAACTGATAAACTGAAAAATGGTTTCGGAGAGGTGTCCGAGTGGTTGAAGGAGCACGCCTGGAAAGTGTGTATACGTTAATAGCGTATCGAGGGTTCGACCAATTTGTCCGGAACAAATTGGGTCGCTGGAGCGAAGCGGGAGCGCCCGAAGGGTCAAAACCAGGATGGTTTTGAACAATCCCTCTCTCGCAGGACTCAAAGAGCCTTCAAGAAAGTCCGATTGGATTTACTGTTTGCAAGGAACAGGTAAAAAAAGTTTATGGAGAGGTGTCCGAGTGGTTGAAGGAGCACGCCTGGAAAGTGTGTATACGTTAATAGCGTATCGAGGGTTCGAATCCCTCTCTCTCCGCCAAATAATATCGTAAGATATTGAAATAAAGCCCCTTTAATCAGGGGCTTTGTTTTGTTCCCACCAATATTCTGATACCAACCGACAAGCACCAGGCAGCAGCACATCAAATACACCAGATGAGCTCACCGCCTCACCGTCCAGCATGACATCCAGCTACTCACCAACATGATCCGCCCCTTGCCGGTGATGATGAAATCTTCTGTCACAAAACCTTCCGGAGTAGCCTGCACCGACACTGTCTATATCAAAAACTGTCAATTCTTACAGCTGATGATGATCTTCAAATGAAGTATAAAATCATCGTCAAGATAAATTTTTATCCTTGAACATGGAAGTTTGTCGCCACCTGAGACGTAGCAGTGCCAACGACTGCTTACCGAAGGGCTGTTCCAACGGCAGCTACAGAAGGCGTTAGACCCAGGGAATTGGGTCGTTACAGGAAAAGTTATGAGCTTGGGAGACAAACAAGGGTGATCAGAGTGTCAACTAGGGATTGGCACACTGATCTGAAACAGGTGTAGTGGGCATTTTGGCGAAATCATTATGTTTGCACCCATAAAAGACCCGCGTAACGCGGGTCTTTTTTTACCCGATTGAAGGCCGGCCAATGGCATGGCAGGTAAAGCCATGTTTCAGCGCTGTCTCCTGCGGCCAGATGTTTCTTCCGTCAACCAGCACTTTCTGACGCATGCCGGCTGCCAGTTTTTCATAATCGGGTATCCAGTAAAGCTTCCACTCAGTAACAAGAACCAGCGCATCTGCGCCCTTCGCAGCATCGTACTGGTCGGCCTGGATTGAGAACTTTTCCTCATCCGCATAAATTTGCCTGGCGACGTCCATGGCTTCAGGGTCGTGGGCACAGACGCCGGCACCGGCCTTCAGCAACGCGTCTATCAATACCCGGCTGGGTGCTTCGCGCATATCGTCGGTATTGGGTTTAAACGACAAGCCCCATATGGCGATAGATTTACCTTCCAGCTTGCCGTCGAAAGCCCTGTTCAGTATTTCGAACAAATGGGTCTTCTGTTGGTTGTTAACACATTCAACCGCATCCAGAATCCTCGCTTTATATCCGTATTCGCTGGCCGTATGGCTCAGGGCCCTCACATCCTTGGGAAAACACGAACCACCATATCCTGGACCGGCGTAAATAAAGGCATAACCAATCCGCGGGTCTGAGCCTATGCCTTTGCGCACGTGTTCTATATCGGCACCAACACGTTCGGCGATATTGGCCAGTTCGTTCATCAAGCTGATCTTGGTTGCGAGCATCGCATTGGCGCTGTACTTGGTGAGCTCTGAAGAATGCACATCCATAAACAATATTTTTTCATGATTGCGGTTAAACGGAGCATACATCTCCCTCAATAAAACCTCGCTTTGCTGGTTTTCAACGCCACACACAATCCGGCTGGGTTGCATGAAATCCTTGATAGCACCGCCTTCTGCCAGGAATTCCGGATTGGATGCAACACTGAAACCGGTTTTTTCACCACGGCCATCCAGCTCTTGTTGAATTGCTATACGGACACGGTCACAGGTTCCGACCGGCACGGTCGATTTGACAATTACCAGCAAGGGTTTTGACAAAACTTTTCCGATACCCTGCGCCACTGCCAATACGTGACCGAGGTCTGCGGAACCGTCTTCCGAAGGTGGGGTACCCACCGCAATAAACAAAGCCTGCGCGTGGTTGACAGCCTCTTCAAGTGACGTCGTAAAAGCCAGGTGGCCACGTGCAGTGTTATCAGCCAACATTTCGTCGAGCCCGGGTTCATAGATAGGTGATTTCCCTCGCCGGAGGTTCGCGATGCGGTCTGCATTGACGTCCATACACACGACATTATGACCAGCTTCTGCCAGACCTGCTCCACTGACCAGACCAACATAGCCACTACCGATGATTGAAATTTTCATTTAGCTGGATTCCAATTTAAGTGATCCTGAAAGCAAGCAGGATTCTACAACTTTTATTGACCACGATGTGTATTGCAGCGTTGCGAATGACCTGCATCGTGCAGAATATTTCGTCCTGCACGAACCCGGGATCCTGAACCGCTCATACGCATAGCGAGCCGCGACCGGAATGTCGTAAACTACCCGCCATGCGAAAAATAATAACGACTTGCAGCCTTCTCATCCTGCTGGCACTTTCACTGACCTCCTGTACGACAGACCAGCACATGCTGCGCCTGGACCTTATTCAATCCCAGGACAGAGAAACTGCCGACCTCGCCGATGTCACCGCTGACACGTTAAACCTGGCACAAATTGCCGGCAAAGAAAACATTCTCGTGATATTCGATATAGACAATACCATCCTGGCCATGGAGCAGGACCTGGGCTCCGACCAGTGGTATGAGTGGCAGAAACACCTCAGCGCGACAGATAAATGCAATCCCGAAAACGTTGGTGACCGTTTTGCCGTGCAGGGTGCCGTGTATTTTGCCAGTGCCATGCGTCTCACCCAGGACGATGGGGCTGCCCAGATCAGGGCCATCCAGGATCTGGGTGTCGCGGTCATTGCTTTAACTTCACGCGGCCTGGATTTTCAACTACAGACGTTTCGTGAACTTCGACGTCATGATATTAGCTTCGCCTATTCCGCCATTGGCCCTGCCGGCGGTTTTGATGAACCCTTCATACCGGTCGGGAACGGGCGCCCGTCACTCTATGAAGACGGCGTATTTTTAACCGCCGGGCAACATAAGGGACAAATGCTGTATGCGCTCTTGAAGAAGACCGACACCCGTATGCCCGCTGCCATTGTCATGGCAGATGATAAGCAGAAAAACCTGGATGCAGTAAAAGAGACCTTCTCCGCACTGCAAGTCCCGGTACACGCCTGGCGCTACACCGGTGAAGACGAAAATGTCCGGCAGTTCAACCCTGACCAGGCGGATGCCCAGTGGAAAGCTGTCAAAGATGCCTTGCGGCAGATACAGCAGGTGCTGGGACCGGATAATTATGATTTGGACAGTGCGGTACTGCCAGCGGAGTGCGCCCAGCCACTGTTACCGTCACCCGTGCCGGGTGACTGACCCGGTATTTCTCCCACGGCATTTACGCCCGGACCTCAAATTTTGCAGTTGGAATAGACGAATCGGGCGATCACTGCTTTGCTACAGCCGTCCGCTACTGTTTGTATTATCATAGCGGTTTTCATATCGAATGATTCCTATGCGCCCTACCCGTTTGTTTTACCTGTTGCTCTGCAGTCTCCTGTTGTGCAACGCTGCAAAGGCCGTTGAAAAGACCGGGCCGCATATCCGCTTTGCGACATTCAATATTGCGATGGGTTTGAATTCGGAAGGTGAGCTATATCAGCGTTTGCAGTCGGGGGACGATGAAGCGCTTAAGAAGGTCGCCGCGGTCATTCAGCGGGTCAGGCCGGATGTGCTGCTACTCAACGAGTTTGATTGGTATGAGCTTGATTCAGCCTATCTCTTTATAAACAACTACCTCGATGTACCGCAGGAAGGAAATGAAGCCATCAGTTACGCCCACGCACTGAGTGGCGCGGTCAATACCGGCGTGGACAGCGGGCTGGACCTGAATAGCAATGGCGTCCCGGGAGAAGCTGAAGACGCCTGGGGTTACGGCAAGTTTCCGGGTCAATACGGAATGATGGTCCTATCTCAATACCCGTTACTGTTGCAACGAAGTTTCAAACTATTCAAATGGCGTGACATGCCGGATGCGATGACGCCTTTGAACCCTGATGGTTCCCGTTGGTACCCGGAAGCGATCTGGAAAGAACTGCGCCTAAGCTCCAAGAATCACTGGGATATCGAAGTGGCTATTGACGACCAGGCGGTTCACTTTCTTGTCAGTCATCCCACCCCGCCGGTATTCGATGGTCCGGAAGACAGGAACGGGGCACGCAACCACGATGAAATCCGGCTTTGGGCCGATTACGTGGATCCGCAGCGCTCTGCCTATATCTACGATGATTCCGGTATTAGCGGAGGTCTACCCGGTAGTTCACGGTTTGTAATCGCAGGCGATCTGAATGCTGACCCAAGCGATGGCGACTCCAACACCAAGGCCATTCTGCAATTACTGCAACACCCGCTGGTTGATGCCAGTTGTGTACCGCTGAGCAAGGGTGGCGAAGAGGCAAGCCGCGAACAGGGCGGGAAAAACCAGGAGCAAACGGGAAACCCTGCTGCGGACACCGGTGATTTCAATGATCAATACTCCGGCAATATGCGTGTTGATTACGTTCTGCCATCCGCAACATTGAAAGTGGTTGGATGCGGAGTCTTCTGGCCGGCGTCAGACCAAGCTGGCCATGATTTGACCGATGTCTCAGACCACCACCTGGTATGGCTGGATATCGAACTGTAGAGCTAGCGCCCAGTCAGCACCATTAAAACCAACAACCCGGTCCGAAGTAGTCGATCACGTCTCCGGTGGACTGTATAACGTAAGCGCTCTATGACTACCCGTTACCTTAGTAACACCTGCTCCCTTAAACGTTTGATCTGGTCCCTTATCTCCGCCGCTTCTTCGAATTCAAGCATCTGCGCGTGCTGGATCATCTGCTTTTCCATCTCTGCAATGGTCTTGCCCAATTCGGCGGGGCGCATATGCTGATATTGCGCCGCGGTCTCGGCCACTTTGCGCTGTTGATCCCGCTCTGCAGGTGTTAATGAACGTGCATCTTCCATGATGTCGCTGACCGCTTTTATGATGCTTTTCGGGGTAATTCCATGCTCCTTGTTGTATTCCCGCTGGCGGGTGCGGCGCCGGTCTGTCTCGGCGATGGCCCGCTGCATGGACCCGGTCATCTTGTCGGCATATAAAATGGCTTTGCCGCGCAGATTACGCGCGGCCCGGCCGATGGTCTGAATAAGCGAAGATTCCGAACGTAAGAAACCCTCGCGATCGGCATCCAGTATCGCGACCAGCGAAACTTCCGGCATGTCCAGGCCCTCGCGGAGCAGGTTTATACCCACCAGTACATCAAACTCACCCAGACGCAGGTCACGAATAATTTCGACGCGCTCGACGGTTTCCACATCAGAGTGCAGGTACCTTACCTTGACGCCATGATCAGCCAGGTATTCAGTCAGGTTCTCTGCCATTCGCTTGGTCAGGGTCGTAATCAGCACCCGGTCACCCATGGCCGTCCGCCGTGAGATTTCAGACAGTACATCATCGACCTGGCCCGCCACCGGGCGGATCTCAACTTCCGGGTCGATCAGACCGGTTGGACGTACAACCTGTTCAACCACTTCACCGGAAAGCTCCAGTTCATAGGGCCGTGGCGTGGCTGAAACAAAAACCGTCTGACCCGCCCTTTGCTCCCATTCATCAAACCTCAGAGGCCGGTTATCCAGGGCAGAAGGTAATCTGAACCCATAGGTGACAAGGTTTTCTTTGCGTGACCTGTCACCCTTATACATGCCGCCCAATTGCGGCACCATGACGTGACTTTCATCCAGGATCAGCAAAGCATCATCCGCAAGGTAGTCAAACAGGGTGGGCGGCGCCTCACCTGCCCCGCGTCCGGTCAGGTGCCGTGAATAGTTTTCGACACCATTGCAGTAACCCAATTCCAGCATCATTTCGAGATCATAAAGCGTGCGTTGCTCCAGTCGTTGCGCTTCGACCAGTTGCTGGTTTTCCCGTTGATAGGCAAGCCGTTCTTTCAGTTCGGCGCTGATCGCGGCAACCGCGTCGATCACCGTTTGCCTTGGTGTCACGTAATGGGATTTCGGAAAAACCGTCACCCGTTGTATCTTGTTCACCACCTCACCGGTCAATGGATCAAACTGGGAAATGGATTCAACTTCCTGGTCAAATAACTCGACACGTATTGCGCTGGTTTCCTCATCACCGGGAAATATATCAATCACCTCACCACGTACGCGGTAAGTGCCGCGGCGAAGTTCTGTATCATTGCGGCTGTACTGCATCTCGGCCAGGCGCCGCAGGATATCGCGCTGGTTGATGATTTCGCCAACGGACAAGTGCAGCACCATGCTCAGGTACTGGGTCGGGTCTCCGAGTCCGTAAATGGCGGAAACCGTTGACACGATAATCGTATCGCGCCGTTGCAGCAGCGCCTTGGTTGCCGACAATCGCATTTGTTCGATGTGTTCGTTGATAGAAGCGTCCTTCTCGATATAAGTATCCGAAGAAGGCACATAAGCTTCAGGTTGGTAGTAATCGTAGTAAGAGACAAAATACTCAACCGCGTTTTCCGGGAAATAGTTGCGAAAATCACCGTAGAGTTGTGCGGCCAGCGTTTTATTGGGTGCCATAACCAGGGTTGGCCGCTGCAAATCCTGTATGACATTGGCCATCGTAAACGTCTTGCCTGAACCGGTCACGCCCAGCAATGTCATGTGCTTCATGCCGCCACGCAAACCGTTTGTCAGGGCACGAATGGCTTGCGGCTGGTCGCCGGTCGGTTGATATTCACTGCATAGTCTGAAGGATTTATTTTGCAAGGTTAGTTACTTCGTAAGCGGCCAAACTTGGTATTATAGCGCCCCTATTAAACTTTAAGCTTCCTGGAGAGACCATGAAATTCCTGTTTTCCTTAGTTCTGCTGCTTACATTCTCAACCGCCGCCTCCGCGCAGACTGCGCTCGACGAACAGATAGCACTGACACGCCAGTCAGCCCACGCAGATCGCAAGACCTTACTGATAGCTAATGTGAACTTCACCGAAGATGAGGACGACCTGTTCTGGCCAGCATGGGATAAATACCGTGCTGCAGCGGCAGCCAACGGCGACAGGATGCTGGCCCTGATCCAGGATTACGCGGCGAACTACGAACAAATGACCAATCAAAAAGCCAGTGAATTGTTAACTGACTATTTTTCCATAGAAATGCAGCGTATTGTCATAAAGCAGGAATTCGCACAGAATATCAATTTGTTTCTGCCGGAATTAAAGGTGATGCGCATCATCCAGGTTGAAAACAAACTGGATGCTGCGATCGATCTGCAAGTGGCATCAGAGATACCATTGGCCCAGTAGCCGCAACGCAAATCCGGAAAAGCAAAACGGGGACGAGTATTCTCGTTCCCGCGGCGAAAATATTGTTATGATACGCATGGACAAGGGAGCGTGTAGTTTCTTACACATCATGTGTTTTCATCTGTGAAGCGCTTAATCTGAACGCGCCATTTTGTTTTTTCAGGTCAGGGGATCTACAACGTGTCATTCAAAATTTCCAACCGTGTCACCCAAATCAAGCCGGCCGCAACCATCATGGTCAGCATGAAAGCCATTGAACTCCGGGCACAGGGCCGGGATATTATTTCACTGGGTTTTGGCGAACCGGATTTTGATACCCCCGATCACATCAAGCAGGCGGCCGTTGATGCCATCTGGCAGGGCAAGACAAAGTACCCACCGGTAGACGGTACGAAGGAATTGAAAAACGCGATCGTCCGGAAACTTCGAAGGGACAACCAGCTCGAATTCGAAACCGGGCAAATCACCGTTTCCAACGGGGCCAAACAAAGTCTGTCCAATTTGTTGATATCGCTGCTCAATCCCGGTGATGAGGTCATACTGCCGGCCCCCTACTGGGTTTCCTACCCTGACATGATTAAATTAGCTGAAGGCCAACCTGTAATTTTGAACGCGGGTGCTGAAACCGACTTCAAGATCAACGCCAAACAACTTGAATCATCCATAACGGAAAGGACCCGGCTGTTGATCATCAACTCACCCTCCAACCCGACCGGCAAGGTTTACACCGAAGCTGAATACCGCGAACTGGCGGAAGTGTTGGTGGAGCATCCCAAGGTCATGATCGTCTGTGACGATATTTATGAACATATCTACTGGGGTGACAAACCGTATCGTACGCTTTTGAACGTCTGTCCTGAACTGGGTGGACGTACCGTGATCATCAATGGTGTCTCCAAGGCCTATGCCATGACCGGCTGGCGGATCGGATACGCTGCGGGTCCGCAGGAAATGGCGACCGCTATGCTCAAGGTCCAGAGTCAAAGTACCTCAGGCGCCTGCTCTATCTCGCAGGCAGCCGCGACCGCGGCACTTGAGGGACCACAGGATTGCGTAACCGAAATGCGGATTGAATATAAACGCAGATATGAATACCTGCTCGACGCACTCAACCGGATAGAGGGTATTGAATGCGAGGATTGCGATGGTGCTTTTTATGCGTTCCCTTCATTCAAAGCCATCATCGATCGCATGCCGGATATCCGTGATGACGTGGAACTGGCCGCCTGGATGCTCGAGCACGCCGGTGTCGCCATGGTACCCGGAACAGCATTTGGTGCACCGGGACACCTGCGTCTGTCTTTTGCCACCAGTATGGAGAATTTGCAGGCCTGTGTTCAACGCATCAAGAGAGCGCTTGGGGCCTAGTTTTATCGAGTTTTATCCGGCATGCCCGTGGCGCGTGTTTTTCGCATGAGCGCACGCCCCCGCTACACCATTTAGTCCCCGTCCTACACAAGCAAACCGGGATTTGCCATTACCCGCAATATTGACTTTGAATTAGCCTTGATCCATGAACACGAGGCAAGCGGATGGCTTTACTGCACTGGAATTGATCGTCACGATGACCATCATCGCGATTCTATTGACAGCGGGCGTACCAGCTTTTAAGAACTACGGTTGGAATCTGCGCATGAGAACCGCGATGGACATGCTGCAAACCGACCTGAACCTGGCGCGTGGCCGTGCGATCAGTCATAACATTCAGACGGTCATCTGCCCGGCAGTCGACGGCGGTGACTGTTCCGGAGAATCGGCATGGCAGAATGGCTGGATTGTTTTTACTGACCTCAATGGTGACCGGCATAAACAGGATGGCGAACCCCTGCTTAAACAGTCAGGAACGGTGGCTTTGCTGAACATTAGAAGTTCCAGTTCACGCAGTCGTATACGCTTCTACCCCAATGGCACTGCACCGGGAAGCAACACCTCAATCCTGTTCTGTGATCAGCGCGGTGCCAGTCACGCAGCGACGATAACAGTGTCCAATAGCGGTAGGATCCGCATCCAGGCATCAGCTGACGAACCATCCGAAATTTGTCCTTGACTCACCCCCCCAAAGTACGGAAAATACCGCGCCTTAGCCTATTCCCCGGTAGCTCAGTTGGTTAGAGCGGGTGACTGTTAATCACTAGGTCGATGGTTCGAGTCCTTCCCGGGGAGCCAATTAAAGTAACAAAGACAGGAACTTGGCAGAAATGTTGAGTTCCTGTTTTTCTTTGCGTGGCATTTATTCAACATTTATTTTTGTGGCTAAGTGAATGGAATATAAGAGAAAAGAGCCGCCAGGGCGGTCATGACCAAGGCAAAGGACAAGTCCCGCTTCACAGGCACATCAGCACGGGAATAAGCATACAAATTCAACTGTGACCGTTCATCGCATCGACTCTAATGACAACAAGAAAATTCGGGTTGAATATTGTTCTTATTCAAATCCGTTCTTGAAAATCACATCCCACTCCTTTGAGGTTTCAATGACCCTATGTGCATAAATGTTGCCATCACAAGCTTCCCAGGCGATCACTGCGCCTGCGCGTCCATCGGTGACCATTGGGGCGTTTCCGGCGTTATATGGAGAGAAGCAGCCCTCAAAGACAACCTGTCCTTCACCCCACATCGGACTGCCCATGGCGGCATTCAATTTTTGTGCGACCAGTATTTCTTCCAGACCACGGTGATACAGCATGATAAAGTTACCATCGGTTGCGCGCAGCAAACCGTGCGAGGTTAGGTGAGCATAGGAGTCGTTATCCGTTGCCAGGACGACGCCGCCGGACGGCCATTGGATGCTGCCATCGGCTTTTAGACGCTGGGCCCTTACCGATTCCTGTGAATCGTTCCAGGCGATGACCACGCCGCCTTCACCATCGTCTACAGCAAACATCTTGCTCCACCAGTAACAGCTAGAGGTCATCACATCCCCGCTCACTTCGATACCTCCTTCTGGCCACATCAGGTTGCCTTCCGAATTAACCTGCTGTGCGTAAACACGGAAGTGACTGGTATCCGTGACAACACGACCATCTATCCATACGGCGATGGCACCACCAGCGTTATCAGGGACTGCTGCGACATTACAGAGACTGATGGAGTTTTCAGGCTCATACATGGATAGCGTTCCCCATGGAACACTGAAAGTATCCGCTGCTGAAGGCCAGGAAGATTCCGGATCCACCAGTTTCCGAGCCCTTATACCTCCTGAAAAATAGGTGTTGCCGTGATTCCAAAAGACGATGACAGCATCTTTATCATCTGCCTCCAGAACGGGCACCATTGGAACCGCTAAACCAGCTACCCGGGAATCAGAAGAGTCATAGAACCAATTGGTGCGTAAGCGACCAGAAGAATCAATGCGCCCGAATCCTGTCCCTAATGGAACGAAGAGACCCCTTTCACTATCGGCCACCATGCCCCATTTTTCGGGGAGTATATTGGCACCCCTCGTGGGGTTTGCCAGCATTGGTACGGCGGTATCAGCCCCCTGAATCGACTCACCGGGGTCACCCCATGCCACTGTTGGATCTGTTGTGGCCTTGGTGGCAAATGCCTGCGAGTAGCCAACGTTACTGGAGTCATTCCATGCAATCAGTGCTCCGCCTTCTCCAGCATCTACCAATCCGGCATTGAATTGAAACTGATATACCAGGCTATTTTCCGGCCCTGCGGCGATGACCCGGCCATTAACAGGCCAGAGCAGATCACCATTGATGTTGATTTTTTGAGCATAAACATCCACATGGGTGTTTTCCCGTCGCGCGTCCTGCCATGTCACGAAAAAACCATTGTGCACCTGTATGAGGCGCGGGTGATACTGCCTGTATTCAGCAGTTACTACAGGGGTTCGCAGAGTGGGGTCATCGGACCATTCTGCGCAGGCGGGGTACGTAAATAGAAGACCCGCGACCAAGGGCATGACCGTGGTTAACCTAGTAAAGGAACACATTTCAAGCCTCTTCCAAATATCCTTTTAGTCACTCCTCGAACGGCCTTAACCGCTATCAGGTCGGGAGGTTATTGGATTCTTATTTGCGGACTTATATGAATAATCTGGCGATGAAATAGCGTTCAGGAATGCATCATTGAGTATAGCTAATATTTTGAAAAAATGACGAAATGTATCTCAATCGCATTTGGTTTGCTGCAAGGATATTTTAATCTAGTGGCTATGGCAGCATAACTCCCAATCAGCATTTGTGATACGGACACTAAACACCGGAGACACAATGGAATAATCAGTTACCAAAGCCATCAACAATGCCAAACAGAAAGGCCCCTCCCTGCAAAATGGTTTAATACCGCCTACGCCGTATTCCCCAGGGTACAGCCCAACTTTTTCTGTTTACCTCCTGCAAAACAGGCGTCGATCAACGGTGCCTTTTTTGTGGCACAATTTATCGCCAAAAACCCTCAAGACGCGTCGTACCAAATTAAAACAATCTTTGTAACTGGTTGGCACATCGGATATATTGTCGCGTCTTCCTTTTTCACAACCAACATCCTACCTGGAAAAACTATGAATAAACTTTTGGCCATCCTGATCTCCTCGATCCTTGTTTTTGCCAGCGCTACGGCGCTTGCGGAATGGAAACCCAACGTCAATGACAAGATGGAACTTTCGGTTGCCCAGGCAATCATCAAAGCGAATGAAAGCGACCCCACATTAACATTGTGGTTTGAAACGGCCTATGCCTATGCGGTATATCCAAGGGTCGGAAAAGGTGGCTTTGTTGTTGGCGGCGCGGGCGGCAAGGGACTCGTCATACGCGGCGATACCACCGTTGGCACGACCTCTCTGTCACAGGTCACGGTGGGTGCACAAATCGGTGGACAGGTTTATGCACAGTACATCTTTTTTAAAGACCAAACCGCATTTGACCACTTCACCCGTGGGAATTTCGAAATGGGTGCGCAGGTATCCGCGGTTGCCGTCACGGTGGGTGCATCAGCCGATGCGAGCTATGACGGTGGCGTAGCTGTATTCACCCTCGCGGACGGTGGGTTGATGGTTGAAGCCACCGTGGGTGGACAGAAGTTCAAATACAAGGCCAAGTAGCTATCCGGGCGACCGTGCGCGGTCGCCACGGCTTCGTGGAATAGCGATAAGCAAGCCTGTCACCGTTACAGTTGATAGGCAAGCGTCAGTACGACGGATAACACGACCCACATCAACAATGTCAGCGGCGTCCCTACCCGGACAAAATCATTGAATTTATAACCACCTGCGTTCATGACCAGTATATTGGTTTTGTAAGCCATGGGTGTGACGAAACTAAGGTTTGCACCGAACAGGACTGCCAGTACAAACGGCTCCAGCGGTAAGCCCAGCTCCTGGGCGATACTGATGGCGATCGGTGTACCGATAACAGCCGCTGCATTGTTCGATACAACATTGGTCATGATGGCCATCAACAGCATCAGGAATGCCAGTATCCATGCCGCTGATAGCCCGGTGGTCAGAAACAGGAATACCTGCGCGAGGTACTCGGCGCCACCGGTCTTCATCAACGCGGAACCGAGCGCCAGCGAAGCAACGATGATAAGTATGACCTGTGCACTGAGTGCATGGCTGGCTTGCTGCCACCTGATACAGCCGGTGCCAATCAATGCGAGGCAACCCAACATGGCGCTCATGGCAATCGGCATAATGTTAAAAGCCGCCAGTGCCACGATCATGACCATGATCAATAATGCCAGGGGTGCCTTGGCAGTGTGTGGCAGATCCGCTGTATTATCCAGCACCAGTAACTCGCCACCCATCTTCAGGGTGCGAATATTCTCAGACCGGCCCTGTACGAGTAACACATCACTTGCCTGTAGCTGACGTTGATTCAGCTCGGGTGTACTGGCGCGAACAACATCACCACCACAATGAACCGCCAGTAGATCCAGACCGTAGCGGCCTTTCAAACGGGCATCAGCCACCTTGAGACCGCGTAATTCTGAACCACCCGTCACCACGACCTCGGCGAGTTGAAAATGACCATCAAGCGGCGCCTGAGACGGATCCGGTCCGACCGTCAACCTGGCCCCCAGCAGGGCCTGGTACTCTTTGAGCATGTCCACGGTTGCCGAAACCTGGATCTTGTCACCGGCCCGGATCAGGACATCGGGTAAAGGTGAAATAAGCAGATGCTCATCCCTGGAAATGCGCTTGATCTGGATACCATCCCCGGCCTTGTGAATAAGTCTTGCAAGTGACTTCCCCACCAGGGTGTTACCTTCCTCAATTAGCAGATGCGCCTCGAACTCCCGGTTGGAAATATCATCCATCGGCGGTGTTCGTTCCGGGATCATCAAGGGTGCCACCAACCACAGGTAAATGATTGCGAAAGCGGCTGCTATAACAACCGGCAGCAAAAAATCAAACATCGCAAATCGTTCCATCCCCATGTCCGCAGCAACCGAAACCACGAGCAAGTTGGTTGACGTTCCGATGGTTGTTCCCATGCCGCCAATCAACGTCGCAAAACCCATCGGCAATAGCACACCGGTTGACGATCGCTTACTGCGCACCGCCGCCCCGATCAGCATTGGCAGCATCAGTACCACGATGGGTGTGTTGTTCATGAATGCACTGAGGATGGCTGCTACGATCAATGTCAGTAACAATGCGAATTTTGGACTCCACTTCCAAAGCCGGGCGAGCCGCCGGGCGACCGGTTCAAGCGCACCGGTCCGAACCAGCGATTCGCCTGCAATCATCAAGGCACAAACTGCTATCAGCGCTTCGTGACCAAAACCGTAAAAAAAAGTCATCGGTTCGATGGTCCCGCGTGCGCCTTCAAACGGGAATAACTGGAAACCGACGACCACCATGATCAGGATCGCAAGACTGGAAGATTCAAGTTGGATCTTCTCACGTGAGAACAGGAATAACGCTACGCCGGTCATCAATAACATGACCAGGGCATGCAAGTTAGGTACTTGGGGGAAGTCCATACGGGTATCAGAACCTTGTTATCAGCGATACCCGTATTATTAGCATAAATGAACGTTTGTTTTTCATTTATTGGTGGGTTCCAGGCTGATTTCCATGACTCCATGTCGTGACAGGACTTTGCTCTCATTTACACACAGTAAACTTCACCGTAACGGGTTTGCACTTTACAATGAGACATGCATATTAATAGAAGCCTTTGCCAGCTTATTCCTGTCATCCTCATTGCGACGGGCTGTGACCTTGAAACCGGCAGTCAGCCTGTCAAAACCGTTGCACCGCCCGTCACCGTGGAACGCACGGGGTGGTTGAAATCTGATGCATTGCTTGAAGCCAGTGGTATTCAGGCCAGTTATTCGCGGTTGGGTGATTTTTTTGTGCACAACGACGGCGGCGAACCGGTCCTGTACGCCATTGATGAAAGTGGCGCCGATCTGGGTTCTATCACCATAGTGCCCGCCAAAAACAAGGATTGGGAGGATATTACTTCGGTACCGATAGATGGAAAACGTTGGATCGTAGTCGGTGATATTGGCGATAACCAGGCAAAGCGCAAGTTTATCAAGTTGTATTTTATCGAGGAACCTGAAACCGGAAAACACGAACGTTATTCCGGTCAGCAGGATCTGAAACATGCATTGACACTGACTTACCCGGATGGCCCGCGTGATTGCGAGTCACTTGCGTATGACCCGGTCGACAAACAAATCTTACTAATTAGCAAACGCGACAAACCTGCCCGCTTGTATGCAGTGGATCTTGAAACCGCTTTGGCAAATTCGCAGGCTGAACTGAAATTTCTTGGGACCATATCAAAATTGCGACCACCGTCATCCAGCGACCGGTTTCATTGGGGCGCCAGAACGGACTTTATTTCCCAGCCGACCGGTTTTGATATATCAGCCGATGGCACCGAGGCCGTTATCATCACTTACCGCAGTCTATACCGTTTTCAACGACAGGCCGGTGAGGACTGGTTAAGTGTGCTGCAAAAAAATCCGCAAGAAGTTGTCGCACCACCTTCGGTGCAAAATGAAGCTGTCGGTTATTCAGTTGACGGCAAGGCAATTTACGTTACAACCGAAAAACAGCCAGCGCCTATGTACCGTTTCGTATTTTTGGATGACCGATAAGAACAACGATAAAAACGGGATAGACCTTATTTATTAACCAAGATCAATACCATGGCTTGCCAGGTATTCAACGAAATCGGATTCCGAGATTATTTTAACCCCCAGTTTCTGAGCCTTTGCGAGCTTGGAGCCCGCTGCTTCGCCAGCGAGCAAGGTACTTGTTTTGGCCGAAACACTACCGCTTACCTTTGCGCCCAGCGACTCCAGCAGGTTTTTGGCCTGTATCCTGGGCATGGACAAAGCTCCCGTCAGCACCCAGGTCTCACCGGAAAGTGGCTGTTCGCCGCCACTTTCTTCCAGCGGTTGCCAATGCACACCGGCATCCTCAAGTTCCTGGATGACCCTGAGATTTTTCTCCTGCTGAAAAAAAGCCGCGACGTGACCGGCAACGATGGGCCCCACGTCACTAACCTCGGTCAGGGTCTCCTCAGATGCTTGCCGGAGCGCCTGTATCGATCCGAAATGAGCTGCCAGCGAATGCGCTGTCACTTCACCCACCTCACGGATACCGAGCGCATAAAGCAAACGATCCAGGGGTGGCTTTTTACTGCCTTCAAGTGCCTTCAGTAGATTCTCAGCCGACTTGCCGCCCATACGCTCCATCGAGGCTACCTGTTCATGGGTGAGGTGATAAAGATCGGCCACCGTGTGTACCAGGCCCTGTTCTACCAGTTGATCCACCAGTTTGTCACCCAACCCCTCAATATCCATGGCCTTGCGCGTAGCAAAATGCCGGATACCGTGCTTTATCTGGGCCGGGCAGATTAGCGCACCGGTACAACGGGCGACCGCCTCACCTTCTATCCGCTCAACGGCCGAACCACATTCCGGGCAGGTTTCTGGCATGTGAAATTCCGGCAGATCGGTTTCACGCCGTTGATGGATGACACGGGCCACCTCGGGAATCACATCTCCCGCCCTGCGCACCACGACCCAGTCACCCACCCGAATGTCCTTGCGCCGAATTTCATCTTCATTGTGAAGTGTGGCGTTGGTCACCGTTACACCACCGACAAAAACCGGTTCCAGCCTCGCAACCGGGGTCAGTGCCCCGGTACGGCCTACCTGGACATCGATATCCAGCAAACGTGTCATCTCTTCTTCTGCCGGGAATTTGTGCGCCAGCGCCCAGCGTGGTGCCTTGCTGACAAAACCAAGAAAACCCTGCTGCTCGAAGCGGTCAACCTTGTAAACCACACCGTCAATGTCATATCCCAGCGTGGGCCGCAAGGCAGCCATTGCCTGGTGGTAGGCCAGGCATCCGCTCAAGCCCTCAACCCGCCTGATCTCCGGGTTAACCGGGAAACCCCAGTCCCGCAATCGGGCCAGCGCATCATACTGGGTATCGGGTAACGCATCGCGGGTCGCCGTACCATAGGCAAAAAATGCAAGGGGACGCCTGGCTGTCAGTTGGGGGTCAAGCTGTCTCAAGCTGCCGGCGGCGCCGTTACGCGGGTTGACCAGGGGTTTCTCACCCATCTCCAGCGCCCTGCGGTTAAACGCAGCAAAACCGGCGCGCGGCATGTAGATCTCGCCACGGACTTCAAGCAGGGATGGCCAACCTTCACCGTGTAGTTTCAGTGGTATGGCACGAATGGTGCGTACATTGGCAGTGACGTCTTCACCCCGCTCACCATCCCCACGGGTTGCCGCCGTTGTCAGGATTCCATCCTGGTAGGTCAATGAGATGGCCACCCCGTCCAGCTTTGGTTCTGCGTTGTAGATGATGTCCTTGCGCTCGAGACCCTGTTCAACGCGACGTTGAAAATCGGCCACCTCGGCTTCAGAAAACGCGTTCGCCAGCGACAACATGGGCACGCGGTGCCTTACGGTCGCAAAGCCTTCCTGCGGTGTACCGTTGACACGTTGCGTCGGCGAATCAGGTGTAATCAGCTCCGGGTAACTGGATTCCAAACCCTGAAGTTCCCGCATCAGGCGGTCATATTCCGCGTCGGGGACTTCCGGATCGTCCAGTACGTAGTAACTGTAATTGTGATGTTCGAGCAAACGCCGCAGTTCATCAGCACGTTTTTGTGCCAGCTGTTGCGTCATGACTCTGGGTTTTTCTTCCGTTCGTATTCGCGCAATTCCTCCTTGATCTGCAAGGAGCGCTGACGCGTGAACACCTGGTGCGAATCATCCAGCAAATCCGCGTGTAACAGCTCAGCCAGCCGGCGGCTGGTTGCCAGCATTGAATCCCACGCATCAAGTGCATTTCTAGGCCCGGGCAGTGTCATGAACATGGTCACACCGCGGATTTCCATGGTATTCCAGGCACTTTTATCAAATGAACCCGGTTTGGTGAGGTTGGCCATGCTGAACACCGGCTCCACATCTTCCTCGTGGATACGATGGAAAATGTCATGATCGCCAAAAACCAGGCCGGACTTCAATGAGGCATCGAGCAATTCGATCCCGGTAATAACGTGGTTGTCGCGGGCCTGCAAAAACAGCGTGACGATTCTATCCGGTAGCGGTACAGCTGGTGCTTTGGGTTTATTGTCCAAACTGGGTTCGATCCGACTTCCGGCAGATGTACTGGATTCGACCCCGTCCCCGGAGGGCGTACCTATTGCCAACTCGGCCTGCCTGACACCCTCTTCATCCTCCATCCCGTCCGTTTCGCGCCGTTCTGAATGCAGCGCCGGTTCATGTCGCACCTTTTGCGCGTGGACCCGTTTGCGCGAAGCGCGGGGTTTGCGTTTCCTGTCCGGATTGCCAAACAGGAAAATTCCGGCAACGATCACGATCCCGGCAATGACCAAAATCCATCTGAAAGTTGAAATATCCATATCCATAACACCCTGAGAAAAAACTAAACCCCTGCAAATTTGGCCGCTTCATCAATATCGACCTGGACCAGGCGCGAAACCCCGGGCTCACGCATCGTGACACCGCTGAGCTGATGCGCCATTTCCATGGTAATTTTATTATGAGTGACGACGATAAACTGCACGGTCTCTGACATTTCTTTAACCATCGCGACAAAACGCCCGACATTGGCATCATCCAGCGGCGCGTCCACTTCGTCCAGCAGACAGAACGGTGCCGGGTTCAGCCGGAATATGGCGAATACAAATGCCACGGCTGTCAAAGCCTTTTCACCGCCGGACATCAGGTTGATGCTGCTGATTCGTTTGCCCGGCGGTCGCGCCATGATCGAAACACCCGTTGTCAACAAATCATCACCGGTCAATTCAAGATAAGCGTGTCCGCCGCCAAACAATTTTGGAAACAGTTCCTGCACACCTTTGTTGACGCCCTCAAACGTATCCTTGAATCGTGTACGGGTCTTTCGATCAATTTTCTTGATCGCGTTTTCCAGTGTTTCCAGTGCGCTGACCAGGTCTTCATGCTGTGCATCCATGTATTCCTTGCGCTTTAACTCTTCTTCATATTCAGAGATAGCGGCCAGGTTAACCGGCTCCAGCCGGAAGATACGTTCACCGAGACGTTCCAGATCTTCCTGCCAGGCCTCGGGGTCAGCGTTTTCAGGCAGGGCTTCCGCCAGTTCCGTAACCTCGTGGCCCAGGTGCTCAACCTGTCGCTGCAGTGAGCGCGCGGTCAGCTCCAGTTCCTGTTGTTGCAAACGTGCTTTTTCAAGTGCACTGCGAATTTCCTCGACCTGCCTGACACAGTTTTGCCGGTTGGCATCAAGTGTGCGGTAATCCTCTTCGAGTTGCTGCATGCCTGCCCTGGCCGCCGTAAGCCGCTGTTCAACACCCACCCGGGCTTGTAACAGCGCATCCATGCCTGCGCGGTGCTCTTCCTGCGGGTCGTCATTTTGCGCAATTTGCTCGCTCAATTGCAGGAAACGTTGCTGTAACTGGCTGAACTGTGTGTCCATGCGCTGCAGGGAGTTGCGCAGGGAGTCCAGGCTGGCCCGCCGCGATTCGGTTTTCAATGCCAGTTCATGGCGGTGATTACGCGCCTCACGGGCGCGGGCACGGGCCTGCTCCCGGCGCTCCAGCAACGCCTGACGTTGCGTGTCCAGTGCCGTCCGTTCTTTTTCGGTGTCCGCCATTTCGTCCAACACGGAAGCCAGACCGGCGCGCAGGGTTTTTATCTGTGCCTGGTCATCACTTTGCCGCTTTTGCAGACTGGCTGTCTCCTCGGCAATCTGTTTTTGGCGAACACTGAGGTCCTCGATTCTGGCCCGGGCGGCATTTAGACGGCTGCCCAGATCCGAACTCGACCTGTGCAGGTCATTGACCTGTTGTTGCAATTCGGTGACCGCCTTTTCCGAGACCGGCAAGGCGTCGCGCTCGACCTGGTTTGACTCATTCAGAACCGACCATTGCCGCTGCAGTTCAGCGAGTTCGGACTGCAAA
>Ga0210074_1000248_pt1 | contig 20659 bp, 17 predicted proteins | sample China_Galinas_Co_FD_184860 | JGI IMG/M metagenome (GOLD analysis project Ga0210074, IMG submission 184860) | Wetland microbial communities from San Francisco Bay, California, USA, that impact long-term carbon sequestration -... | ecosystem: Environmental > Aquatic > Marine > Wetlands ... | reverse complement strand
TGGCTACCCTAAATGTCAAAAGCGTGGTACACAGCCGGCAACAGGACCATGGAAATCTTTTAGTAAGAATGCGTACAATATTTCTCAGAAGAGTTTTGGTTACGTACTACTCGATGGACGCGAAGCATTTAGAATTGCTTCATCCGGAACCACAAAAGTATCAGCACGTTTACATTTCGGATCACAGGGTGATTTAGTAAAAAAACTACAGAAAGCACTCCAAACAAAATTTTTCTATGAAGGAAATATTGATGGCGATTTTGGAGAACGAACGCAGCGTGCAATATTAAAATTTCAAACAGCATCGTTCGGTTCTGATGCAGATGACGGAATTGTTGGTCCACAGACTGCTGCGGCTCTAAAAATAAGTTGGCCGGATTTTTAATTCCCGTTAAATTTAGTTTTGTAGTTATGTAAGGAAATTATATCTTGAAAGAAATATCCACGAAAATCTATAAATAATTATTTTTTCAGTTTTTTGATTGATGCGACTGATTATTAAAATCTTGCTGATTAGCTACTTCCTGTATTTTTCTAATCATATAATTTATTCTCAAAACAACGAAATTAATTTCACACACATTTCCGCCGACGATGGCCTTTCTCAAAATCAAATTCTCTGTGTTTACGAAGACTTACAGGGTTTGCTTTGGATTGCGACTCAGGACGGACTAAATCTTTATGATGGTTATAAATTCAGGGTGTTCAGACATGAACCGGGTAATCAAAATAGTTTGCTTGATTATGCTGTGAACACAATTTGCGAAACCGATACTGGAATATTCTGGATTGGAACTCGTGAAGGAATGAGTAGGTTAGATTTAAGAACAGGTGTTTACAAACATTTTATTCATAACCCTGATTCATCCAATTCTTTAGTCGATAATTATGTCTGGAAAATATTTGAAGACAGTGAAGGGAACTTATGGATTGGTACACGAAATGGACTTAGCTATTTCAATATAGAGACAAACTCATTTACGAATTTCAGAAACGAAAAGGGTAAAAGTAATTTCCCAAGTAATAATTTTATTTTAGACTTCGCTGAAGATGAGAATAGTAATATTTGGATTGGCGGAAGGGGAGGATTAGACAAGTATAGTCTCAAGACAAAAAAGATTTCAGGTTACAAACTCGTTCCGGAAAAACCTGAAAGTATTGCCTCAAATGGTATTATGTGTCTTTCTTTAAAAGATAATATTCTCTGGATTGGATCATATTCGGGATTGTATTCTGTGAATCTGCAACCCATAAACGATGAAAATATTTCTATTAAAAAACATCTTCTTAATCAATCAAAAACTAATCCTTCGGATGAACATATAACTCATTCTATCCGAACAATATTTGTAGGTAATGGTAATACAGTTTGGGCAGGAACGTACGGTTCCGGACTTATCAGGTTTAATCCCCAAAGTGGTAAAGTAATTTTTTATACAAGTTCAGATGGAATCGGAAGCATAAAAGAAGATTATATTATTTCGGTGATTGAAGATAAACATCAAGTGCTCTGGATCGGGACCTCATCTTCCGGATTGAATAGGTTTAACCTTAATTCAGAAAAATTCAGAACTATGTTTTTTCCTGAATCCGATGGCATCGGCAAATCAAGTATCAGTTCTTTAATAGAGGATCGCGAGGGAAATTTATGGGTGGGAACACCTTCAGGCAATATCATTAAAGCAACAAAACAGTTTTCTGAAAACCCCACGACCAAATATTTTAATGCTGATAAATACCTGAAGACATTTTTCAGACCAATTGAAATAACATGTTTTTACGAAGATAAAAATGGAATTATGTGGGTTGGTTCATTTGGTCAGGGAATCTATTTGATTGACCCGAAGAATAATTCAGTCAAAAGAATTATTCATGATGAAGGTAACCCTAATTCAATTTCAAGTGATTTTATCCATTGTTTTTTTGAATCTTCTGATGGAACTCTCTGGATTGGAACTGGTGCCGGTGGACTCAGCAAATTTAATAGGGAAGAGATTACGTTTTTATCTTTTGAACAAGATGCGAATAATAACTCCAGTATTTCATCGAATGAAGTGACAGCAATCTGCGAAGGGAATAATGGTTATCTCTGGGTTGGTACCCCTGTTGGGGGTCTGAATAGATTTAACCGGCACACGGGAGAATTCGAGCATTTTACACACAATGTTTCGAATGAAAAATCTATTAGCGCAAACAGAATAATTTGTTTGTTTGTTGACAGTAAATCGAATCTCTGGATTGGAACATTTGGCGGTGGATTAAATAAATTTATTCCTGAAGATAATTCATTTGAATATTTATCAACAGAAGATGGTTTACCAAGCAACATAATAAACTATATCACTGAAGACTTAAATGGTAACTTGTGGATTACAACTGATAAGGGATTATGTGTTTATAATATTGAGTCAAAATTATTTAAAATCTATGACGAGAATGATGGTTTACAGGGAAATGAATTCATCCATGGTTCAGGATATTTTAATAAAGCCAATAGCAACATATATGTCGGCGGGATAAATGGATTGAATGTTTTCAATCCTGCTGAACTGCACACGCAGACTAAATTAGCAAATATAGTTTTTACTGATCTTAGGATATTCAATAAATCTGTTTTACCGGGTGAAGATTCTCCGCTAAAAAAGAATATTTTGTACTCTACGGAAGTAAACCTTTCTCACGATGAGAACTTTTTTACTCTCGAATTTGCTTCTCTTGACTATAACAATCCTGAAAAAAATCAGTATGCATACAAGCTGGAAGGATTTAACAAAGATTGGATCAATGCTGGCAATCAAAGAATAGCAACATTCACAAATATCGATCCGGGTGAATATATCTTCCGGGTAAAAGCTACCAACAGCGATGGCGTGTGGAATGAAAAAGGTGTATCAATAAAAGTTACGATCTTACCTCCGTGGTGGCAGACATGGTGGGCTTATCTGATTTATGTTATTGCCATTATCTCCATCTTATTATTACTGCGTCAATTTGAAATGAAACGTGTAAAGCTGCGGAATGATCTTCAGTTAAAAGATATCGAAGCAAAAAAACTTTTAGAAGTTGATAAACTAAAGTCCAGATTTTTTGCAAACATCTCTCACGAGTTCAGAACACCGTTAACACTTGTACTTGGTTTAACAGAAAAACTAATTAAAAAAACTTCTGATCCAGAAAACAAAAAAGATTTTGGTGTAATCAAAAAAAATGCAAACAGGCTTTTACAATTAATCAATCAATTGCTTGAACTTTCTAAGCTTGAGGCGGGGAGTGTAAATGTTCAGGTGACAAAATTCGATATTAATAAGTTTTTAAAAAGAATTTTATCTTCCTTCACTTCTTTAGCCGAGCAGAAAAATATTAACTTCACTTTTAATGGAAATCCAGTTGCTAAAACAGTTGAACAAAAAGAGGTATTTCTTTATATAGATTCTGAAAAGTTTGAAACAATAATTTATAACCTTATTTCCAATGCGTTCAAATTTTCACCAGAAGGATCAAAGATTGAAGTTGAAGTTACTCCGCATCTGCACTTTGTAGATGTTCGATTTACAAATACAGGTGTTGGAATTCCTCAAGAAAAACTCCCGTTTATTTTTGATCGGTTTTATCAGGTGGACGAAACTTCCAGCAGAGATTACGAGGGAACTGGAATTGGTCTTGCTCTTGTTAAAGAATTAGTTGAACTGCACAATGGTGAAATAAAAGTGAATAGCATAGTAGGTAAGGAAACTACTTTCGAAATTAGAATACCATCCGGACGTGCACATTATAAGCCAGAGCAGGTAATCGATACTCCATCCGTGGAAAAAGAAATAGCAGTGAAGGAAGTTGACGTTTCAACTTTAGCAGAAGAAACAGTCTCATTTCAGCCAAAAGAAAAGCAGGTAGTAACAGATTCACAATCTAAAATAATTTTAGTTGTTGAGGATAATTTTGATTTAAGAAATTACATCATTGAACAGCTTGAAGATAAATACACTGTTTTTGAAGCTGAAGATGGTGAAAAGGGATTACAGTTGGCAACTGAAATTCTTCCTGATTTAATAATCAGCGATATTATGATGCCTAAAATGGATGGATACCAAATGTCGAAGCGATTAAAAAAAGATTTCAAGACCAGTCATATTCCTATTATAATGCTTACCGCAAAAGCAGCTAGGGAAGATAAAATGGATGGACTTGAAATAGGGGCTGACGATTACCTCATAAAACCGTTTGATGCGAGTGAATTGCTAATTCGTGTTAAAAACCTGATCAGGAATCGTGAACAGATGAGAGAAAAATTCAGAGTTGAAATGACTTTGAAACCGCGTGAAGTTATAGTGCCTTCATCAGAAAAATTGTTTATTGAAAAGGTAACAGATATCATCGAAAAGAATATCGATAAAGAAAAATTTGGAGTTGATGAGTTAAGCAATGAACTTGGTTTGAGCCGTTCTCAGCTTCACAGAAAATTAAAAGCTATTTCTGATCAATCCACAACTGAGTTTATCAGAAATTATCGCCTGCAGAGAGCCGCAGACCTGATAAAACAAGATGCGGGTAATATGGCGGAGATTGCGTATCAGGTTGGATTCAGCTCTCAGGCTTACTTCACAAAAAGTTTTACTGAATTATTTGGTTGTTCGCCCGGTGAATACAAAAAGAAAAAATAATTTTATTATCACTTAAATCTATATTTGAATGTTTATCATCATCTGGAGATATAAAATTAAGTATGAAGATATATTTGATTTTGAAAGTTTATATGGTCAGAAAGGTGATTGGGTTAGGCTTTTCCAAAGATACGATGATTACATAAAAACTGAACTTCTTAAAGATTGTTCAGACACAGAAAGTTACATTACAATCGATTATTGGAAATCCAAGGAATCCTATCAAAATTTCAAAAGAATAGCAGCTAAAGAAATTAATGAGATCGATAAACTTGGGGAAAAATTAACTCTTCAGGAAACTTATTTGGGGGAAATTGAATCCGATTAGCCATTCTTTTTTGTTAAAAGAATTTTCACAGAGGGCGGTCATTTTTACCATTCCGCAACAATTGTTAAAACATTTGCAACAATAGTTAAAAACTTCCAAGAAGCTTCAAAAACAAGCAAAATCTCTGCGACAATTGTTATAAAAGTTGCAACATTTCTGAAATAAATCTCTTCACGCATAAACTACTTTTGCATCCGTAATTCGAACGGGTTTTCTCAAAAATTTAACCCAAAATTTTATCAACTACTTAATAATTCATTAATAATAGGAGACACTCAATGAAACGCACTCTTTTTTTCTTGTATGGAGTAATATGTTACTTCATTTTTTTAGGAACATTCTTATATGCGATCGGATTTGTTGGCAATATCCTCGTTCCGAAATCAATCGACTCAGCTGCAACTACTCCACTTGGCGAAGCACTATTAATAAATACTGCTTTACTCGGATTATTTGCATTACAGCACAGTGTCATGGCTCGACAGGGTTTTAAAAAGTGGTGGACTAAAATGATTCCAGTTGAAATTGAAAGAAGCACTTACGTAATGTTTACAAACGTGGCTTTAATACTTTTATTCTGGCAATGGCAACCTGTGGGTGGTATGATCTGGGATCTGCAAAGCTCTGTCTTAATTTATGTTATGTACGCAATTTTTGCTTTGGGCTGGTTGCTTGTTTTAGTATCGACATTTTTAATTAACCATTTCGATCTATTTGGACTACGACAGGTGTGGTTGCAATTGATTGGGAAAAAATACACCAATCTTGGTTTTGTAACCCCTGGACCTTACAAAATGATTCGCCATCCTCTCTACTTAGGCTTTTTACTTGCTTTCTGGGCAACACCTGTTATGACGGCTGCACATCTGATATTCGCACTCGCAACAACAGGTTACATTTTTGTAGCAATTTGGCTAGAAGAGAAGGATCTAGTCTCAATACACGGAAGAGACTATGCTGAGTACAAAAAGGAAACATCGATGATATTTCCATTTGGAAAGAAACAAAAAACAGTTGCACAGGCATATGATAGTGCTGCCTAGGAGATAAAGTCATTCCGGACGTGTTCATCTAGTGAACACGATCCGGAATCTGACTTCAATTGGTCAATAATTAGCCAAAATAAAAAAAAGGAATAAAAATGGACACATTTATCGGAATACTAAACACACTATCAGCAAAAAATATTTTAATAAGATTTTATAAGTATTACATAATTGATAGCATTCTGATTGTGAAAAGAGAAGGATTCAAATCGTTACTGAAGAAAAGAGGTTGGAAAGTTTTTGCAATCGTAATTGGCTATTACGCAATTCGTGATACATTATTATATATTGTAATTCCTTTTCTTATAGCTGAAGGTATATTTTAACAAATTTCAAGTTTGGAGAAAGTAATGTCTGGAGAAAATATTTACTCAATAAATGAATCTGATAAAGAAAAATCAAAAAGAAGTAATCAGGATTTTAAAAATTTTTACCACGAATTAAATCTTGATTCTGAAAACAGAAAGAGACTTCTTACAAATGCTTCAAAGATGGGAATGCATTTTTTGGAATCGTTGAGTAATCGAAAAGCTTTTCCTTCAGTAGAAGACTTGCAAAAAATTCAAGGCTTAATCGAACCAATCCCAGATGAGCCAAGTGATCCGGAACTGACACTAAGGATGTTGAATGAAATCGGTTCCAAGGGAACTGTTACAAATGCCGGTGGAAGATATTTTGGGTTTGTAATCGGCGGTTCAAATCCTGTTTCACTTGCAGCCAACTGGCTTGCTGGTGCATGGGATCAAAATTCCGGTCTCGAGGTAACCAGTCCAATTGGTGCAACACTTGAACAAGTCTGCTCAGACTGGTTGAGCGAAATTCTTCCTGTTTCGAAGAATGCGGTAGCAGGTTTTGTTACAGGAGTTACTGTTGCAAACTTTTGTGGACTTGCAGCAGCCAGACATTCAATTTTAAAAAAACAAGGCTGGGATGTACAAGCAAATGGATTATTTGGTGCACCTGAAATTAAAGTTGTAATTAGTGAAGATGCACACGGAAGTCTTAAAAAAGCATTGAGTATGGTTGGCTTTGGCAGAGAAAGAGTTATTAAGGTACCTGTTGATGATCAGGGTAAAATGATTGTTGGCAAATTCCCGCAGGATATTGATAATAAGACAATCGTTTGTTTGCAGGCCGGAAATGTTAACACAGGTTCATTTGATCCCGCTGCAGAAATTAATACTTTTGCTAAAAGTAAAGGTGCATGGGTTCATGTCGATGGGGCATTTGGTTTATGGGCAGGTGTTTCAGCTAAAAGATCTTATTTGACTGATGGATATGAATTAGCTGATTCCTGGGCAACGGACGCTCATAAATGGTTAAACGTTCCGTACGATAGTGGAATAATACTTTGCTGTCATCCGGAAGATTTAAGAACAGCAATGTCAATGGAAGGTGACTATCTTGATCAATCAGGAAGCAGAATTCCTTATCAGTATACACCTGAACTTTCGAGAAGAGCAAGAGCAATAGAAATCTGGGCCGCACTTCATTCGCTTGGCAAAAAGGGAATTGAAGATCTGATTGACAGGACTTGCGACTATGCTGAAAACTTTGCAATCAGCATTCGAAAAGCAGGATATGAAATTCTTAATAGGGTAGTGATAAACCAAGTCCTTGTCTCTTTCGGTGATTCTCAGACGAATGAAAAAATAATTTCGGAAATTCAGAAAGACGGAACCTGCTGGGTAGGCGGTTCAAAGTGGAAAGGAAAGACCGTAATGCGTATAAGTGTGTCTTCCTGGGCTACTACGGCTGAAGATGTTCAAAAAAGTCTCGAAGCAATAATCAGAATCGCAAATAATAATTTGAAGTAATAATTAATTTTTTAATTAAAGGATTTTAAAATGACAGAATATTTAATGACAGAGGCTGAAAATAATTTTCAGATTAAAGACTTTATGCTAGTCCAACGAGTTATAAAAAAAATTAATTCAATACTGGATATCAAAGATCTCCTTGAACAAATAATTGAAGATGCATCCGAAACACTTGGATTTACGAAGTGTGGAGTACTATTATATGATGAAATAGCAAACCAGCTTGAGTTAGTTGCGGTGACGGGGTGGGAAGATAAATCATTTAAAGTGGGATCGAGGTTTAATCCAGGTCAGGGTATAGTTTGGAAATCATTTTTTGAAAGTAAAATCATTTATTATCCTGATGTTAGTAAATATCCTGATCAACTACCTTGTGATTTTAAAAGCCAATCACATGTCGATATCCCACTTATATCAAAAGGAAAAGTATTCGGCATCCTTAACGCACAGCATATTGAAAAAGATGGATTTTCAGAACACGATATTAATGTATTAAAAACTCTTGCTGAGCATGTAGCTATTGCCATGCAAAATGCATTATTATTCGAAGAAGAGAAAAGAGAAAAGGAAATCATTCTCAAGGATTTTAGGGAAGCTAGTCTTATTCAAAAAAACTTGTTCCCCAAAAACTCCCCATCAGTTCAGAATTTTTATATTTCAGGAATGTGCGAACCATGTTTCGAAGTTGGTGGAGATTGGTTTGATTATATTCAGCTTTCTTCCGGAAAAATTGGAGTTCTTTTAGCTGATGTATCCGGAAAAGGTTTGGCTGCTTCATTACTTATGGCTTCTGCCAGAACAATCATCAGGATGATTGCCGAGCAGGAGGAGTCGCCATCTAAACTATTAACAAAGGTTAATAAAATCCTTACAGCTGATTTACCACCGGGAAGATTTATTACTTTAGTCTATGCGGTTATTGATCCTGTCTCTAAAAATGTAACTATGGCAAATGCAGGTCACCAGCATCCTGTTTATTGTTCAAATGAACAAGTTGAAAACATTGTGATGGAAGCAGGATTACCGTTAGGTATAAAAGAGTATGAATACAAAGAATACAGTTTTTCAATGAATACTGGTGATAAAATGTTTTTATATTCCGATGGAGTAACAGAAGCGATGGATTTTAGAAATAATATGTTTGGCGAAGAACGAATCCTTCAAAGTCTTAAATACAAATACTCAAATGAAAATACACTTTATAGTGATGTTAAATCATTTGTAAGGAGTAAGCCTTTAAGCGATGATCTGACGATTGTGATGATTGAAGCGAATTAATGATTTAATAACTCCCACAGATCAGTTTAGAAGAAATAATTTGAATGAATAAACTTAATGCTGTAAATGGTTGATAGTATCATCATTAGAAGCCACTTGACTTATAATAATTTTTTTAGCGATTTTGCTGACGAATTATATGTAGGTATTAATCTTTATTAATTATATGATGTGTGTAATGATTAAATCCATTCATTTAAATAAGATTTTTAAATATGCGTCCCATTACAATTGACGAATTAAAAAAGGTTATCGCGGTAAGTGACTTACCAGAAGATCATTTGAAATGGATTATTGACCATTCCGAAGGATTTGAATTCGATGATGGTGAGATAGTCGGCAAAACTGGTGACATAGCCGAATGGATGTTCTTTATTATTGAAGGAAGAGTGGATTATTATCGAAATATAAATGGGAAGCTTGTTTACTATCATAGTTTTCTAAATGATAATGAATCCGGTGGCGTAACCGGTTTGTTACCATATTCAAGGATGAAAATTTATTCTGGTAATTCAATAGTTTCAGGAAGTCTAAGGGGCCTTCGTCTTCATAAAAAATATTTTCAGGAACTGGAAAAGCTTAACCCTGATTTCATCCAAAAGTTAATTAGTTATATGACAGAACGCGCTCGATCATTTGCAACAACACAAATGCAAATGGAGAAGGTGAGTGCTCTTGGAAACCTTGCAGCAGGCATAGCACACGAATTAAATAATCCTGCCTCAGCAATAAACAGGATATCGTATGATTTATCGAATAGATTATTTCTTAATATTGAATTAACTGAAAAAATGATCAGGCAGGGAATTAATGCTGATAATATTAAATATCTTCGGGATAAGATTCAGTTAAAGGAAAAAGACTCAAAACAAAATCTAACTGCATTGCAGAGAATGCACAAAGAAGATAAATTAATGAATTGGCTTGAAGATAAAGGACTACCAACTGACCTGGAAGTTGTTGATACATTTACCGAAGCAGGATTCACAGGCGATGAGCTTGAAGACTTTGCAAGTAAATTACCAAAAGAAGAACTTTCTCAAGTTTTATTATGGATAGAAAACTTACTTAGTTCCCAAAGAATAATTAAGGATTTGTCTGAAGCATCGATGCGAATTTCTACTCTGGTTAGTGCGATCAAAAGTCATGTTCATATGGATAGGACAGATGAAAAACAGCCAACTGATATTCATAAAGATATTGATAATACATTGACCCTGTTAGGGCATAAAACCCGTGAAAAAAACATAAGTATAAAAAAATCCTATTGTAATGATCTTGTTGAAGTTCAGGCATATGTTGGAGAGCTTAACCAGGTTTGGACAAATATTATCGACAATGCTATTTATGCTGTCAAGCAAGGTGGGGAAATTCAGGTTGAGACCAAATGTGATAAAAAAAATGTTAATGTAAAAATTATTGATAATGGATCAGGCATTCCAAAAGAAATCCTGTCAAGAATATTTGATCCATTCTTTACCACAAAAAAAGTTGGAGAGGGAACTGGAATTGGACTGGATCTGGTTCAAAGAATAGTAAAACGTCACGATGGTGAAATTAAAGTTCACTCAAATCCCGGTAGAACAGAATTTTTAATTTGCATTCCAATTGCTTAAAAAATTAAGTTTAGAATGAAATTACCATTTATAATTATTGTTGACGATGATGAGCAAGTGCTCAGAGCAATTCAGCGAGATGTTCGTAATCACTATCGTAATGAGTACCGAATAACTGCTGCAAGTTCAGCAAATGAAGCATTCGAACTGATTAAAGAATTGAAATTAAAGAGCGAGACAGTTGCACTCTTCATTTCGGACCAACGAATGCCGGAGATGGAAGGAGTTGTATTTCTTGAAAAGTCGAAAGAGATTTTTCCGGAAGCTAAAACTGTTTTGCTAACAGCATATTCTGATATTGATGTTGCTGTAAGAGCTATTAATAATTTGAAGCTCGATTATTATTTACTAAAGCCGTGGAATCCTCCAGAAGAAAAACTTTATCCTGTTGTCGATGATCTTTTGGACGACTGGCATGCCCAATACAAACCTGATCACGAAGGTATCCGTATTATCGGATTCCAATGGTCTCCTAAATCACATCAGTTAAAAGAATTTCTTTCAGGAAATTTAATTCCTTATTTGTGGATGGATGTAGAGGAAAATGAAGAAGCAGAAAAATATCTTGAGAGCACAGGAGTGAAGAAAGATTCATTGCCACTTGCTGTACTAAAAGATGGCAGCTGGTTATCCGATCCTCAATTACCCGAGCTTGCAAATCGTATAGGACTTAAGCAAACAGCTTCGGAAAAAATGTATGATGTATTAATAATTGGAGGAGGTCCTGCCGGATTAGCTGCTTCGGTTTACGGTTCTTGTGAAGGCCTAAAAACTATTTTAATAGAAAAGAGTAATCCTGGAGGACAAGCAAGTAGTAGTGCACGAATTGAAAACTATCTTGGATTTCCTAAAGGGTTATCAGGTGCTGACCTTACGAGAAGAGCAATGGCACAAACACTTCGGTTCGGCACAGAAATTTTAACTCCAAAAACTGTTAAAAGTATTAGAGTTCAAGACGGATATAAAATTACGGAAATGACAGATGGCTCTGAGGTTAATAGTAAATCCATCATCATTGCGACTGGTGTGGAGTATACAAAACTTGAAATTCCTGGTCTGGAAAAATTCACTGGTGCAGGAGTTTATTATGGTTCAGCTTCTGTGGAAGCACACGCGTGTAAGGGCCAGGTTGTTTACATTGTTGGTGGCGGTAATTCTGCCTGTCAGGCAGCGATGCACATCTGTAAGTTTGCTAAAGAAGTGAACATAGTAATAAGAAGGGATTCAATTAAAAAAACAGCAGCTAATTATTTAATCGAAAATATAAGTAACACAGCTAACATTAACGTTCTCACCAGCACAGAAGTGATAGCAGTCGATGGAGAAAATGTTCTGGAGACCGTAACTCTCAGAGATGTAAAAAGCAATGAGGAAAGAACAGTTCCTGCAAAAGCACTCTTTATTTATATAGGTGCAAGGCCGGGAACAAATTGGCTAAGCGAGGAAATATTAAAAGACAACAAGGGTTATATTATCACTGGCAATGAGTTAATGAAACAAAAATCATTTAACACTTTTTGGAAATTGAAACGTGACCCATTCTTATCCGAAACTTGTATCCCCGGAATCTTTGCTTGTGGTGATGTAAGATCAACGGCTTTAACCGGGATTTCTTCAGCAGTAGGGGAAGGTTCTATGGCAGTTCGTTTTGTTCGCAAATATTTAGAGCAAATGTAAATTAATTTTCAAATAATTATTTTTAAATATTTATAATCTATTATAAGGAAAAGGCTATGCAAAAATTTATGATCATTTCACCCCATACACACGATGAATGTACTTTGGTAGTCAAGCAGACATTGGCAATTGGTTACCTAACACATTTTTGGTGGGGATGCAAATCGGGTGACCATACAGGCTATGCAATGATTGAAGCAAATAGTGCAGATGAAGCTATGCTTTCAATCCCAACAATGATCAGAAAAAAGGGTCGGGCGATTGGTTTAGTTCAATTCGATCCCGAGAAGGTAAAAAACTGGTAAATTAAAAAATCCTCTCATAATTAAAAGAAGCCGTCTTATGACGGCTTCTTATTTTAATTTACTGACTAAACTTTTCAGCGTTTTTAAAATCCTCTCTGGCACCTTTAATGTCACCGAGTTTCATTCTTAAAGTTGCTCTATTAAAATAGGCTCGTGGGTCCTCAGGATTAATCTCAATAGATTCTGTAAAGTACCTGATTGCAATCTGTATCTCGCCGGCATCTGCTTTCTCAACACCAATCACATTTAAAGATGTTGGAATTTGGGTTACCGATAAATTACTGTATAGCATAATATCTTCCTTTAATTACTTATTTTCTTAAAAAGATGTTTCTTTGCTGCTTATAATCAACTTATGTTCTTTACTGAGTCAAGAGTATGTTTGACCTTCAAAGAAATATCAGAATGATCAAATTCGTCCGATAGTTGATCGATCAATTCGTAATCATCTTTAAATATTCCAGTTTTTCTTAATTCGTGAAGTACATGATGGGAACCCCGTCGTATAAATACAGAACCGGGATTATTTAGCAATTTTTGAAGGATGGGAACTACAGCATACTTTCCAAGATTACTCAATCCTTCTGCAGCAAGCCATCTTATACTAAATTCCTCATCTTCAAGCGCATCTAATAATACATCTAAGGTTTCTATACTGCCAATTTGAACAATTGTAACTAGCGCTTCCCACCTTACATTTTCATCATCATTGTAGGCCAACTCAATAATAAAATCTAAACTGGGTTTACCAATCTCAACTAACTCCTGACGTGCTTTTTTTCTTAGAATAAAATTTTTGCTTGTTAGATCTTTTGTTAATTGAGGAATTGATTGAAACGAACTTAGTCCTAAAGATTCTTGAGCGGTTCGCATAATTTTATCTCCTTTTTTATTTTAATGTTATTTGTTAAATGCTAGTGATTTATAATAGTAAACTTTTATATAATCCGTAATTAAGAAAGCAATAATTGCGTAAGCCCAAATCAATAGACTCAATTCCAGGCTGATTGGTGCAACAAACCATCCGAACACTGCAAAACACGTAGCTATGAATTTTGTTATAATTGCAGACCAAAGCAGATATCCGGATGGTTTAACCTCCCAGAAATGTCCTTTAGTTCGGGAAAGAAAAATTGTTAGATGGCCTGCGATAGCTAATTTTAGAAACACGAATGTTTGTAAAGGTCCTTGTTGGAGATTCAGTACGTCTTTTCCCAAATAAAAAATGAAGAAAGAAGAAAATACTCCTATGATTCCTAGTAAAGTCCCGAGACCAAGGACGGTTTTCATATCCCAGCGTTCAGGTAATTTTGAATAAATAACGTTATCAGTAGCAATAGCGATAATTGGAGCATCATTTAGCAATGCGATCAATACAATCATCACCGCGGTAACAGGATAAAAATTGAATACCAATATTGATAGTGCAATGAAAAACAAAACACGTACAGTTTCGGCAATACGATATATCGAGTAGCTTTTCATTCGCTGGAAAATTTTTCTACTCTCTTTCAGAGCATCGATGATCGTAGAGATTCCAGCTTCTGTTAAAACAATTGAAGCTGCAGATTTTGCTGCATCGGTTGCCCCTGCAACTGCGATTCCACAATCGGCAGCTTTTAAAGCAGGGGCATCATTTACTCCATCACCTGTCATTCCAACAATATGATTTAACTTTTGATACTCTTTAACAATATTGAATTTATGCTCGGGAAAAACTTCTGCAAATCCATTTGCTTTTTCAATTTGCTCTTCAATCAGATGAGAATCCAAATTCTTAAGCTTATCAGCAGGAAGGATATTTACATTTAAACCAAGTTTAGAAGATATCTGTTTTGCTATTGCAATGTTATCGCCTGTAATCATTTTAATATCAATTCCAGCTTCTTTTGCTTCATCCAAAGTTTCTTTAGCATCTTCTCTCGGCGGATCATATAACGGAATAAATCCAATTAAATTCCAGGCATTATTGTTATAGGAACTTGCTACTCCAATTACCCTGTATCCCATTTTTGCAAAGTCATTAATCCTACTTTCATAATCTTTTACATTTTCAAAATCGACCTTACACCTTTCAATAATAACCTGAGGTGCCCCTTTAATAATATTAATAGTCTTTCCAGATTTATCCTGAACGATAGCTTCGGTTCTTTTTACAACTGGATCAAAAGGAGTAAATTTAATTTCTTTAAAGGATTGAATATTTTTTTGCAGAACTTCTTTTTCTTCCAACTTCCTCAGAATCGCGCTATCTATCTGATCATTATCTTCTTTTCTGGATGCCAGTGCTGCATAGAGGATGACTTCATTTGAATCATATTCGCCAACCGGAAATGGTTCACCCACCGAAAGTTGATTTTTGGTTAAGGTACCAGTTTTATCTGAACATAAGATATCCATTCCAGCCAGTTCTTCAATCGAAGCAAGCTTGCTGACTATGGCTCCTTTCTTTGTTAACTTGATTGCACCAATTGCCATAGTTATGGTAAGTACTGCTGGTAAGGCTACTGGAATTGAAGCAACAGTAAGTATCATAGCGAACCGGAGTGTCTCCAGAATGTTATCGTGCCTGAATAAAGACACAACAACAATTATTGCAACAAGAATTAACGCTAATATTATTAGAAAATTACCAATTCGTATTACTGCTTTTTCAAAATGACTTTTTGTTTTCGCTTCATTTACCAATTTGGCTGTCTTACCAAAATATGTATCACTTCCAGTTGAAGTAACAACTGCATTGCATTCTCCACGGACGATTACAGAACCAGAATAAGCAGGATCCCTGAGTTTTTTATTTACCGACATTGATTCGCCTGTTAGTGCGGATTCATCACATTCAAGATAATCTCCTTCAATAATTTTAACATCCGCAGGAACGATGTCCCCAAGCCTTAGCCTGATCAAATCCCCGGTTACGAGTTCGCGTGACGGAATTATTTTCCATTCACCATCTCTTTGTACTCTTGCTTGTGGAGATAATTTTTTCTTTAACATTTCAATTGCATTTGAAGCTTTATTATTATGCCAGAAGCTGATGAGTGTATTCATCACTAACAATACAATTATTATAAAGAAATCTGTGAAATGCCGGACGAGAAGGGAAAGTACTGCTGCTACTTCAATCATTACTGGGATTGGTCCCCAGAAATAAGAAAGGAAATTCAGAACTGGGTTTACCCGTTTTTCTTCAATTTCGTTGAATCCCAGGTCTTTTTGTCTTTTTTCAACCTCAGCCTCATTTAATCCATTAAAACTTGTGTTCAAATTATCAAGTAGGTCATTCACTTTTGTGACCGTTACTACATTTAAATTCTCTTTTTGTGTGTTAATTAATTTTTCCATTGTTACATCACAAGTTTAAATCCCAATTATGAAGATTTGATGAAATTGAATAATTCATTTTATTAAAGAACCAGCAATTAATTTTTCTAATGCAAAGTTCTAAAATGAAAATGAAGAAATTATGAAGATTTGAATTTGAAGAATATTATGTTGGGAGAGGGAATTTTAAGATGAATGAAGTTCCTTTACCAGTCTGGCTTTCAACCATAATTTCAGCATTATGTATATCTACTATCAGCTTTACAATAGCAAGTCCAAGTCCGTTTCCTCCTAATTTTTTGGAACGGTCTTTATGAACACGGTAAAATCGTCTGAAAATATTAGGCAGATCTTTTTCAGGAATACCAATACCGTTATCCTTAATTTCGACGATAGCTGAATTCAATTCTTGTTTAACAGATATACTAATAGTGCCCCCATCTTGCGTGTATTTTATAGCGTTGTCCATCAGGTTAAAAAACAATTGATATAGTTTTGCTCTATCCCCCTGAATTAGCACCTGACTGAGCTCAACGGTATTAATAGACTGATTTTTTAATTCTGCGAGTACTTTTGTATTCGTAATTACTTCTCTTACTAAATCACTCAGGTTAAGTCTTTCAAAATCCGATCTTAGTGGAGAATATTCAGAGTTTGATAACAGTAATAAATTATTTATCAGTTTTGAAAGTCTTGTTATGGTTTCAATATCGTTAACCAATTTTTCTTTAAACGTATTTGGTAATTCCTTATTACTTAATTCATCTTCCCAATGTGTACGAAGTACGGTAAGAGGGGTTTTCAATTCATGTGCTGCATCAGCCATAAATTCCTGCTCTTTATTAAAAGCATCCTGTAGTCTTTTTAGTAGTCCATTTAAAACATTGGTAAGTTTTCCGATTTCATCGACTGGATTTTGGACTTCTAATCTTTCACTTAGGTTTTCTCGACTGATTTGTTGAGTCTGCTTTATCAAATGTTCAATTGGATTTAGTGATCTTGCAGTAAGGAAGTTTGAAAGTAAAAGAATTATAAAAACTGCAAGTGCTACACTGATGAGCAATACTGATAATAAAGTATCCATTGACTCATATAACTTTTCGAATGATTGGCCAATCACTAAATATCCAGTCACCTCACCATTATTAAATAGTTCACCAGCAACGATTCTAAACTTCAATTTTTCTGATGAGGTTTTAGCTTTGTTTATTTGAGCAGTAGTTGTATAGTTTGTATCGACTCTATTAACAGGCAAATCTATATTGGTGATTTGAGTAATCTTTGATTGAAAAATTTTATTGTTGTTCTTGTCGAATAAAATCAGGTAGTAATTGGAAAATTCAGTTTCCAAAAAAAACGGATGACTCAAAACTTCAAATGAGTTTGTTTTAGTATTAAAGGTTTTAGAAATATCATCTCTCATCTGATCAAGTTCATTGTCAAGAGAATTTAGAAGCAACTGTCGCATGCCCAGGTATGTGCCAAGACTAAAAGTTAAGAGTAATATAAGAGATGCAAAGAAATACCATAAAACAAGTCTGGTCCTGATTTTCATTTCGTTTCCTCAATCATGTATCCTATTCCGCGAACAGTTTTAATCAATTTTTCGCCAGACATTTCATCAATTTTCTTGCGGATATTTTTAATATGTACATCAACAAAGTTTGTCATACTGAATAAATCGAAATTGTCTCCCCAAACATACTCAGCGATAGACAGTCTCGACAAAACTCTGTTTTTGTTATAGAGTAAAAGTTCTAAAATAGAATACTCTTTTGGAGTAAGATCTATTTGTTTATCATTTATAAATGCTGTGTGTTTAGTCGTGTCAAGGAAAAGATTAGCTGTCCCAAGTTTTGAACTTTTATCTTCGCTGTTTCTTCTTAGTATAGTTCTGATTCTTGCAAGTAATTCTGGAACAGCAAATGGTTTTATTAGATAATCATCAGCTCCAGAATCCAGTCCCTGTACTCTATCATCGACGCTATTTTTTATTGTTAGAATAAGAACTGGGGTTTTATTTTGCTGTCTTCTCAATTCTCTAAGTAGTTCATAGCCATTTAATTTCGGTAAGAGAATATCAAGTATCATCAAATTATATTCTTCATTTAATACTTTATTCAAACCTTGTTCGCCATCAAACGCCAAATCGGTTAGATATCCTTCGTTTGTAAGGATATCGGAAATATTTTTAGCTAGTGATTCTTCGTCTTCAACTATTAAAATTCTCATCACATATAATGTAAGAAAAAAAATAAATAATAATTATAGATTGATTTACCCGAACTTTTGTACCCTAACTGGAAAAACTAATTACAAATATTAAATCAAATAGTGACTTGGAAGCTCTTCTATCTCTACCAACAATTATCAGGAAACAAATGGCAGGGCAATAGGATTAGATCAATTCGATCAGGAAAAGATAAAAAGTTGGTGAAATGAAATTAGAATTTAAGTACTGAAAAATAAAAATTCCCTCAAATTCTAAATGAAAATGAAGGATTTTACTTAATGTCGAGGGGAGTTAGGGAGAACCCGTGATATGAAAAATCATTGGAAAATAAATTAAAATCGCATCTTTTTAAAAAATTGTTCTAAAACAGTTCTATCACAATTAAACCCCCACCAACCTGCCTACCGTGATACAGACTTTCATTGATGGTAGTACAAAACAAATGGTTTATTTAATTCCAGAATTAGTATATCTCCATGTTTCTCTTAATTGGCAGGTATAAGAATATAAAGTATCAATATCGGGAACTTAAATTCAATATTAAATGTTGTAATGTTTGTAAATGTCAATTAACAAACATTAGCAAAGGAAAATAAAATGAAAAAAACTCTTTTTTTTATCGTAACCATTTCAATGTTATCAATAACTTTTTTTGGCTGTTCAGATGAATCATTAAATAACCCTATATCTGTTAATAGTTCAGAATTATTGCAAAAAAACCCGAATAATCTCCCAACAATTGTTGAGATTGCTGTTAGTGACACCAATTTTTCTTATCTGGTAGCTGCAGTTCAGTTTGCTAATCTGGATGATGTTCTAAATAGTAATAGACAGTTTACGGTATTCGCTCCTGTAAATCAGGCATTTCTTGATTTAGCTGCTTCATTAAATCTCACTATTGAAGAATTGCTAACAGAACCATACAGAGATCTGGTCACTTCAGTTCTACTTTATCATGTATCACCTGGACAAAAGAAATCACAAAATGTAATAAAATCAGGAAGAGTTAATACTCTATTTCAACAGTTTGCATTCACAAGAATTGAAAATGGTTCTGCACAAATTGGGAATGATACCAACGGATATGCTAACATAATTGCTGTAGATATTAGAGCCTCTAATGGCATAGTCCACGTTCTAGATAAAGTACTTGTCCCCGTTCTACAGTAAATACATTCTATTAAATTTCGTTTGAATCAAGCCCGAATCATTTTATAATAATTCGGGCTTTTTTAAACATTTTAAAAGGTAAACTCACAGCCTGCCTACCGTCAGACAAGATTTCATTGATGGAGGATTGAGTAAAAGTTAATATGACTCCTTACTTCATCAGCCCCATCTTATTAGTTTCACAAAGGTACTGGTTGAGGCACTTAGAAATATATTTCACTAGCTAGTCAACTACCATCAGATGATGGTCTGGTTTGGGATATAAAAATTTTATTCTGATTTTTTAGATCGAAAGAAACTAAACACGAAAATCTGACTTGGGCATATTCCGGTAACTGCTGCGAAAATAAGCCCAGCGGGGGGAATGTATAAGAGCCAATGAACATTTGAAAACCCTGTTAGATATATGCCTAACCAAATTAAAATACCAAATATGCCAAACCAAACTCTCATTTCTGTCGAAGCACGTTTCATATTCTTTACTCCTTACTCCTTACTCTTTAAGTTTCTATTAAATTAATAATTCTTAGACCAAATAAAAACCCCCACCTATGTTATTAAGCAGGGGATTGAAAAATAAAATGTATAAGCGGTTTACTTCACTGACCTCCCCCCCAAAAACGGATCCAATTGTTAAATTAGGATCAAGGAGAAAAAGCCTTGAAAACTCATAAATAGTTCGTTTTCAGGGCTTTATTTTAACTATGCGGAGAGTCAGGGAGAACCCGTGATATGAAAAATCATTAGAAAATAAATTAAAATCGCATCTTTTTAAAAAATTGTTCTAAAACAGTTCTATCAAAATTAAACCCCCACCAACCTGCCTTGCCGTCAGTCAGGCTTTCATTGATGGGGATTTATTTTAAAATATAAAACTATTATTTCATTAATATCATTTTCTTAGACTCAACAAAGTTTCCAGCTGTTAGTGTGTAGAAATAAACACCACTTGTTAAACCAGTTGCATCGAACTGAACTTCGTGGTTGCCAGCAGGAACTACCTGGTTAATCAGGGTTCCAACTTCCTGTCCGAGAGAGTTATAAATCTTCAAAGATACCAGTGTGTTTTCTTCTGGTACTGAGAAGTTAATAGTAGTACTTGGGTTAAACGGATTAGGAAAGTTTTGCTCGAGCTGGAATTCCGTTACACTTGCCAGTATTTCTCCAGTCTGTTTCGGAACAGATTTGGGTTGAACTTCAAACG
>Ga0210074_1000247_pt1 | contig 20741 bp, 22 predicted proteins | sample China_Galinas_Co_FD_184860 | JGI IMG/M metagenome (GOLD analysis project Ga0210074, IMG submission 184860) | Wetland microbial communities from San Francisco Bay, California, USA, that impact long-term carbon sequestration -... | ecosystem: Environmental > Aquatic > Marine > Wetlands ... | reverse complement strand
CCCCTCGCGGTGGAAGAGGGACGCCACCGCCCACCCGTCTTCTCCCAACATCTCGTGGTGCGGGGCGGGGGGGCGAACGTTGTGCATGCGGAGCGGGTCGGGAGGCCCCGCAAGAGGGCGTTGAGGACCGCGCGCGCCAAGTCTCTCGAGCTGGCAGCCCGATCCGGCGCGGTCCGAACCGAGCCACGCGTTGAGCCCCCAACCGTCCAGTTCGCGTGGCGTCCCGGAGGCGGGGCCTCCCGACCCGCTCCCGGCAGACTCCCCCTGCCCTGCGCCTCAAGCGAAGATCCGTGGCGGCTCGACCGACCCCTCGCCCCCGCCCTCGCGCTCCACGATCTTCCCCCCGACCGTCCGGAACCGCCCCTGGCCCAGGTTGAGCAGCGTCCGGTTGCGCCCCCGCCGCTTGGACTCGTAGAGCGCCTCGTCCGCCAGGGCCAGCAGCTCCCCCGGCGCCGCCGCCCAGAGCTCCGGGAAGGACGCCACGCCCAGGCTGATCCGGAGCGCCACCGAACGCCCCCGCTCCTCGAGCACCAGCGCCTCCACCGCCTTGCGCAGCCGCTCCGCCACCTCCAGAGCCTCCTCCCCGCCCGTCCGGTCCAGCACCAGCGCGAACTCCTCGCCGCCGTAGCGCGCCAGCGTGTCCCCCTCCCGGCGGTGCGTCTCCAGCGCCTGCGCCACTTTCTTGAGCGCCCGGTCGCCGGCGGCATGGCCAAATGTGTCGTTGATCTTCTTGAAGTGGTCCAGGTCGCACATCACCACGGAGAGCGTGCCGCCGGTCTCTCGGCAGCGGGCGAAGGCGTCCGCCAGGGAGCGCTCCAGCAGGCGCCGCACCGGCACGCCGGTGAGCGGGTCCTCCCGCGCCTCCCGGTCGAGCAGCGCCCGGTGGACCCAGGCGCCGAGCTGGGGCACCAGGCGGTCCAGGATCTCCACCGCGCCCGGCTCGATCCTGCGTGGATCGCACCATAGGCGAATCCAGGCGAGGCGGCGGCCGTCGATCTCCAACTCGCGCTCGATCACCCGCCAGGAGCGGCGGCGGTGGATGCCGGGAAGCGCCGGCGGCGAGGGCCCCGGCGAGGGGGCACCACCGTGCACGACGCCGTCCGGCCCGATCCACCAGCTCTTCCGGTTGGACGCCGCCTCCGCCTGGGCTTCGTCGCCCGCGCCGGTGGAGCCGCCGAGCTCCAGCTCGAGCTGGAAGTAGTCCGCGTCGATCACCCGCAGGCACTCGGCCCGGGTCTGGACCGCCACGCCGGCCAGGCCGAAGCCGGAGGCGGCCATGCGCCGGCTCGCCTGGCTCACCCGGTCGAGGTCCACGGCGCGCCGCTCGAAGGCGCCTTGCAGAAGACCGAGGCGGGCGGCTTCGAGGGCGAGCAGGGCGAAGCCTGCCAGGAGGGCGCCTGCCACGGCCAGATTTCCCCCGGCCGCGCTCTCCCGCGCCGCGACCTCCGCCAACAGCGCGCCGAACATCCAGCCGAGGAGGTCGAGGGTCAGGGGCGTGACCAGGTGGAGCGGGCGGAGCGGCTGGTGGGGCCGGCGGATGCGGGTGGCGACGACGATCAGCAGCGCGAAGGTGGCGAGGTAGCCGAAGCTGGCGGCGGCCGTGCTCGTCCACGAGAGAGCGGAGAGCGGGGAGAGTGGGTGGGCGGGCTCCGTGGGAAGTGGTGCGGAGAGGCTCCAGCACCAGGCGGCGGCCAGTGTCGCGAGGGCCGCGCGGCCCGCCCCCTCCACCAGCCGGACCAGGCCGCGGCGCTCGTCCGGTGTGCTGGGAGAGAGTTGCCGCAGCACCCGGCGCCCCAGGCCGCCCAGGGCGTAGCCGGCGGCGGCGAGCCAGGCGGCGCCGACCGGACCCGCGACCAGCAGGGCGAGTGGCAGGGCGGCGGTCCCCAGGCCGAGGGTGGAGCCGCCGAGCGGCCGATGCAGCGAAGCCAGCGTCAGGCAGAGGAGGAGGCAGAGGGTGATCCACGCACCGCCGCGGAGAGGGCCCTCCAGGGTGGTGTCGCTCGCCAGAGAACCCACCAGGGCGAGGGCCGCCACGGCGGCACCGGCGGGTGCGAACGAGACGATGAGGTGGCGGCGGTAGCTCATCAGGCGTAGTCGATCGGGATCGAATCGATCGGGATCGTTTGGGGATCGACCCCGGGCGGCCGTCTTCGGACACACCGGGCGCGTCGCAAGGGAGAACGTAGGAGTCGCCCTGATTGTACGATGCATGCTCGGTGACGCCCGAGACTGCACAGACCCTCCGCCCCCGCCCCGCGCGCCGGCTCCAGCCGGAACGGATGGACGGTCCTCTTCCCTACGGTGAGGCCACACGGGCGCTCCGGGACCTGGACCGGGTCCACCGCTGGACCTTCGGGCTCCTCGCCCTGCGGCGCACGCTCCTGCCCCGGTTGCTCGACCGGCGGGGGGAGGCGACGGGGGGGTCTCGGCGGCGCCTCGTGCGCGTGCTCGACGTCGGGACCGGCTCGGGCAGCGGGCCGCGGTCTCTCGCCAGGGCCGCGCACCGCCGGGGCGTGGAGGTGCAGGCCATCGGCGTCGACCGGCGCTTGACGCACCTGGTCGCCGGGCGCGAGGACGGCTACGAGGAGCTCCGGGTGGTCGCTTCGGCCGACGCCCTGCCGTTTCGGGACGGCGCCGTCGACTGGGCCACCTGCCACCTCTTCATTCACCATTTCGACGGCGAGGAGACCCGCCGGCTGGTCGAAGAGATGCGCCGCTCCGCCTGCCGTGGCGTCGCCCTGGTCGACCTGCGTCGCAACCGCTTTGCGGCCTGGCTGATCCGGCTGCTCTTCCCGCTCCTCGGCATCGGCGAGATCGCTCGCGCCGACGGTCTGCTCTCCGTTCGTCAGAGCTGGACCATCGGCGAGATCCGCGCCCTCGCCCACGCCGCCCGCTGGCCGGTCGCCGAGCTCCGCCGCCGTTTCCCGTTCCGCTGGTCGATGATTGTCGGCGCAACGGACGGCCGAGCCCCGAGCGGGCCGGACCGCTCGGGGCCCCCGTCAGGCTAGATCCCGGGCCGCCGGCAAGAGCCCGAAGCCGTCCGCCTCCATCACCCCCCGGACGATCGCCCGCTCCACCGCGCGCGCCGCCAGCACGCCGATCTGGTTGATGTGCGCCCGCCGCTCCCCGACCGAAAGCGCCACGATCAGGTCCCCGTCGTAGAGCGACAGCGCCGGCGCCAGGGTGCGGTAGAAGCCGCCGAACGCCATCTGGCAGACCTTGGACAGCGCCGCCCGCGACAGCTTGGCGTCGGTCATCACCACCGCCAGCGTCGTGTTCCCCTCCCAAGCGTGGTCGAACTCCGGTGGCAGCCCCGCCAGCACCCGCTCGGCCGACGCCAGCTCCAAGGAGTCGGGCGCCGTGCGGCATCCGGCCACGAGCCGGCCGGTCTCCGGGTCGCGCACGTCGCCGAGCGCGTTGACCGCCACCGCGGCGGCGACCGTCGGCCCGCCGTCGACCGCAAGGGATGCGAAGCCGAACCCGCCCTTCATCCCCTGGGCCGGTCCCAGGGACTTGCCGACCGTAGCGCCAGTGCCCGCCCCCACGCTCCCCACCGGCACCGCCTGTCCGCGATCGCCCCGCGCCAGCTCTCGCTCGGCCATCTCCAGGGCCTGCTCCGCCAGGGCATCGGTCGGGTGGGCGTCCCCGTCGCCGTAAGCCAGGTCGAAGAGGATCGCGGTCGGTGCCAGGGGCACCACGCCGTAGCCGGTGTCGAAGCCGCGGCCCCGTTCCGCCAGATGCGTCACCACCCGATCGGCCACGGAGAGGCCGAAGCCGCTGCCACCGGCGAGCACCACGGCGTGGGCACGGGTGGCGATGTGGCGCGGATCGACCAGGGAGTCGAACTGGCGGGTGCCGGTGGCCGAGCCCCGGACCTCGGCCGCGCCGAGGGCACCGTCGCGGCACAGGATCACCGTCACGCCGGTCTTGCCGACCGTGTCCGATCCGTGGCCGATAGCGAGGTCGGGGAGGGTGAGGAGATCCGATGGCACGGGCGGCGGCCGGAGCGGGGGGGCGGTCGGCATGGCGACGATTCTAGCCCTCGGGTCCTTGCGGTCCGGCCGGCGGCTCCAGGCCGAGGAATAGCCGCGGTGCCAACGGCCGTTTGGGTTAAGGCGCAAACAAGAGCCGCCGCGTCTCCAGGCCTCAGACCGATGCGAGCTCCGGATGGGGGGCGATCCAGTGGATTGTCCAGGTCGATCGGAGCGGCGATGCCGGTGGCTCGAGGGAAGTTGGCTCGTTCGTCAAGAAGTCGGTTCCTGGAGCTGTAGAGAGAGGGGCAAGCGATCATGAAGCGTTTCAAGCCGGTCCACGGGATTCTCATCGTCGTGGTGTTCGTCGTCGGCGTCTTCATCCTGTCGGGGGGGCTGGCCTCCCGCAAGTACGTGCGGGTCTCCCCAGGGCCCGACAAGCTGGTGCACATCGACGTGGGCGACCTGGGCAAGGACCAGATCCGTTTCTACCGGTTCCTGAATCGCGGCAACCAGGAGGTCAAGTTCCTGATCGCGCGCGACCAGCAGGGTGAGATCCAGGTCGGGTTCGACGCCAGCGAGACCCACGCCAAGGTCGGCCGGGGCTTCCGTCTCGAAGGCGACTGGATCATCGACAACAAGTGCGAAACCGCCTCGCGCCTCGAAGAGGTCAACGCCGGAGGCGGCGGTTGCAAGCCGGTGCCGCTCGAGCACCGCGTGGAGGGTCAGCAGGTGGTGCTGACCCAGGACGACATCCTGAAGGGCTGGAGGCTGTTCAATTGACCGGAAGAGGCGGCGGAAGCGGGGCGCCCGGGGAAGAATGGACGCCGGGCCTGGCTCCCGGTGCCGCATGACCCGGGTGGACGGCGTCGCGAATCCCCGCCGAGATGCAGAGTGCGGTATCCTCACGGATCGGGACGGGGCGGATCGCCAGCCTGTGGATTCGCCGTAACTCCAGCGTTTTGACCGCCTTGGGCTGCTGTGCTAAGGTCTCGCGGCCCGGGAAAGGACGATCATGGCCGGTTCCGCTGACTTCGTACTCTACGAGAGGGAGTTCCTCCACCTGGAAGAGGCCTTGCGCCGCTTGCGGCACGAGGCGAATGCCCGGGCGGTGTTCCTCATCGACAAGAACGGGCAGCAGATCGCCGCGGCGGGAGACATCGACCAGTTCGATACGACCTCTCTGGCGTCGTTGACGGCTGGCAACGTGGCGGCGACGGATGGCCTCGCCAAGCTGATCGGCGAGCGCGAGTTCTCCGTGCTGTTCCACGAGGGGCAGCAGGACCACATCCACATCTCGATCGTCGCCAAGCGGGCCATCCTGGTGGTCATCTTCGATGAGCGCTCTTCGCTCGGTCTCGTGCGCCTGCGGGTCAAGCGGGCGAACGCCGACCTGGAGAAGATCTTCGAGGAGATGGTGCAGAAGGGCCAGGCGAGCGGTAGCACGTCGACCTCCAGCCCCTTCTCGGAGATCACCGACGACGACATCGACGCACTGTTCAGCGAATAGGTACCGAGAATCGGTGAGCCGGTGACCGGCGAAGTTGAGCGAGCACGATGACCTTCATCAATTACGCCAGCAAGGAGATCAACTGCAAGATCGTCTACTACGGCCCCGGTCTCGGAGGCAAGACGACGAACCTGCAGTTCATCTACAACAAGACAGCCCCCGAGGCCAAGGGGAAGATGATCTCACTCGCCACCGAGGCGGATCGGACCCTCTTCTTCGACTTCCTCCCGCTCGATCTCGGCACCATCCGCGGTTTCACCACCCGGTTCCATCTCTACACCGTGCCCGGCCAGGTGTTCTACGACGCCAGCCGGAAGCTGATCCTCAAGGGTGTCGACGGCGTGATCTTCGTGGCCGACAGCCAGGAAGAGCGGATGGAGGCCAACATCGAATCCATCCGGAATCTCGAGGACAACTTGAACGAGCACGGCTTCGAGCTGAAGACGATTCCCTACGCGCTGCAGTTCAATAAGCGGGACCTGCCCAACGTGGTGGCGGTGGAAGACATGTACCGCACCCTCAACTTCAAGCGCGAGCCCACCTTCGAGGCGGTTGCCACCACCGGCGTGGGCGTCTTCGACACACTGAAGTCCGTGGCCAAGCAGATCCTCGTTGAACTGAGAAAGCGCTAGACCATGGCCAAGGATTGGACCGACAAGGAGACCTCCTACCTGAAACGCTACGCCTCCACCAAGACCCTGGAGGAGCTCGCACAGCGTTTCGATACCGACGAAGCGAAGGTCCAGGCGAAGCTCGAGGAGCTGGGCTCCCGGGCGAAGGACAGTCCCCGCGAGTCTTGGCTCGGCCGTGAGCCGCTGCTCGAGACCTACGAGGAGGCGCTTAAGGCGCTCCACGGCGGCAAGCTGGACAAGGCGGAGAAGCTCTTCACCCAGATCGCCGACGAGTGTGACCAGGCAGAGCTCGCCGAGCGCGCCCGCCAGTACCTGGCCGCTTGCCAGGAGCAGCGGGACGGCAGCGAGGCCGATCCCGAGGACGACTTCCTGGCCGCCGTCTACGAGAAGAACCGGGGCAACCTGAGCCGCGCCCTGGAGATCGCCAAGAAGGGCGGCCGGGCGGCCAAGGACGACCGGTTCGCCTACTTGGAGGCGTCGGTGCACGCGCTGGAGGACCGGCTCGCCGATGCCGCCGACGCGCTCGCGAAGGCGATCGAGCTGAACGCCAAGAATCGGGTCTACGCCTTCCACGATCCGGACTTCGCACCGCTCCGCAAGAGCTCGGAGCACGCGAACCTCTTCCGGGCGTCCTGACGGCGCCCTGCCACGATGCGCGCCGCGACGGCGGGCAAGCGGGTCACCGCGGTGGGTGGCGGGACGGGGCTGTCCGTGGTGCTTCGCGGCCTCAAAGAGCTGACCGGTCCCGACGGCCTGGAAGAGCTCGTCGGGGTGGTCACCATGACCGACGACGGGGGCTCGTCCGGGCGGCTGCGCCGGGACCTCGGCATGCTGCCCCCCGGCGACATCCGCAACTGCTTGGCTGCCCTGGCCGATGACGAGGACCTGCTGACCCGCCTCTTCCAGTACCGGTTCGCCAGCGGCGACGGGCTCTCCGGCCACTCCTTCGGCAACCTGTTCCTGGCGGCCCTGACCGGCATCACCGGCGACTTCTACCAGGCGGTGCTCACCGCCGAGCAAGTGCTCTCCGTCCGCGGCCGGATCCTGCCGGCGACCCTGGAGCACGTGCGGCTGCGTGGCCGCGGGCGCTCCGGCCGGATCTACCACGGCGAGGTGGCGGTGGGCCGCTCCGGGGAGAGCCTGGAGGATCTGGATCTGGTGCCGGCGTCTCCGGCGGCGTTCCCGATGGCGGTCGAAGCGCTGGAGGCCGCGGACCTGATCCTGCTCGGTCCGGGCTCGCTCTACACCTCGATCCTGCCCAATCTGCTGATCCCGGGGATTCGCGACGCGATCGTGCGCTCTCGGGCGCCGGTGGCCCTGTTGCTCAACCTGATGACCGAGCCGGGGGAGACCGACGGCATGGGCGGCGTCCAGCACCTGGAGGCGATCGAGCGCCAGGCGGGGGGCGGCCTGGTCGACCTGGTGGTGACCAACGTCGCCGTGCCGTCGGGCGAGCGGCTGAACGTCTACGCCGAGCAGGGTGCGCGGCCGGTGGTGGCGGACCGGACGGTCCTCGCCGGCCACGGCGTACGGGTGATCGAGCGCGACCTGCTGTCGCGGGGTGACCTGATCCGCCACGAGCCGGTGGCGATCCGCGCCATGGTCGAGGACCTCCTGGACGACCCGGAGCTGGCCGCATGACGGACGCCGCCGGACAGCATCCCGCCCGCCGCAGGGTCGCCGTAGCGCTCGCCGCCGGCAAGGGCACCCGGATGCGCTCCGAGCTGCCCAAGGTGCTCCACGAGGCGGCGGGCCGGCCGCTCCTCGCCTGGGTGCTGGACGTGGCGCGGGCCGCCGGGTGCGACCGTCTGCTGGTGATCGTCGGCCACCAGGCCGAGGCGGTCCGCCGGGCGTTCGCCGATGCCGGCGACATCACCTGGGTTCTCCAGGAGCACCAGCTCGGCACCGGCCACGCCCTCCTCCAGGTGGAGGGCGCGCTCGCCCCGGGCGACGACCCGCTGCTCCTGGTCCTGTCCGGGGATGCACCCCTGGTCACGCCGCGGACGCTCGAGCGCCTGAGCGCGGCGGTCGAGGCCGGCGCCTGGGGTGCGATGGCGGTCTCGGTGGTGGAGGAGCCGGGCTCCCTGGGCCGGGTCGTTCCCGACGCCGCGGAGCCGAGCCGTCTCGCCCGGATCGTCGAGGCGGCCGACGCGTCACCCGCAGAGCTCTCCCTCCGCACGGTCAACGCCGGCCTCTACGCCTTGCCGGCCGCTGGTATCGTTCCGTACTTGAAGCGCCTGGCGCCCGACAACGCCAAGGGCGAGCTGTACTTGACCGACGCGCTGGTGGCCGCCGCTGCCGACGGCCACGCGGTGCGCCTCGTAGAACTGGAAGACCCGAGCGAAGCGTTCGGCGTCAACACGCCGGCCGAGCTCGACCGTGCCGGCCGCCTGCTCGCCGCGCGGCGCGGTTGACCGGTACCGGAGACCGAAACGGCCGCCCGCCCCGGCGGCCCCAATCGGTGAAGCGGTCGCGACGAAAGGACTCACCCTATGTGCGGAATCATCGGCTACGTCGGTCCCCGCGAGGCGGTGCCGATCCTCCTCGACGGGCTCAAGGCGCTCGAGTACCGGGGCTACGACTCCGCCGGTGTCGTGGTGCGGGTCGACGGCCGGCTCGACCGGGTGCGCGCCGCCGGCAAGCTGAAGAACCTCCTGGCGCGGATCGAGGAGCAGCCGATCGCGGGGCACATCGGCCTCGGGCACACCCGCTGGGCGACCCACGGGGCACCGAACGAGATCAACGCCCATCCCCACGTCGACGCCCACGAGCGTCTGGCGGTGATCCACAACGGCATCATCGAGAACTTCCTGCCGCTCAAGCAGCGGCTCCTGGCCGACGGCTGGACCTTCCGGTCCGAGACCGACACGGAGGTCGTGGCGAATCTCCTGTCTGCTCACCTCGAGGCCTGCGGCGATCTCCGCCAGGCGGTGGCCGAGACCGTCGGCGAGCTCACCGGCATGTACGCCTTCGCCGCGGTCGCCGTGAGCGCGGACGGCGTGCCCGCCGAGCTGGTGGCGACCCGCAACGGCCCGCCCCTTGTGCTCGGCCTCGGCGACGGCGAGCAGTTCCTGGCCTCCGATCCGACGGCCCTGCTGGCGCACACGCGCGACGTGCTGTTCCTGGAGAACGGCGACCTCGCCCGGCTGACCGCCGACGGCGCGACCGTCTGGGACGCGTCAGGACGGGAGGTCGAGCGTCCGGTCCAGCGGCTGGACTGGGACCCGGTGCAGGCGGAGAAGGGCGGCTACCGGCACTTCATGCTCAAGGAGATCCACGACCAGGCCCAGGCCGTCCAGGACACCTTCGCCGGCCGGGTGGCCTTCGAAAGCGGCCGCATCGAGCTGCCGGACGTGGGCATCGCGCCGGCGGACCTGGCGGAGATCGAACGCGTCCACCTGCTCGCCTGCGGTACCTCGTGGCACGCGGCCCTGGTCGGCAAGTTCCTCATCGAGAGCCTGGCGCGGGTGCCGGTGGAGGTCGACTACGGCTCCGAGTACCGCTACCGGGAACCGATCGTGGACGCGCGGCTGCTCGCCATCGGCGTGTCCCAGTCCGGCGAAACGGCCGACACGTTGGCGGCCATGGAGGAGGCCCGCGGCCGCGGCGCGCGGCTGGTGGCCATCTCGAACGTGGTCGGCAGCCAGGCCACCAGGATCAGCGAGGGCACGGTCTACACCCACGCCGGCCCGGAGATCGGCGTCGCCTCCACCAAGGCGTTCACGACCCAGCTGATCGCGCTCTACCTGTTGGCGCTCTACCTGCGCCAGTGCCGCGACGGCGGCCCCGGGGAGGAGGAGCTCGCCGCCCTCGCCCACCTGCCGGGAGCCGTCGACCAGGCGGTCGCCGCCGAGGCGCGGCTCGAAGAGCTGGCCCGGCAGTACCACCGGGCGGAGAACTTCCTCTACCTGGGCCGGGGGATCAACTACCCGATCGCCCTCGAGGGAGCGCTCAAGCTCAAGGAGATCTCCTACATCCACGCCGAGGGCTACCCGGCAGGAGAGATGAAGCACGGGCCGATCGCCCTGATCGACGAGGACCTGCCGGTGGTCGCGCTGGCCACCGGCCAGGACGCCATCTTCGAGAAGGTACTGTCCAACATCCAGGAGGTGAAGGCTCGCGACGGCATCGTCCTGGCGGTCACCGACCGGGATCCGGAGGCGCTCGGCGGCGTGGCCGACGAGGTGATCACCGTGCCCCGCGTTTCGCCCTTCCTGCAGCCCGTGGTCAACGTGATCCCGCTCCAGTATCTGGCCTACTTCATCGGCGTGCGCCGCGGGGCGGACGTGGACCAGCCCCGGAACCTGGCGAAAAGCGTGACGGTCGAGTGAGCCGGCACCGCCAGGAAGGTTTGCCGGTTACGCCGCCGTTATGGAGGGCGGGAGCCTCCCGACCGATGCACCGCCTGCGAATCCTCGTCCCGACCGCCCTGCTGAGCCTTCTGGTCCTCCTCGGTCCGGCCGCCCGCATCGCCGCCGCCGCCCAGCCTCCGGTCGAAACCGGCGAGCGGTTCGTCTACCACTGGGAGCTGCGCAAGCTCGCCGCTCTCTTCGGCGGCATCCTGTTCCCGGGCGAGGGCGAAGGGTTGCTCACCTTCGAGCACCGGGGCGGCGACCGCCTGACCGCGGAGCTCCTGATCACCTCGAAGCACAGCGACGAGGGCGAGTTCTGGCGCTACGGCGCGGAGATCGACACCGAGGACGGGCAGACCGTCAAGGCCTGGAGCTCCTACGCCTGGCGCGGCAAGCAGGACTCCGACAGCGCGGAGATCGACGAGGGCGGCGTGATCGACGTCGCCTCCGGGATCTACCGCATCCGCCGGACCCTGCCCGAGGAGCCGCGAAACATGCGCATCTGGTCAAACGGGAAGATCTACCCGGTGGTCGTCACGCCCCGGGGCCTGGAGGAGCGCAAGCTCCCAGGCGACCGGGTGGTGGCGGCGCGTCACTACCGGGTCAGCGGCCTCGAGGTTCCCGGCCAGCGCTTCTGGAAGGGGCACATCGATCTCTGGTTCGCCGACGACGAGGCGGCGACCCCGGTGGAGATCCGCTTCGATCGTAGCCTGGTCGGTGTGCGGCTGGAGCTGGTCAGCTCCTCGACCCTGACGAGCGCTCCGACGGAACGGGAAAAGCCCGAAGCGGCCCCCTGAAATCCCTCCTGGTATGCTTCTTGGATATCTCTTTGGCTTGAATATCCCTCGAAACCCACACAAGGAGGAACCCTCATGAAGCAGAGCAAGATCCTCGTGTTGAGCGCGCTGTGCGCCCTCGTCCTCGGCCTCACCGTTGTCTGGGGTTGCCAGCCGAAGAGCCAGGAGTCGATGGAGAAGGAGCCGAGCGCGACCGGAGCCGAAGAGGTCACGCAGCCGAAGGAGATGACCGCCGAGCAGACGGACCAGAAGGTCGCCGAGACCACCCTCGAGGACGCCGAAGGCAACGACCTGGGCACCGTCACCTTCACCCAGAACGACGACGGCACCGTGACCATGGTCGCCGACCTCCACGGCGTCGACGGCGCCGGCGCCCACGGCATCCACGTCCACGAGAACGGCGAGTGCAGCGCGCCCGACTTCAAGTCCGCCGGTGGCCACTTCAATCCGATGGGCACCGACCACGCCTGCCCGCCGACCACCCCGCGCCACGCCGGTGATTTCGGCAACATCGACATCGCGGCCGACGGTAGCGGCCACCTGGAGATGACCACGGACCTCGTCACGGTCACACCGGGCGAGACCTCGGTCGTCGGCAAGGCCGTCATCCTGCACGGCGGTGAGGACGACTGCACGTCCCAACCCTCCGGCGCCGCCGGCCCGCGCATCGGCTGCGGCGTGATCTCCCTCTCCGGCGACTCCATGGGCATGAGCGACGACATGGGTAACGGAATGGACAAGGGTACGGACTCCGGCATGGACAAGGGCTCCGACGGGGGCGACACCGGGGGCAGCTACTGAGGTTTACCTCCCGGGCCCTCCCGCCCGTCCCCTTTGCATGCGTCGCCGGGACCGACCGCGGTCCCGGCGACGACACGCCGCTCTGAGCCGCCCGCCCGGTCCTTCCGCGCCACGATGACAGACCTGCTCACCAGCCTCCGCGCACGGGCGGCGGCGCAGCACGGCCTCCGGCCGGTCGAGCTGGTGCTCGCCGAAGGAGATGATCCTCGCGTCGTCGCCGCGGCCGAGCGGGCGGCGGCGGAGGGGATCGGCCGGCCGGCGCTGGTCGGCACCCGGGAAGCGGTCGCGGCGGCGGCCGCGGAAGCGGGCGTCCAGCTCAGCGTTCCGGTGCTCGATCCGGGGGAGGACCCCGAGATCGGCGCCCTCGCCGACCACTTGGCGGCGCGCCTCGCGGACCGGGGGTCCGGCCGGCGGGAGATCGATCGCCCCGCGATCGACGCCCTGGCCCGCGAGCGTCTCTACTACGCCGCCCTCCGGGTCGCCACCGGCCGTGCGGCCGGCGCGGTGATGGGAGCGGTCGCCACCACGGCCGACGTGCTGCGGGCTGCACTCCGTGCCGTCGGCCCGCGGCCCGGGCTCCGGACCGTATCGTCCTGCTTCCTGATGACCCTCGCCGATCGCGCGCTCATCTACAGCGACTGCGCAGTGGTGCCCGACCCCGACCCGGCACAGCTCGCCGATATCGCCGAGGCGGCGGCGACCAGTTGCCGGGTGCTCCTCGCCGAGGAGCCGCGAGTGGCGCTGCTGTCGTTCTCGACCAAGGGCAGTGCCGAGCATCCACACGTAGAGAAGGTGCGGGAAGCGGTGGCCGAGCTGGGTCGTCGCGGGGTAGGCTTCGCCCACGACGGAGAGCTCCAGGCCGATACCGCGCTGGTCCAGGCGGTGGCGGCGCGCAAGGCGCCGGGGAGCCCCGTGGCCGGCCGTGCCAACGTCCTGGTGTTCCCGGATCTGGATGCCGGCAACATCGCCTACAAGCTGACCGAGCGCCTGGCCGGAGCCCGGGCCGTCGGGCCGTTGCTCCAGGGCCTCGCCCGACCGATCAACGACCTGTCCCGGGGGTGCTCGGTGGGCGACATCGTAGACGCCCTGGCGATCACCGCGCTGGCGGCGGAGGAGGAAGAGTCACCATGAGAGTCCTGGTCATCGGCTCGGGCGGACGCGAGCACGCTTTGTGCTGGAAGCTCGCGCAGAGCCCCGAGCTCGAAGAGCTCTACTGCGCCCCGGGCAACCCGGGGATCGCCGAGGTCGCCGACCTCGTTCCCAAGCCGGTGGACGAGATCCAGGACCTGGCGAGCTTCGCCGCCGACCTCAAGATCGACCTCACCGTCGTCGGCCCGGAGCTGCCGCTCACCCTGGGCCTGGCGGACGAGCTCCGCCGCCGCGGCCTCAAGGTCTTCGGCCCCGGGCGCGAGGCGGCGCGGCTCGAAGGGAGCAAGGTCTTCGCCAAGGAGTTCATGGGGCGCCACGGCATCCCGACCGCCGCCTTCGAGGTCGTCCACGACCTGTCCGAGGCGCGCAAGGCGGCCAAGAAGATGGGGCTGCCCGTGGTGCTCAAGGCCGACGGGCTGGCGGGTGGCAAGGGGGTGCTGATCCCGGAGACCCGGGACGAGCTCGACGAGGCGCTCGTCACCTTCTTCGAAGAGCGCCGGTTCGGCGCAGCCGGCGACCGGGTGGTGATCGAGGAGCACCTGACCGGCGAAGAGGTCTCGTTCATCGCCCTGTCGGACGGCGAGCGCATCCTTCCACTGGCCACGTCCAAGGATTACAAGCGGATCGGCGAAGGGGACACCGGCCCCAACACCGGCGGCATGGGAGCCCATACCCCTTCCGGCGTGGTTTCGGGCGAGCTGGGGGCCGAGATTCTGGAAACGGTCCTCCAACCGACGGTCGTGGGCATGGCCGAGGAGAACAGCCCCTTCCGCGGCATCCTCTACGCCGGCCTGATGCTCACCGACGAAGGTCCCAAGGTGCTGGAGTACAACGTGCGCCTGGGCGACCCGGAAGCCCAGCCGCTCATGCTGCGCATGGAGGACGATCTACTGCCGGTCCTCGCCGCCGGCGCCGAAGGGGACTTCGGCGGCCACAAGCTCCGGTTCAAGAAGGAGGCGGCAGCCTGCATCGTCCTGGCCAGCGAGGGGTATCCGGGCAAGCCGGTCAAGGGCGAGGCGATCGAGGGCCTGGACACCGTGCGCACCCACGAAGGCGTCCAGGTGTTCCACGCCGGCACGGCCTTCCGCGCGGACGACGACCAGACGGTGGTCACCGCGGGTGGCCGTGTGCTGGACGTCTGCGCCAGCGGTGACACGTTGGTGGAGGCCCTCCGCCGGGCCTACGCGGCAGCGGCGGAGATCTCCTGGCCGAGCAAGGTCTTCCGGCGCGACATCGGGCGCCGGGTGCTCGAAAAGCAGGCCGGATGAGTCGTTTCGACAGCTGGGAATTATGGCCAACGGTGCGCGTTGTCCTTTGTTGACAGGCTCTTGAGCGCGACAGAGACATCGGCCGCACGGGTATCGCATCTCGCGCTCCGGGAAGCCGTACGAGGAAAGGACGTTCATCTCTCCATGGGGTGTGGGGGTTGCTCATTCCAGGGCCGCTCGACGGCCGTCGAAGACACCTTCGTCGGAGTTCGCTTCGGCGAAGAGACGAACCTCACGCTCTGCTCGGCCGAAGGCGAACGCTACGGCCGGGGAGAGGGGCTGATCATCGAGCTCGACGGCGGTCCGGCCTACGGCCGGGTCGAGAAGTCGCCGATGCCGGTGTTCAAGCCGTGCCAGAAGTCGAGCGCGCGCAAGGTTTTGCGCCGTGCGACGGAGGAGGACGTGGAGGCCCACGCGCTGCAGCTCGAGAACGAGACGACGGCCAAGCTCTACTGCCAGCAGCGAGCCCGGGATCTCGGGCTGGAGATGAAGGTCTCCCGGGTCGACTTCTCGCTCTACGGGCGTCAGGCCAAGTTCTACTTCACCGCCAACGGCAGGGTCGACTTCCGGCAGCTCGTTCGCGACCTGGCGGGCCGGTTCTCCGTCCGGGTGAAGATGGTGCAGGTGGGGGCGCGCGACGAGGCCGCCCTCTTGGGTGGCATCGGCGTCTGCGGCCAGACCCTGTGCTGCTCCACCTGGCTCAAGGAGTTCAAGCCGATCTCAATCCAGATGGCCAAGCGCCAGAACCTCTCGTTGAACCCGTCCAAGATCTCCGGCCAGTGCGGCCGGCTGCTCTGCTGTCTGGCATACGAGGACGAGCAATACGAGAGGAAGAAGAAGCGCCGGCCGCGCAAGTAGGACCGATCCGACATGCCGAATCGCAAGCTCATCCGACCTGACAGCCAGGACCTCAAGAAGGACGTGGGTCCGCGGGGGGTCCGCCGCAAGCAGACGCCGCCCGAGCAGACCAACGCCGAGGAGTACTACTACCTCAAGCAGATGGCGAACAAGACGTCGATGGTGGTGGTGCTGACCAACGACGAAGTGCTCCACGGCTGGATCGAGTGGTATGACAAGGGCGTCATCAAGCTCAACCGCAAGCGCGAGCCGAACCTGGTGATCCCCAAACACAACATCCGGTACATGTACAAGGAGTCGGAGGTCCGCCGGAGCGCCAAGCGCCCCGTCTCCGACGACGACGACGAGGACTGACCCGAGCCGCGGGCCCGTCTCCATCTCCGATCGGCGGTTGTCTGTGGCGACCTCTCTGCTCGATCCGTCCGAGATCCGCGGCGCGTTGCCGCTTCTCGCCTTCACCCAGGGTGACCCGGCCGGCATCGGTCCGGAGATCTTGCTCGAGATGCTGGCCCGCTCCACGCCGGAGGAGCGGCCGTACCACCCGCTGTTGATCGCCGAGCGGGCCGCCCTGGAGGTGCTCCGGACGGCGGTGCCGGACGCCCCCTGGGACCAGATCGTCTACCTGGACGCCGTGACCTCCGCGGCCGACCTGCCGGACGATCCGGAGGCGATTCCGGTGCTGGACCCATTCGGTGGCGCCGGCGCCGGCAGCCGGGACCGCACGGTCCGTCCCGGTGCACCGGGACCGGCCGACGCCGAGGGCGCGCTGGCGGCCCTCGACCGGGGAATCGAGCTCGCCACCTCCGGCGTCGCCTCGGCCCTCGTCACCTGCCCCCTGTCCAAGGACACGATCCACCGCCACGTCCTGCCCGGCTTCGTCGGTCACACCGACTACCTGGCAGAGAAGGCCGGGCTCCGTCGCTACGGCCGCGACTACCTGATGGCGTTCCTCGCCCCGTCGCTCCGCGTCGCCCTGCTGAGCACCCACCTGCCGCTCCGCGACGCCCTGGACAAGGTGACCGAGACCGCCATCCGCGAGGCCCTGGCGTGCCTCGACCGGCACGCCCCCGGCTCCGACAGCTCCGAGCACCCCAAGATCGCCGTCGCCGGGCTGAACCCGCACGCGGGGGAGGGCGGCTTGCTGGGCGAAGAGGAGTGGCGCTCCATCGCGCCGGCGATCGAGGCCGCCCGGGAGGACGGCCTGGACGTTCACGGTCCGGAGAGCCCGGACTCCCTCTTCGCCCGGGCGCTCCGCGGCGAGTTCGACTGGGTCCTCTCCATGTACCACGACCAGGGGCTGATCGCGGTCAAGACCGCGGCCTTCGGCACCGCCACCAACTGCACCCTCGGCCTGCCCTACCTGCGGACCTCGGTCGACCACGGCACCGCCTACGGCATCGCGGGGCGGGGGATCGCCGACCCCGGCCCCCTGGAGCGGGTGGTCGAGACCACCCTGGAGCTCTTGCGCCGCGGACGCGGGAGCTGAGCCGCCTCACCATCCCGATCCGATCACCGTTCCGAACCAAGGAGCCCGATCCATGGCCCAGAAAACCGTCACCGTTCCCAAGATCGCCTGCGGCCACTGCGTCGCCACCATCGAAGGCGCCCTCGCCGACCACGCCGGCGTCGACTCCTACAGCGTCGACCAGGCGTCCAAGCAGGTCACCGTGGAGTGGACCGAGCCGGCCACCGACTGGGACCACATCGCCCAGCACCTGGCCGACGTCGGCTACCCGCCCGAAGGGGCCTGAGCGGCCTACACCGTTCGGTTGGCGCTCGATGGTATGATCATACCCTCATGCCTACCGAACGTGTGACGGTCTCTCTCTCCCCAGACCTGCTCAAAGAGCTCGATCGCTGCGCTCCGAACCGGAGCCAGTTCATCCAGGAAGCCGTGCGCCACGAGCTCCTCCGGCGCCGCCGTCAGGAGCTGGAGCGATCTCTCGCGGCACCGCACCCGGAGACTGGAGAGCTTGCGGACACCGGCCTGGCCGACTGGGCGACCCGGGTCTCCGAGGAAGAGGCGTCCGAGTTGGTCGACGGGGATGCGGGCACTGATCTCCACTGGGAGCCCGGCCGTGGCTGGGGCGAGGTGCACGAGTGACCCCGCAGCGGGGGTCTCTCCTCCTGGTGAACCTGGAGCCCACCGTCGGCCACGAGCAACGGGGTGTCCGCCCCGCGGTCGTCGTGAGCGACCCGCTGGTCATCGAAGATCAGAGGTTCCCTCTGATCGGTGTCGTCCCGGTCACCGGCACGCGCGGCGAAGGCGCGCTCTACCCTGAGCTCGCGCCCGGAGAGAGTGGTCTGAAGAAGACCTCCTATGCCCTCACCGACCAGGTACGCTCGATCGACAAGCGGAGGGTGCTCAAACAGTTCGGCCGTCTACGGCCGGAAGAGATCGACGCGATCGATGAGGGCCTGCGGCTCTACTTCGCGCTCTGACGCCTGACTGCCCTACGATGCTCCCCGCCCGGACAGCACGACGGGGATGGTCTTGAGCAGGATCTTCAAGTCGAGGGAGGGGGACCAGGAGTCGATGTACTCGAGGTCCAGCTCCATCCAGCGGTCGAAGTCGATCTCATTCCTGCCGCTGATCTGCCACAGGCAGGTGAGGCCCGGCTTCATCGCCAGACGGCGGCGCTGCCAGCGCTGGTACTTGGCGACCTCTTCCGGGATCGGCGGGCGGGGGCCGACCAGGCTCATGTCGCCGCGCAGCACGTTCCAGAGCTGGGGCAGCTCGTCCAGGCTGAACTTGCGGAGGAACCGGCCCAGCCAGGTGACCCGGGGGTCGGCGCGGAGCTTGAAGACCGGGCCTTTCATCTCGTTCAGGTGCTCGAGCTCCCGCCGGCGCTCCTCGGCGTCCTCGACCATCGTCCGGAACTTGTAGAGCGTGAACGAGCGGCCGTTCAGGCCGCAGCGGGTCTGGCGGAAGAGCACCGTGCCGCCCCGCGAGGTCGCCTTGATCGCCAGTGCCACCAGGCCGACCACCGGCAGCGCGAGGAACAGGAGGACGACGGAGATCGCCACGTCGAGCGCCCGCTTGAACAGGAGCTGCACCTGGCTCGACGGCGCGGTCGAGAAGGAGAGGACCGGCATCTCGGCCATCTCCTCGAGCTCCACCTTGGCCTTGGTGTGGGGGAAGAAGTTGACCGCGAAGCGCACCCGGATGCCCTGTTCGGAGAGCGCCAGGAAGAGATCCTCCAGGCGGTCCAGGTCGCGCCGGCGCACCGCGAAGATCACCTCGTCGACCACGGTCTCGGAGACGATTCGAGGGATGTCCTCCACGTGGCCCAGGACCGGGGCGCTGAGGTCCTCGGGGTCGATCGGCAGCGGCGCCGACCGGCTCTCCCCGTTGGCGACGAATCCGGCCAGGCGATAGCCCCACCAGGTGTGCTCGTCGAGCGCCCGGGCCAGCTCGCACGAGGTCGGGTTGATGCCGACCAGGAGCACCGTGCGGTAGTTGTAGCCGCGGGTCCGCACGTAGCGCGAGGTGATCCGCACCGCGAGCTTCTCGGACAGGAGCATCAGGCAGGCCAGGATCGCGAACAGCAGGATCCAGAGCCGGCTGATCCGGTCGTCGTCGAGCACCGCCTCGTCGATCCGGAGGGTGTAGAGCAGCAGAGTGAAGATCACCGTGCCGGTGACGCACACCCGGACGATCGCCCACGCCTCCTCGACGATCGGTACCGTCCGGTGGGAGCGGTAGCGCCCGGTGCGCAGGAGCAACGCGCCCCAGATCAAGAGCGCCAGGGGCAGGAACGGCAGGTACTCGGCGAGCGGGTAGAGCGGCTGGGGGAACTGCCCCGGCAGGAGCCACGGCAGCACCGCGCTCCGCACCCAGTAGGACAAGAGGAACGCCACCGCGACCAGAGACAGATCTAGGGCGAAGATCGTGGCCGCGATGATCCGAGCGCGTTCTTTCAGCATCGGGAGATCGGCATCCGCTGTTCAGCTTCGACTACTCGGAGATATGGCGCTGCGCCATGATACACGCTTTCCGCTCGAAAGCAAAGAGCGAGTTGTCGGTTGATGAGTCGCGGGCCCGTCCTCTCCGCATGCCTTTTTTACGTCATTTCACCCCGGTTCGTCCAGGGGTGGCGCCGTCTCGTCGCCCGGCCATGCGCCGGAAGAGGCCTGCGTACTGCTCGGCGACTCGCTCCCAGGAGTAGCGGCGAGCCGCGCGCTCGGCCGCCAGAGCGCCCCGGGCACGGGCGGCGTCCGGATCGGTGCGGATCCGGTCGAACAGCGCGGTGAGGCCGGCCGGCTCGGCCGCGCGGAAGTAGAGCCCCGCCTCGCCCGCCACCTCCCGGTTCTCCGGCGTGTCGTTGACCAGCACACAGTTGCCGTAGCCCATGGCCTCCACCAGGGCGGGGTGGGTGCCGCCGACCTCCGTGGCGTGGACGTAGGCGAGGGCGTGGGCGAGAAGCTGGCGGTAGCCTTCGCCGTAGATCGTTCCGGGGAAGAGGATGCGCGGGTCCGCGCCGTCGCGAAAGCCGGCGATGAACCCATCGGCATAGGGAGCGCCGCCGACCATCACCAGCGGCAGGTCGCCGCCGGCCGCGGCGTAGGCCCGGGCGACCCGGTGGGGGTTGTTCTCCGGCTCGAAGCGGGAGACGTAGAGGAAGAAGCGGCGGCTCGCGATCCCCAGGCGCTCGAGCGTCTCCCGGCCCTCCGGCACGACCGGGTCGACGCCGTAGGCGATCGGCTCGGACGCGGCACCGTAGCGCTCCTGGTAGTAGGCGCGGATGACGTCCGCGTCGGTCACCAGGACGTCGGGGACCAGGCACGCGAGCTGCTCGGAGAGGCTGTAGACGGCGCGGCCCAGGGCACCCCACTTGCTCCGCTGGCGCTCGATGCCGTCGACGTGGAGGGCCACGGACGTGCCGCCGAGCTGGAGGAGCGGCACGAACAGGGCGTTGGCGCCGTTGACCACGAGGGCGGCGTCGAAGCTCCGGCCGATGGTGTCGAAGGCGGAGAGGAGGGTGTGGACCGGCGTGTCCAGGTGGCGGGTGCGGAGGGTCGGCAGGACGCGCAGGTGGACGCCGCGGTAGTGGGTCAGGTCGCGGGGGGTGTAGTGGGAGCGGCAGTAGACGGTGACGTCGAAGCCCATCGCCGCGAGGCGGGGGGCGAGCTCCTCCATGAGGGTTTCGTAGCCGCCGTAGTTGGCGGGGATGCCGCGGCTGCCGAGGAGGGCGATGCGGAGCGGGCGCTGAGGGTGGACGGCGGGCTGAGACATCGCTGGGATTGTGTCAGAGCTGCCCGGGGGCCGCGGTCGGTGCGGAGGGGCGGGGCCGAGGGGACGGCACGCGTTACAGCCGGCTGGGAGACAAGCGCGCGCCTCGGCATGGTCCGCGTCGGACCTCGACGGCCGCGCGATGGTCCTCGCGGACGTCGAGGTCCGAC
>Ga0210074_1000246_pt1 | contig 20856 bp, 12 predicted proteins | sample China_Galinas_Co_FD_184860 | JGI IMG/M metagenome (GOLD analysis project Ga0210074, IMG submission 184860) | Wetland microbial communities from San Francisco Bay, California, USA, that impact long-term carbon sequestration -... | ecosystem: Environmental > Aquatic > Marine > Wetlands ... | reverse complement strand
TCTTCTATAAAGTTTATTCCATCATTTTCAGAATTAAAAAAAATTACTGCAGAAAGCACACCCTCTGGTGCGTCAAGCAATTTTAATTTGATTTTTGAAATAACGCCCAGTGTTCCTTCCGAACCAATAAATAAATCAATTAGATCCATGTTTTGCTTACAATAAAATCCGGCAGTATTTTTTGTCGGTAATGTTTGGACAGTGGGAATTTTTAAATCATATTTCTTTCCGTCTTCTGATGAAAAATTTAAAATGTAATCATTGGCGAAGATGTCTCCTCTATTAATTTCTATTAATCCTCCATCGGGAAGGATTAGTTCAACTCCCAGTACAAAATCTCTTGTTGGTCCGTATTTAAAAGTTTTGGAACCTGATGCGTTTGTTGCGACCGTTCCACCAATGAAACAATTTAGTTCAGTTGGGTCAGGTGGATAGTATAATTTTCTTAACTTTAATTCCTTCAGGAAGTCTGTAAGGATTACACCTGCTTCAACGATAGCAAATTTTTCTGTTTCATTTATGTCCAGAATTTTATTCAACCTCTCAGTAGAGAGGACAATGCCACCATTTGGAACACTCCCTCCGGCGAGACCGGTTTTGTTGCCACATATTGTGACTTTATTTTTTTCAATGTTGGCATTTTTAAGAACAGAAATTATATCGTCGGTTGATTCGGGAAACACAACTACGTCACAATACCCTTCAGTATTTGAAGCATCTTTCAGATAATTCTGAATCTCGCTTTGTTCTTTTTTAATAATCAATTGAATAAACTTTAATTAAAATTATTTTCAAGCTTTTTTAGTTCATCCAGATAAAATTCCAATAATTCAGCCTCATTAATTTTTCTACTTCGCGGATCAAATTTAGGCCAATGTCCCGAAACATTAAACAATTTTTCCGTGCCCATAACAATGTCAATCATTGGATAAGAATTATCTCTTAAATGATGCAATAACTTAAGCGTTTCAAATGCATCAAACCAATTTTTTCTTTGATATTCAAGCTGATTGGATGACTTTGTATTCTCTAAAATTTTCTGCCAGTTACTTTTGAATCCACGAGCATTCAAAAAATTGTAAAGTTCAGGATGAATTTTTTTTGCTTTTTCAAGAATCACATACGGACTTTTAGACAGATTGGAGTTAAAAATTTTCAGCCATTTCTTCAGGATAACATAAACTTCAGGGTCATAAACAAGAATATCTTTTTTATGGAATAAAAAGTCTTTCATACTTCGTCCAGTACCAAAAGGCACGCGAGATGAAACCCTTGCGGATGGCTTTACCTTTGTGGATATAATCCGTCCTATTGAATATTGTTTCGCTAATTTCTGAAGAAAATAAAAATCTTCAGCAGCTTTTCTAGTATTCATTCCTCCGATTTTTACATAAGCTTCATCTGTGCAGATAATTGTTGATCCAACTGTGTGAAGTGCGAATGGTGATTTTGCATAAATAAGTCCTGCTACATAATGTCTTAAAAATATTTCGTACGAAAGCATACCCCTTTTCATTTGTTCATCATCGGGGATAATGTGTTCAAAATCTACTACTGCTGCAGAAAAGTTTTTCGTAGAAAAAAAATTATATACTTCAAAGAGATAATTATCTTCAACAATACAATCAGCATCAAGAGAGACAATTATTTTGTGGTCATTTCGGTTATAATCAAAAACACTTAGAGCCATATCCATGCCGATTTTACGTGCAAGCCCAACACCGGCCTTGGTATCATCCAATTCGTTTCCATTGGAAGAAGCATTAATAAATCCAATCTGAAGACCGGAGTTAATAATTTTTTTTGAAAGCTCGTCGTCGATATTTTTTTGAATTATTGAACTCAAATAATGGATGGTATGCTCATTATCATTTCTTATTTCGATATCGGCGGAAGCAGGATTATTGATAACAAATATTATCAGTGAAGATTGAAATGAAGATTTCGAGTTTGTTATCAAAGAAGATAACAAGTTTTTAATGTTTTCGAACTCACCGATTGCAGGAACAACTACGACTATATCAATCTCATGGACCTCGTTCCACTCAAGCTTCCATTTTGTGAAAGCATAATTATTGAGATAATCAGCTATTTTATGTGGAAGTTTTTTTATCATTGCCAAGACGAATATCTATAAAGTCTTTTATTTGAGAATAACTTTCTGGTGGGAACCAGTTTATCTCAACACCTTCTCGTTCCATCTTTCTGAACCACGTCATTTGTCTTTTAGCGAAATTATGAATTGCGCTATTCAATTTTTGAAACATATCGTTATAATTTAGTTTACCATGTATATATTGACTAACAAATCTGTACTCAAGCCCGAAAAAATCTAATTTATCTTTTGAGACTCCTTTACTCATCAACGCTTCAACTTCTTCAATCATACCTTCAGCTAATCTGTTCTTAAGTCGTTGAGTTATTCTTTTCTTAGTTTCTTCGCGAGATTGTTTTGTGCCTATCGTCAGAGAATTGAGTTGAGGTAATTCTGTGGCTGATTTGTTTCTTGCTAGTTCTACAAGTACTGCCTGCACCAGACGGTTTTTGCTTTTAAGATCAGTTACGTTATGAAGTTTTGGCTTTAATTTAATAAGCAATTCTCTTAACTCTTCCGAATTCAAGGCATTCAATTCATCAATATTTTTATTTGCAACTGCTGCTAGATGATAAGATTGAAGAACAGCGCTAAGGTAAAGACCTGTCCCGCCGACAAGTATTGGCATTTTGCCATTTGATTTAATTTGCTCAAATGCCGTGTAAAAATCTTTTGAAAATCTGAACAAGTTATATTCTTCATTCGGATCTGTGATATCAATGAGATGATATGATATTTTGCTTTTACGAAATTCATCCAGATCTTTTCCTGTGCCTATATCCATCCCAATATAAACCTGGCGCGAATCAGCAGAAATAATTTCTCCATTAAAATCAACCGCTAGTTTTACAGCAATGTTTGTTTTTCCAGTAGCTGTGGGACCAAGGATGGTAATTAAATCAATAGACATATAAAGGAAAGATAAATGTAGGTTAAATTTTTAATGTGCGACAGGCAATGTAATTCGGAAAGTCGATCCAACTCCCTTAATGCTTTCAACATCAACATGTCCTGAATGTGCATTAATAATTCTTTTGGCAAGAAGAAGATAAACTTCATCCTCCTTTATTTTTTCTCTGTAATAAAAATAGTCCAGAATTTCTCCATCGGGAAAGCTAATAATTCCTTTCCCCTCATTCTGAATTGAAATTGAAATTGTTTCTCCAAGCATTTCTGTACTGAAATAAATTTTGTCCCCGGTTCTTGAATCAGCGACAGATGATTTTATACATTGTAATATAGCTGTGTAAAGTTTTGAGCGGTCCATTTCAACTAAAGAGCCATCGCCAATTTTCTTAAATAATTTAACCTCTTTAGTTTCGCAGTACTCGGATAAAAGTTCCAGCACATCATCAATAAATTCGTTAAAATGTATTTTATCATTGGTTAGAGTAATTTCATCAACAAGAACCTTAAGAATAGAGTCAGTTAAATCTATAATAGAGCCCGATTGTTTTTGGATCATCCTCACTAAATCATCGGCTTCCGGTGAAAGATCTTTAGAGTGAAGGATTTTAGTGTAACTTTCAATTATTTCAATCGGAATATGAATTTCTTTATTAATAATTTCGGAAAGTCTTTTCCCTGCATTCAGCTTTTCTTTGTTAAGCAACTGATCAAGAGTTTTTGTACGCGTTATGGCTGTTTCCATTTGCTTGCTGATCATTGTCAGATACCCGATTTCATCTTCGGTAAATTTCGTGTTATCTCTTGCGGATTGAAGTACCGCAATGGTTTCTCCAGAATCACTGATAATGGGGAAGTACAGAATTCGCTTCAATCTTGCTGGTCCGGGCTGATCAATCTGAGGATTAAAGTTGTTGTCTTCGGTTGGTCTGTCATAATTTATTGGTCTCTTTTGAACAGCACAAACTCCAGTCAATCCATCGCTGATTTGAAAATATTCATTCTTGGTTTTTCCATCCTGAGTGATGAGCTTAATCATTGTCGAAAGTTTTTCATCAATTAAAACCAAATCAGCATTCTCTGAATTTGTAAGTTCCCGCAATGCAAGTTTGGTATTTTTAACCAGCTCGGTTAAACTAATACTACTATAAATTTTATTTAAAGCCCATAGGATTCTTCTTACAATTTCTCTATTTATACCAGCTTCCGGAGCTTCAATTCGAATTGGTTCAGGGGGAGGAGGAGTGAAAGTTTTATCTTCCTGCTCAGGCTCTTCATTAGTATTTTCAAATTTTTCATTTATCTCTTCTGGTTCTTCAATTGAATCAACAACTGACTCTTCTGTTTCCGGGAGTTCAAAATCTTCTACAGGGAGTTCTTCTGATACTGATTGTAGCTCTTCCAATGCCTGCTCAAGCTCAAGGTTCACTTCGGGGCTATTAAAGTCCTCCTCATCGAAAGATTTATCTATTGATTCAAAGTCAGGAAGAATTTGCTGGGTAAGAACCGGAGGAGGTTCGTTCTGACTTTTTTTCTCTTCTTCCAATTTACTTCCATTGGAAGAGACGCGAAAACTAATTGGTTTATCTCTTCCTGTTATATTAAACTTTCTTTCAGAATCAACAGAAGCTTCAGGTAGTTTGAATTCGCCAAAATTATTAAGATTATTCTCTATTACTGAATAACCACGTATGAGCTTGTTCAGAACAATTTTATCAATTTTATAATAAATCAATTTTGTAAATGCCATTGCAGAAGAAATTCGTTTGGTGTCTTCTACCAGTTCCTTCTCTCCGAAAAAATCATTATGGATTTTAGTAGCAAGGTAACTCTTGGAAGGAAATTTAACTTTTACCTCTCCCTGGACTATCAGATAAATTGAACTACTTGCATCACCAGTTTTATAAAGCAATTCACCTTCTCTGGCCTGCCTCAATGCCTTCTGATCGAAGAACGAAGTTAATACAGATTCTTTAACACCTGTAAAAAGCTTATTATTTTTTATATCCCGAATTGACTTATAAATGGGCATAAATTAACTAATCAACATCAAATTTTTAATTAAACATAAAATTAGCTATCTACATATAAAAGTGCAAAAGTAAACCATTAATATAAAGCGAACATTAAGTTTAATAAGGATAAAATTGTTAGCTTTGAATCCTAAATTACTCAAAGTCATCTTACCGATGGAAGAAAAAGAACTTATTGAAAAGGCTCAGTCGGGCGATAAAAAATCGCTGGCTGAACTGGTTAAAAAATACGAACAGACGATCTATAATTTTTCTTTTAAGATTTGTCGGGATAAACAATATGCTGAACAAATAATGCAGGAAACTTTTTACAGCATGGTAAAATCTTTGCATCAGTTTGATCACAATTCAAAGTTATCCACCTGGCTTTACAGGATTGTTACAAATCATTGCCTGATGATGGCGCGCAGGATGAAAAGCCGGTCATTCGTATCTCTGGATGATGAAGACAATCTTTTTGAAGAAAAATATACTGCAGATTGGAGTTCAATTCCTTACAAAGAAACAGAAAACGAAGAGTTGAAAAGTATTCTTGATAAAGCCATTCAAAACCTTTCACCCGATTACAGGGTAGTATTTTTACTGCGCGACGTTGAGGGACTATCTACGGAAGAGACAGCGCAGGTAACAGACTTATCAGTTCCGGCTGTTAAGTCAAGACTGCACCGTGCAAGGGCTTTTTTGAGGAAAGAAATTAATGAGGAACTTGGCAGATGAAAAAAGCGGAAATTACCTGCAAGGAAGTGATGAAGCATGTTTGTCAAAGTCTGGGAGAAGACCTCGATGATGAAAAATGCAGAGATGTGAAAAAACATTTAGAATCTTGCCCACATTGCAGAGAATATTTTAAGTCGGTTGAGATTACAATTGAGTGTTATCGTAAGTATAATGTTGAAGTTCCGGAAGAAGCACACGATCGTTTAATGAAAATGCTGGGCCTGGATGAATGATTTGCCCAGGCAATCCTCTCCATCAAACGTTTGAATTCCCCGATTTCAGGACAAATATGTCATCCCATTATTTCTGCTAGTTATAACCATTACTTATCCAATATTCAAAATTTTCTTTATGAACTCAAATTTACGTTTACAGCGTAACCAATATTTCTTTGTTTATTAATAATGAAACAAGGAATTCACAACTAATTCTCCCTAAATATTTGGACTTGTTCGAATTATGCAATCCTGCATATATTTAACGTTAATTTTACGTTAATTTATAACGGAAAGAAATTAAACAACCCAATGCACTATAGTCAGCCTTTTTAAAATATTTTACTGACATTCTCTGAAAATAGAATCATGGTTTATTAGGAGTTTCTTATGAAAATTGTTGCACAAATTTTCCTCTTATTATTAATATTTTCCCATCAATTCTTATTTGCTGGTACTACAGGAAGGCTGGCAGGAAGGATTACGGATGCAACAACGGGTGAGCCACTACCTTTTGTAAACGTTGTTATTATGGGTTCCACATTAGGCGCAGCTACAGATATAGACGGATATTATTCTATCATAAATGTTCCGCCAGGAAATTATGATGTTAAAGCTTCAGCTATTGGCTACAGCAGCATTGTATATCAGGATGTTAAAATTTCCATTGACATGACTACTACAATAGATTTTCAGTTAGCTGAAGCATCAATTGAACTTCAAGATGAAGTAGTGGTAGTTGCTACAAGACCTCTTGTCCGGATGGATCAAACTTCTACTTCTTCAATCATTGGTGATGATGTAATTTCTAAATTACCTGTTGAAGGGATTGGTGATGTTCTGAAACTTCAAGCTGGGGTTGTTGTCTCTTCGTCCGGAGATATTCATATCAGAGGAGGCAGATCAAACCAGATAGTTTATCAAATTGATGGCGTTCCGGTCACAGATGTTTATGATGGAAGTTCTGCTGTTAATATTAACCAGAATGCTGTTCAGGAACTGCAGGTTATCAGCGGTGCATTCAATGCAGAATACGGTCAGGCTCAGTCAGGTGTAGTAAACATTGTAACAAAAGATGGTAGTAACACATTCAATGCTAACATTCAAATGTATGCAGGTGATTATTTATCAAACCGTGATACAATTTATTCTAATATTGATAATATTAATCCTCTTGCCATTCAGAACATTGAAGGAAGTTTGAGTGGACCAATAATACAAGATAAGTTGTTTTTTTATGGAAACGGAAGATACTTTTATAACCAAGGTTACTTATACGGGCAGAGAGTTTATCTGGTAAGTGATCGAGCAATTGAAAATCAGGAAACTCAGGAACTGGAAGTACAATCCAATGGTAATGGAGCATATGTTCCCATGAATGAAGATGAAAAAATTTATGCTCAGGGAAAACTTTCATACCGTGCTACACAAGGTGTAAAGATAAGTTATAATTTTATTTTTGAAGATCGCGATTACTATGATTACAATCATTTCAATAGTCTTACACCTGATAATAATCTTCAACGATTCAACAAATCATATACAAATATACTTGCATTAAACCATGCAATTAGCGCATCAAGTTTTTACACGTTGAACTTAAGTTATTATTTTAAAGATTACAGACAATATCTCTTCGAAGAAATCTGGACTGGTAATTCAGATAAACCGACTCCCTACGAAGATAATTCTACTGTAATTAATCCACCATACAGTTTTGGAGTTGGAGGAACTGATTATAATCGCTTCACGAGAAACACTGGAACATGGGGTGCAAAATTAGATTGGACTACTCAATTAACCCAATCAGTCAACCTTCAATTCGGTGGTGATTTCAGGTACAACGATATTTTTCTTGAGAATATAAATCTCATTCCTATGACCGATTCAACAGGGCAGCGGGTTACTCCTTTCAATGTTGCAATCCCATCAATTACCTCAACCGATTACGATACTTATGATCATAATCCGATGGAGATTGCTGCCTATGCACAGATGAAATTTGAAGCTTTCAACCTGATATTTAATCTCGGTCTTAGGTTAGATTATTTTGATCCTGATGGTGTTATTCTTGCAGATCCAACAGATCCGAATATTTACAATCCACTCAGACCTTCAAACAGGTTTCATGATAATAATAGTAATGGAGTTCAGGATCCCGGTGAAACCAGTGTAACTCTTCAGGAAAGAGAAACGTATTGGTATCAGGATGCTTCAAAGAAATATCAGCTTAGTCCTCGTATTGGACTTGCATTTCCAATTTCTGCAACTGGTGTAGTTCATTTTTCTTATGGACATTTTTTGCAGTTACCCAGGTATGAATATCTGTACCAGAATCCAAGATTTAAACTTGGTGTTAACTCAGGTAATGCAGGATTATTTGGGAACACTGATTTGCAGCCTCAGGAAACAGTTAAAGGCGAAATTGGAATACAGCAGCAGATTGGTGATGATATGTCAATTAGTGCAACGGTGTTTTTTGAAGACTTCAGAAATTTAACAGGTACCCAGACACAGGATATCGAAGTTTACGGTGGTGCACAAACCTACAGTCAATATATTAATTCAGATTTTGGAGATGCACAGGGATTTGTTATCCAGTTTGTAAAAAGATTTTCCGGCAGTTTTGCAACATCAATTGATTATACTTATTCCGATGCACGCGGTAATGCTTCGGACCCAAGCGATGCAAGAAATGCTGTACTAGGTGGCGCTCTTCCGGAAACATACATAGCTCCACTAAACTGGGATCAGACACACACATTGAACCTCTCTCTTGAGTACTCTCAAGTTCACGATTGGGGTTTTTCAATAATTGCAAATTATTTCTCCGGTCAGCCTTATACACCAGCTGTTAATCAAAACACCCGGGTTACTCAAAATGCGTTCCCAACAAACAGCGGTATCAAACCTAACTTGTTCAATGTTGATTTAAGGGTTTATAAAGATATCGATTTATCACCGATCCTTTTAACAGTATTCCTACGAGTATTTAATCTCTTTGATTCTAACAATCCTGTAAACGTTTACACAGATTCTGGAGATCCATATTTCACTTTTGCTAAACTGGAAGCCGAGCGGATTAATCCAAACCTGTACAATAACACTTTAGATCAATATTATACTGATCCTACATATTTCTCAGAACCCAGAAGAATTGAACTCGGGTTGGGTCTTAACTTTTAATTTTTGTTGAAGGAAATTATGAAGAAACTATTTTTAATTATACTGTTTACCGGAGTGAATCTTTTTGCTCAGCGTACAAGTGATCCTACCCTGCTGACAATTGGTTATCATACCGGTAACAGAGCTGCAATCACTTATTACAATGATGGCCAGATTTCCGGAATTAATACCGGCATAGATATAAGAGGCGAATGGCCGCTGGGTTCCGGAGAAAATTATATTGGTGATTGTATCCCGCTGATAGGTGTAGAATTTATCAACACTGAAGACGATACTCTTCAGTCAGTCGTAATTTCCCGCGGGCCAAGAAAAGGTCAGTTTGATGAGAAAAGTCCGAGTGGTTACTTCTGGGGTTGGAATCCTGTACCAGGATTTAGGAATCCGACCGTAAAGGGCGTTGCAATGAGTCATCTTCCCGAAACATGGCCAATCGAAGGTTGGAATGATCCGGTAGCAAGATTCTGGAAAGACGAGGACGGAAAAACTCAGTGGTTTGGTTACTTCGGTCGCGGTATTCAGAATGCTGACCAGGAATCCTTCTTTGAAGCGAACGACGATTGGGATGATGAGTTTAATTCTAAGTTCCAGCCAGATAGTACTAATCCTAACAGGTATGGAATGGCGCTTAAGATGAGACAGCGTGGTTTCCAATGGTCAAGTTTTTTGGCCGAAGATGCTATCTTCTGGCTTTATGAAATAACAAATGATGGAACTACGCTATATAGGAAAGCAGATTTCGGAACAGTTGTTGGTACACTTGCTGGTGGCGACGGTGATAGTCAGGATGACTTGGGTTATTTTGATGTACAGGACTGGATAACCTATTCCTGGGATAGTGATGGCATCGGTAATCGTGGTCAGAAGGTTGGCTATGTCGGGTATGCATTTCTTGAGTCTCCAGGAAATCCTTTCGATGGAATTGATAATGATAATGATACTAAATCAAACTCACCAAGATTCACGTCATCAGATTTCAATGCTGTAATTTATAACTCCGGAGATCGGGTAGTTCTAATTACCGACACAGTAGATGCACAAGGATTGAGAACTTACGAACGAAAACTTCACACTGTCAATGCTACTACGGATACTGTGTATTCACTTGGAGTGAGATTCATTATCGAACCGGGCGTAACTGAATTTAGAGAAGGTAACGCTGTATTACAAATTATTAATGGACGGCAGGTCTGGATTCCTCAACCCTCAGCTAATGATGCTATTGATAATGACCTGGACGGATTGGTTGATGAAAACCAGGCAACCCATTATGAAACAAGAGTTGCCAGAGGATTAACCGGTTTGGCTTATAAGAACTTTCGAACTGGTGAAGGAGTTAATGATTTGCTCATCGATGAGCGACGAGATAATTTAATTGATGAGGACCAGGATTGGGATCCACAATTTGATGATCTCGGTGAAGATGGGCTTGGTCCGGAAGATCTGGAGTATCCCGGTCCCGATATAGGTGAAGGGGATGGTATTCCAACTCAGGGTGAGCCAAATTTTGGTAAAACAGATCCTGATGAATCGGACCAAATAGGATTGACCGGGTTTAACTTTTTTGAACTTCAGAGTGCGCCAGATTTAAGTATTGATTCGCTTCTATGGAGAAGAATGACTCCTGGCAGGTTTGATGTTGTTCCACCTACACCTCAGGATGGTGACTTTATTTATAGTTCAGGATTCTTTCCTCTATTTCCAAAAACTCCTGAACGATTTTCTGTCTCACTTCTTTTTGGCGAAGACTATAACGATATCGTGAAGAATAAAAAGATTGTACAGCAGATTTATAATGCAGGATATGCATTCCCGCAAGCTCCATCAAAACCCAAAATTAACATTACCCATAATGACGGTAAAGTAGTTATCTACTGGGATGGTGACGAATCAGAAAATTCGAGAGACTTTGTAACCAAGCAAAAAGATTTTGAAGGATACAAAATTTACAGAGCTACTGATGCCAATTTCCGGGATTCACGTGTTATTACTAATGCATTAGGCGTACTTAGTTTTGATAAACCGATAGCTCAATACGATTTATCAAATTCATATAGTGGTTTCTTTATACCAAGTGCAGAGCTACTGGAAGCATACGGAGGAACTACCTTTTATTTAGGTGAAAATAACGGTGTCATTAACAGATTTGTTGATTCAACTGTAACACCAGGAATAACGTATTATTATGCTGTTTGTGCTTACGACCATGGCAATGGAACTCCGGATATATTTCCTGAAGAAAACTCTAAGTTCATTTTCCGATCTAATACGGGTGAGGTGATCACGGATGATAATACAGCATTTATAACACCTGGAAGAAGACCTGCAGGCTACTCAAATGCTTTTCTGGACATCCTAACGGAATCAGATCCGTTTTTTGGAACGGGATATTCGGCAATTGAAGTTATTGATGATGCTGAGATTAGAAATCAGTTTAATTATCAAATTGTGTTTGAAGATACTGGTCTTACGGACATTACCGCAAACTGGTCATTGTTAGATTTACAAACACCCGACACAGTCTTTGTCCCTTTAATCAATGAAACCTATATTGTAAATCCAACTGACTCTATAGCACTGCCTGCGGGAACAGATACGATTCTGGTAAACGGTTCAAAGTATGGTGTAACAGGATCGTACTATACTGCCGCTTACGATCGTCTTGTAGATAAATCCGATAGATTTGCTGGTGAGACACCTGTGAGGGATGGATTCAGGGTTCAGCTTTATAATGATCCGGTCAAGATTGATACGAGTTTTGCTCAAAATATTCCAACAAATCCTCCACCTTCATTTGAAGTACTAAGATTCGTTGCACTTAATTCGAAATATAACGGTTACGCAAATCCAAATGATTATGTTATTGAGTTCTATGATACCATTGTTGACACTTCTGTTGCCGATACGGTTGGCTTAGGTGCAAGTAACAGGGTCCCTCCTCAACCAATTAATTTCAAGGTGAAAAATCTTACGACTAATCAATACATTGATGCTGTTTATCTAAGAGTAGGTAATTTGAGCTATACTTATAGCATATGGTTTAAAGAATATTTGCAAGGACAATATGTAAGAACCTGGAGGGTGAATATTAGATATCAAGGCCTCTATCCTCTCGAAACGGCTGGTACGTTCAATATAATCACTTTAAAACCGTTTAATCAAAACGACAGTTTCTATTTCACTATGACAGGCGCGAAAATAAATAATGAACTAGCACAGGATCAGCTTAGCAAAATAAAAGTAGTGCCGAATCCCTATGTAGTAACACACGCAGGAGAACAAAGGCTATTAAGTAGTCAAACCAGTGGTCGAGGCGAAAGAGAAGTTAGGTTCACTTACGTTCCACCCGGTTCTCAAATTCAGATATTTACCGTTAGAGGAGAACTGGTGAGGACTTTGTACGCAAACGATCTTTATATTGGAGATGTTTATTGGAACTTAAGAAGTGATGATAATATTGAAGTTGCTTACGGTGTGTACGTATATGTTATTGATGCCCCTGATATTGGCACTACAATGGGCAAGCTTGCCTTAATTAAATAATGGAGAATTTATTTATGAAAAAGGTTTTATTTTTAATCATCTTGCTTGCTTCTTTTGTAGCAGCTCAATCTAAAATAGCTACGACGGCTGCACCATTCCTGAATATTGGAGTTGGTCCAAGGGCGATTGCAATGGGTGGAGCATTCATAGCGACGGCCAATGATGTTACCTCACTATACTGGAATCCGGCCGGAGCTTCTAGAAGCAATAAAAATGACGCTCTCTTTGCTTATACAAGCTGGTTTGCAGATATTAATTACAGCTGGTCTGGAGCTATGGTTAAGCTTGGTGATGCTGGAACACTTGGATTAAGCTTCACTTACCTTGATTATGGAGATATTGAAATCACTACACTTGCTCAGCAGGATGGAACAGGTCAATATTTTTCTTCATATGATATGGATATTGGTTTGACTTATGCGTATAACCTTACCGACAGATTTTCGTTAGGCGGTACGGTTAAATATATTCAGCAAACCATCTGGACTACCTCGGCAAGCGCATTTGCAGCCGACCTTGGCGTTCTATTTCATTCAGATATTTATGGATTAAGAATAGCTGCTACAATTAACAACTTCGGTACAGATATGCAACTAGAAGGAGATGCTCTGCTTGTCCAGCACGATATTGATCCTAATAATTATGGAAATAACGATCAGATACTTGCAACTTTACAAACCGGTAAATATCCTTTACCATTAACATTTAGAATTGGTGTAGCAATGGATGTTTTGCATACAGAGGAGAACCGCTTAACACTTGCTGCTGATGCTTTGCATCCGACCGATAATTATGAATCTTTGAATGTCGGTGCTGAGTATATGTATAATGACCTGATAGCTTTCAGAGTAGGTTATAAATCTTTGTTCCTTGAAGATAGTGAAGAAGGTTTTACTGCAGGTGTTGGATTAAATTATAGTTTTAATCCTGATCTGGCAATCAGAATTGATTATGCTTATCAGAATTTTGGTGTTCTAGACTACAGCCAGCATTACTCAATAGGGCTTAAATTTTGAAAATAGACCTGTTATTTTTTATACAAAATATGTCTATATTTGGCCGAATTAAAAACAAGCACTAATAAATATAAATGTTCATTAAAGCAAGGAGAACCAAATGAATAAAATACTTTACATTTCGCTCTTCCTTCTGCTTACAGCAATTACATTCGCACAGCCAAAAGAAATAGGCTTGAACTTTGAATGTAATATGGAAATTGAACTCCTTTCAGGCAGGTATAATACCGCTGATACTGTAGCAGCTAGAGGAGACTTTAACGGTTGGGGAAGAACTGATCTCGTACCCAGCACATTAGACCCAAACTTATATGTTACTGAAATGCCATTTATGGATACTCTTGATGTTGGTGATACCATACAATATAAGTTTTTCTATACACCAGGTACATGGGAAAATGGTGACAACAAACTTTATGTCATAACCCAGGCTGATTATACTGCAGGTGAGTGTATTATAGCAAGACCATTTAATGATGGAACACTTGAGACTGTCACAAACCAGGCAACTGATGTTCTCTTCCAGGTTGATGTTAACGGCGCTGAATCTGCTCTCAACAATCAGCCATTTACAGTAATTAACACAGTCCACATTGCTGGTGGAACTTCACCATTGCAGTGGCCCAGTTTAGGATGGCCGAATAGTGAGATAGGAATGATGATTGCACTAAATGATGATGGTAATGATGGTGATAAAGTTGCAGGTGATATGATATTTTCAACCACAGTGCAATTTCCTGCATATACCACTTTCCCAATGAGTTATAAGTTCGGCATCAATTATGGCGATGATGCAAATAATCAGGGTGGGAATGATAATGAGAACGCAATCGGTGCAAATCATGAAATTAACTTATTCTCAACCGCATGGTATTGCGAAACACTCGACACATTCGGTATAATGGGACCAAAGGATTTTGTTTCAGATGTTGAACCGATCAACCAAATAGCACCAAGTGATTTTTCACTTGATCAGAACTATCCAAATCCTTTCAACCCTTCAACCACAATTAATTTCAGTATTCCGGTTGAATCGTTTATAACTCTTGATGTTTATAATGCTATCGGACAGAAAGTTGCGTCATTAGTAAATGAAACAAAATCAGCAGGTAATTATAAAGTTGATTTTAATGCTTCTAATCTTACTAGTGGAATTTATTTTTACAAGATTAGTGCTGGCAACTTTACAGAAACGAAGAAAATGATTTTAATGAAGTAGTCTTTTTAGATTATAAATTAAAGTTTAAAGCCCCGTTCCGCGGGGCTTTTTTATTTCGTAATAATTTGGAGAAGATGCTCCTTTAGTTTTTGTGCATTCGCAAAATCAGAATTTAATTTTAGACATTTCTTAATTGATTCAAGAGCATTTTTATAATCTTCTTTTTGGATATATGCACCCGCAAGGTTGTAGTAAACTTGCGGATCAGATTTATCAAATGAAAGACTCACAATTAAAAACTTAATTGCATCTTCTGTCTTACCTTTGTTCAGGTTTATGTTACCCAGCCATTTAGTAGAAAACTCATCCGGGGTTTCCTTAAAGCGTTTGGACAAAAAATAATGTGCAAGATCGTATTCTTTAACATTGATCAATTCTGAAGCTGCATAATCATAATCCGAAAGTTTGAAGGGATATTGTGAAATGATAACTTGATATTCCTTTGCAAAGTTTTTGTAATCGCCCATATTTAAATACCAATCGGCTGCATCCCTGTGACCAGTTTCCCAATTCATATTCTCAACAGCTATTTTATAAGCGATCGAATCAATTTTATCATTTAGATCTAAGTTTATTAAAAATGAAAAATCAGGTTTATCAACAAACGGCCAGTCATTTAGTAAACCAAGCAATCTAATTTCAGCAATTAAAGAATCCAAATGCGAAAAAGCAAAATTAATAACAACACTGCTATCTTGCTCAGAATCTGAAACTTGTGGAACGTCTCCATTTGGCACAAAGTTATTTTCAACCATTGATTCGAAATAAATTCTTCCCATTAATTGATAACCTGAAAGAGATGGATGCAGGTGATCAACAATCAAATTATAACCAACTATCCCATCCGGACTTGCACTATTAAAAGCTGAATCGATATTAACGAAAACGCAATCATATTTATCAGCCAGTTTTAGAATTATATCGTTAATTTTTTCAGGTGCTCTGAACCTGAGTGCATCAAGATCTTTCGTCAATCGATATAAGGAATTTGCTTCATTAAAGTTTCCAAGGCCAAGTTGAATTCCGGCTTTGTGGAAAACGGAATCAGCATTTTGGAATGCATCCTTCCCAAAGGAGATAAAAGGTTTTTGATCTTTGAGATTGCTTACAAGACTTCCGATCACCACGGGTACTCCTGCATCACTTGTCATTTGAAGTATATCTTCAAAGTTTCCCTCAAACTGTTTTAAGCCGGTATTGAACAATTCAGAATCTAATGGAATTAGTTGTTCATTTACAATACGTGCCATTAATGTTCCGCCTCGTTGATCGTCGCTACTTGCATCACCATTGAATAAATCCATGACAGAATAAATGCCATCACGAATAAGCTGAATTGATTTAAATTGGTTAAGCCAAATAAGAAAATTTACTATGGTTCTTGAATCACCTATGTTCTCATTTGACCCGACACCGAAAGCGCCATAGTACTCATTATGTCCCGCATAAATCAGAATCAAATCTGGCTCCTGTTCAAGAACACCGGGGATCAAATCTCTGATAGTGTATGAATTAGTTGCAGTGATGGCTATGTTGATTACCTCAATGTGTTTTTCGGGATAGAGCATTTCAAGTCGATCACGAATATATCTAGAGAAAGTTCCATTTGGTGAGAAAGGAAACCCCTGTGCGCTGCTTCCACCAAGAACAAAAACTCTGAAAGCATTTTCTCTCTTAACTTCATCAAATACATCGTTGTTTGACTGAGGCAGACTTTCTATGTTGAAAAAATATCTGCCTGCAATCTCAGTATTAAGCATCTGCTTCGATTCGGTGATTTTAATCCATTGTTCATTGTTCCCACCATAGTTAAATATTCTTAACGTTATTTCAAGTAAAAGAAAAAAAATAATCGGAATTAAAATTAAAACAAGATAAAACCAGAAGGGAGATTTGGTTCTTTTGCTCAGCGTATCTTTTTGTTTGTTACTCAACTTGATTACTTTGATTGATTATTTCGGTAAGCTGCTGCTGCATTTCTCTTGCTCTTGGAAAATCAGGTTTAATTTGAAGACACTTGCTTATTGAATCCAATGCTTTAATAAATTCCTTTTTTTGTGCATAGGCACCAGTGATATTAAAATAAACTTGGGCATCCTTTTTATCATACTTTAGACTTGTTTCCAGATAATTAATTGCATCATCTACAAATCCGTGGGACAGATCCATAATACCAAGCCACTTGGAATTAAATGCATCGGGATGCTGGTTAAATCCTCTTTTCAAAAAATAATACGCGCGTGAAAAATTACTAACGGCTATAAGTTCTCTGGCAGTTGAATTATAATATTTGTACAGGAATGGAAATTCTTCAATTAAAGCAGCCATTTCTGTTGCGTACTTATTGTATTCTTTTTCCCCTAGATAATTGGAGGCAATCTTTAACCTGCCCTGCTCTCTGGATATTCTGCCATCAATCACATCAGCTGAAACACTATCAATTAAATTGTTCAGCCTGATTAATTTGTTTCTTGGTATTTGATTTTTAGGATTAATGTAAGGCCAGTCATTTTTTAGAATTTTTATTCTGAAATCTGCAACGGTTGAATCGAACGGTGTGAAATTATAATAAGCATAGACAAGACTGTCTGCCATTTGTTCGGAAAGATCTGATGGTTGATTTGTCGGAAGATTACCATTGCTTTTCATCGAATTGAAGAATAGGTTTCCGATCAACTGATAACCTCTTACATTTGGATGGAGATGATCAGTCATCATATTATCACCTACGATCTCATCAGGACTTTGTGCATTTAGCTGGGAATCGCTTCTGATCAATGCGAAATCATATTCCTCACAAAGCTGAATAATTATTTTATTTATTTCTTCAGGTGCGCGAAATCTCAAAGCATCCAGATCCTTTGCATAAATAAATAATGCCTTTGCAGAGTCTATATTATTCCTATATAATTCTTCATTGGCAATATCAAAAATGTAATCTGCACTGGGATTGTCAGAATCACCAATTGATACAAAAGGTTTTTGATCTTTCAGGTTGCTCGATAATGTACTCGCAATCACAGGAACTCCTGCATCTTTACACATTCCCAGAATGTCGCGGAAATTTCCTTCATATTGTCCAATACCTTGCTGGTAAATATCAGAATTAAATTCGATGAGTTTGTCCTGGGCCATTTGTGCCATCATAGTGCCACCGGACACTTCACTTTTCGATGAAAATATACCTGATATCCAGTTAACAATATTTCTTAATAGTTCAACAGTTTTAAATTTGTTCAACCATAGAGTTGTATTTACTATGAATCTTGATGAGCCTAGTGATTCGAGTGAGCCAACTCCAAGTGCTCCGTAATATTCATTGTGCCCAAGATAGATTAAAACTAAGTCGGGTTCTTTTTGCAAAATCTCTGGCATCAAATCTCGGATTGCGTAAGAATTAATAGCTGACATACTGATGTTGCAAACCTCAATCACATTTTCAGGATAAAGAATTTCCAGTTTCTTTCGAATGAACTTACTGAATGATGCACTTGATAAATAGGGATATCCTGCGGCAGAACTTGCACCGACAACAAACACTCTGAAATTATTTTCCGTTTTTTCTTTGTAGAGAAATGATTCAACAGAGAAGGGGAGATTTTTAGTCGTAAAAAAATATCTGGAAGCTATCTCTGGATTTAGAATTTGCATTTCCTTGGAAACATCAATCCAAACTCGCGTGTCCTTTCCATAACTAAATGTTCTTAATCCGATTTCTAATAAAACAAAAAAGATAACTGGTATTGCAAACAGCAAAATGTAAAACCATTTCGGAGCAGGAGTTTTTATCGTTTTAATAAATGCAACAACATCATCCTGAGAAACGTTTAACTGTTTTGCCATTTCCTTCGCAGAAAGCGATTTGGAATTCTTTCTTATGAAATTTATTTGCTTTTCGGATAGTGGCAATTAAGTCTACCTGTTCGCTCTTGTTGCATTTATTAATTGTTGCTGAAGATCCTTTGCCATCGCATAATTTGGCTCAATCTGAAGACATCTGTTGACCATTTGCAAAGCTGTTTTGTAATCTTTCTTTATTGAATAAGCGCCAGCCAAATTATAATAAACCAGTGCATCCGAAGAATTATAACTTATACTTTTTGAAAGATATTTAATAGCTGAGTCAACTTTGTTATTCAGAAGATCAATTATGCCAAGCCATTTCGTTGAATACGCATTCGGCTTTAGTTCATTAAATTTTAACAGATATGGATAAGCCTCATCAAATTTTTTTATGTCAATTAGAAGTTGAGCAGCAATTTCATTTGGGTAAGGATCAAAGGGATATTCACCTGTTGCTGCACTGATTTCTTTTTGAAATGATTCAATATCTCCATTCAGCAGCAAGTATCGTGCAAGTTGAAGATGCGCAGCTTCCCATTGCAACTCTCCCTTACCAACGCGATAGGCAAGAGTGTCAGAAATATTCTGCATATCTAATAATCTTAATTTATCTTCGTCTGAAATCTTTTGTTTTGTGTATGGCCAATCACTTTTTAGAATGATAATCTGATAATTAGCGATTGTTGAATCCAAATCTGTAAATTCATATCTGCTTAGAGTTATGCTATCTTGTATTTCAAATGTTAGATCACGATCATATTCACCTGGTAAAATTCCAGAGTTCAGTCCTGCATTAATTATTTCCCTTCCAATAATTTGAAAACCTCTCAGATTTGGATGCAGATGATCTGTAATTAAATCATAGCCAACGACTCCAGATGTTGATTCGGCATTAAAAATTGAATCGAGCTGAACTATAGGATAACCATACTGATTTCCAAGTTTAACTATGATTTCATTTATATTTTCTGGTGCTCTCCATCGGAGTGCATCGAGGTCTTTTGCAACTCTAAATAACGAATCGGCAGTAGGAACATTACCTTCATTAAAATTTAGTTTAGCCAATTCAAATTCCTCATCCGCCGTAGGATTTTTATCATCATCAATAGATTCAAATGGTTCCTGATCTTTAAGGTTACTAACCAGCAATCCAAGAATTACAGAAATATCTTTTTCCTTTGCCATTTCAAGTATGTCACCAAGGTTGCCTTCAAATTGGTTTAACCCGGCATAATATTTTTCAGAATCTAGTGGAATCATTTGTCTTTGAGACATTCGTGCCATTAAAGTTCCATCCTCTTTTACAGGTTCTGAAAATAATCCAGAGATTGATTTTATCAGATCACGCAGAAGTTCAAAAGTTTTAAATTTATTTAACCAGATAACAGTATTTACAATAAATCTTGTATCGCCCAGAGTTTCAACTGAACCTACTCCAAGAGCGCCATAGTATTCATTATGTCCGGCATAGATAATTATTAAGTCGGGACGTTGATCTAAAACACCATTCATCATATCTCTTAAAGCATAAGAGTTAATTGCCGACATTGCGATATTCACAACTTCGATATTTTTTTCGGAATAGATAAGCTCAAGTCGCTTCCTGATGTATCTTGAGAAAGCACCATTTGGTGTGTATGGAAAACCAGCAGCACTACTTCCGCCCATTACAAAAACGCGGTAGGTATTTTCTTTTTTCACTTCATCGAAATAATTGTAGTTGGCCGATGGGACTTTATCAGAATTATAAAAATATCTGAAAGCAATATCCGGGTTTAATGTTAGTCTTCCATCTTTAATTGGAATCCACTGATCATAAACTCTTCCATAGCTGAAAACTCTCAAACTTATTTCCAGAAAAACAATTACAATAACTGGAATCAATACCAAAACCAGGTAAAACCAGTGGGGAGTTTTTTTAGTAGATTCTTTCATTTAGCAACTTATATACGAATTAATTTCAACAGGAAAAATATCAATTAATTAACCAAATTTAGAGGAAATACATGTATTATAAGAAGCAATAATCAGGTAATAATCAGGTATAGTTTAAAAAGATATACAGATTTTAACATATCTCATTTTG
>Ga0210074_1000245_pt1 | contig 20918 bp, 18 predicted proteins | sample China_Galinas_Co_FD_184860 | JGI IMG/M metagenome (GOLD analysis project Ga0210074, IMG submission 184860) | Wetland microbial communities from San Francisco Bay, California, USA, that impact long-term carbon sequestration -... | ecosystem: Environmental > Aquatic > Marine > Wetlands ... | reverse complement strand
TGTTCCATTAAAGGGAATCAAAATGAAATTTATTGACCTTAGAAGCGATACCGTAACTAAACCATCCTCCGAAATGCGAAAAGCAATGTACGAAGCAGAAGTTGGTGACGATGTTTTTAAAGAAGACCCGACTGTAAATAAACTTGAAGAATATGTTGCAGAACTTCTTGGAAAAGATGCGGCACTTTATGTCCCAAGCGGAGTAATGGGAAATCAGATTTGTCTGAATGTTCTTACCGAACCTGGCGATGAAGTAATTTGCGATAGAGAAGCTCATATATTTAACTATGAATCTGGTTCATCAGCACGATTAAGCGGTATTCAGATTTATCCTCTTGATGGAAAACTTGGTATTCTCTCTGCTGAACAAGTTGAACCATACATCAGAACCACAGCTTACCATATGCCGCGCACAAAAGTCATTGAAGTAGAGAACACTCACAATCGAGCTGGTGGAACAATTTGGCCAATGGAAAACATTATCTCAGTAAAAAATCTTGCAAAGAAACACAATCTTTATTACCATCTTGATGGTGCAAGAATCTGGAATGCCTGTGTCGAAACCGGAATTTCTCCAAAGGAATACGCTTCACACTTTGATACTGTCTCTTGTTGTTTTTCAAAAGGACTTGGTGCACCTGTAGGTTCGGCTATTGCAGGAAAGAGAGAATTTGTTCAAGAAGCATATCGGGTAAGGAAAGCTTGGGGCGGGGGAATGCGCCAGGTTGGAATTCTTGCGGCCGCAGCAATGTATGCTCTCCAGAATAATCGTGAAAGATTAAATCAGGATCACTGGCGAGCAAAACATCTTGCTGAAAGAATAAAATTAAATCCTAATCTTGACATTAATATGGAAGCTGTACAAACTAATATTTTACTTTTCAAACCTTTGACTATGACACCCAAAGAAGGATTGATAAAATGCAGAGATTTGGGATTAATTCTTACTCCGGGAACAATTGATTCGTTAAGAGCTGTTACACATCTCGATATTACTGATGATAATATTGAAAACGCTGCAAATATTCTCGATGAGGTTTTTAATTGAGTGATTTGTTAACTCCAGCGGATTTCAATCATAAATACACTGTCACTGTCCGTTTTCACGAAGTTGATATGCTTGGCGTTTGCAACAATGCTGTCTATATTAATTTTTTTGAAACTGCGAGGTTAGAGTACATCAAAACCGCCGGGTTGATGCCTGACAATGGAATTTTTTCTGACGGCAAAATATTTTTTATGGTTAGGAATGAAATTAACTACCGTGGACATTCCTATTACGATGATGTGCTTGAAGTTTATTCAAAAATATCTTACATAAAAAATTCTTCTTTTGGATATGAGCATCTGATAATAAAAAAGAAAACCGGTGAAGCAATCGTTGATGGTAAGGGAGTTGTAGTTTATGTAGATCCAAAAACACGTAAATCAACTTCTTTACCAGAGAGTTTCATAGAAAAGGTAAAAGCGTTTGAACCAGTTGTAAAAATTTTAATAGAATAGCTTTATATTGTCTTTGCGATCGGAGCGAATCAATTTGTTTGGAGTTGGGATTGCTTCATCCCGATGGCTCGGGATTCGCAATGACTGTAACTAATCAAGTAAATTGGAGGTAAAATGCGACGAATAGTTTTCGATATCGAAACCTGTGCATATCCATTCGAATCTCTTACCGAAAGCCAAAAAGAATATTTACTACGCTATGCTGACAAAGAACCTGATCCGGAAAAAAGACAGATGATGATTGATGATGCAATTCGCTATACAAGCCTCTATCCCTACACATCAAAATCTATTGTTATTGGAATCTATGATGTTGAAAAAGAAAAATCCTATATTTATTACGAAAGTGATAAGGAACAAGATTGGAAGAGCGAAGACGAGAAAATTCATTATAAAGGATTACCAGAAAAAGAAATGCTTGAATCATTCTGGCGTGTTGCAGCGCGAGTTGATCAATTTATAACTTTTAATGGGAGAAATTTTGATGTCCCATTTTTGATGATGCGTTCTGCAATGCTTGGTGTGAAGGTTACCAGAAATTTAATGGGTTATAGATACGGTGATGAACACATCGACCTGCTCGAACAATTTACATTTTACGGAGCAACAAGAAAATTCAATCTCGATTTTTACTGCCAATCATTCGGGATTGAATCTCCCAAATCAAAAGATATCTCTGGGATGGAAGTGAAAAATCTTTACGAAGCAGGAAGAATAAAAGATATTGCAGTTTATTGTTCGAAAGATATTTATGCAACCAATCAGCTTTATAAGATTTGGAATGAGTATTTAAACCTGAAATAGAATTGTAAAAAAAAATTAAAGTGAATTGTTAGAATTTATCCAAGATCCTATTGTAATTGGGTTAATACTTGCTCTCTTAATTATTCTTATTAAACCAATCAGAAAATTTTTCAAAGAGCTAATTCAAATATTCTTCTCATAGTTGCCAAATCTAATTTTCAAATCCCTTATATTTCCTACTTAAAAATTCACGCTTAAACTAAAAAACCATTGAATCGATGAAAGAACCAGAAGTTAATCTTGAACTCGCAATTGAGCACGGATTAAATGAAGAAGAATACGGAAGAATCTTAAACATACTTGGCAGAATACCAACTTTTACTGAAATTGGTATTTTCAGTGTAATGTGGAGTGAACATTGCAGTTATAAAAACTCAATTGCTCAATTAAAAACTCTCCCTCGGAGTGGTGGAAAATTGCTTGTCGGTGCTGGTGAAGAAAACGCTGGATTGGTGGATATTGGAGATGGATTGGCAGTAGCTTTTAAAATTGAAAGTCATAACCATCCATCAGCAGTTGAGCCATATCAAGGGGCGGCAACAGGTGTTGGTGGAATAATGAGAGATATTTTTACAATGGGCGCACGACCAATTGCTTCATTAAATTCACTCCGCTTCGGAACTCTCGATGATGCACGAACTCGTTATCTTTTTGCAGGAGTTGTGAAAGGAATTGGCGATTACGGAAATAGTTTCGGTGTTCCAACTGTTGCAGGTGAAGTTTATTTTGATGAATCATATCAACTCAATCCTTTGGTGAATGCAATGGCAGTAGGAATTGTTACGACAAGCACATTTGCAAGTGCTACCGCAAAAGGAGTTGGTAATCCTGTTATGATTGTTGGTTCATCAACTGGAAGAGATGGAATACACGGTGCCACTTTCGCTTCTGAAGAACTTTCTGAAAAATCAGAATCGAAACGCCCTTCGGTTCAGGTTGGTGATCCATTTACTGAAAAACTTTTGCTCGAAGCTTCTCTTGAAATTATTCGTAAAGGTTATTTGATTGGAATTCAGGATATGGGTGCAGCCGGAATTTCCTGTTCAACGTGCGAGATGAGTGCAAAAGGAAAATCAGGAATGAAGATCGATCTCGATAAAGTTCCTCTTCGCGAAGCGGGAATGAGTGCTTATGAAATCATGCTAAGCGAAAGTCAGGAGCGGATGCTTTGTGTTGTGAAGAAAGGATATGAAGATAGAGTTAGAGACGTTTTTGAAAAATGGGATCTTCATTGTGAAATTATCGGTGAAGTAATTAATGAGGATAAGCTTTTCATCAATTACAAAGGAAAGCTTGAAGCTGAATTACCTCCATTCGAGTTAGTCCTTGGGGGTGGCGCACCCGTTTATATCCGTGAACAAAAGGAACCAGCTTACATAAAAGAAAAAAGGAAATTTAATTTTTCATCTTTGCCAGAACCAAAAAACCTGCCTGCCGGCAGGCAGGACATTCAGGAAACCTTTCTAAAAGTTTTTTCATCTCCGAATATTGCTTCGAAGAGATGGGTTTACGAACAGTATGATTCGATGGTGAGAACAAATACAATTGTTGGTCCCGGTTGTGATTCAGCTGTCATTTATATTAAAGGAACAAACCTACCTGATGGTAATGCAGGAAAAGCATTAGCAATGAAAACTGATTGCAATGCCCGTTATGTTTATCTCAACCCAAGAGAAGGAGCAAAAATTGCAGTTGCAGAATCAGCACGTAACATAGTTTGTTCTGGTGGAGTGCCTTTAGCAATTACAAATTGCTTGAATTTTGGAAATCCCTACAAGCCGGAAATTTACTGGCAGTTTTCGGAAGCGATTGCAGGAATGGGAGAAGCCTGCAGGTTCTTTGATACTCCGGTTACAGGAGGTAATGTAAGTTTTTATAATGAATCTCCAGACCGTGCTGTCTATCCTACTCCGACGATTGGAATGGTTGGATTAATTGATGACATTACAAATGTGACAACTTCTTTTTTCAAAAATGAAGGTGACTTAATTTATATTTTAGGCGATGATAAAGAAGAGCTTGGCGGAAGCGAATATCTTAAAGTCATCCATAAAAAAGTTGAAGGTAACTGTCCACAAATTGATCTTCCAACAGAAAAAATGTTACAGAACTCAATTCTTGAATTAATTAAAAAAAAACTGATCAATTCTGCACATGACGTTTCGGAGGGCGGTGTTGTCTGTGCGATCGCTGAGTGCTGCATAATCAATGAAGAAAAGAAATTGGGTGCGACTGTAATGTTTCCAGTTAAGTCAAGAAAAGATTTTACTTATTTTTCAGAAACACAGTCCAGGATTATTGTTTCTGTGTCGATAGGCAATAAATCGGAATTTGAAAAACTCTTACATTCTATAAACCAATCATTCAATCATCTTGGAAAAGTCGGTGGTTCAGTATTGAAAATAAACGACGACATAAATGTAACGATTGAAAATCTTGCAGATTTGTATTACAACACCATTCCACGGATAATGTCTGGTGAAAAATAAGATTTTAAGGAAAATAAAAGACTCCAGACCGTATGTGATATTTAGAAAGGTGCGCTACTATCTACATCTCGTCCCTGCATGGAACTGGTTTGTAAAGTTTTCAAAACATTACTTTGGGGGATTATATGATCGCACCGATCGTCACCACTTGTTTCTTCTATCAGGTGGGTTAGCATTTTCTCTTTTCGTCTGTATCATACCAATGACATTAATTATTTTCTGGCTGCTTGGAAAATTTCTTAACTCGGTTGAAGTTGAGATGCAAATAAATACGCTGATTGATACAGTAATTCCTTACAACACTTACGCACAATTTGTGAAAGACGTAATTTTTGAACGTGTGCAAGAGGTAGTTGAATACAGAAACATTGCCGGCTGGGTTGGTATAATCGGATTATTTTTTGCAGCAAGTGGGTTTGCAAGTAGTTTGCGCACAATTTTAAACAAGATAAATGGAACTGATATTGATATAAATATTTTTCTTGGGAAATTACGGGATTTTCTTGTTATAATAATAATTGTTCTCGTATTCTTAGCATTAATATTAACACTTCCCATACTAGATTTTTTAATTTCTCTTGCTCAGTCAACACCATACTTGCAGGTTTTTAATCAGCCGATATTCCACAGGGTCTTTACTTCTTCGTTTTCATTTTTTGTAATGTTTCTGATTTTTGCAGTAATTTATAAATTTATGCCGACTCTAAAAATTAGAAAACGTTCAGTACTTCTCGGGGCAGCATGGGCCTCCATCTTTTGGGTTACTGCAAAAGTACTTTTTGGAATTTACCTTTCTAACTTCACAACCTTTAGTAGAATCTACGGTGCCTATGCGCTAGGAATAGTAGTGGCTTTCTGGATTTATTATACAGCCGCAGTCTTTATTCTTGGTGCAGAAATAGGAAAGCTCTTTGATGAACGAGTAACTTTAAAGATTGAAAATAAACAAGATATTCTGCTCGGAATCAATTCGTAATCCTGCATTTTTTAATTTCTAAGATCATCTTTAAAAAATATTTGACAAATAATTAAAATGTTTGTATCTTTAATCAGACAAAATAATCCGATTATGTAATAAATCATAACGGATTTTTAATTAACCATAAATCAGACTAATATATCCGATTATAAAAATTCAAAGGAACTAATAATGAAAAGCCTGAAACTACACTTAACAGTAATTGCAATACTTTCTTCCCTTATTGTTTTACAAACAGGTTGCGGTGGTGATTCTAAAGAATCCAATACGTCTAATGACAATCAATCCATGATGAATAATAATTCAGGATTAACAGAGTGGGAACTTGAGAGCGGTTTTGGCCCGGTTAAGAAAAAACTAAACCTTGGTCCAATTGATCCAACAATGGCTGCAGAAGGTGAGAAAATATTTGAATCAAAGTGTGCAACATGCCATAAGCTTGATGAAAGATATACAGGTCCTGCACAAAGAAACGTATTGCAGAGAGTCACACCTGAATTTTTTATGAACACAGTTTTAAATCCTGATGAAAATCTTCAAAAGCATCCTCACAGTAAAGAAATGCTTGCACAGTATATGACCAAGATGACAAATCAGAATGTAACTATCAAAGATGCACGAGCATTGCTTGAGTACTTCAGAGTTCTCGATGAAGAATTAAAAAATAATACCACAACCAAAAAATAAATAGGAGGACTTTTTATGAATCGCAGATATATAAGGGCACTGCTGATTGGAATTTCTGTTGTTGCGGCTTTTGTACTAATGCATTACGGCTGCCAGGAATCAAAAAATCTTTCCGCAGGCGATGAAGCAGAAAAAGTTTATGTTGCACCCGGTGACTATGATGAATTTTATATGTTCACTTCAGGTGGCTTTAGTGGACAGATCGGCGTTTATGGATTACCCTCGGGAAGATTGTTTAGGCAAATTCCCGTATTCTCACAAGATCCGGAAAAAGCATATGGTTATTCAGAAGAATCAAAACCAATGTTAATGACTTCATATGGATTTATTCCATGGGATGATGCACATCATCCGGAACTTTCACAAACTGATGGTGTACCTGATGGTAGATGGATTTTCATAAATGCAAATAATACTCCACGTGTTGCGCGTGTAGATCTTACTACATTCACAACCGCAGAGATTATTGAGATTCCAAATTCTGGTGGAAACCATGGTTCACCATTTGTAACTGAAAACAATGAATATGTAGTTGCCTCTACTCGTTTTAGTTTACCAATACCCAATGAGGATGTTCCAATTAATTCTTTCAAAGAAAACTTTAAAGGAACTCTTACGTTTATAAAAGTAGCTCCGGACGGAAAGATGAGTATAGCTTTCCAGATTTTGGTACCTGGTTTTGATTATGACTTAGCTCACGCAGGTAAAGGTCCCTCACACGGTTGGGCATTCTTCACAAGTTATAATACAGAGCAGGCAAATACTCTGCTTGAAGTTAATGCTTCGCAGAATGATAAGGATTTTATTGCAGCGGTAAACTGGAAAAAAGCTGAAGAATATATTGCGAAAGGAAATTTTAAAAAATCATCATCAACTTTTTATAGAAATTATGTCGATGAGAAAAAGCACATGGCTTTTTCTGAAAAAAATTCAGAAGTTAAAATTCTTTCACCAGATGATTGTCCTGGTTTAATATATTATCTCCCAACACCAAAATCTCCTCATGGTGTGGACGTTGATCCAACTGGTGAATATATAGCTGCAGGTGGAAAGCTTGCAGCAGTAATTCCAGTTCATTCTTTCAGTAAGATGATAAAGGCAATTGAGAATAAAGATTTTGAAACCGAAGTTTATGGCATACCGGTCTTAAAATATGAATCAGTATTAGCTGGTGAAGTTGAAAACTGTGGTCTTGGACCACTACATACTGAGTTTGATGGCAAAGGATTCGCATATACTTCAGCATTCATTTCATCCGAAATTGTAAAATGGGAAATTGGAACCTGGAAGGTTGTTGACAGAATTCCAACTTATTATTCTATTGGACATCTCAGTATTCCTGGTGGCGATAGTAAAAAACCCTGGGGTAAATATGTTGTAGCGTTGAATAAAATTACCAAGGATAGGTATCTGCCAACGGGTCCGGAATTAACCCAGTCAGCCCAGCTTATTGATATTTCTGGTGATAAGATGAAACTGTTGCTTGATTTTCCTACAATTGGTGAACCCCATTATGCTCAATCAATACCTGCTGAAATATTAATGAAAAATTCCAAAAAAATATATCCTATAGAAGAGAATGAACATCCATATGGAATTAAAGCAGAGAAAGATGCAAGAGTTGAACGAAACGGTAATGATGTTCATGTTTACATGTCTACAATAAGAACACACTTTGCGCCTGATAATATTGAAGGTATAAAAGTAGGCGACAATGTTTATTTCCATGTTACTAATCTTGAGCAAGATTGGGATATTCCACATGGCTTTGCTGTGAAAGGTGCGCAAACCTCTGAACTTTTGGTTTTACCCGGGATGACGGAGACTATAGTTTGGAAACCGCAGCAACCCGGAATTTATCCTTTCTATTGCACTGATTTCTGTTCTGCTCTTCATCAGGAAATGCAGGGCTATTTAAGAGTATCTCCAAAGAATTCAAATGTGGAGATTTCATATCGGATTGGTAATTAATTTATTTATTTGATGGGGAAATTATGTTCCCCATTTTATTTTGTTAGAAATGAAAAATGAATTCAGGATCTAAAATAATTGTTGCATCGGCGTCCGTGTTGCTGATATTAACTTTCCTTTTTCCTTTGTGGTATATCAATCTGGAAGCACCGCAATATCCTGAGGGAATAGGACTTGAAATATGGATCAATAAAATTACCGGACAAAAGCCTAATGATCTTGCGAACATTAATGGTTTAAATCATTATATCGGAATGAAAACTATTGTCCCCGACGCAATACCTGAACTTAAGATTATGCCATTCATAATAATATTTTTGATATTGTTTGGATTGATAGCTGCGTTCACCGGAAAAAGATTTCTTGTTTATGCGTGGATTGTCCTCTTTATTATCCTAGCGGCTGTTGGTCTCTATGATTTTTACATGTGGGAATACGATTATGGACATAACCTGAATCCGCATGCAGCAATTAAAATTCCTGGGATGGCATATCAGCCTCCGCTTATTGGTTCAAAAATGTTGCTCAACTTTAATGCGATATCTATGCCTGACATAAGTTTCTATATATTGGTAATTGCTGTCGGATTAGCTATAATTGCATTAATTATTGATAAAAAATCAAAAGGGAATCCGGAAAATGTTTAAAAATAAATTCTCATTGATCGCACTCTTAAACTTGCTGTTTTTACTAACTTCCTGCGGAAACAAACCAGAACCAATTAATTATGGACAAGATGAATGCGAATTCTGCAAAATGCAAATTTCAGATAACCGCTATGGTGCCGAATTGGTTACAGACAAAGGAAAGGTTTATAAATTTGATTCAATTGAGTGCTTGATTGAATTTGCTTTGGTTAAAAACTTTATAGGTGATTCTAATCAGAAATTTTTAGTCACAATTTTTTCAATGCCGGATACTTTTACAGATGCAACCGTTGCACACTTTGTTAAAGACGATGATTACAGGAGTCCTATGGGTTTAAATGTAATGGCTTTTGATCGACAGTCTGAAGCAGAAGATTTTACAGTTAAAAACGAGGGCAGGCTTTTAAACTGGATTGAGGTGATTGAACTTGTTCAGCAAAGAAGTATGTGATCCTCTCGTCATTCCGGATTCCATGCTTTGGCAGGGAAGTCCGGAATCTTCGAAGTTTAAGACGCTGGACAAGTCCGAAAGTACTCTGCCCGTCCGAGCGAAGCCAAAATGAAAACGTTTCTTCATAACTATTAACTCGATCAATCAAACGATTAGATGATGTTAAAAAATAATAATTCAGTATTACTCTTCTTGTCTGTCTTCATTTTGTTTTCAACTCTTACTTTTTCTGAAACGATAATTGTTTCTAAAGGAAGTCAAATAAAATCAATCACAGAAGCTATAAGCAGGTCAAATGATTTTGATACTATCAAAGTGATGAAAGGGGAATATGCTGAAGGAAATATCACCGTCAATAAAAAATTAACACTCATCGGTGAAGATTTTCCTGTAGTCGACGGAGAAGGCGTTGGAGAAATATTTACAGTTACTTCAAACGATGTTCACATTTCAGGATTGCTCATTAAAAACTCAGGCATAAGTTATCTTGAAGAGAACGCTGGGGTAAGACTTGACGAAGTGCGAAACTGCTCTATTACAAACAATAAATTCATCAACAATTTTTTTGCGATTTATCTTGCTAAATCTGCTGAGTGTATAGTTTCAAATAATTACATCTCAAGTGTAAAAAAAAGAGAGACTAATTCAGGGAATGGAATTCATCTTTGGTATTGCAGAGATATCACTATAGAGAATAACAAAATTTTTAATCATAGGGATGGAATTTATTTCGAGTTCGTGCGGAACGGTAAAATAATTAATAACTACAGCGAAAACAATCTTCGCTACGGATTGCATTTTATGTTTTCCGACAGCTGTGAGTACACAAATAATACATTTAAGAATAATGGTGCCGGTGTTGCAGTAATGTATACAAATAATGTTTTAATGACTGAAAACAATTTTGTACATAACTGGGGTCCTGCATCTTATGGCATATTGCTAAAAGAAATTTCAGACAGCAAAATTGAAAAAAATATTTTCAATGAGAATTCAATTGGACTTTATATGGAAGGCTGCAGCCGAGTTAACATTGAAAGAAATAGTTTTTCGAGAAACGGCTGGGCTTTGAAGCTGATGGCAAACTCTATGGAAAACTATTTTTATAACAATAACTTTGTGGCAAACTCATTTAACATTTCAACTAACAGCAGGCAGAACTTCAATACATTCGAAAAAAATTATTGGGATGATTATAAAGGATACGATCTGAATAAAGATGGATATGGTGATGTCCCGTTTAGACCCGTTACAATGTTTTCGATGATGATTGAATCTCATCCGACTTCGCTGGTGCTTCTTCACAGCTTGTTCATTGATATTCTGAACATTGCAGAGAGCATAATTCCTGCAATTACTCCCGAAGCACTTACGGATGCAAAACCCCGAATGAGGAGTATTAATTGATTACTATAAAAAATCTTGTAAAGAATTTCGGGAAGAACCAAGTACTCAGGGGAGTAGATTTAACTATTGAGGAGGGGAAGGTAACAGCAATAGTCGGCCCAAATGGTTCAGGGAAAACTACTTTGATAAAAACAATCCTCGGACTTGTAAGCACGACTGGAGGCATAATTGAAGTCGATGGAACACCTGTGAATAGTGATTACCTCTACCGTAATAAAATAGGGTATATGCCGCAGATAGCCAGATATCCTGATAATCTTACAGGGAATGAAATTATATCTTTGATCAGATCAATCAGAGAATCAAACGAATATTCTGATAGTGAGTTGATGGCTCCATTGAAGCTTGATAAAGAAATGGAAAAGCCGTTCAAAAATCTTTCAGGCGGAACGAAGCAGAAAATCTCTGCTTTAATTGCCTTTGCATTCAATGCTAAAATTATAATTCTCGATGAACCCACAGCTGGACTTGATCCTATTTCCAGCAGCTACTTCAAAGACCTTGTATTGAAACAAAAAGAACAAAAGAAAACCATCATCCTAACTTCTCACCTGATGAACGAAGTGCAGGAACTTTCTGATGAAATAGTTTTTTTGCTGGAAGGTGAAATAAAGTTTAAAGGAACAATTCAATTTTTGCTGGAAGATAAAAAAGAAACAAAACTGGAAAGAGCCATTGCGGAATTAATGAGCCAGAGTAGGAACTGATCCCAACCCTTCTCTTAAAAAGAGAAGGACTTATTAGAGTAGTGTACTCAGATTTTCAATGATGACAGAAAAATAAATGAACAGTTTTAGCGCGAGAATAATTCTCTCTCTTGCTAAGAGAGAGATATAGAGAGAGTTCAACTAAATAAAAAAATGAAACTCGTTAAAAAAATATTACTTTATGAAATTCGCAACACAATCCGCAGCAAGTGGGTGATACTTTACACTTTCTTCTTTTTTCTAGTGGGTTATGCTTTGTTCTCTTTCAGCGGAGATGTCAATAAAGCATACATAAGTTTGATGAACATTATCATCATCGTAATTCCACTTGTGTCGATAATCTTCGGTTCAATTTATTTTTATAACTCACGTGAATTCATCGAGATGATGTTAAGTCAGCCGATTGACAGGAAATCCCTTTACCTCGGGATATTTCTTGGAACGGCAATTCCTCTTTCTGCAGGATTCGCATTGGGATTTTCCATTCCTTTCATTCTATTTGGGAAAGTGAATGAGCAAATAGAAGGATTTATTCTCCTACTACTCATCGGGGTACTGCTTACTTTCATTTTTATCGCGCTTTCATTTTTAATTTCAGTTAAGCAGGATGATAAATCAAAAGGACTTGGGTTAGCAATTTTAATCTGGCTGGTTCTTGCGGTGGTTTATGATGGATTCGTTCTATTCATTATTTACAACTTCCAGGATTATCCGCTGGAAAAAGCAATGATAGTTTTAACTACTCTCAATCCGATTGATCTTGGACGAATTTTATTTTTAATGAAGTTCGATATTGCTGCATTGATGGGATACACAGGAGCAGTCTTTCAGAGATTCTTCGGAAGCTCTTTGGGAATGATAATTTCTGTTATCTGTCTGTTGATATGGATTTTCGTACCGTTCCTTCTAAGCAGCAGATTTTTTAAGAAGAAGGATTTTTAGTCGAATCGAAATCCAAGTTGGAAATTGGGTATAGAATTGAGTATATTTAATCAGATAAAATAATCCGATTTAATAAATGACTGTAATTTTCTCTAAAAAATGCGAATATGGAATGCAAGCAGTGCTTTACCTGGCATCTCAGGAGAAGGGAGCTCTGGTTTCTGCGGAGGATATTTCCAAAGTCTTGAAAATTCCGAAAGAATTCATTTCCAAGATTCTACAAAACTTGAGAGAAAGTGGATTGATTTCATCTAGCAAAGGAAAGTCAGGTGGATTTAGTCTTGCAAAAGATTCTTCACGCATTAAACTCATTGATGTTGTTTCTGCAATAGATGGACTTGATATGTTTGATAGCTGTGTGCTTGGTTTTACTGAATGTTCACCTACTCATCCTTGTCCAGTTCACAATACCTGGGGTTCTTTGCGCACCCAAGCATATGATATGTTGACTTCAGAGACGATTGATAAACTGAAAGAGAAAACATTAAATAAGATCAGCAGTCTTTAATATTTTTTTGTGGTATAATCAGACTAATACATCCGATATGAGAAACGAAATAAATACAAATAAAGATATTAAAAACGAGCAGATTGAAGTCAATCCGGCCTTGCCTGTCCAGCAGGCAGGTTGTCTGGAATCTGACACCGAAGATTCTGGAGTCTCCCGCCAAGGCGGGATCCCCAGAATGACAAGTGTTAAAGAAACGAAACAAAAGAAAAAGATAGTAAGAAACAAAGAAAAAGGAATTCAGAATTTCCGGTTCGTTGTGCAGACATTGTTTGCACTACTTTGCATCTGGATTGGAGTTGAGTTTTATCAGTTCCTGCAATACCTGGAAACAAACGGTGTGGCTACTTTCAGTTCACGTCCTCCAGGAGTTGATGGGTTCCTTCCAATAAGTTCGTTTATGAGTTTTTATTTGTTTCTCGTTACAGGGGAAATTCATACAGCGCATCCCGCAGGATTTTTTATTTTCTTTGCGATTATACTCGTCTCGATTGTTTTCGGAAAAGCTTTTTGCAGTTGGCTTTGTCCAGTAGGTTTTATATCCGAACTGATCGGAGATTTCGGCAAGAAAATTTTTAAGAAAGATCTTAAGCTTCCTAAGTTTCTGGATTATCCTCTTCGCAGTATTAAATATTTATTGCTCGGTTTTCTTTTCTACTCAGTATTCTTTCTAATGAGTACAACTGCACTTCAGGCTTTTCTCGACAGCCCATATAATCTGGTTTCAGATATTAAGATGTATTACTTCTTTGCTGATATATCAAGGTTTGCATTAATCATTCTTGGAATATTGTTTCTGCTTTCGATTCTACTTCGTGGATTCTGGTGCAGATATCTTTGTCCTTACGGTGCTCTGCTTGGAATTACGTCATTACTCAGTCCGAATAAAATTAAACGAAACTCTGTGAATTGCATCGACTGCGGACTTTGCAACGAAGCTTGTCCATCGTTTATAAAAGTTGATAAAGTCAAAACAGTTATTTCAGATGAATGCACAACCTGTCTTAATTGTGTTGATGTTTGTCCCGTTGAGAACACACTTCAACTTGAAACTATCGGTACGAAGAAGAAAATAAATAAAAAATTAGTCGCAATCGTAGTTGTTTCCATCTTTATGCTCGTGACAGGTTACGGAATGATAACAGGAAACTGGCAGAACAAAATTTCTAAAGAAGAATATCTTGAGCTTTATGAGAATATGGATTCATTCGGTCATCCAACCGGAACAGAGGCGGTAAAAAAATTTAATGAAGATGCGTTAAAGAAAAATGCAAATGCAGAAAATCAGATTGAAAGTGAAAAAGAAATTAATAAATCAATTGATAAAAAGAGGTAAGTAAAATGAATGAGATGAAATTAAAAGATTCCGCAATGGATAACGTGATGGAAAAAACTCTGGCTGAAATTGTAACAGATAACATCAGAGCCGCTGTTATTTTTGAGGAGTTCGGATTAGATTTTTGCTGTAATGGTAATCGAAGTCTTAAATCTGCGTGCGTAGAAAAGAATGTAGATGTACAGAAAATTATTAATGAATTATCGAGTATTTCGGTCAACGAAAATGGATCGCTAAATGTAAATGACTGGCAGCTAGATTTTCTAGTGGATTATATCATCAACAATCATCATCAGTATGTAAGAAGAATGATACCTGTAATTTCACTCCACGCAGATAAGGTCGCTTCGGTGCACGGAGAGAATCATCCTGCAACTTTAAAAATTGCAGATTTATATCTTACAGTCCGTGAAGAGCTGGAAGGACACATGATGAAAGAGGAAAGAATTTTATTTCCACAAATAAAGCAAATGGTTTTGACTCAAAAGGAAAACAGTCAGTTTTTCCCACCGCCTTTCGGAACAATTCAGAATCCAATTAAGATGATGGAACTTGAACATACAAATGCAGGAGATGCAATGCATCAGATCAGGGAGTTAAGTAAGAATTATTCACATCCTGAAGATGCCTGCAATACTTTTAAAGCACTTTATTCTGAATTAAAAGAATTTGAAGAAGATCTGCACAAGCACATTCATCTTGAGAATAATATTCTGTTTCCGAAATCAATTGAATTAGAAAGTGAGTTACTTTAATATATAAATGATTAATTAAAAATTTCTAATAAAATAATTTGAGATAAATGAAACGTCATCCTGCTCTTCATCCACTATCGCACGATCATCACCAGGGGCTCATCCTTGCTCAGCAATTAAAAAAGGATGCACCTCAATACAAGGGAATGCCTTCAACTCTTGAAGGTAAGAAAGAATACACATTGACATTTTATAAAACTGAGCTTAAAAAGCATTTTGAAGATGAAGAAAAAATATTGTTTCCTTTCGTGAAAAGTAAAAATGAAGACGTTGACAAACTGATTAAGGAAATAATTTCTGAACATCGGAAGATGGAATCACTTATAAAAGTATTGGGCGAAACCGATCAACTTGAAAATGTACTTGATGAATTGGGTTGGCTTCTTGAAAAACATATCAGGAAAGAAGAACGTGTACTATTTGTTGAAATAGAAAAAGTGTTATCAGAAGAAGAATTGAATATGATTAGCACTAAACTCGACTCACAATAATTAGTGATTGGATGACCGTCCTACAATTCTAATTATGGTAAGAATACCTGATGCATTTTGCATCAATGATAAAAATTTGAATTAAAATGTAAATAAAAATTAAAATTCTGTAACATTTAACCCGGCATTATCATTGCTTTATAGCAAATAATCGTTTAAGTTTGATTCCAGATGATGAAGAAAAGAATATTAACAATAAGCCTGACCATACTATTTCTTGTTTCAACAACAGGATTGCCGATCTATTCCCATTATTGTGAAATCATGGGCAATAAATCAAAGAGTGAATGTATGGCTTGTAAAGTTGAGGCTGAGAAAATAATGTCTTCTTGTTGCTCCAATGAAACTTCAGAGTTTCCAGTTAAGATTTCATCGCCTAATCCCGTATGCTGTTCTGACGAATTTGCCTACAATAAAGTTGAAGATGAATTCATTTACAGTAAATCAGAATCAAATTGCTTTTCATCATCTGAATTTTTATTCCTACCAATAACACTACTTCCTCTCTCAGTTGATTTTTCTGTAGAGGAATCTTTTTATAATGATTCATCGCCTCCATTTTTAATCAATCCTGAAATACATATCACTAATTCCTCACTTCTGATCTAACTTCTATTTTTCCTTTTCCGGATTGTGCGGGATAATTCCGTACAAAATAATATTTTCTGGATAGAACAATTAATCATTCTACCCGGATTTCAAAAAGATATTTTTAACAGGAAAAATTTAGATGAAGAAAATCAGATATTTTATAATTAGTCTGGTCGTAATAGCAACGAGTAATTCATTTACTCAGACCGATACGCTCTCAAGCCTTATCAATAAAGCTTTGGAAGTCAGTCCAAAACTCAAAATGCTCGAGATGAAAAAACTTGCTGCCTCAAGCCGAGTTGAGCAGAATTCAAATTTGCCTGACCCAGTGCTTGGATTTGGTTTTATGAATCTGCCCGTAAATTCATTCTCCCTGGACCAGGAACCTATGACAGGAATAGGTGTTGGATTAAGTCAGGCGTTTCCTTTTCCAGGAAAGTTGAGTGAGCAGGCTGAAGTGAATAATAAAGATGTAGACATTGTTCAGCAGGAAATCAGCGATGCAAGAAATGAAATAAGGAAAAATGTAATCAAGAGTTATGATGAATTAATGTTCTACAGAAAGTCTATCGCCTTGTCTGAACAAAGTAAAGAATTACTAAATAATATTGCTGAAGTTGTTCGAACAAAGTATTCTGTCTCTACTGCAAGTCAGCAAAACCTTTTAAAAGTTGAGTTGGAGATAACAAATCTTGCAGAGAAAATTGAGGATCTCAAAAGCAAAGAGAAGTCACAACTTGCAATAATAAATTCCTTGTTGCTTCGCCCCACTGATTCAGAAATTCAAACAGGGGAGTTTCCAAAAATCAATTACAAAAGTTATTCGGTAAGTGCACTTTCAGACAGTGCTGTAAAATACAGACCATTTCTTGAAGGAATAAAAGAAGCAGAACAAAAAGAAGCAATAAAAAAATCATTGGTCGAGTATGACTACTATCCAAACTTCAATCTTGGTGTGCTCTATACATTCAGAGATAAAATAGCCGCGACCAATACTCCTTTGAATGACTTCATTTCGTTTTCAATGGGAATCTCTTTGCCTCTGAATTACGGAGGGAAAGTAAGTTCAAAAGTTGAAGAAACGGAGACGATGCAGAAGTTTTATCAGGAGCAGTACAACATGTCGCTCCAGATTCTGCAAAGTTCATTTGGAACTTCTGTTGCAAAGCTTAATTCAATTCGTGATCGGATAAAACTGATTGAAGAGGGCTCGCTCATTCAGGCTAATGAAAATTTGAAAACAACATTAACCAGTTACCAGGTTGGTCAAGTTGATTTTCTGAATGTGATAGATGCTCAGAACAGTCTCTTAAAGATAGAAAACGATTTGTATCGGTTGAAAACAGATTACCTGAATGAATTAGCTGAATTAGAATTCCTGACAGGAACAGAATTTTTAAAGGAGAACTAAATTGAAAAAGAAAGTTTTAATAATAACCATAGTAATAGTTGTAATATTAATACCCTTATACTTCCTGTTTATTTCGAGGGGATCATCGGATAATCTTTCTGAACAGAAACAGCTTTACACTTGCGGGATGCATCCGGAAATAATTTCAGATGAGCCGGGATTATGTCCGATTTGTGAAATGCAGTTAGTGCCTATCAAAAAAAACAATCAGAAATCTGGTGAAAGAAAAATTTTATACTGGCGCGCACCTATGGATCCGAATGAAATTTATGATGCTCCAGGTAAATCAAAAATGGGAATGGACCTTGTCCCAGTTTATGAAGATGAAGCATCTGGTTCAGGCATAGTCATAATTGATCCTGAAGTTCAGCAGAATATGAATATCAAAACTGAAATGGTAAAAGTAAAAAGACTTTTTTCAAAAATTGTAACGAACGCTGTACTGCAGACAAATGAAACAAGTGAATATATTGTTACAACAAGAATAAACGGATGGATCGAAAAACTCTACATTAATTACGTTGGTCAATCTGTGGCGAAAGGTTCTAAGTTGATGGATATTTATTCCCCTGAACTTGTCTCGGCCCAACAGGAATTACTGACTGCACTTTCATATCAAAACTCAGTTAACTCAAGTTCAGTGAGTTCAATCCGTGAAAGTGGAAATGAACTTGTGAAAAATTCGATGAGGAAACTTGAGCTTCTTGAGGTCTCTGACTCAGAAATAAAAAGATTAATTGACACAAAAGAAGTCAATACTTACTTAACACTTTATGCTCAAAAGTCAGGGACGGTTCTGGAGAAAAATATAATCGATGGTCAAAAAGTAATGGGAGGTATGCCTCTGCTTAAGATTGCAGATCTTTCAACACTCTGGCTAATGGCAGACATTTATGAATACGAGCTTGCAAAAGTAAAAATAGAATCGAAAGCTGATATTAGTTTTAATTTTCTTCCCGGAAAAATTTATGAAGGCAAAGTTTCATTTATCTATCCAACTCTCGATCCCAAAACTAGAACAGTCAAAATAAGAATTGAACTCAACAACGGCGGTGAACTTAAACCCTCAATGTTTGCTAATATAACTATTGAAGGTAAAGACCTTGGCAAAATGCCCGTCATTCCCGAAAATGCGATCATACGTAGCGGAATGAATAACGTCGTTATTATTTCTCTTGGTGATGGTAAGTTCAAACCGCAGGAAGTTAAACTTGGTGGTTATTCAGCTGGGTATTACCAGGTGCTTTCTGGGTTAACCGAAGGAAACACTATTGTTACTTCAGCTCAATTCCTCATCGATTCAGAAAGTAATCTTAAAGCTGCAATAAATCAGTTTCAGTCTTCCGGCCAGGATAGTTCTTCTGTGTCAAATATTAGTGAAGAAAATTCTAAAATGAAAAATGAGAAGCCAAAAGTGGAAGAAGATAAACCTAAAATGGAAATGGATGGAAATCATAATCACTCTTCCTCCATCGTTCACGAAGGTATAATTGATGTTGAATCGATTGATAAAAATAACGATGGAAAAGTGTGGGAATGCCCCATGGATTGGAATGTTATTTCAGATGAATCCGGAAGATGTCCAGAATGCAATATGAAGTTGAAAGAATATTCCATTGCACAAGTAAAAACGAATTTAGATAAGAATGGATTCGAGTACAAAAAATAAATGGCTTGTCATTCTGAGCGAAGCGAAGAATCTCAGAGATTCTTCATTTCGCTTCGCTCATTCAGAATGACAATGCTGAATTATAAAGTTTTTGGAGAAATTAAATGGTAACATCAGATCAAAATAAAGACGGAATGATTGCTAAGCTGATCGAGTGGTCAATCAACAATAAATTTTTAGTTATCATCTTTACGCTTGGGCTTATTGCCGCCGGGATATGGGCTGTGATGAATACTAAAGTTGATGCAATTCCCGATCTAAGCGATGTGCAGGTAATTATAATTACAGAATATCCCGGGCAGGGACCGCGCATAGTTGAAGACCAGGTTACTTATCCTCTTACAACAAAAATGCTCTCAGTTCCATATGCAAAAGATGTCCGCGGTTATTCGATGTTTGGCTACTCAATGGTTTATATAATCTTTGAGGACGGCACCGATATTTACTGGGCACGAAGCAGAGTTCTTGAATATTTAAATGGTTTACAGGGGACTTTACCAGCAGGTATCAATCCACAGCTTGGGCCTGATGCTACCGGACTCGGATGGGTTTACCAGTACGTGCTCAACTCGGATAAAAGAGATCTGCAGGAACTTCGTTCTATTCAGGATTTCTTTTTAAAGTATGAGCTATCATCATTGCAAGGTGTTGCTGAAGTTGCGAGCATCGGAGGATATGTTAAGCAATACCAGGTAAATCTGGATCCGAATAAACTTGCCTCTTATGGGATTCCATTGCAAAAAGTTAAGATGGCAATCAAACAAAGCAACAATGATGTTGGCGGGCGATTGCTTGAAATTGGTGAGATGGAATTTATGGTGCGTTCACTCGGATATATTCAAAAGAAAGAGGATCTGGAAAATATTGCTATAGGTGTTTCGTCTAATTCCGGGTCACCTATTTATCTGAAAGATGTAGCAACTATAGATATCGGACCTGAACTAAGAAGAGGATTGGCTGATTGGAACGGCGAAGGAGAAACCGTTGGAGGAATAATTGTTATCCGCTACGGCGAAAATGCTCTCGCTGTTATTGAAAGAGTTAAAGAAAGAATTAAAGAACTAAAAAAATCTCTTCCTGATGATATTACAATTGATGTTGCATATGACCGCTCAGGATTAATTAATAGAGCAATTGATAATCTTTCGAATAAACTTATTGAGGAATCAATAATTGTTGCATTGGTGATAATTGCTTTTCTACTTCATGTAAGAAGTTCTTTCGTAGCAATTTTCACTTTACCGACGGCAGTTCTCATTTCATTTTTAATAATGAGGCTGCAAGGGATCAATGCAAACATTATGTCTCTTGGCGGAATTGCAATTGCAATCGGTGCAATGGTGGATGCTTCGATAGTGATGGTGGAAAACGCAGCAACACATCTTTCCTCCGAGCAGGATAAACCACCGAAGGAAAGAAGACACCACTGGGCTACTATTCTTGAATCTGCAAAAGAAGTCGGTCCCTCAATATTTTATTCACTGGTTGTGATAACAATTTCGTTTCTACCAGTGTTCACACTTGAGCAGCAGGAAGGAAGAATGTTCAGACCTCTTGCTTTTACAAAAAC
>Ga0210074_1000244_pt1 | contig 21086 bp, 2 predicted proteins | sample China_Galinas_Co_FD_184860 | JGI IMG/M metagenome (GOLD analysis project Ga0210074, IMG submission 184860) | Wetland microbial communities from San Francisco Bay, California, USA, that impact long-term carbon sequestration -... | ecosystem: Environmental > Aquatic > Marine > Wetlands ... | reverse complement strand
GCGCAACGACGCGTCGAAGACCCCCACCCGCTGGTTCGCCAGCGGACCGCCGATCACCGGTGTCTCCACCTGTTCGATCGCCGCGAACGTCACGTCCCCCGTGCACTCCGTCGGACCGTAGAGGTTGTAATAGCGCCGCTGTCCCGCGGCGAGACGGCGCCAGAGGTCCGGATCGATAGCCTCGCCGCCAACCAGGACCACGCGGGGCAGCGCGCGTGGCCGGTTCTCGTCCTCGAGGCCGGCGTCGAGGAGCAACCGGAGCTGTGACGGAGTGCAATCGAGCACATCGACCTGATGCTCGTTCAGCCAGTCGAGCAACGCCTCGCCGTCGGCGCGCACCGTCTCCGGAATCACGGCCAGGGCGTGGCCGCGCAGGAGCTGGGTCCACTGCTTGACCGAGGCGTCGAAGGTCAGCGGCGCGTTGAGGGAGACGCGGAGCGGTCGATCGCCCTCGAAGTCGCTGTAGAGCGCGCGCTCCAGGGCCGCCAGGAGATTGGTCACGCTGCGGCGCTCGACCGCCACCGCCTTGGGTCGGCCGGTGGAGCCGGAGGTGTAGAGCAGGTAGGCCGGGCTGTCCGGACCGCCGGCGACACCCTCGCCGTGGGCCAGGGGCCCACCGACACCGCCCGGCTCGGTCTCCTCGTCCAGGCAGAGGACCGGCGGCCCGTCCGCGGGGAAGAGATCCCGGAACGCGCTCTCAGTGACCGCCACCGTCGGGGCGCAGTCGTGGAGCATGTCCTGGAAGCGCCTTCGGGGCTGGAGCGGATCGAGTGGCACCCACGCACCACCGGCCTCGAGCACTCCGAAGAGGGCCTCGATCTGACGGGTCGAGCGCTCCAGGCACAGGACCACGCGCGCACCGGAACCGACGCCGAGGCGTCGCAGGCGCTTCCCCAGGCGTCCGGCCCGCCGAGCGAGCGCCGCCGCGGTCAGCTCGCCGTCCTCGGCGACCACCGCGGTCGCGGCGGGCGAGCGCTCGGCCAGGGCCTGGAGCATCCGACGCAGGTCCGGCTCCGCCGGTGGCTCGGCGACGTGGCCGCTCCAGGAGTCGAGAAGCTCGCTCTCGGAGGTGGTCAGGATCGGCAGCGCGCCGACGGTTTCGTCCGGACGCGCCAGCGCGCCGTCGACCAGCGTGAGCAACCGCCCGGCGAGGTTCTCGACCTCCTTCCGGTCGAACACCGCCGGGTCGTAGAAGAGCCGGAAGCGGGTCTCCGTGCTCTCCCGCTCCACGTCCAGGGACAGCTTGGCCGGCAACGCGTGGCAGAACGCCGTCGCCCGCTCGCCGGGGTGCTCCGAGGGGCCGAGATCCTCATAGCTGAAGCCGACCACAGAGGCCGCCGGCAGGTTGTCGGAACGGACGAAGAACTCCTCGTAGTCCTCCACCGTCTCGAGACGCTGCTCGAGCCGCCGGAGGAGGTTGTCGAACCGCTCCCCGGCCGCGGTCTGCACGGCCACCGGGATGCTCACCGCGAACAGGCCGATCGCCTCGTCGAGCTCTTCGAACTTCCGGCCGTCGAACCGGACCTCGACGCCCCCCCGGTGCCTGCCACCCAGGCGCATCAGCAGCAGGCTCCAGCACGCCAGCAGGAACGACCGCGGCGAACCGCCCTGCGCGGCCGCGACGCGCTCCAGGCGCTCGTGCGTCGCGGCGCCGCAACGCAGGTCCAGCGACCGGGGAAGCCGCGGCGCGCCGTCGCCGTCCATGGGGTGCTCGAACGGCAGCGAGAAGGGCTCCTCCCGTACCGGCTCTTCGCGCTGCCAGAACGCGACGCCCTGGCGCTCCTCCTCGTCCGGCGCTTCGAGCACCTCGTTGTGCCACTCCGCGTACTGGACGTATTGGAGCGGCCCCTCCTCGTCGTCGCCGCCCCGCCACGGCCGGCGCACGGCCTCTGCCAGGAGCCGCACGCTCCGCGCGTCAGCGCACAGCGGGTGGGCCGTGATGAGCAGTATGCTCTCCTGTGCGTCCAGCAGGGCCAGGGTGTAGCGCACGAGGGGACCGCGCCGCGGCTCGAACCCCCGCTGGCGCTCCTCCTCGGCCCGCCGTTCGAGCGCGTTCCGGGCCCTCTCCGCGTCGAGGCCGCTCAGGTCGAGCATCTCGAAATCGACGCGGACCTCGTCGTCGATCACCTGGACCGGGATCTCCATCCCCGGCAGGCTCTCGAACCGGGTGCGCAGGCTCTCGTGGACCTCGGTCAGCGCCTCCAGGCTCCGGACCACGTCGTCCGGCGCCACCGCCCCACGGAGGGTGATCCGACCCTGGGCGATCGGAGCGACCCGGCCGCAGGACGCAAGCCACAGGTCCTTCTGCTGGGGAGAAAGTCGAAATCCTTCGATCACTCGTTGACCCACTGCGTGCTCCTCAACTCGTTGCTTCGCGTTCCGTTTCGTCGAACGGCCGGGCGCATGCCGCCTCTACAGCGCGGTGTTGGTGTACAGGTCGGCCATGGCGACCAAGATCGACCGCTGTCCACCGAAGGACTCCCGGCCGTGAGACGCCAGGAAGTTGTCCACCAGCAACAGGTCCCCCTGTTGCCAGGGGAACCGCACCGCGACCTCCTCATAGAGCTCGCGGACGTGGGTGACGTCGGCCTCGTCGATCGCTGAGCCGTCGGCATGGAAGGCGTTCCGGGGCAACTCGTCGGGCGCAAACTCCGACAGCAGCGCCTCGCGCACCGCGGGCTGAAGATTCGACATGTGGAAGAGGTGGGCATGGTTGAACCAGAGCGTGTCGCCCGTCTCCGGGTGGGTCGCGAGGACCTGGCGCACGGCCCGGGTCTGCAACCGGTCCCCGTCGCGCCACTGCACCTCCATCCCGGCCTCGCGGCAGTAAGCCTCCACCTCTGCGCGGTCCTCCGTCTGGAAAACCTCCCGCCACGGCAGGTCGACCCCTTCGCCGTAGTTGCGGATGTACATGACGCCCTTCTCCAGGAAGCGCTCCTTGACCTCCGGATCGATCCGATCGATCACCAACCGGTCGTTGGCGACCGGCGTCCGTCCGTCGCGCTCTGCCGGTTGCTCACAGTAGAAGAGGATGTGCTGCGGCCAGTTGTGGGAATACGACATCTCGTGGTGGAGGGGGATCACCTGATCCGCCGGGAACTCGGTCGAGGTGTAGACGTTCGCTCGCACCTCGTGTCGGGGCGCCGCCCGTTCCCGGTAGTCGAGGAGATCGGGGCAGATCGTGCGCGCAACCTCCTGGAACTGGTCCGGCTCGATACCGAACCCGCGGAACAGGAGCGCGCCGTGACAGAGAAGCTTCGAGCGGATCCAGTCCCGGTTGGTCTCGGCCCAGGAGACCAGGTTCACGTTGCCGACGTTGGGTTCGATCAGGCGCATGAACTCCGCATCGTCCGATTCGGGGAGCGGCCCGTCCTTGACCAGCTCTTCCTGGGATACGCGGACCGCCTTTCTCGGACGGGCCTTGAACTTCGCGAATCCCGGTCCCTTCTTCTGCCTCTCCATGGTTGAGCTCCTCTCTTCGTCATGTCCTCGGTGGAGTCCTCGAGACCCGCGTCACCGAGATGGACCATCCTCGATGGTGATCTTCTGTGGCTTGCTCGTCCTGAGCTTGGCCCGGCTCGAACGATGCCTCTGTCTGTTTTCGTGCAGCCGCTTCTTCCGCTCCGTCTCCGGCTCCATCTCGAGCAGATCGATCGCGGTATCGGGCGCACGGACCGCGCTCTCGAGCAGATGGACGTAGCGAGCGTGCATGCGCTCGATCGTCGACCGATCGAACAGGTCGGCATCGAGAATCCACGTGGCGCTCAGGCTCCCCTCGTGCTGTGCCACCCAGAGGGTGAGGTCAAACCGCGCCGTCTGCTCCTCGACACCCACGGAGCCGACCTCCAGCCCCTCCATCTCCAGCGTCTCGCGCGGTGCGTTGCGCACGCCGAAGGTGGTGCGGAAGAGCGGCGCGTCCGGCTCCGAGCGCTCGGGCCGCACCGCTTCGATCAACCGTTCGAGTGGCAGCTCCTGGTGGGCGAAGACCTGGAGGGACGCCTCCCGCACCCGGCGCAGGAGCTCCCTGAATGTCGGTGCACCCGACAGGTCGACCCGCAGGGGCAAGGTGTTGACGAGGAAGCCGATCAGGTTCTCGGTCTCCGGCCGGCTACGGTTCGACGTCGCCACGCCGACCATCACGTCGTCTTGCCCGGCGTAGCGGGCGAGGAGAACGTCGAACGCCGCCAGCAGGATCATGAACAGGGTGGCGCCTTCCCGGCGGGCGAGCTGCGAGACCTCCGCGGCGAGCCGATCCGGGAAGTGACCGGTCCACCAGCTCCCCCGGTAGGTCGGATCGTCGGGGCGCGGCCGGTCGGTCGGTAGCTCGAGCAGAGACGGATCGCCCCCCAGGTGGCGCCTCCAGAAGTCCAGGTGCCTCTCCAGCACCTCGCCCTGCATCCACCGCCGCTGCCACCACGCGTAGTCGGCGTACTGGATGGGCAGCGGCGGCAAGGGCGAGGGGCGCCCGGCGACGAAAGCGTTGTAGAGCTCCGCGACCTCGCGCGTGAGGATCGCCATCGACCAGGCGTCGATCGCGATGTGGTGCAGCGTGAGGAAGATGGCGTGCTCCTCCCCACCCAGACGCGCCAGGAGCGCCCGCAGCACCGGCCCACGGGCCAGGTCGAACGGCAGCAGCCCCTGCTCGGTGGCCAGCGCTCCCAGCTCCCGGACTCCGCGATCGGGCACCAGGGAAGAGAGGTCGACCACCGGCAGCGGCACCGGGCGGGGCGCTGCGATCCGCTGGACCGGGCGGCCGTCGACCACGGGGAACGACGTGCGGAGGACCTCGTGACGGTGGACGATCTCGTTCAACGTCGCCGCCAACGCCCCCAGGTCGAGGCAACCCGTCAGCCGGACCGCAACAGTTTGCGTGTAGTAGGGATTGCCTGGAGCCAGCTGGTCGAGGAACCAGAGACGCTGCTGGGCGAACGACGGGGGCAGATCGCGCTGTCGATCCCCGGCGAGGGGCTCGATCGGCGGCGCCTGGAGCTGGTTGCCCAGACCGAGCGCGGCCTCGATGCGCGGCGCGAGCTGGGCCACACTCGGCGCCTCGAACAGCTCGCGCAGCTCGAGCTCCACTCCGAACGCTCTGCGCACTCTGCCGAGCAGCCGGACGGCCAGCAACGAGTGGCCGCCGAGATCGAGAAAGCTGTCGGCCGGGTCCACCGCCTCGACGCCCAGCACTTCGCGCCAGAGGCCGAGCAGCACCGGCGCCACCCCGTTCACCTCCTGCCGCGACCGAGAACGCCGAGTCACTGCGGCACGGGCGGCTACCGCCAGAGCCTCTCGGTCGGGCGTTCCGGAGCCCGCGCGCGCGCCTTCACTGACGACGGCGATCGTGGGCGGTACCAGGTGGCGCGGGGCCCGCTCCAGGACGTCGCGGCGTAGCGTGTCCACGTCGAGCGCCGCTCCGGGCTCGGAGAGTACGGCCGCCGCTGGTGCTCCGGTCTCCGGCACCGCCACCACCACCGCGCGCCGGACCCCGGGGCAAGCTTCGAGCGCGGCCTCCGCCTCCCGCGGGTAGATCCGCCGACCACGCACGCGCAGGACCGGCTCGGCCGGACCGAGGATCTCGAGACCGCGCCCCTGCGCCAGGCGGCCGAGGAGCCCGCTGGGCGCCTCCGTCCCATCCGGCTCGCGCACCCAGACCGCACCGACCGCCGGCGGCGGCACGGAGCGCCGGTGACCATCGAGGAGGAGGAGCCTGCCACCTCGGGGCGCGATCTCCCGCGGCGAGACGCCACCCACCACGTCCTCGGCCGACCAACCGGCGCGCGCCACCGCCAACTCCTCGGCGGAGAGGAGTGACAGATCTTCCACGGACCGGTCCGACGACTCGGCCATGGACAGGAGCGCCCGCTCCAGACGTTCGATCAGCCGGCGCGCAGTCTCGGCGTCCAGGCGGGCGGTCTCGTAGGCCAGGTACAAGCCGAGCGTCTCGCCGGGGAAGACGACCATGTTCACCGGGTAGCGCGTCCGCACCGCCGTGCGCACGTCGCCCACCTCCAGCGACTCCAGGCCCGACGGCTTCCGGTCACCCGTCTCGCCCTTCTCCGCCGGATAGTTCTCGACCACCAACAGACTTTCGAACAGGGGGACGCCCATCGGCACCTCGCTCCACTCCTGCACCGAGGGCGCATACTCGTACGGCTGGCGCGCCGTGGCCCCCGCCTGGAGGTCACGCAGCCAGAGCTCCAGGGGGACGTCGCCGCCGGGAAGGCGCACCCGCACCGGGATCGTGTTGATGAACGGACCGACGATGGTCTCCACGCCCGGGAGCTCGGCCGGGCGGCCGGCGACCGTTGCGCCGAAGACCACGTCGTCTACACCCGCGTGTCGCGCCAGGACCAGCGACCACGCACCCTGGATCAAGGTGTTCAGCGTCACCTGGCTGCGCCGCGCCAGCGCCTCCACCTGGGCCGTCGCCTCCCGGCTTAGCCGGCGGCGCAGGTCGCCGGCGCCCTCGGACCGAGCGGCGCCGCCACTCGCCCACCGCTCGATCCCCAGCGGCGTGGGCGCAGCGACTCCCGCGAGCTCTCGACGCCAGAACGTCTCGGCCTCTTCCAGGTCCTGTCGCGCCAGCCACGCGATGTAGTCACGGAACGGCCGCCGCGGCTCGAGCGTGACGGTCTCGCCGCGCAGGAGCGCTCCGTAGAGGGCGAAGAGCTCACGCAGCACCACCGGCGTCGACCATCCGTCGGTGAGCACGTGATGGGTCGTCCAGACGAACCGGTACTCCCGCGGCCCGAGCTCGATCAGCGTCAGGCGGATCAGCGGTGCCCGTGCCAGGTCGAAGCCCTCTGACTTGGTACGCGCCAGCAGCCGCCCCAGGCGTGCCTCCCGCTCCTCGGCCGGGACGTCTGACCAGCTCAAGCGCTCGAGCGGCAGGTGCACCCGACGGTGCACGGCCTGGAGCGGCCGGTCCAGGCCCTCCCAGAGGAACGACGTGCGCAACACCGGGTGGCGCGCCACCACCTCCTGCCACGCCTGTTCGAGCGCCACCACGTCCAGAGGCCCACGGAAGGAGCACGCCAGTTGCTCCACGTAGACCTCGGAATCGGGTGCCTCCTGGGCATGCAGGAACATGCCGAGCTGGATCGGCGACAGGGGGTAGAGGTCCTCCAGGTCCGGCGCCCGCTGCCACAACCGGTCGAGCGCCTCCTGATCCAGCGCCGCCAGGGGGAAGTCCGAGGGCGTATACCCCCCGGCCCCCTCCGCCCGGCAGTGGGCGATCAGCTCCCGCAACGCGGACAGGAAGCCCTCCAGCAGGCCTTCCATGGTCGCGCGCTGGTAGACCGCGGAGCCGTAGCGCAAGGAGGCGTGAAACCGGCCGTCGCGCACGATGCAATTGATCTCCAGCAGGTAGTCCCGGGGAGCCCGCGGGTCCGCCTGGGGGCCCGGTGACTCGGCGGCCGGGACGAACACCGCGTCCTCGTCGAGCGCCCCGTCCACCTGGCCCAGGTAGTTGAAGGCCACGTCCGGCGACGGCTCCGCCGCCAGCGCTTCCTGCCACGGGCTGAGGTAGCGCAGCACCCCGTAGCCCACCCCGCGTCCGGGCACCGCCCGCAGCGTCTCCTTGACCCGCTTCAGGACTTCTCCCGGCCCGTGCGTTCCGGAAAGGTCCAGGGTCACCGGATAGATCGCCGTGAACCACCCGACCGTCCGCGCCAGGTCGACGTCCTCGAACAGCTCCTCGCGGCCGTGCCCTTCGAGGTCGATCCGGGTGGCGCAGCCCCCCGTCCAGCCACAGAGCGCCTGGGCCAGGGCCGCCAGGAGCACGTCGTTGACCTGGGTCCGGTAGGCAGCGGGAACGTCCTGGAGAAGCGCTCGCGTCTCGGCCCGCCCCAGGCGCGCGCTCGCCGTTCGGGCCGCACCCACCGTGTCGACCTCGGGCACGCGGGAACGCTCCACCCGCTCCACCGGCAGCGGCGCCACGGCCGGCCCGGCCCGCCAGAGGTCCAGCTCCGCGCGCAGACTCTCGGCGCGCGCGTGCTCCTCCAGGCACCGGGCCCAAGTACGGAAGGAGGTCGTCTTCGCCGGCAGCTCCGGCCGCTCGCCCGCGGTGAAGGCGCGGTAGAGCGACTCCAGGTCGGCGAGCACGAGGCGCCAGGACACACCGTCGACGACCAGGTGGTGCGCAATCAACAGCAGGCGGTCCGCCGCCCCTCGCTGCGTGCGCAGCAGCGCACACCGCATCACCGGCCCTCTCTCCAGGTCGAGGCTCGCCTGGAGGCTCGCCGCGACCGCCTCGACCCCTTGCGCACCCGTTGCCACGCGCGAGAGGTCGATCACCGCGCACGGTGCGGGCAACGCCTCGGCGACCGGTGCGCACTCCTGGTGCCAGCCGCCTTCGGCATCCTGGTGGAACCGCAGCCTGAGGGCATCGTGGTGCTCGACCAGCCGACGCAGTGAACGCGCCAGGGCGTCCGCGCGCAACTCCTCACCCGCCTGCAGGACCAGCGACTGATTGAAGTGGTGGACCGCGTCCCCGGGGCGGTCAAAAAACCACCGCTGCACCGGGGTCAACGGCACCGGGCCGGTCACCTCTCCTTGCTCCGCCACCACGATCGCCCGGCTGCCGGCGACCCGCGCGAGCCCGGCGATCGTCGGGTGCTCGAAGATCTGCCGCGGCGTGATCTCCAGGCCCTCGGTCAGCGCCCGGTTGACGATCTGGATGCTCAGGATCGAATCGCCGCCGAGCTCGAAGAAATCGTCGTGGATTCCGACCCGCTCCAGACCCAGGGTCCGCTGCCAGATGGTCGCCAGAATGCTCTCCGCCTGGCTCCGGGGCGCGGTGATCTCCTGGTCGTCCACGTCGTCACGGTGCGGCTCGGGGAGCCCGGCGCGATCGACCTTGCCCTGCGGAGTGAGCGGCAGCGCGTCCAGGAAGACCCAGCGCCCCGGCACCATGGAGTGCGCCAGAGTCTCTCTGAGCACTTCCTCGAGGCGGTGCACGAGCGCACGCCGGCCGTCCGCCGTCGCGGCCTCCGCGGGGTCGGCGGGCACCGTGTACGCCACCAACTGGTGTGTCCCTGCCGGCAACACCCGCGCGACCACTGCCGCTTCGGCGACCAAGCCCGTCGCCCCGAGAGCGATCTCGATCTCGCCGGGCTCCACCCGTTGGCCGCGGATCTTGACCTGGGCGTCGATCCGGCCGAGAAACTCCAGCCTTCCCGTCGGCAGATACCGCACCAGATCGCCGGTGCGATACAACCGCTCGCCCGGTGTCCGCGACCACGGGTGGGGGACGAAGTGCTCCGCGGTACGGTCGGGCCGGCGGTGGTAGCCATGGGCGAGCTGGCCGCCACCGAGCACCAGCTCTCCGGGCACGGCGGCGGCGACCGGCTCGAGCGCCCGATCGACCACATGGGCGGTGACCCCGGGCGTCGGACGGCCGATGCTCGGGTCCGCGACCTCGGCCCCCTCGATCAGCGCTCCGGTCACCAGAACGGTGCTCTCCGTCGGTCCGTACGTGTTGAGCAACCGGTGGTCCCGGGACCACCGCCGGGCCCCCTCGGAAGGCAACCGCTCGCCCCCGCAGAGCACCGTCTCGAGATCGGGAAGCCCGGCCGCGTCGAGGTTCGGCAGCAACGAGGAAGCCATGGTCATGACCTCGATCCGCCGGCTCAACAGGAAACCCCGGATCGCATCGTTCGAGAAGCGATCGCCGCAATAGACCTCCAGGGTGGCGCCGGACGCAAGCGCCGAGAAGACTTCGAGCACCGACGGATCGAACCCGAACATCACGTACTGCATCACCCGCCGTCCGGGGCGGCTGCCCATCAGCTCGATGCCCGTCGCCACCAGACTCGCCAACGCTCGGTGAGGGACGGCGACGCCCTTCGGCGCGCCGGTCGATCCCGAGGTGTAGAGCAGGTACATCACGCTCTCCGGCGCGATGGCGACCGCCCTGCCGTCCCGCTCCACCGCCGGCACGGTGCCGAGGGGAAGCAGCTCCGCTCCGGTGCCGTCGAGGGCGGTGTCGAGGTCAGCCACGACGATCAGGCGGACTCCGCTGTCGCGAATCAGGAAAGCGAGCCGCTCGGGCGGTAGGTCGGGCTCCAGGGGAACGTAGGCCGCCCCCGCCGACAGCACCCCCAGGATCGCGACGATCCAGGGCTCCTCCCGGCGCATGAAGATGCCGACCCGGTCCCCGGCCGCCACGCCGGTGCGCTCGAGCGCACCGGCCAGCCGTGCCGCACGCCGGAGCAACGCCTCGTAGGTCAGGTGCTCACCCCCCTGGACCAGGGCGACGGCGTCGGGCCGGAGCGCGGCCGCGCGGGCGATCCGGTCGAGCACCAGTGCGTGGTCCCGCGGCGGGCGGGTCGTCGACCACTCGGACAGCACCTGGTGCCGTTCGGCGGCGCTCAGCAGGGCGAGGTCCCCCAGCCGCCGATCGGGGTCGGTCGCCATGCCCTCGAGCACCGACCGGAAGTGCCCCAGGAGACGCCGCATCGTCGTCGCCTCGAAGCGCCTCCGGTCGTACTGAAGCCTCGAGGAGAGCCCGTCGGACACCGCCAGGCTGAGGGGGTAGCTGACCCGCTCGACGACCGCGAGCCTGCGGAAGTCGAGCACCGGGTCTTCCCCTCCAGGAACCGCCGGGCTCGGGTAGTTCTCGAACACCACCAGGCTCTCGAACAGGCCGGTGCCGCCGGGCACCTCGCTCCACCGCTGGATCGAGGCGAGGGGGTCGTGCTCGTGGCTCTGGATCGCAAGCTGGTCGGCCTGCAGTGCCTCGAGCAGCTCGGCCACGGTCCGGTCCGGCGCCGTCGCCGCCCGCACCGGCACGCTGTTGATGAACAGCCCAACCATGGTCTCCACGCCGTCGAGCTCCGGCGGTCTGCCGGAGACGACCGCGCCGAAGACCACGTCGTCCTGACCCGTATACCGCGCGAGCAGGGCCGCCCAGGCACCGCGGATCACCGTGCTCAGGGTGAGCCGGCCGCGCCGAGCGGAGTGCTCGATCGCCGCCACCTCGGCCCGCGAGAGGTCGAGCCGCTCCTCCCCCGGAGCGGACGCGGCTGCGCTCTCCGTCCGCCGCCCCGAGCCCACGACCAGCGGAGTCGGTGCGGAGAACCCCTTGAGGTAATCCCGCCAGAAGGCTTCCGACGCTGCCGGATCGCGGCGCGCGAGGAACCCGATGTAGCTCCGGTAGGGCCGCGGCTCCGGCAGCTCGAGATCCTCGCCCGCGACCGCCGACCTGTAGAACGCGGCCAGCTCGCCCATCAGGATCGGCATCGACCACCCGTCCATGAGGAGGTGGTGGTGCGTCCAGAGCAGCCGGTGCTCGGACGGCCCCATGCGGATCAGGCGCAGACGCAGAAGCGGCGGTGCCGACAGGTTGAAGCCGACGGTCAGATCGCTCTCCGCGAGGGCCCTCCAGCGGCGCTCCCGCTGCGCCGGGGCGAGCGCGCTCCAGTCTTTGCGCTCCAGGCGCCCACGAACCTCCCGACCGACGATCTGCACCGCCGTGCCATCCCCGGTCGCCACGAAGGCCGTGCGCAGCACCGGGTGGCGGGCGATCACCCGGTCGAGCGCGCGCTCCAGGGCCGCGGCGTCGAGTGCTCCCGCCGCAAAGCGGTGCTGGCACAGGTAGACCCCCGAGTGGGGCGCCGACAGGCTGTGAAAAAGCATCCCTGCCTGCATCGGCGCAAGGGGATAGACATCCTCGACGTGGCGGGGGTTCGCCGAGGCACCGGAGAAGTGGACCGCGTCCACCGCGGCCTGCAGCGATGCAGAATCGATGTCGAGCAGCGGGAAGTCGGACGGGCTCACACCGCCGGCCTCGCGGGACCGGCAGTGGTCGAGGATCACCCGCAGGGCCCCGAGATACGCCTCGCCCAGGGACTCGACAGAGGCCCGCTCGTGCACCGCTTTGCTGTACCGGAGCGACAGGCTGAGACGGTCCGTGGCGACGTAGCCGACGAAATCGAGCAGGTGGTCCCGGCGCTGCCCGGGAGATGCCGCCGAACCGACCGAGCCCTGGGCAACGGAGAAGGCGCCTCCGGTCTCCACGCCCCGGTCGACCTGGCCCAGGTAGTTGAAGCTCACCTCGGGCAGCGCGAGGGTGCGCAGCGACGCCGCGTCTTCCTCTTGCCGCAGGTAGCGCAGGACCCCGAAGCTCGTGCCGCCGTGCGGGATGGCCCGGAGCTGCTCCTTGACCGCGAGGATCGAATCGCCGATGCCGACCGTGTCGCGCAGCTCGAGCCGGACCGGGGCGAAGGATGTGAACCAGCCCACCGTCCGGGACAGGTCGACCCCGTCGAAGAGGTGCTCGCGACCGTGGAGCTCCAGGTGGAGCCAGGCGACGGGGTCCCCGGTCCAGACTTCGAACGCGCGCACCAGGGCGGTGAGCAGCACGTCGTTGATCCGCGTGCGGTAGGCGGCGGGGACCTCCTTGAGCAGAGCCCTGGTCTCCTCGATGCTGAGCGAGATCTCCACCGTGTCCATCGACGCGACCGTGTTGCGCTCCGGACCGCCGGGATGGTCGATCGGCAGGGCCGGCGGCGCGGCGTCGGCGAGGGCGCGCCAGTAGGGCAAGTCTTCGAGAGCCGCCGGCGATCCGGCCAGGTCGCGGAGGCGCTCCGCCCACTCCCGGTAGGAGGTCGTCTTGAGCGGAAGCTGCGGCGCGTCGTCGGTCGCCAGGGCGGTCGCGGCCTGGGCCAGATCCTCCAGCAGAATCCGCCAGGAGACGCCGTCGACCACCAGGTGGTGGACGACCACCAGCAAACGGTCCTCCTGGTCCTCCCCCGGACGCAGGCGGACGAACCGGCAGATCGGCCCCCGCCCCAGGTCGAGCGATCCCTGGACCTGGTCGGCCACCCGTGCCATGGCCTCGTCCCGCCGACCCGCCGGCAGCGCATCGAGGTCGACGGCGCCGACCGGTGGTGCGCCGGCCTCGCGCACCGAAGCGTTGCGCTGCCGCCAGCCGCCGCTCCCGCGCTCGAAGCGCATGCGCAGCGCGTCGTGGTGCGCCAGGAGGGCCGCCACCGCCCGCCGGAGCAGGACCAGGTCCAGTGGCTCGCGCACGGCGAGGAGCAGCCCTTGGTTGTAGCGATCCACCTGCCGCCGGCCCGACCCGAAGAAGCGCTCCTGGACGGGGGTCAACGGCACGTCCCCCACGACCGGCTCCTGGGACGCGGTGGCCACCGCATCGCCACCGGCCCCCGCGACCGCGGCGAGCAGAGCGATTGTCGAATGCTCGAACACCTGCCGGGGCTCGATCTGCAGGTCGTGGCGCCGTGCGCGGGTGACGACCTGGATGCTCAAGATCGAGTCGCCCCCGAGCTCGAAGAAGTCGTCGTTGACGCCGACCCGGGGCAGCCCCAACACCTCGGACCAGATGGACGCCAGGATTGCCTCGACCTCCGTGCGGGGCGGCACGTACGTGTCCGCCGCCGCGGACCGGCCGGGGACCGGCAGCGCGGAGCGGTCCACCTTGCCGTTGGGCGTCCGCGGCAGGGCATCGAGCGGCACGAAGAGCGACGGGATCATGTACTGGGGCACCCTGCGGTCGAGGAAGCTCCGCAGCTCCTGGGCATCCGGCGGCCGGTCCCCGACCGGTACCACGTAGGCGACGATCCGGGCGCGCGCCTCGGCGCCGTCGTCGCGAACGGTCACGGAGACGTCCTCCACGGCCTCGTGGGACGAGAGGGCCGCCTCGATCTCGCCGAGCTCGATGCGGAAGCCCCGAACCTTGACCTGGCGGTCGATGCGGCCCAGGAGCTGCAACCGGCCGTCCGGCAGATAGCGCGCCAGATCGCCCGTCCGATAGAGACGTTCGCCGGGCCTGCGGGCGAAGGGATGAGGCACCAGGCGCTCCGCGGTCAGGGACGGACGCCGGAGGTAGCCTCGGGTCAGGCCGTGCCCCGCCAGGCAGAGCTCCCCCGCGGCCCCCATCGGCACGGCGCGCAGACGGGCATCGTGCAGGTAGACGCCGGAGCCGGTGATCGGCCGGCCGATCCGCGGCTCGTGTTCGGCGTTCCGGTCGATCCGCTCCTGGGTCGAATAGGTGGTGTCCTCGGACGGACCGTACAGGTTGTACACGCCGTCAACCGTGCCGAGGCGGTAGATCCCGTCCGTCAGCGACCGGCGGAGCGGCTCACCGGCCAGGTTCACCGTCCGCACGGACCGAGGCAGTGCCTCTTGCCGGACCAGCTCGGCCATGGCCGAGGGCACCGTGTTCACCAAGGTCACCCGCTCCGCCGCGGCCATCGAAGGCAGCGCGAGAGCGTCCGGCGCGAGGATCACGCAGCCGCCCGTGGTCAACGGCAGGAACAGCTCGAAGATGGACAAATCGAAGTTGATCGAAGTCGACGCCAGGACCCCTTCGAGGTCCTGCGGGGCGAAGGTGCTGCGGGCCCATTCGAGCATTGCCACGGAGCATCGGTGCTCGATCTCCACGCCCTTCGGCCGGCCGGTCGAGCCGGAGGTGTAGATGACGTAGGCCAGATCCCGCGGACCGGCGCCGGGATGCCCGGGCTTCGCGCCCGGCGGCACCCGGTCGAGCCGGAGCCGTGCCGCCGCCGTGGCCGGGAGCGCCCCTTCGGACTCAGCGTCGACCAGCACCACCGGCGCTCCCGTGTCCTCCAGCATGAAGCGCAACCGGTCCCTCGGGTACGCCGGGTCGAGCGGCACGTAGGCGCCGCCGGCATAGAGAATGCCGAGCAAGCCGGCGACCATCTCCGCCGAGCGCGCGGCGGCGACACCGACGAGGGTGCCGGGAATCACCCCCTGCGCCGCGAGGGCCGCGGCGACCGCACCGGCGCGCCGCTCCAGGTTGCGGTAGGTCCAGTGCCGCTCGCCATCCAGAACGGCGACCCGGTCGGGGTTTCGGCGCACCTGGTCCGCGAAGCGCTCGCTCAAGGTCGCGAGCGGCGGACGGTCCTGCTCGCTCTCCACCCACTCGACCAGAAGCTGGTGCCGCTCGGCGGCCCCGAGGACCGGGAGCTTCCCGACCGGCCGGTCGAGGTTCTCGGGCAGCGCCGCCAACACGGCCGCCACCTGATGGAGCAGGCGCCGCGCCGCCGTGCGGGAGATCTGCGCCGCGTCCAGCTCCACCTTCAAGTGGAGCCGATCGCTCATCGATGCGACCAGCGTCACGGGGAAGTTGGTGCGCTCGGCGCCGTGGAGCTTGCGCACCGACACCTCCCCCGCACCCTCTTCGATCCGCCGGTCGTGCGGATAGTTCTCGAACACGAGCAGGGTCTCGAACAGTCGCTGCCCGGGCGGTACCTCGGACCAGCGCTGGATGTCGGCGAGCGGCGTGACCTCATGCTCGTGGAGGGTGAGCGCGTCCTCGCGGAGACGGCCGAGCCAACGGCGCACCGGCTCGGCGGAGTCGATCTGCAGACGGATCGGGACGGTGTTGATGAACAGCCCCACCATGGTCTCGACGTCCGCGAGCTCCGGCGGGCGGCCGGAGACCACCGCGCCGAAGACCACGTCGTCGCTGCCGGTCGAACGCGCCAACACCAACCCCCAGGCCGCTCGCACCAGAGTGCCCGCGGTGATCCGCTCTCGGCGAACGAGCTCGGCCAACGCAGCGGTCGGCGCGGTCCCCAGGTGCAGACGCTCCTCGCGCCGCTCGGAGACGCCCCCATGGCCACCGCCGAGGTCGAGGCTCGTGCCGGTCGAGACGCCCTCGAGGCGCTCCCGCCAGTGGCGCTCGGAGGCCGACGGGTCGCGCGTCTGCAGCCAGGCGATGTAGTCCCGGTACGGCCGGCTCGGCGGCAGCTCGACCGGAGCCCCGGCGACGAACCCGCGGTAGAGCGTCAGGACCTCGGCCAGGACCACGGCGAACGACCAGCCGTCGAGCATCACGTGGTGATGGGTCCAGACGAACCGGTGGGTCTCGTCGCTGACGCGAAGGAGCTTGAGCCGCATCAACGGCGCCCGCGAGAGCTCGAATCCCAGGCGGCGCTCTTCCGCGAGCAGGTGGTCGAAGCGCCGCTCCAGCTCGCCGGGCTCCAGCTCGCGCCAGTCCTGGCAGGTCAGGGGAAGCCCCACCGTACGCCCGACGATCTGCACCGGCCGCCCGGCCTTGGTCCAGGTGAACGCGCTCCGCAACACGGCGTGGCGCCGGATCACCTCCCGCCACGCGCGCCGGAACGCGTCGGCGTCGAGCGCGTCGATCTCGTAGGCCTGCTGGGTGACGTACACCTCCGAGCCCGGCTCGTAGAGGGTGTGGAACAGCATCCCCTCCTGCATCGGAGAGAGGGGATAGGCGTCCTCGACCTGCTTTCTGGCTACCTGGGGGGGCATCCCGCTCACTCCTCCCCCACCGCAGGCTCGAACGCGACCTCGCCCAGGGCCTCGTCGAGGTCTTCCTGGTCCAGGTCGAGCAGGTGGAAGTCTGACGGGGTGAAGCCCCCCGCGTCGTCGGACACGCAATGGGCGATCAGGGAGCGGAGCTCGTCGACGAACCGGTCGGCCAGCGCTTCCACCGTCGCGGCGGCGTGCACGGACTCGCTGTAGTGGAGCGAAAACCCGAAGCTGCCGTCGGCCACCGCCGCGACCACGTCGAGTAGGTGATTGCGCCGCCGCCCGGGATCGTGCGCCCGGCCGATCGACTCCCGAGCCGCCCGGAAGGGCCCGACGCCGGCGCCCTCCGCGGACCCGTTCTTGAGCTGGGCCCGGTCGACCTGGCCGTGATAGTTGAGACCGATCTCCGCGGCCGGCAGGCTGCGGATCCGGGCCGGTCCTTCGCCTCCTCCGGCCTCCTCCCGGGCCAGGTACCGGAGCACGCTGAAACCGACGCCGCGCCCCGGCAGAGCGCGCACCTGCTCCTTGACCGCGGTCAGCACGCTCCGGGGACCGTCGACCCCACTCAGGTCGAGCAGCACCGGCACCATCACGGTGAACCAGCCGACAGTCCGCGACAGATCGACGCCCTCGACCAGCTCCTCTTCGCGGCCGTGGCCCTCCAGGTGCACCAGGCAGAGCGGCTCACCCGTCCAGCCGGTCACCGCGCGACCCAGGGCCGCCAAGAGCACCTCCGGGATCTCCGTGCCGTAGGCACCCGGCACGTCCTGGAGGAGCTGCCGGGTCTCCTCCCGGCCGAGGAATCGTCGGACGCTTCGGGCCGACGCGGCGGTATTGGCCTCACGGCCGGCGGCACGATCTACCGGCAGCGGCCGCACCCTGCTCCACGGCCCGTCCGACCAGGCGCGCGCCTCCTCCTCCAGGGCGCCGGAAGCGGCGAGGGCGTGCAACCGCTCGGCCCACCGCTTGAACGAGGTGGTCTTCGGAGGCAGCTCGACCGCCCACCCCCCGGCATCGAGCAGGGTCCTGAGGTCTTCGAGCACGAGGCGCCACGACACGCTGTCGATCACCAGGTGGTGGACGGTCAGCAGTAAGCGGTCCGGCAGGTCCGCAGACAAGCGGAAGCGGACGCAGCGCACCAGAGGCCCCGCGGCCAGGTCGAGGCTGCCCTGCACCCGGTCGGCGGCCGCTTCGAGCGCCGCCCGCCAGCTCCCGCCCACGGCCTCCAGGTCGACGTCGACGAACGGCGACCGCGCCCTCATCGCCGCCGGGATCTCCTGGCGCCAACCACCATCCACCAGGCGGAACCGGGCCCGCAGCATGTCGTGGTGGTGCAGGAGAGCGCCCAGGGCGCGCGCCAGGTGGTCGGCGGGCAGGCGCTGGTCGACCTCGAACAGGATCGACTGGTTGAACCGGTTGCGGTCGCCCACCTCCTGCTCGAAGAACCAGGCCTGGATCGGCGTCAGCGGCACCACGCCGGTGATCGCCCCCTGGTCGGCCTGGACCACGGCTCCGACCCCTGCCACCCGCGCCAGCGCGGCGACCGTCGGGTTCTCGAACACCTGGCGCGGCGTGATCTGGAGGCCGGCGCGATTGGCCCGGGCGACGATCTGGATACTGAGGATGGAGTCGCCGCCGAGATCGAAGAAGTCCTCGTGTACCCCGACCTGGTCCAGGCCCAGCACGTCGGCCCAGATCGCCGCCATGCGCGCCTCGCGCTCGGTGCGGGGCGTCGCGGAGGCTTCCGTCCGGCCGACTCGAGGTGCCGGCAGGCTGCTCCGGTCCACCTTGCCGTTGGGGTCGAGGGGCAGGGCCTCCAGCGCGACGAAGGCCGCCGGGATCATGTACCCCGGCAGCCGACCGGAGAGGAACTCCCGCAGCTCTGCCGGCTCCGGGAGCTCCGCGGGATCGGCCACCAGGTAGGCGGCGAGCCGCCGGGCCTCGCCACCGTCGCCGTTCCAGGGCGCCACGGCAGCCTCCCGCACCGCGGGATGGGCCACCAGGGCGTCCTCGATCTCTCCGGGCTCGATCCGGAAGCCTCGGACCTTGACCTGGCGGTCCAGCCGACCGAGGAACTCCAGCACCCCGTCCCGGCGCCAGCGCGCCAGATCGCCGGTGCGGTACATGCGCGCGCCGGGTGTTCCGGCGACCGGGTCGGGCACGAAGCGCTCGGCGGTGAGCGCCGGCCGCGCCACGTAGCCGCGGGCGAGGCCATCGCCGGCGACACACAGCTCACCTATCATGCCCGCCGGCTGCGGCCGCAGCGCGGAGCTCAGGACGTAGGCACGGCTGTTGGCGATCGGGCGGCCGATGGGCAGACCGCCGTCGAGCAGCTCCGCGATCGGCCACGTCGTGCTGAAGGTGGTGTTCTCTGTCGGACCGTAGCCGTTGATCACCCGGGTTCCGTCGAGGCGGGCGAGCACCCGGCCCACGCGCGCGGTCGACAGCACGTCGCCCCCTGCCAGGAGCTGGCGAACGCCTGCCAGCGCGTCGAGCTCCTCGTCAACCATCAAGTGGAACAGGCCGGCGGTCAGCCAGAGCGTCGTGACCCTCGAGCGGCGCAACAGATCACCGAGAGCCGCGAGGGACGGTTCACCGGCCGGTGCCAAGACGAGGGTGGCACCGTTAGCGAGCGCCCCCCAGAGCTCCAGCGTCGAGGCGTCGAAGGAGACCGGAGCGAGCTGCAACAGCGTCTCCTCCGGGCCGAGTCGGGCGAAGTCGGTCTGGCGGACCAGGCGGACGATGCTGCGGTGCTCGACCGCCACACCCTTCGGCCTGCCGGTCGAGCCGGAGGTATAGAGCACGTAGGCCAGGGAGGACGAGGCACCCGGACCGTCCGCCGCCGCCGGGGGAGCGTCTCCGGAATCGAAGAGCACCACCGGAGGCGCGTCCGGGTGGTGTGGCAAACGCGGCTCCAGGGCCCCGTCCGTGACCACCAGCGCGACTCCCCCGTCGCCGAGCATGAACCGCAGGCGATCCTCCGGGTAGCCGGCGTCGAGGGGAACGTAGGCACCGCCGGCCCGGAGGATGCCGAGCAGGCAGGTGACCAGCTCGGGCGAGCGCTCGAGCAGCACCGCGACCCGGATCTCCGGACCGACCCCGGCCGCGCGCAGTGTCGCCGCGAGGCGCGCCGAGCGTCTCTCCAGCTCGCCATAGGAAACCGCTCGCCCTCCAGCGACCAGGGCGACGGTCTCCGGCCGCGCGGCGACGGTCTCGAGGAACAGGTCGACCAGCGTGCGATCCCGTGGGTACCCGGTGGTGGTGTCGTTCCACTCCACAGTCACCTGGTGGCGGTCGGCCGGCGTCAGCAGCGGAAGCTCCGCAACCGCTCGCGTGGCATCGCTGCACAGACCCGCCACCATCCGTTCCCAGCGTTCGAGCAGCCGCACGGCGGTCACCCGGTCGAACAGGTCGGTGTCGTACTGCAGGTGACCGGTCAGGCCCTCGCCGGAATCGGCCGCCAGCAGGGTCAGGTCGAACTTCGCCACCTGCCAGTCGATGGCGAGGTCGTCGGCTGCCACCTCCCCCAGATCGATCCTCTCGTCGAAGCGCTCCTGGAAGTCGAAGACGACCTGGAAGAGGGGGGTGCGGTCCAGGTGCCGCTCCGGGCGCAGCTCGTCGACCAGCTTCTCGAACGGCACGTCCTGGTGGGCGAAGGCGGCGAGAGCGCGGTCGCGGGTTCGCCGCACCAGCTCGAGGCCGGTCGGACTGTCGGAGAAGTCGGCCCGGAGCACCAGGGTGTTGACGAAAAAGCCGACCAGGCCCTCGATCTCGGGTCGGGTTCGTCCCGCCACCGGCACCCCGACCGTGAGATCGTGCTGACCGGAGCACCGTGCCAGGAGGGCCTGGAACGCCGCCAGCAACACCATGAAGCGAGTCGCGTCCTGGGCGCGGGCGAAGCGCCGGACGGCATCCGAGAGCGCCGGTGGCAGAGCCCGGGAAACGCGGTGTCCGCGGCCTGTCCGCACCACCGGCCGCGGCCGGTCGCTCGGCAGGGCGAGGGCCGGTGACGAGCCGCCCAGGTGCTGCCGCCAGAACGCGATCTGGCGATCGAGGACCGTCCCCTGGAGCCAGGTCCGCTGCCAATGAGCGTAGTCGGCGTACTGGATCGGAAGCTCCGGCAGGGACGCGGGCTCGCCGCGGTCCAGTGCCTCGTAGAGCGCGCTCACCTCCCGGTCGAGGATCTGGAGCGACCAGGCGTCGGCGGCGATGTGATGGATCTCGACGAGCAGGACATGCTCCTCCGGGCCGACCCGCACGAGCACCAGCCGGAGCGGCAACTCCGAAGCCAGGTCGAAGGGACGGTGCGCCTCGCCCTGGGCCACCTGGCGCGCCAGCTCCTGCCGGCGAGCCTCGGGCACCCCTGACAGGTCGACCACGGGTAGGTCGAGGGGGCGCGGCGGATCGATCGCCTGGACCGGCGTTCCGTCCGGCGCCGGGAACCGGGTACGCAAGACCTCGTGGCGGCGCACCACCTCGGCCAGAACCCGGGCCACCACCGAGGAGTCGAGCGGCCCTGCCAGCCGGAGCGCCTTGAGGCTGTTGTAGGCGGCGCTGTCCGGGTCCATCCGGTGGAGGAACCAGAGCCGCTGTTGGGCGAAGGAGAGGGGCAGGTCCCGGTCGCGCGGCACCGGCACGAGCGGCGGCGCCTGCTGGTCCGGCCCGCCGGACGCGGCCGACCCGCTCAACGAGCCCGCGACCCGCGCGGCGAGGGCCTCGGCCGTGGGCGCCTCGAACAGAGCCCGCAGGGGCAGCTCGACGGCGAAGGCCTGGCGCACCCGGGACATGAGCTGGGTCGCCAGCAGCGAGTGCCCGCCCAGCTC
>Ga0210074_1000243_pt1 | contig 21093 bp, 16 predicted proteins | sample China_Galinas_Co_FD_184860 | JGI IMG/M metagenome (GOLD analysis project Ga0210074, IMG submission 184860) | Wetland microbial communities from San Francisco Bay, California, USA, that impact long-term carbon sequestration -... | ecosystem: Environmental > Aquatic > Marine > Wetlands ... | reverse complement strand
GCTGTGACAATTTGCGCAAGCGGACACGCCGGCATTCGTATGATGCTGGCGCAGACCCGCGCCGCGTCCGGGAGACAGGCTGTCATTGCCCATGTCCTCGTCGCGGCCATGACAGCCGACGCAGCTAATGGCGGACAGCCCGTTCCCTCCATTGGAACTGTCCAGATAAACGGGGGATCTGCCACCCGAGCTATGGCAGACATCGCAGTCCGAGTTCAACATGTCGTTGCGATGGATGTTATGCAGGCTGTCACCCCAATTGGCCCCGTCCGAAAGCGAAATGTAGGGGTTGTTCAGAAAACCGCCGTGACAGCTTTCGCAATCTGCCGTGGTTTGATACGCCAGGGCGTCAGACGCCCCGATCATCCAAACCGGGATTGCGACGAGCAATACAAACAGCGCTGAAAGATGTGTCTTTGTCCATTTTGATCGTTGTTTCATCCTTGATCTCCTTCGTCTTATTCAAAGATGCCATCCACCGGCTGGTCGGGGGGATGACATACCAGACTCCTCACCTCATATCGTGCCCAGGTCGGGCGCCAGAGAGGGTTCCACTGATTCCAACAAATTCAGTGTCAGACAAGCTTACGTTGGCTGTATTAGGATTTGGTTAAGGCGGGTTAATCGCGACATTAGGATTAAGTTAAATCTGTTTAAACTTTCCCTTAACCAGAATGTAAGGGTGCCTCTAAACCGCTGTTTAAATGAGAATATCCGGCAGTCCAGGAGCAAAGGGATCGAAATGTATTCTCCTGGCCGGGCAGCGTTTAACCATTAACCGGTGGCGATTATGAGCAGACGGACTTTACGCCGGTTTTCAAGCGAAAACCGGCGCGGATCAATTTCCCCTTTGCGTTCCCGTTTTAAACCACGGCTGGGGAAACTTTCACCGGTCTAGTGTTGAATGACGGAAATCGTGTGACCGCAAATATCCGGCAGGGAATCCAGCAAGTCATCGAGCGTTTTCGAGACAGGCGCCGACAGGCCCTTGCCATCGCTGGTGTCGGCCGGTTGGACCGCCAGCAATGCGATGCGCGCATGGGTCCTGGCCTTCATGTATTCGGCCAGCATCCTGAGCGACCCGGCCTGGGTGGATACGCCCGAATAGGCGACCTGTTCCGGATACAGCAGTCTGACCTCGCCCGGTTCACCACCAAAATCCGTGGCGTCGACCATCAAAATGGTCTTGGGATGCTTGTGCGCCGCCGTTTCGATGTAATCTTCAGGGACGATACCCGCATCGATGACATCGTAGTCGGGGCGGGACTCCATTGCTTCCGCCAGGTAGGGCCCGAGGGCGTCGTCGTGGTGATAGCGGTTGCCGATACCCAGCAGGCACACGCGCCCATCGACAAAGTGGGCCAGTTGGTCTTTCAGTTGCTTATCCATTTCTACACTCCTGTCCTGTGTTCTGGTCTCGATTCGGACCCGGATATGGCATGCGGTAAACCGGATCGGTTAGGACTCAATACGCATACTCAATACGGAAGCAGCATTCTCCTTGCGTAAGCGGGCTCGCGGTGAGGGGAAAACAGTTCCTGCGGGATTTCAACCGGTTGGGGGTCACCGGTTGTACGGTACCCGGCGCTGACGTTCGTTGCTGACAAGCCGTCGGGGAGGTCGTTTTCGGGCTCTTTCAGGACGTAAGGTTGCCGGTCATTCATTGCAAATGCCAAGACTTTATACAGGGTGCTTTCAACACCAATCGTCCAATTCACGTCCGCTGGTTCCGCACTGACTTACACGATTGATTATGGTCCTGTGGGCCAGTGGTTTTATTGACTTGGATCATTAAAAAACCGCTTTTCGCGACCGACAAAATAAACGCCGGCAAGCGCTTACGGACGGGACTGGCGAGCGGTCATGCCGGTAACGTTCTTATGCCATGTATGTGGCTGATTAACAATGAATATAATTTAGCTATCCGGCCCGGATCCGGTCTTTATGTCGCTGACTTCGAGACGCAACAGCAACAGTTCATCACCCGCGATCAAATCGACCTGCCAGTCACCGCAGGACGGGCATAACAGGCGGTTGGCTTGTGCTTCGCCGCTGGCGCCGCAGCTGCGGCATTCGACTTCAACCGGTCCGGTCCGGATTTCGAGCACGGCTGCCGCGGCCACCGTTCGTGCCCGGGCGATTTCGAATGCACGGCTCAGAAGATCCGGTTCGACCCCGGACAGGGGGCCAATGGACAACACGATGCTGTCAACCCGCCGGGCGCCGCGTTCCGCGGCAATACGTTCGACCTGGTCCAGCAAACCCTGGCAAATGGACATTTCATGCATGGTTTTCTTCCCCGGCCGGTCTGCGTCTCGCGCCCGTGGTCAGACCCTTTCAATGATCAGCGCGATACCCTGGCCGACACCGATACACATGGTGCACAGGGCGTAACGGCCCCTGCTGCGCTGCAACTGGTACATCGCCGTCGTGACCAATCTGGCGCCGCTCATGCCCAGCGGGTGGCCGAGCGCAATGGCGCCGCCGTTCGGATTGACATGCGCCGCATCGTCTTCGAGTCCCAGCAAACGCAGGCAGGCCAGAGACTGGGCGGCAAACGCCTCGTTCAGCTCGATCACGTCCATCTGCTCCAGGCCCAGTCCGGCCAGCTTGAGCGCTTTCCGGCTTGCATCAACCGGTCCGATGCCCATGATGCGCGGCGCGACACCGGCGGTCGCCATCGCCACCACCCTCGCCTTCGGTTCCAGCCCATGCCGTTTGGCCGCGCCGGCCGATGCCAGCACAAGCGCACAGGCGCCGTCGTTGATGCCGCGGGCATTGCCGGCGGTGACCGTGCCGTCCTTGCGGAAGGGCGTCGGCAGTTTGGCCATGGCTTCCAGCGTGCTGCCCGCGCGCGGGTGTTCGTCGCGGTCGATCTGCAGGTCTTCCTGTCTTTTCCGCGCGACACTGACGGGGACGATCTCGTCGGCAAAGTGACCGGCATTGAGTGCGGATTCGGTACGCAACTGGCTGCGCAAGGCAAACGCATCCTGGTCCTCGCGGCTGACTTTGAACGCCTCGGCGACATTTTCAGCCGTCTCGGGCATTGAATCGATACCGTACTGGGCCTTGAACAATGCATTGACGAAACGCCAGCCCATGGTGGTGTCGTAGATCTGCGCCGTGCGGCTGAAGGCCGCCTCGGGCTTGGGCATGACGAATGGCGCCCGGCTCATGGATTCGACGCCACCGGCAATACACAGTTGCGCCTCGCCGCAACGGATCGCCCTGGCGGCGCTGCCGACCGCGTCCATCCCCGAACCGCAAAGGCGGTTGAGGGTCACCGCCGGCACGCATTCCGGCAGACCGGCGAGCAACGCGCTCATGCGGGCAACGTTGCGGTTGTCTTCACCGGCCTGGTTGGCGCAGCCGTAGTAGAGGTCATCGGTTTCGGCCCAGTCGACACTGTCGTTCCGGCGCGTCAGCGCCCTGATCGGGATGGCGCCGAGGTCGTCTGCGCGGATCGCGGCCAGGCTGCCGCCGTAACGGCCGATGGGCGTGCGGATGGCATCGCACAGGTAGGCTTCGTTCATATATTGATCCCGTGGTTCAACGGCCTTTGAATACCGCTGGGCGCTTTTCCAGGAAGGCCGCGACGCCCTCGCGATAATCTTCACTTTGTCCGAGTTCGTGCATGGCCTTTTGTTCCAGCACCAGTTGCTCTGACAGCGTATTGGAGAAGGATTCGTGCAGCAACAGCTTGATCCTGCCAAGGGCGCGGGTCGGTTGCGTGGCGAAATGACGCGCCATTTTTTGCGCCTCATCCAGCAGCGCGTCATCGTCCACGCACTTCCAGATCAGACCCCATGCTTCAGCGGTTTCGGCGGGCAGACGGTCACCCAGCATGGCCAGCCCCTTGGCGCGCGCGAGACCCACGGCGCGTGGCAGGTTCCAGGTGCCGCCGGAATCGGGGATCAGCCCGATCTTGCAAAACACCTGGATAAAACTGGCGGAGCGCGCAGCAAGCACGATGTCGCAGGCCAGGGCGATGCTGGCGCCGGCGCCGGCCGCCACGCCATTGACCGCGCATATGACCGGTTTGGGCAGACCCGTGATGCTGCGGATCAACGGGTTGTAGTCTTTTTCCACCGACGCGCCGACGTCGGGTACATCCCCCGCGCCACTGCTGGCGCGGTCACCGAGATCCTGGCCGGCGCAGAAACCACGGCCGGCGCCGGTGATCACCAGGCAGCGGATATCCGCGTTTTCCGTCACCTGCTGCATTGCAACACGGATTTCAGCATGCATTTCAGCGGTGAAACTGTTGAGCGATTTTGGCCGGTTCAGGATCAGGGTGGCGACGCCCTCCCCGGTAGCGAATTCGATGGTGTTGAAATTCATGTTTGCTTTTCCCGCATAGAACTTATGAAAGTATACAAATTGGAGCGATGACAGATCAGTTGTGTATCATGCCTTTTTGTAATCCATTTTATAAGGTGTCAGCGCCAATGCCCGTTTACCGTCTTGAAGGAATTACCCCGGTGGTCCACCCGGACGCCTTTGTGCATGAAACCGCTGTTTTGATCGGCGATGTCCTGGTTGGCGCGGGTTGTTATATCGGTCCGCATGCGTCACTTCGCGGAGATTTCGGCCGCATTGTCGTCGAGCAGGGCGCCAACCTGCAGGACACCTGCGTGATGCACAGCTTTCCGGGCAAGGACTGCGTCGTGGAACGCGATGGCCACATCGGTCACGGCGCCGTGCTGCACGGTTGCCGTATCGGCGCCAACGCCATGGTTGGCATGAACGCCGTGGTCATGGACGACGCGGTCATCGGTGAATCCTCCATCGTCGGCGCGGTCGCATTTGTACCCGCCAAATTCGTATGCCCGCCGCGCAGCCTGGTGATGGGCGTGCCGGCAAAAATCAAGCGCGCGCTCGCGGACACGGAGATCGAGTGGAAAACCCGTGGCACGCAGGAATATCAACAACTCGCAAAGCGTTGCCGCGCCAGCCTGGAACGCACAGAGGCCCTGCCCGAGGCGGAACCCGGCCGGCGCAGGATCGATGCGGGCGAATACGGGTTCAAGCCGCAAGACGGTTGAGTATTACCTGTCTTCACGTTCGACCAGCGTCAGGATGTCATAGACGGCCACGGTGACATCGTCCTGGTTGGTGATTTCAGCGTCCCAGACCACCACCCCGGTGGCGCGGTCATCATCGGGCCGCCTGTCCTTGCGGATTTTCTGTTTTGCGGTCAGACGCACGCGGATGGTGTCACCGATGCCGACGGGTTCCAGGAACCTGAGGTTCTCGAGGCCATAGTTGGCCAGCAGCGGGCCCTGGGCCGGATCGACAAACAGGCCGGCGGCGGCCGATAACAGGAAGTAGCCGTGCGCCACCCGTTTGCCGAAGAGCGACTCTTTAGCGCCGATTTCATCGAAATGGACGTAAAAATGATCGCCCGAAACACAGCCAAAATTGACGATGTCGGCCTCGGTGACCGTGCGCCGGTGGCTGATCAGCGAGTCGCCGACCCCGATCTCGTCAAAGGTCTTTTTAAACGGGTGCAGCGGGCCGGTTTTCGGCGTGGAACCGGTGGTGAATTGCCGCGTGATCGCGGTCAGCGTATCCGGTGAACCCTGCAGCGCGGTGCGCTGCATGTAGTGTTTTATTGCACGGCTGCCGCCCAGTTCTTCGCCGCCGCCGGCGCGGCCCGGCCCGCCATGGACCAGCGGCGCCAATGGCGAGCCGTGACCGGTGGATTCCTTCGCGCAATCGCTGTTCAGCACCAGGATGCGGCCGTGCCACGGCGCCGTGCCGAGAACGATCCTGGCCGCCTCGTCGTTGTCCGCGGTGACCAGCGAGCCGACCAGGCTGCCGCGCCCCATCCTGGCCAGTTCGATGGCCTCTTCCTCGTTTGCATACGGCAAAACCGTGCTGACCGGACCGAAGGCTTCGACCTCGTGGGGTGAGCGCGATGAGAACGGATTGTTGCAGTAGAGCAGGGTGGCGGGGAAAAAGGCGCCCTTGTCACGATCGGCGCCAAGCACGTCGAATTCACGCTGTCCGCCGTGCACGACCTCGTTGCCTGCGGCCAGTTCATGCACGGCGTCCCAGACATCCTCGACCTGGTCGCGGCCCACCAGTGCGCCCATCCTGACACCTTCGGCCGCCGGGTCGCCGACCGGTATCTTGTCCAGCCTCGCCCCGAGTGCGGCGATGACCGCCTCGACGTATTCCCGCGGCACGATGGCGCGGCGGATGGCGGTGCATTTCTGTCCGGCCTTGACAGTCATTTCCTGGGCCACCGCCTTGATGTAGAGGTCGAATTCGGGCGTGCCGGGAGCGGCGTGGGCGCCGAGTATCGAGCAGTTCAGCGAATCGGCCTCCATGTTGAAGGGTATGCTGTTATTGGTGATCGCGGGGTGGGTTTTGAGTTTCCGCCCGGTTGCGGCGGAGCCCGTGAAAGTGACGCTGTCCTGCTCGTTCAAATGATTGAAGATGTCACCGGTGCTGCCGCAAATGAGCTGCAAGGCGCCCTCGGGCAGGATTCCCGAGACGATGATCTCCCTGACCATGGCCTCGGCCAGGTAGCACGAAACCGTGGCCGGCTTGACGATCGCCGGCACGCCGGCGATCAGGCTGGGCGCGATTTTCTCGAGCATCCCCCAGCACGGGAAATTGAAGGCGTTGATGTGCAGCGAAACGCCGTGCTTTGGCGTCAGGATGTGGCGTCCGGCGAAACTGCCCGTGGCCGAGAGTCTCTCGGTGCGGCCTTCGACCGCGAAGGTCTCGTTGGGCAGTTCCCTTCGCGCGATGCCGGTATAGGCGAAGACCGTGCCGATGCCGCCTTCGATGTCGATCCAGCTGTCTGCCCGGGTGGCGCCGGTCATCGCCGAGATTGCGTAGAAGCGTTCCTTCTGGCCCAAAAGGTGGGCGGCCAGGGCCTTGAGCATGTTCGCGCGTTCATGGATGGTCATGCTGCGCAGCGCGCCGCCGCCGCGGTTGCGGGCGTGGTCGAGCATGGCGGCGAAATCGATGCCCGTGCTGCTCACCTGGCCGACGGGTTCCCCGCTGATGGCGTTGCGGACTTCCACGCCGTCATCGTTTCCGGCAATCCATGCGCCGCATGCATAACTCTCAATTTTCATCCTGGGTCTCCGAAATTAGCGGGGTTGCCGATCCGTCCAGCGGCACGGATCGGGTGACTGCACCTAGGACCAGTGCTCCAGGGTTCTGACCAGTTCCGCCAGGAAAGCGTTGGTCTGGTAACCATCAAGGACACGGTGGTCAATGGTCAGGGTGACGTAGCACATCGGCCGGATGGTGATCACATCCCCGTCTTCAATTTCCAATATTTTGACGCGCTTTTCAATCTTTCCGACACCGAGGATGGCGGATTGCGGCTGGTTGATGATGATGGGTGTGGCGATCAGGCTGCCGGAGACACCATGGTTGGAAATCGTGAAAGTGCCGTCGCGGACGTCTTCCGGTTTCAGTTGCCGGTTGCGTGCGCGGGCGGTCAGGTCGGCCAGTCCGGCCGCGATGGTCTTGAGGTCCATGTCCTGGACGTTTTTCAGCACCGGCACGATCAGGCCCTGGTCGCCGAGCGCGGTGCCGATGCCGATGTTGACGTGACGATAGATTTCCAGGTGTTCGTCAAACCAGCGGCTGTTGACCTCCGGCACTTTGCGGATCGCGGCGACCGCGGCGGCGATGAAGTATGCTGTTAAGGTCAGCGGCGCCCCGGCTTTTGCGAAGGACTCCTTGTTGGCGGCCCGGTGCTTCAGCACGGCCGACAGGTCCGCTTCGAATACCGCCGTGACGTGCGGCGCGGTGTGCATCAGGCTGGCCACCATGCTGGAAGCGATCTGTTTGCGCATCCGGTCGTGTGGCACGACCTCCGGGCTCCCGTCCTGCCGGGGCGGCGCCTGTCCCGCAGCCGGCGGCGTTTCACGCCCGGTCTTGGCCTGCCGGGCGGCGGTTGCGGCGGCCGCGGTTTCGACGTCCTGCAGGGTGACCCTGCCGTCGTTGCCGGTTCCGGTGAGACTGTCGGTGTCGATGTTCAGTTCGGCGGCGCGTTTCCTGACCGCCGGACTCAAACGGCCCCGCCCGGTCTGTGCGCCGGCCCCGCGTTCGGCCGATTCCGGTTTGGCGGCCGTATCCGCACTGGCAGTTCCGGCTGCATCGTCGGTATCCAGGAGACAAAGAATATCGCCAGGGTTGGCTTCCTCGTCCTCGTGTATCCTGATTTCGCTGATGCTGCCCGCTTCGGGCGCAGCAACCTCGACCACGACCTTGTCAGTTTCAATTTCAACGACCGGGTCGTGTGCATTGACCCTGTCGCCTTCGGCAACCAGCCAGCGCGTAACCGTCGCTTCGGTGCCTTCCTGCTGGTCTTCAGGAAAGCGGATCTCAATCATTCGGGTCATTGCGCTAAAACTCGAGCAGGTCCTGCATGGCGGCCGTGATGCGTTCGACGCTCGGCACGACGGCATCCAGCAGCAACGGGTTGTGCGGGCTTGGCACGTCCGGCATCGCCAGGCGGCGGGGCGGGGCGTCCAGTTCGAAAAAGATATTCTCGGTGAGATAGGCGGCGATTTCCGCGCCGAACCCGGCCGTGATGTTGTCTTCATGCACGATCAGGCAACGGTGCGTGCGCTTGACCGAGTCGATCACGGTTTCGCGGTCCCAGGGCGACAGGGTGCGCAGGTCGATGACGTCGATGTTTCCGCCGAGGTCGTCGGCCGCTTTCTCGCACCGCGGCACCATCGCGCCCCACGTGACCACGGTCAGTTTATCCCCCTCGCGCGTGGTCGCGGCGGAGCCGAACGGAATGACGAAATCGTCACCGGGATAGGCGCGCCTGGCCCAGGCGTCGTCGAGCATGGAGCGGTGTTCGAAAAAGATCGTCGGGTTGTTGTCGCGCATCGCGGTGCGCAGCAGGCCGACCGCATCGCGGGCATTGGACGGCATGGCCAGTTGCCAGCCGATGGCGTGCAGCCATTTTACTTCGTTGCTCTGGCTGTGCCAGGGGTCGCCCACCTTGAAGAAGCCGCCGGGGATGCGCACCACCATCGGCGCGGCAAAACGGTTGGCTGTGCGCCAGCGCATCGTGCCGCAGTCGTTCAACTGCTCTTCGGCCGGGTCGGCGTATTTACGGAACTGTATTTCGGGTACCGGCATCAGCCCCGCCGTCGCCATGCCGACCGCGCGGCCGATGATGCCTTCCTCGGACAGACTGGTGTCGAACACGCGGCCCTCGCCATGCTTGTCCTGCAGACCCAGCGTGGCGGCGTGAACCCCGCCCTTGGGGCCGACGTCTTCGCCGAAAACGACCACTTTTGGGTTACACGCAAGTTCGACATCCAGTGTCCGGCGGATGGCGGTCAGCATGTTGATGCGTTCGCCACCGGTCTGCGCCTCGAGCGTCGTGGCCGGAAAGACGTGGCCGTCCGCCAGCAGGCCGCCCTGTTGCTGCAATACCAGCTGGCCGTCCTGGTCTGTTTCGCTGAATACGAAACGCCGGATATTCTTCGGTTCGGGTTGCGGACGGCGACGCACCCTGGCCAGGGCGACCTTGACGTCCTGCTGCACCTGGCCGACGGTCGCCGCCCAGTCCTGCTCGGTCATCAGGTGTTCGGCGAGAACGAAATCCTGCAGGCGGGGCAGGGGGTCGCGGCTCTTTTCGTTGGCGATCTGCAGCTCACTCTTGTACTTCTGCGTATCCTGGCCGGAATGACCGCACAGGCGCGGTACGCTGAGACGCACCAGTGCCGGGCCATGACCCTCGCGGATATGCTGCACGGCGCGGCTGAGGTAAGTGGCCGACTGCACCGGGTCACCGCCATCGCCGTCGAGTAGGTAAAGATTGTTGAAAGACGCCAGGTTTTTCGCGATGTTGCCGCCTGGCGTCTGTATTTCAGAAGGTACCGAGATGCCGTATCCGTTGTCCTCGATATAAAACAGCATCGGCAGCTTGCGGGTGGTGGCGTTGTTCAGTGCGGCCCAGAAACCGCTGGTCGAGGTCGAGGCGTCGCCGCCCAGTGCGACCGCGATGGCGCCTTCGCTTTGCGGGTCGGCAAGCTCCCTGCTTTTATAGACAATGGACTCGGCCCATCCGGAAACGGGGCCGAATTGCGAACCGACGCCGCCGCTCATCGGCAGGAAGCAGGGCCGGCCATCCTTTTTCGGCAGGTTGAATACCACGCCGATATCGCGGCCGTCGCTCATGCCGCCGGAGCGCATCATCGGCCCGGCGATCGCGTCTTCCAGGTCGAGATCAAGCGCCAGCAGGAACGGCCGCGAGCGGTAATAACCAGCCGCGGCATCGCCGGGATGGTCAAGCAGGGTGGCGAGTATGACCTGGGCCATGTCATGGCCACGGGCTGAAAACTGGTACAGGACCTCGCGGTTCTTCATTAGTTCTTTTTCTTCGAGGTCGTCGATAGCGCGGGATAACAGCGTCAGGTAGGCAATGCGTTTCCAGTCGAGCCCGGTGGCATGGGTGTACTTCGTGTGATCGAGATGACTGATGGACCTGACGTTTGGCATTGAGTTGCTCCTTTTTTGATTCCCTACAAAAATTATATACCTCTTCGGAAAATATATAATTGCTATTGGAAGCCATAAATGGATTGAATTAGGTATATAATTCTATTTTTGATGCGAAAAGTTCAAGTATATTGCTATGAAAATGGATAAATGGGATATCGCCATTCTGAAGGCGGTGCAGAAGGATGGAAGGCTCTCCAACCGGGACCTCGCGAAGAAGGTTTCGCTGTCGCCGTCGCCGAGCTGGCGGCGCTTGCGCGCCCTCGAAGAGTCGGGTGTCATCAGTCATTACGCGGCGGTCGTCGACCGTCACAAGGTGGGTCTGTCGATCATGGGTTTCGCGCACGTGACCCTTCACGATCACAGTTCCGACAACGTCAAGAAATTCGACCGCGCCATCATGAGTGCGCCGCAGGTGCTGGAATGCCACGCCACCAGCGGAGGGCATGACTACATGCTGAAGGTCGTGTCGCCCGATATGGCGTCCTACCAGGATTTTCTCAGCGAGTACCTGCTGAAAATCGGCGTGGTGCGAACGGTCAATACCAGTTTTGCCCTGAAGCAGCAGAAGAACACCACGGTCCTGCCGATGGACCAGGTCAATCTGAAAGACGATTAGATGAGCAGGTTTTACCTGCCGAACAGCGTTTTGATCTTGCCCATCAGCGCCAGGTGCCGGGCCCTGGTTTCCTGGCTGACGCAGCATTCGGGCAAGGTGAAGAACTGCAGCTCGCCCAGCGTGCCCTCGAGGAGGTGTTGTTCGGATGGGCTCTGCTGCTCGAGTTCCCGTGCCACGGTCAGCGCTTCCTCGAGGTATGCCGAATAGCGTTCCTGCCGCTCCGCGTAAGGCATCGGCGTCTCGTCGATCTCGCGGGCCTTGAGTGCCGATTCCAGTGAAAAGCGCTTGAGGAGCGTGGCGTCGACTTTTTTGCTCCAGGCGCCGTCGAACAGGTCGAAGTCGTAGAGGGGCAGAAACAACTCGCCGTAAGCGGCGACAAATTCGACCGCATCGAGCAGAAATTCGACCTCCAGGTCATCCATGACGTAATGCATGCTGACCCTGCACCAGCCGGGCTTGACGCCCGAATAGCCATCGGTCACGCAGACCCGGTATTCTTCCGAGGTCTCCTCGTCGATACCCAGCAAACGGTGGCCGTAAGGACCGGCGCACGAGCAACCGGCGCGTGACTGGATGCCGAACAGATCGTTCAACAGCGTGGTGACGAACTTCGGATGCAGGTATGAACCGCTGCCGGACCGGATATTGAAGGATACGATACCCACCCGCCGGGCCGGGTCCTGGTTGCCGAGTATTTCGATGCGCGGGTTGGCGAGCCAGCGGTCGAACACCTTTTTCAGTAACTGGTGCTCCCGCTCCTCGATGCGTGCCGCACCGATGTTGTCCTTGATCTCGAACACCATGGCGGCCTTCAATACCTGCAGCACACCCGGCGTGCCGGGCTTTTCACGCTCCTCGATGTGGGTGATGAAGTCCTGGTGGGTCGGGCCGACGTAATCGACGGTGCCGCCGGCGCTGACGGTGGGTGGCAGTTCCCGGTGGTAGAGGCGTTCATTGAAAACCAGCACGCCGCTGGAACCCGGGCCACCGAGAAACTTGTGCGGCGAGATGAAGATGGCGTCCAGCGAGGCGTCGCCCGCGTATTTCCCGGCGGGCGGATTCATGTCGATCTTCACGTACGGTGCGCTGGCGGCGAAATCGAAACAGGCGATGGCGTCATAATGGTGCAGCAACGCGGCGATTTCGTGGACCGGGGACTTGATCCCGGTGACGTTCGAGGCGGCGGAAAAGGAACCGATGCGTTTGCGGCCCCGGTAGGCCGGCTCCCGGAGCAAGGCTTCGAGATGGTTCAGATCGATGCCGCCTTCGGCGTCGAGTTGCACCGATACGACCGTCGCGAGGTTTTCACGCCATGAAATTTCGTTGGAATGGTGCTCGTAAGGGCCGACAAAAACCACCGGCTGGTGTTCACGCAGGTAACGCTTGAAGCGCTCCAGCTGGTCCGCACCGAGCGCATCGCCGAGCAACACGCCCAACTGTTGACGGGTGGCCGGCGGCAGTGAAACCCCGATGATCTGCTGCAACTTGTCGATCGCGCCGGTCGCGCCGCTGCCGACACAGATGATGCGTCCGCTATCGCCGGCATTGACGGAGCGCTTGATGCTGGCTTCCGCCTCCCTCAGCAACTGGGTCATCGAGCGGCCGCTGATGTCATCCTCGGTATGCGAGTTGGCGTAAAAGCGTTGTATCTGGCGCAGGTAGTTTTCCACGAAACACAGGCAACGTCCCGAAGCCGTGTAATCCGCGTACATCATCAGGCGTTCGCCGAATGGCGTCTGGATGGGCGCATCGGCGCCGATCAGTTCGCGGCGCAAGAATTCAAAGTCCAGCGGTGTGTTATGGGTCATGGGCTCGCACGGGGCTCAAAGGTTATGACGACATCTGGAATCTTACCTGAATTCAGCATGGCAAGGCACGCCCGGGCAATTTGGCCCGGTTCGAGAACGAACCGGCGCAGGCGGATCATGACCTGAATGGCGCGCCCGGCATGCCCGATGGGACCCTATATTTGTAATTGGCGCTCCCTACGAGAATCGAACTCGTGTTTCAGCCTTGAGAGGGCCGCGTCCTCACCGCTAGACGAAGGGAGCATTGATCTGTTTCGCAGCAGGATGGTCATGTTAAACTACCGCGCTTATTTCGTTCAACCTCGAAAGGTGTTGAACCCGTAAAAATATATTGGTTTGTCAGGAATTCATCATCACTAAGCACATCGTTATTCCACTCAGTAAACACGGTATCGCGGTCCGGCAGTTGTGCCCGCACGCCACCGAGGTCGTCCGGCGTCTCCAGGAAGAAGGCTATGAGGCCTATATCGTCGGCGGGAGCGTACGTGATTTGCTCATGGGCAAGGTGCCAAAGGACTACGACGTCGCCACCGATGCGACACCGGAAGAGGTCAAGACGGTATTTCCACGCGCACGCCTGATCGGGCGCCGCTTCCGCCTGGCCCACGTCCGCCTGGGCGGGACTTTGATCGAGGTGGCAACGTTCAGGGGTCCGCAAGTCAATGACGACGACGATCACGTCCACAAGAATGGCCGGATTTTGCGGGACAATGTCTGGGGCAGCCTCGAAGAGGATGCCATCCGGCGTGATTTCACCATCAACGCACTGTTCATGGATCCGATCAGTGGCGATATCCAGGACTTCGTCGGCGGCTATCAGGATCTGACCGAGCGCAAACTCCGACTCATCGGGGACGCCCCCACCCGCTACCGCGAGGACCCGGTGCGCTTGCTGCGTGCAGCGAGGTTTGTCGCCAAGCTGGGTCTTGAACTGGAAAAAGAGACGGAAAGGCACATCACCGAGATGGCGCGCTTGCTGAAGGACATCCCGCCAGCGCGTTTGTTCGAGGAAATTTGCAAGTTGTTCATGACGGGGCACGCCTATAAAACCATGCAGGCCCTGCAACGCTTCGAGTTGAGCCGGGCCCTGTTCCCGGTGCTCGAAGCCGACGGCAAGTCGGGCCGGGTCAGGACCGGGCCATTGCTCGAGACGGCCCTGAAAAACACCGATGAACGGGTTGCCGATGGCAGGCCGGTTACACCCGCGTTCCTGTTTGCGGCATTGTTCTGGCATCCGGTCCGGGAGAGGGCGGATGTTTTGCACGCGGACGGTATGCAGGAGCACCAGGCATTGGGCCAGGCGGCTGACGAAGTGATGTCGGAGCAGGTCAGGAGAACGGCAGTGCCGCGCCGCTTCAGTGTCATTACCCGGCAGATATGGACCATGCAGCCGCGCTTCAACCACACGCACGGCCGCCGGGCAAAAAGCCTGATGGGTGACCGCCGCTTCCGCGCCGGATACGATTTTTTGCTGCTCAGGGCCGAGGAGGATGAATCGCTGAAGACCTTGTGTGAGCACTGGACCGAGGCGCAGAAGGGCGTGCAGCTGAATACTTCAGGGGGGGCGGCTGCAAAAAGCGATTCCAGGCGCCCAAGACGCCCCCAGCGGCGCCGCCGGCGCAAACCGCCGTCCGCAAAAACCTGAGCATGGGATTCAAGCAGGGCGTGTTTGCATGAAGGCGTGGCTGGGACTTGGCAGCAACTTGCAACGACCGGCAGCACAACTTCAAACGGCCCTCGACAAACTGGCGCAGCTTGAAGGCGTTGAGCTGTTGAGGGTATCCGGTTTCTACACGACACCGCCATGGGGTGACGAGCAGCAGGACGATTTCGTCAATGCCGTGGCGCTGATTGAAACCAGCCTGGAACCGGTGCCGCTGTTGCAGGCCCTGCAGTCAATTGAAAACGACATGGGCAGGAACAGAAGCGCGCGCCGTTGGGGGCCGCGGATTATCGATATCGACCTGTTGTTGTATGGTGAGCTGCAGTTCCGCTCGGAGGAACTCGAACTACCCCACCCGCGCATGCACGAAAGGGCGTTCGTCCTGGTGCCGCTTTGCGAACTCGACGCAAGCCTCAGCATTCCTGCCCGGGGCGTGGCGGGCGAGCTTGTGCAGAGGCTCGATTGCAGCGGGATTTCCGCCCTGAACGACGCGGAAAAATGAACGCCATTTATGCTGTTTCCAAAGCGGTGAACAGTACGCGTGCGAACAAAATCATGAAGCGAAGGTAAATTTGTTGTTTTTTTGTCCTTAAAAGGTTGCAATCGCTGGCGTTAGTGGTATTATTACAACCAATCTTGGTAAGACTGCAACACGAACCAAGGTCACAGGGCGCAAAAATACGGATACATCACTCCAAAATATGCCCTCCTCTCTAACCGGAGGAGGGTATTTTTTTGGGCCCCTTGTTTTTTCTCCCCTTGCTTGTTATGCATTTAAAATCATAAAGTTATAACTTTAATAAGTATGCCGGTATCCATGTTTACCGGCGCCGGCTGCGGCGATTCTCCATGGCGGTTGCGCAGCAATCGGTCCCCTGTTGTATCCGGGCCGGGAAATCGCATCTGCCAAAGGTGCAAAATTGCAACATCAGGCAGCAAAATCCCAACGCGTTGCAAAAATACAACATTGAACCCGCCCGGGAACCCCCGGCGATCGTTTGCAGGAACCGGAACGTTGCGGCAATTTCGGCGCGCAAGACGCCCGCCGCCGGCTTTCCGGTGCAGGGGGTGTCAACACCACCAAAAAGCGTCGCCGCAAGCGCTGAAACCGCAAAGCACGACGGCCAGCGTTCGTGCTCTTTTGCACCGGCCTCGAGCGGATGAAAAACGGCTGCGCGATCGTCTACGCGAAATGTCAACGCCAGCGGCGCTTGCATTTTCTGGTCAAAAAATGCCCATCGGTGCAAACTTTCGGCATTAATCGCCGAACAAGCTTTTTTGTCCTGTTGGGGTCGGTTATGCTTCGCACTCAAAGTCAATCAGACAGTTTTGCCGGCCGGATCAATCATGCATCAAACGCCTTACAACCCGTTGGAAATTGAAGTGCGCATCCAGGCGCAATGGGACGAAAACAGGACTTACGAGGTGACCGAGGACCCCGGTCTCGAAAAGTACTATTGCCTGTCCATGCTGCCGTACCCGTCGGGCGCCCTGCACATGGGGCACGTGCGCAACTACACCATCGGCGACGTCATCAGCCGCTATCAGCGGATGCTGGGTAAGAATGTCCTGCAGCCGATGGGCTGGGACGCATTCGGCCTGCCGGCGGAAAATGCCGCGATCAAGAACAATACCGCGCCGGCCAAGTGGACCTACGCGAATATCGAACACATGCGGTCGCAGTTGAAACGGCTGGGGTTTGCCTACGACTGGTCGCGGGAGTTTGCCACCTGCCAGCCGCAGTATTACCGCTGGGAACAGCTCATGTTCACGCGCCTGATGGAAAAGGGCCTGGCCTACCGCAAGGACTCGGAAGTCAACTGGGACCCGGTTGACCAGACCGTGCTGGCCAATGAGCAGGTGATCGATGGCCGTGGCTGGCGCTCCGGCGCCGTGGTCGAACGCCGTACGATCCCGCAATGGTTCCTGCGCATCACCGACTATGCCGATGAGTTGCTCGATGGACTCGATCAGCTCGAACAGTGGCCTGAAGCGGTCAAAACCATGCAACGCAATTGGATCGGGCGCTCCGAGGGCGCGGAGTTTTCGATGCAGGTGTGTGACGCGCAAGGCAATATCGCTTCGGGTGCGCCGGCGGTCAGCGTATTCACCACGCGCCCCGACACGGCGTTCGGCATGACCTATGCGGTGCTGGCGCCCGAACACCCGTTGGTCGCCGAGGTTACCAGCGATGCGCAGCGGCGGCAGGTCGAGGATTTCATACGCTCGCTGAAACTGACCAGCGAAGCCGATCGCACTTCGACAGAGGGCGCCCTCGACAAGCGCGGGGTCGATACCGGCGCGTTTTTGTTCAACCCCTTCACCGCAAAACCCGTGCCGCTGTATATCGCCGACTACGTGCTGATGGGTTACGGCACCGGCGCGATCATGGCGGTTCCGGGCCAGGATCAGCGCGACTGGGATTTCGCCGTCGCCCACAAGCTGCCGATCGTGCGCACCGTCCAGGTGCCGGAGGGCTGGGAAGGCGAGGCCTATGTCGAGGACGGTGTGGCGATCAACAGCGAGTGGCTCGATGGCCTGGGTGTCAGCGAGGCCAAGGAAAAGGCCATCCAGTGGCTCGAGGCCGAGGGCATCGGTGAACGCAAGGTGAATTTCCGCCTGCGCGACTGGGGCGTCAGCCGCCAACGCTACTGGGGTTGTCCGATCCCGGTGATCTATTGCCCCGACTGCGGCGCGCTGCCGGTGCCGGAAGACCAGTTGCCGGTGGTTTTGCCCGAAGACGTGACCTTCATGGGCGTGCAGTCCCCGATCAAGGCCGATTTGGAATGGCGCAAGACCCGTTGCCCGCAGTGCGGCGCTGACGCCGAACGGGAAACCGATACCTTCGATACCTTCATGGAGTCATCCTGGTACTTCGCCCGTTACTGCTCGCCGGGCGCCGACGGCATGGTCGACGAAAGGGCCAATTACTGGTTGCCCGTGGACCAGTACATCGGCGGCATCGAACACGCCATCCTGCACCTGATGTACTTCCGGTTTTACAACAAGCTGATGCGCGATGCCGGCATGGTGAAAAACGACGAGCCTGCGACCCGGTTGCTTTGCCAGGGCATGGTCGTCGCGGAAACGTTTTACCGCCAGGGTGCGGACGGCAGCACCACCTGGATCAATCCTGCCGACGTCGAGGTCCGGAGGGACGAAAAGGGTAAAATCACCGGCGCGATCCTGGCGTCCGATGGTCTGCCGGTCGAAATCGGCGCAGTTGAAAAAATGTCCAAGTCGAAGAATAACGGTGTCGACCCGGTTCACCTGGTGGAACGTTACGGCGCGGATACGGTCCGGCTGTTCTCGATGTTCGCATCGCCGCCCGACCAGTCCCTGGAATGGTCCGATTCCGGCGTCGAAGGCGCATTCCGTTTCCTCAGGCGCCTGTGGTTCATGAGCACCGAACATATCCTCGGCGGCCCGGTCGAAGCCCTGGATACGCAGAAACTGGACGCGGGGCAAAAAACCATACGCCGTTACGTGCACGACACCATCGCCAAGGTCAGTGACGATGTCGGGCGCCGCCAGACCTTCAATACCGCCGTCGCCGCGGTCATGGAATTGTGCAACCACCTCGGGCGTTTCGAAGACCGCAGCCCGCAGGGTCGCGCGGTGCTGGATGAGGCCTGGAAGGCCGTGGTACGCTTGATGGCGCCAATCACGCCGCACATCTGCGAAGCCCTCTGGGATATGATGGGTGAAGCCGGCAGCGTCACCGGCGCGCGCTGGCCGGAGATTGACGAATCGGCCCGCGTGCGCGACCTGGTCACGCTGGTGGTCCAGGTCAACGGCAAGTTGCGGGCGCGTATCGAACTGCCGCCCGGGTGTGACCAGGAAACAGCCATGGCCGGCGCGCGGCAGGAGGATAACGTGATCAAGTTTATGCAAGGTAAGGAAATACGCAAGGTCATCCATATCCCGGACCGCCTGTTGAACATCGTGGTGGCCTGACGGGCATTGCAGCTGATGAAAACACTCCGTCTGTCGTGCTCGTTGGCGGTGCTCGTGCTGCTTGCAGGTTGCGGGTTCCATTTACAGGCCCGGCCACAATTGCCCGCGCAGATGCAGCGCACGGTGCTGGAAGTCCAGGACCCCTACAGCCAGTTCGCCCGGCGTCTGCAAACACACCTCGAGCAGAGCGGGGCCAATGTCGTGACCTCGGCCGAAGGCGCCGCCGTACTCGAGGTGCCGCTGAACACCGTGCGCAAGGAAATCCAGTCCATCGGCGACAATGCCAGGGTGCGTGAATTCCTGGTCCGGCATACCGTCCAGTTCCGCCTGTTGGACAGCGATGGCACAGAACTCATACCGATGCAGACGTTTGAACAAAGCCGCATCTACAGTTTCAACGAGCAGGACATACTGGCCGCGGAACGCGAGGACGAATTTCTCAGGAACGACCTGGCAGACAGCCTCGCCCGCATGGTGGTCAGGCGGCTGGGCACCTACGAGAATTAGGGCCTGTTAACACCATGCGGATACCCATCGACAGCGGTCATTTTTTTGCAGGACAAGGCGCATCGAGCGAAGTGTACCCTGGGTACATGAGCGAAAATGCACCGCAGTCATGCGGAAAAATGGCCTTGTCCCGGAGGGTTGGCTCTCCTATTGAGCCATTCGGCGTTGCTTATCGCACATTTGGAGCAACCAAACTGCGCTCTGCGCGCCTTGCCTGGCTCGATTGGAGAGCCAACGCTGGGCATCTGCATGGTGTCAACAGGCCCTAGTCGCGAACGGGGATGCAGGTCAGGGCGGATCAACTTGCCGGCAATCTGAAACGCGGACTCGCGCCGGTTTACCTCATCGGCGGTGAGGAACCGCTGCTGTTGCTGGAGTGTTGCGACCAGGTCAGGGCCGCGGCCCGCGCCGAAGGTTTCATCGAACGCGAGTTACTGCACGCCGACGGACATTTCGACTGGTCGGAACTGCGACAGGTTGCGGCGCCTTCGCTGTTTGCATCGAGGAAGATTATCGACCTGCGCCTGCGTACCGGCAAGCCCGGTCAGGAAGGCGCCCGGGTGCTGGGCGAGTGGGCGGATTCACCGGATCCCGATGTGCTGTTGATGGTCAGTTGCGAACAGTGGGACAAAAGTTCGCGCAGTTCGAAGTGGGCCGCCAAAATCGAAAAAGCCGGTGTGCGTATCGATGTCTGGCCGGTCAATGCGCAGGAACTGCCGCGTTGGCTCGAGCAGCGCATGCGCCAGCACGGCATGCAACCGGAGCCGGAAGTCCTGCGGGTGCTCGCGGACCGGCTCGAAGGAAACCTGCTGGCGGCGCGCCAGGAAATTGACCGCCTGGCGCTGATCAAGGGCGCCGGCCGGGTCACGCTGGACGATGTCATGCAGGTCGTGGCCGACAGCAGCCGTTTCGACAGCTTCGCGCTGGCCGAACACATGCTGACCGGCAATTTACGTGAAGGCCTGCGTGTTGCGGCGGGACTGAAACGCATGGATACGCCATTGCCATTGCTGCTGGGCGCCCTGCTCAAGGAACTCCGGGTCGTGGAAGCCTACGCTCTGGCCATGCGTGGCGGCGAAAGCGAGAGCATGGTGTTCAGGCGTCTGAACGTCTGGCAAAATCGCCAGCATACCGTGCGCATGGTCAGCAGGCGCCTGCGCACCGCACAAATCGGCGCCGCCTTCAAAACGCTGTCGCTCATCGACCGCCAGAGCAAGGGACAGGCCGCGGGCGATCCGTGGCAGACCATCGATACGCTGTTGCTGCAACTGGCCGCATGAACGTTTTGGGTGGTTTGCGCAAATGACCAGCCCTGTCACGACGGGTGACGAGCCACTGGCGCTGCTGGGCGGCACCTTCGACCCGGTCCATTATGGCCATCTGCGTTGCGCGGAACAGGCGCGCCGGAGGCTTTCCCTGGAATATCTTTACCTGCTGCCCGCCGGCCGTCCCCCGCACCGCCGCGAGCCACAGGCGAGCGTGGCGCAAAGACTGGAGATGCTGACCCTGGCGCGAGGTGAGTTTCCGCGTCTGCTGATCGACGACCGCGAGACGCGCCGCGCCGGGCCCTCCTACATGGTGGATACCCTGCAGGATCTGCGCAACGGCTATCCGGCGCGGCCGCTGGTGTTGCTCATCGGCCAGGATGCGGCCAACCAGTTGCACACCTGGCACCGTTGGCAGAGCCTGTTCGATCTTGCGCATATCGTCATCCTGACCAGGCCCGCCGCACGCATCGAATATGAGCCGGAACTGGCCGAACAGGTCAGCTTGCGTACGGCCGATAAGGCAGCGGACCTGTTCGCTTCCAGGGCGGGCAGAATATTGCAGCTGGATGTCGAACCGGTCGACGTTTCCGCAACGGCGATCAAGCGCTGTATCCGTTCCGGACGCGCACCCCTGGAAATGCTGCCGGAGAAGGTGCTGGCGTACATCACTGAAAACCGGCTTTACCTGGCTGCATGATCAACCGGGCGAACGACGCCTGCGCTTTACGCGGCGCGCCGTGGCAGTTAAAATCAAAATCACTACTTAAAGGCATT
>Ga0210074_1000240_pt1 | contig 21389 bp, 19 predicted proteins | sample China_Galinas_Co_FD_184860 | JGI IMG/M metagenome (GOLD analysis project Ga0210074, IMG submission 184860) | Wetland microbial communities from San Francisco Bay, California, USA, that impact long-term carbon sequestration -... | ecosystem: Environmental > Aquatic > Marine > Wetlands ... | reverse complement strand
TATGTTTACCAGTTGAAAGCAAACGGACAGAATGGAACTTTTGTTGAGACAAAGAAAATGTTATTAATGAAATAACATTTAGTTTGTTGTAGTTATTTATAAAGGCGATTCACTTGAATCGCCTTTTTTAGTGATGATTAATGCTGTCGCACCCTGATAGAAAAAGTTTTATATTTGATTAAGGAGTAATTATTTATCCGAGGTTTCAATGCGTGTTAAACTTGTAATTTTATCAATATTATTTTTGTTGTTTGCAATTATCGCTTCGCAAAATACAATTACCACTTCACTCAACTTTCTATTTTGGTCGGTAGAAGCTCCGCTCATCGTTATGATTGTCGTTATATTCCTGTTAGGATTGGTCATCGGACTGATAGCTTGCAGCAATTATGAAAGAAAGAAAAAGAAAGAAGAAGTTGATTATTTAAAAAATGAGGACGAAAAAACAAGCAATCCGGGCAGGAAACAATGAATTAGGTCATAAATTAAGATGCTTTGGTAATTTGTTAAATAAGCTTATCTTTCAGTGTCCTTTTTCGCCCTTTTTGGGCGATTTTTGTTTGTATGAATCAAAATTTTGAAAATATTCGTGAAATTTCCCGGCAGGTTGCTGAACAGAACAATCTTTTCCTTATTGATTTTATTGTTCGCGGTTCAGAATCCAGTCGTGTGATTGAAGTCTTTATTGATGGCGAAAAAATTATTTCCGCTGATGAATGTGCGCAGGTCAGCAGAGAAATCACCAAACAAATTGATGAACAGGAAATGCTGAAGTCCTATCGATTGGATGTTTCATCCCCGGGAGTTGACAGACCACTAATTTTTCTGAAGCAGTATCCAAAACATCTTAACAGATTGTTTGAGATAGAGTTTAAAGCTTCCGATACTTCGTCAACTTTTAAAGGACGTCTGGTTTCGGTTGAAGATGAAGTGCTTACTTTTAAATCGGACAAAGAAATTAAATTGAAATTTTCAGATATAATTAACGCAAAAGTTTTAGTAAGTTTTAATTAAAGGAGATCAACTTAAATGAATCGCGAAATAGTTGAATCATTCGCAGATATGGTAAAAATGAAAGGCATCGATAAAGATGTTCTTGCCGGAATTCTGGAGGATGTATTCACACTTTTAGTAAGAAAAAAATACGGTGAAGAAGCCAGATGCGATGTTGTTGTAAATATGGATCGCGGTGATATTGAAATCTATCTTGAACGACAAATAGTTGAAGAAGTAACTGATCCGGGTACGCAGATAAACATTGAAGAAGTCAACCGCAAAGGAAATGATGATGACCTTGAAGTTGGTGAAGATTATGTTGAAAAAATTGAATTGGTTTCTCTCGGCCGAAGGTTGATAACTCTTGCAAAGCAAAGTCTTAATCAAAAAATAAGAGAAATAGAAAAAGATATTATCTTCAATGAATACAACGAACTTATTGGTGAAATTGTGGTTGGTGATATTTATCAGATAAGAAAAAATGATATATTAATTAATCACAACAAAAATGAACTTGTTCTTCCACGCGATGAACAAATTCCGTATGAAAGATATAAAAAGGGTGAGACGATAAGAGCAATTGTTAAAGAGGCAAGGAAAACCGGAAGTAGCCCACAGATAGTTGTTTCAAGAGCTGATAATATGTTCCTCAGGAGATTATTCGAAATTGAAATTCCTGAAATCTATGATGGAATAATTGAAATAAAAGGTATTGCTCGTGAACCCGGAGAACGTGCTAAAATTGCAGTTGAATCTCAGGATGCCCGTATTGATGCAGTTGGTGCTTGCGTCGGAATGAAGGGAGTAAGAATTCATGCAATTGTGAGAGAACTTAATAATGAAAATATTGATGTCGTTAATTATACAGATGATCCAACTTTGTATATTCAACGCTCATTAGCTCCGGCTAAAATAAAATTAATTGAAGTTGATGAAGAAGCCAAAAAGGCAACAGTAACAGCTGACTCGGATCAGGTGTCTTTGATTGTGGGTAGAAACGGAGTGAACATCCGACTTGCAATGAAGTTAACAGGTTACGAAATTGATGTGCTTCGCGAAGCAAAAGCCTTTGAGGAATATGACGAAGATGTTGAACTTATCGATCTGAAAGAAGAACTTGGAGAAGAAGTTTACAACACATTAATTAACAACCGCTACGACACAGCATTGGAAGTTTTAACTGCCGGAGCCGAAAAATTAATGGAGATTGAAAGTTTCGACGAAGAGAAAGTCAACAAAATCATTGAGTTGTTAAAATCAGAATTCGAAGAAGAAGAATAAAAATACCAAATTACATTTATGGCTGACACTAAAGAAAAGAAAATACGTTTATATAAACTAGCATCAGAGTATAACCTTTCTGCTGAATCGCTTATTGAATTTTTGAAAGGCAAAGGCTTTAAAGTCAAAAATCATATGTCGCAAGTCGAAGATGATATGATTGCAGCAATAAATGCCCACTACAAGAAAGATATCGAAAAGGCGGAACATCATTATAAAAAATTAGCCGAGTTCCATAAGAAACGAGCTGAACGCGCTATTAAAGATGCTAAAGATGAAGGTAAGGAAGTTGAAGTTGAGGAAATTGCACAACCTGAAGATGAAGTTGAACAGGAAACAATTATTAAAGCAACAGAAAAAGCTTTAGAAGAAGCATCACAGATTGAATCCAAAAAGCAAGGTAAAGATGAATCCACAGACTCGGCCGATACTGCCGAGGTTAAGGAAGAGAAAGAAAAAGAGAGTAGAATACCTAAAGCCAAGGGTTTAAAAGTTATTGGCAAAATGGATCTTGATGAGAAGAAAAAGAAAAAGGATTCTTCGAAGACTGAGGATTCAAAAACAAAAACTGAAGAAGAAAAAGATGATGCTGCCAAGAAAAAACGTAAACCCAGAATAAGAAAGAAAAAGTCTGAAGGTACAGCAGAAGAAACCCCTGAAGCTAAAAAGAAAAAAAGAGTCAGACGATTTGAAGTTGATGCAAAGGAAGTTAAAGATGCAATAAGAAAAACTCTTATGAGCATGGACGATGCCTCAGCTCCCGGACGCGCTAATGCAAGAAAAAGAAAGAGAAAAGAAAGAGAAGCTCTCGAAGAGAAAAAGATTGAGGAAAGAACTCTTGCCGGTAAAACTTTAAGAGTAAACGAATATATCTCTGTAAGTGAACTTGCAAATCTGATGAGTGTTCCCGTCAGCGATGTAATTACCAAATGTATTGAGCTTGGCTTGATGGTTTCAATTAATCAGCGTTTGGATGTTGAAACAATTACGCTTGTAGCCGATGAGTTTGGATTTGATATAGAACTTCAGGAAGAATACACATCCGATGCTGTTGAAGATATTGAAGATGAGCAGGAAGAATTGCAACCCCGTTCACCGGTTGTTACAATTATGGGTCATGTTGATCACGGAAAAACTTCGCTTCTCGATTATATCAGGAGAACGAATGTTGTTGCAGGTGAGTCTGGTGGAATCACTCAGCACATTGGTGCATACAAAGTAGAACTTGAAAGTGGAAAATCGATTACATTTCTGGATACTCCAGGTCACGAAGCATTCACTGCAATGCGTGCACGTGGTGCACAGTTGACGGATATAGTTGTGCTTGTTGTTGCTGCAGACGATGCAGTTATGCCGCAAACAATCGAAGCAATAAATCATGCTCAGGCTGCCGGGGTACCAATAGTTGTCGCAATAAATAAAATTGACAAACCAGGTGCAAATCCTGAAAAACTAAAACAACAGCTTGCTGACAGAAATATCTTGATTGAAGAATGGGGTGGTAAATACCAATCGGTTGCACTCTCAGCAAAACACGGAACCAACGTTGAACAATTACTTGAAAAAATTCTTCTCGAAGCTGAAATACTTGACGTGAAAGCTAATCCTAACAGATTTGCCCGTGGAGTTTTAGTTGAATCGGAACTTGATAAAGGTAGAGGAATAACAGGAACAATTTTAGTGCAGAAAGGAACGTTGAAAATCGGCGATCCATTTATTGCAGGAATCTATCAGGGAAAAGTTCGTGCGATGTTTGATGAAAGGGGAAACAAGGTAACCGAAGCACCTCCGTCAACACCGGTACTTGTACTTGGGTTTGAAGGTCCACCTCAGGCGGGTGATTCGTTCGTTGTAGTTGAATCTGAAAGAGTTGCAAGAGATATTGGTATTAAGAGGCAGCAGTTAAAACGTGAACAGGATCAGAAACAAATTCATCACCTCACATTGGATGAGGTTGCAAAACAGATCAGCATCGGCGGTGTAAAAGAACTTCCGTTAATTGTAAAAGGCGATGTTGATGGTTCAGTAGAAGCTCTAGCTGATTCATTATTAAAGCTATCAACTGAAGAAGTTATTATTAAAGTAATTCATAAAGGAGTTGGAGGAATCTCCGAAAGTGATGTCCTTCTTGCTGATGCTTCAAGGGCGATTATAATCGGATTCCATGTAAGACCAAATCTCAATGCAAGAAAACTTGGTGAAAAACAGCATGTTGATATTCGTCTTTACAACGTTATTTATGATGCGATAAACGAAGTAAGATCTGCTTTGGAAGGATTACTCTCACCTATTATTTCTGAAGAAGTAACTGCTACACTTGAAGTTAGAGATATATTCAAAGTCCCGAAATTTGGAACAGTTGCCGGCTGCTATGTTCAGGAAGGAAAAATTGCAAGAAATAATAAAATACGTTTAATCAGAGAGGGTATCGTAATCTTCGATGGTGAAATCGGTACCTTAAAAAGATTTAAAGACGATGTGCGTGAAGTAGATGCCGGTTACGAATGTGGGGTAAACGTTGCTAACTACAACGATGTAAAAGTTGGTGATGTAATTGAATCATACAAACTCATAGAAACAAAAAAGACCTTATCATAAAAACATATAATCTCAAATAACCAGCAGATAGCAAAGATGTCTTCACACAGAGTGGATAAGGTAGAACAATTGATTAAGGAACAGATTAGCTATATCCTGCTTCATAAACTGCAGGATGATAATCTCGGTTTCATAACTGTGACAAACGTTAAAGTAAGTGCAGATTTAAAAATTGCAAAAATTTATCTCTCGGTGCTTCAAAAAGAAAGAAGAGATTTCGTCCTCGACAAACTAAATTTGCGATTGGGATTTATACGAACAGAACTTGCACACAGAATAAGAATAAAGTTTGTACCGGAGTTAAAATTTTTTATAGATGATACACTCGATTACGTTGAAAAGATCGAAGGTTTGATTAATGAAATTCACAAGCAAAATAATAAGCAATCAAACAGCTGATCTTTCCGATTCAGATTTTTCCGAAGGCGAAATAATTTTAATTGATAAACCTTCCGGTCCCACTTCCTTTCAGATAGTGCACAAGATTAGAAAGATTACCGGTGTAAAAAAAGTTGGTCACTCAGGTACACTCGATCCTAAAGCCAGCGGATTGATGATTGTTTGCACAGGAAAAAAAACAAAGTCGATGGATCAGTTTATTAATTTAAATAAAACCTACACTGGAGTTTTTAGATTAGGACTTACATCTCCTTCAATGGATCTTGAAACTGAATGTTCAGAAGTCCCGATCCCGGAAAATTTGGAGGATATTAAAATACTTGAGACCCGTGACAGTTTTCTTGGAGAAATTGAGCAGATCCCTCCGATGTATTCGGCAGTTAAAGTTGGCGGGAAGAAGCTTTACAATCTTGCTCGGAAAGGGAAGACAATTGAACGAGAACCGAGAAAAGTTCTAATTGAAAAATTTGAAATTGAAAAGATAGATTTGCCGGATATTCATTTTACAATAACATGTTCAAAGGGGACATTTATCCGGGTTATTGCTGATGACTTTGGAAAAAAACTTAGTACCGGAGGAATATTAGTTGAATTAAGACGGATTGGTATTGGAGAATTCCGAGTGGACGAAGCCTTGACAGTGAACGACTTTTCTAAACAGTTTTTAACGGAAATTACATCCGGGCAATGAGCCATTCAATAATTAATATCATTAGTTAACTTTTATTTCGGGCGGGATTATTATAAATTTACACCCTTTTGATAATGCCATTTAAGATGAGGATAATAAAGGATTTAGCGGAAATACAGAGAGACGAAAAGAGTGTAATTACACTTGGCACTTTTGATGGTCTCCATCTTGCACATCAACAGATTGTTGAGGAGGTTATCAATAAATCGAATAAAATTAATGGAAGAAATTTTCTTTTGACTTTTGAACCACATCCGAGAAAAATTATTCCCGGAAGAAACGATGTTAAATTGCTTAGTACGCTCGAAGAAAAAATAGAGATTTTGGATAATATTGGATTGCAGAATCTATTTGTAATTAATTTCACGCAAGAATTTTCTAAGCAGTCACCGGAAGAATTTGTTAAGAAATATATGGTTGAGGGAACAGGACTTTCTGAAATTGTGATTGGTTACGACCATCATTTTGGAAAAGGGCGGGATGGCAACTTTGAACTCCTTCAGGAAATGGGAAGGAAATATAATTTTAAAGTAACACTTGTCCCTGAATATTCCGTTGACGGAGAAACTGTGAGCAGCACAAAAATAAGAAATGCTTTGCTCGTGGGTGACGTTGTTAAAGCCGGGAAAATGCTTGGCAGACTTTATTCGTTCAAAGGTAAAATAGTTCGCGGTGACGGCAGGGGAAGGAAACTTGGTTTTCCTACTGCCAATATTTCTGTTAGTACTAATGATAAACTTATTCCAGCCAAAGGTATTTATGCTGCTGAATGTACTGTTCAGGATGAAAAATATTTTGGTTTATTAAGCCTTGGTAGTAGACCAACTTTTCACAAAGACGGAGAGATTATTCCTGAATTTTACATTTTCGATTTTGACAGAGATATTTATGATGAGGTGATGCAGGTTGAGCTGATTGAGAAGATCAGAAATGAAGAAAAGTTTGGATCTGTGGATGAGTTGATATCTCAGATGAAAAAAGACGAGGAAACAGGAAGAATAATTTTAAGTAAACTAATTAATTGATCCCGGTTTATCCGTTTATTTTCGGATGTTTACTGGGGTTATATCGTATATCAAAATATAAGGATTAAATAAAATGACAAAAGCAGAAAAAGCCGAAATTATTCAGAAGTACGGTGGAACCGAAAATAATTCCGGTAAAACTGAAGTGCAGGTAGCAATTCTCACTAAAAGAATTAATGAACTTACCGGACATTTCGACAAACATAAAAAGGACCACCATTCAAGAAGAGGACTGATGATGATGGTTGGAAAAAGAAGAAGACTGCTTGACTATCTTGTTAAAAAAGATATCGAGCGGTATAGAGCAATAATTAAAGATTTGAACATTAGAAAGTAAGGAAATTGAAATGATAGTTAAAAAGGAAGTAGAAATTGGTGGTAAGGTATTTTCCATTGAAACCGGGAGATATGCTAGACAAGCTAACGGTGCTGTTATGGTACGCTGCGGAGACACAATGGTTCTTGTTAGCGCTGTTGCATCAGCCGAGGCTAAGGAAGATAGGGATTTTTTTCCACTGCAGGTTGAATACAGGGAAAAAACTTCTGCCGCCGGAAAATTTCCAGGCGGATTTATTAAAAGAGAGGGGAGACCCACCGAAAAAGAAATACTCAGTTCAAGATTAATTGACAGACCGATCAGACCTCTGTTCCCTGAAAATTTTATGAACGAAACTCAGGTAATAGCGTTTGTGCTTTCGTATGATGGGGAGAACGATGCAGATGTTCTTGCTGCAATCGGTGCATCGGCTGCATTAACAATTTCTGATATTCCATTCGATGGACCAATAGCAGAAATTCGTATCGGAAGAATAGATGGTCAATTAATGGTTAATCCTACCCACGCAGAGATAGAGCAGGGTGATCTTGAACTGGTTGTTGCAGGTACAAGCGATTCTATTATTATGGTTGAAGGGGAATCAAAAGAATTAAGCGAAGATGATTTACTCAACGCACTACGTTTTGCACAGTCTGAAATCAAAAAGCTTGTGGATCTTCAGCTTGAACTAAAAAAAGAAGTTGGGAAACAAAAGTGGGAAACAAAAGGGAAAGAAATTGATGCCGAGTTAAAGAAAGAAGTTCTTGAACTTTCAGGAGAAAAATTCAGATATATCGTTCACTCTGTCCTAACGAAAGAGGAAAGATCTGCAAAAAACAAACAACTTCAGGAAGAAGTTATTGCTGCACTTACTGAAAAATTTCCTGAACAGGAAAAAGTGATCGGTTCAATTCTACACGATCTCGAAAAAGAATTAATGCGTGAAAGAATTCTTACCGAAGGAATTCGTCTGGATGGAAGAAATACAACCCAGGTGAGGCCAATAACAATTGAACTTGGTGTATTACCAAGGACTCATGGCTCAGCATTGTTTACGAGAGGTGAAACACAAAGCTTAACTACAATCACTCTCGGTACAAAAAACGACGAGCAGATAATTGATGGGCTTCGTGAAGAATACACAAAACGATTCATGCTTCATTATAATTTCCCACCTTTCAGTGTTGGTGAAGTTGGAAGAATGACCGGTGTTGGAAGAAGAGAAGTTGGTCACGGAAATCTTGCGGAAAGAGCTTTAAAAATGGTCTTCCCCGGCGAAGAAATATTTCCCTACACTGTTCGTGTAATTTCAGATATACTTGAGTCGAATGGTTCCTCGTCAATGGCTACTGTTTGTGCTGGTTCGCTTGCAATGATGGATGCCGGAATTGGTATCAGTAAAAGTGTTGCAGGAATTGCGATGGGATTAGTTAAAGAAGGTGAGCGGTACGCTGTCCTTTCTGATATTCTTGGTAACGAAGATCATCTTGGCGATATGGATTTTAAAGTTGCAGGTACAACCAGTGGTATTACAGCATTTCAGATGGATATAAAAATCCAGGGAATCTCTTTTGAGATAATGGAAAAAGCTTTACAACAAGCCAAAGAAGGAAGACTACATATTCTTGGTATTATGAATCAGGCAATTGATGGACCTCGTCAGCAGCTATCCGAGTATGCACCCAGATTAATTTCTATGAAAGTGGAACAAGATCAGATTGGATTGATAATCGGTCCTGGTGGAAAAACAATTCAAGGTATGCAGCGATTATTTGGTGTTGAAATTAATATTGAAGAGGACGGGACAATTAACATTGCATCACCCAATAAAGAGAACGCAGTTAAGTGTAAAGAATACATTAAAAAAATGACTGCTACACCTGAAGTTGGAGAAATCTATGAAGGCGTTGTTACCAAGTTGATGGATTTTGGAGCATTTGTTGAAATAATTCCTGGTAAGGAAGGTCTTTTGCACATATCCCAGATTGATAACAAAAGAGTTGAGAAAGTAAGTGATTACTTCAAAGTAGGAGACAAAGTTACCGTTAAGCTATTAAAAGTTGAGAACGGTAAGTTTTCCTTAAGCCGAAAAGAATTGTTGAAGGATGAAGGTAGCAAAAAGGAACAAACAGATAAAAGCTGATTGATTCCAAATAATATTTAATAAACGATTATTCATAATTAACTATAATCGAAAAGCTCAATATGCTGATAGAAATAATTTTATCAATTGTACTCCTAACATTTACGATTCTGTGTTTCCCTCCAGAACAAAGGAAAGAGCAAATGAGCTTTTCATTTTTTAAAAGTTTTTCAATGAAATATTTTATTTCATTAAGTGAGTTTATACCAAATGGTAAAAGAAATTATTATCAACTCCACTTCCACGCAAACACGTGTTGCAATTACGGAAGATGGAAACTTAGTCGACTTCTTTGTAGACTATCCTGAAAACCGCCGGATGGTGGGTGATATTTATCTGGGAAGAATTGCAAGAGTTCTTCCCGGAATCCGTGCTGCATTTATTGATATAGGAATGAAGCACGATGCCTTCCTGCATTTTTCTGACATTGGCGAAAGAACACAGCAGCTTCAGGACATGCTCGGGGATGAAGATTCTGACCTGGATGAAGATGATGAGTTAAATGGTGCTTCAACCGCAACTGCAAAACCTGAAGTAAAAAGGGCTGAGCCACAGATACCAACTCTTAAAAAAGGACAAGAAATTCTCGTCCAGATTATAAAAGAACCTGTTAACAACAAAGGTGTACGCGTTACATCTTCAGTTTCTTTGCCGGGAAGATTTTGTGTGCTTCTTCCTTACGATAACAAAGTTGGTATCTCCAAAAAAATATATGACTTTAAAGAGCGCCGAAGACTAAGAAACATTGCCCGCCAGATAGTACCGAACAATTATGGTTTGATAATAAGAACTGTTGCTCAAAGGCAGGATGAAGAAATTCTTAAAGATGATCTGAAAAACCTGATGAAGACGTGGGATAAAATTGAAAAAGAAGCTAAGACAGAAAACCCTCCGGCTATAGTTTACCAGGATTTGAATACAACTGTAAGTGTGATAAGAGATCTTTTCAACTCCGATATTTCAAAGATCTTTGTCGATTCAAAAAAACTTCACAAAGAAATTAAAAGCTATCTTGATCTTGTTCAGCCAGCTATTGCTGAAAAGGTTGAACACTACAAATCTACTTACGGCATATTTAATACTTTTAAAATTGCGGAGCAGATAAAAACTTTAATGGGTAGAAAAGTTCCTCTGCCGAGTGGTGGGTATCTTATAATCGAACACACCGAAGCGATGGTGGTCATTGATGTTAACAGCGGGAAATATGCGAAGAGTAAAGACCAGGAATTGAATTCACTTAAAACTGATCTTGAAGCGTCCCGGGAGATTACACGTCAGTTAAGGTTGCGTGATATTGGCGGAATTATAGTCATTGATTATATAGATCTCGAAGATGATAAGAATCGAAAAAAAGTTTACGATGAGTTAAAAAAGGAATTCCGCAAAGACCGTGCAAAAGTTTCCATATTGCCAATGTCTGATTTTGGATTGATTCAGATTACCAGACAAAGGATCAGGCAGAACATTGTTCAGGCTATCAAAGAAGTTTGTCCTGAATGTCATGGCACAGGCTTAGCGACAAAAAGTTCACATCTGGTTTATGATCTTGAAAACTGGTTGAAGAAGTTCAGAAGGAAATCACGTGAAAGAAGTATTATCATAAAAGCACATCCTTCAACTGCTGCAAAAATCAGGGATGGAAAAGTTAAATCGTTGTTTAAGCTTCAGTTTAAATATTTGGTTAAAATCGATTTGCGGGATGATCCTAGTATTTCACCGGACACATTTGAATTCTTATCCGCTAAAACCGGTCGTGAATTAACCAGAGAATTTGATTAGTTTTATTTACCTAATAATATGAAGTAGGAGAAAAAAATATGAAATTTTTTATCGATACAGCCAATATAAATGAGATCAAGGAAGCTGCCGCACTGGGCATTCTTGATGGTGTAACGACCAACCCTTCACTAGTTTCGAAGGAAGGAAAAGATTTTAGAAAACTTTTAGATGAAATTCTGAAAATAGTAGACGGACCCGTTAGTGCAGAAGTTATTTCGACAGATTATGAAGGAATAGTTAAAGAAGGACGAGATCTATCAAAAATTCACAAGAATATTGTCGTTAAAGTCCCCCTTATTAAAGAAGGATTGAAAGCTGTTAAAACTCTTACCGGAGAAGGAATAAAGGTTAATGTTACTTTATGCTTCTCTCCTAATCAGGCGCTCCTTGCAGCAAAGGCCGGGGCAACCTACATCAGTCCTTTTGTTGGAAGATTAGATGATATAAGTACAAGCGGTATGGATTTAATTTCACAAATCGTTCAGATCTACAGAAACTACGATTATAAAACCGAAGTTCTTGTTGCCAGCGTAAGACATCCTTTACATGTTGTTGAGGCTGCACTAATTGGTGCTGATGTTTGCACAATTCCTTTTGACGTTATTAAAAAGATGTTCAATCATCCGCTAACAGATGTTGGTCTCGAAAAATTTCTAAGCGATTGGAAAAAACTTAAATAGTTAATTCGAATTATTTTCTAAAACTATTTTCTTGGGGCATAACAAATGAAAAAAACTACATTTAATAGCATTCATAAAAAACTCGGCGCAAAGATGGTTGAATTTGCTAACTATGAAATGCCAATTCAATATTCATCAATCATCGCTGAACATAAAGCCGTTCGAAATTCAGTTGGCGTTTTCGATGTATCGCATATGGGGGAAGTTTTTATTTCTGGGGACAAAGCACTTGATTTTGTTCAGCATATTACTATTAACGATGCATCAAAATTATTCCCAGGAAGAGTACAATATTCCGCTATGTGTTACCCTGATGGTGGAATTGTTGATGATCTTTTAGTTTACCGGTTAGCTGATAAAGAGTTCATGCTAGTTATAAATGCTTCTAACATCGATAAGGATGTTAATTGGATGAAAGAGAATAACAAATTTGGAATTCAGATAAGCAACAAAAGCGATGAATATTCATTGCTTGCTGTTCAGGGACCAAACTCCGGGGAAGTATTGAATAAATTGGTTAAAGATTTTCCAGAACTGGAATACTATCATTTCACAAAAGGAAAAATTGCCGGAACAGAGATGATAATTTCGAGAACCGGTTACACAGGAGAGCTGGGTTTCGAACTTTATTTTACTGGTGATAAATCTCAGGCCGAAAAAATTTGGGATGAAATTTTCAAAGCCGGGAAAGAATTTGATATTCAACCAGTTGGACTTGCTGCCCGAGATTCACTAAGACTTGAAATGGGATTTTGTCTTTACGGAAACGATATTGACCAATCTACAAATCCGATAGAAGCAGGTCTGGGTTGGATTACAAAAATTGATAAAGAAGATTTCATAGGGAAAGATGCGATTCTAAAAATTAAGCAAGCTGGACTTTACCGTAAACTTGTCGCAATGATTTCCGATGAAAAAACTTTTCCGAGAAAGGGATATGATATTACCGCTGCGGGTGAAAAAGTTGGAGTAATTACAAGCGGTACTGTAAGTCCTGTGATAGAAAAACCAATTGCTCTGGGTTACGTGGACAAGCCTCTCTATGCAGCCGGAAGTGAAGTCGCTTTTAAAATAAGAGATAAAGAATTTTCTGCTGTTGTTACTAAACTACCATTTGTAAAAAAGAATTAGAATGAAAATTGACGTACTCTTTTCACCAGTTCAATCAGACGAGCTGTACTTTACAGGAAAAACAACAGTTGTAATTGACGTACTACGTGCTTCGTCTACAATTATAACCGCTTTAATGAATGGAGCTAAAGAAATCATTCCGGTTGGAACTGTAGAATTTGCTGTAAAAATCTCTGGAGGAATTTTCGGTGGGCAGACTCTTCTGGGGGGTGAGCGCAACACGATAAAAATTGAAGGCTTTGCTTTGGGCAATTCACCTTCTGAATATACAAAAGACATCGTATCAGGAAAGTCGATTGTCTTTTATTCAACAAATGGTTCACGTGCTATTGTAAAAGCAAAATACTCTGCTAATCTTTTTATTTGTTCATTTAATAACCTAAAGGCAATGGCTGATCATTTGAAGAAATTAAATGAAGACATCGTTATTCTTTGCTCAGGGAACAATAGTTTTTTAAGTCTTGAAGATTCAGTTTGTGCCGGAATGCTGGTTAACGAAATAAATACGGAAGATAAAGCGATTGTATTAACTGATTCCTCGAAAGCTGCAATAACATTGTTTAATTCTTTTAGTAAAAATATTCTTAAGTTACTTTCTGAAACCGATCATGGGCAATTGCTTATAACTAATGGATTTGAATCTGACCTAAAAACTTGTGCAGAGCTTGACAGCACAGAGGTGATTCCTTATTATTCAGGTAATGCAATAAAAGTGCTGAAATAATATTTGATATCAGAATGGCAACGAAGAAAAAAAGCGGAAAAAAGAAAAATAATGGTTCCGAAAAGAACTATTTCAGTTTCTCTTCTGAAAAGAAAAAAAGAATTGTCGGAATTTTTCTATTACTCTTTTCTGTATTCCTCTTCCTAAGTATAATTTCTTACAGCAGAAAAGACGAAGTTCTGCTTGACAATTCAATCTTTTCAGGTGTTGAATCTCATAATTGGCTCGGGATTATTGGTGCTCATTTCTCCTACTTTTTCATTCAGTCATTAATAGGTTACTTCTCAATTGCTTTCCCTTCAATAATGTTTTTATGGGGAGTTTCCTATTTCAAAAAAATTACTTTTAAAACTCTTATTCACACATCAAATTTTTTATTGATAATCGGACTTACCCTTGCTTCATTCTTCGGGGTTTTAAATGCTGGCCTGGAATTTTTACCTGGAACAATAGAGCTTCGGGGAAATATTGGTGAGTACCTGGGTGAATGGTTTGTTGGATTGCTGGGAACGGCAGGAAGCATACTCTTGCTAATTTTTATTTCAGTTACCGTTCTTATCATTGCATTCGATATTAAAATTGAAAGCATTTTCCAATTCATAAAAAATATGTTTGCTGCGAAGACAGACATCAATATAAAAATACCCCAAAGTGATGAAGAAAGAAAAACATCTAATCTTGATAAAATTAAAAAGCTCCGGAAAGAGAAAAAGAAACCTGTTTTGGTTGAGGATGATGATATTACTGCTGCAGAATTGATGGAAGAAGAAGCCGAGGCACAAACAAAAATTGAGATCATTAGAAAAGATAAACCAGAAACTTTTGAAGAGGATATAATAGCGGTAGATGATAGGAAAAAAGTTGATCTTGAAAAAACGGGTGAATTCTCTGCCAAGAAAAATGTTGATGATGAGGAAGCCAAACTCCCTGATCCATGGGAGGAAGATCTGGATTACGAACTCCCCAGACTCGATTTGCTTCAACCAGCGGTAGCTGAAGACATCAAAGTTGCCGAAGAAGAATTGACACGAAATGCAGAATTACTTAAAGAAAAACTTAAACTTTTTGATATTGATATTCAGAATATTTCTGTTACGCCTGGACCAGTTGTAACTCTTTATGAAATTGTTCCTGCGCCAGGAGTAAAAATAAGTAAGATTGTCGGACTTGAGAATGATATTGCACTTGCACTTTCAGCAAGAGGAATAAGAATTATTGCACCAATTCCGGGTAAAGGTGCGATTGGTGTTGAAATACCAAATGCAGAGGCTGCACTTGTTAATGCACGCTCTGTGCTGGGCAAGGTAAGAGATTCAAAATTGCAATTACCATTATCACTTGGCAAAACAATTAGCGGAGATGTTTATCTGACTGATCTTTCCCTGATGCCGCATCTTTTAATTGCAGGTTCAACTGGCTCAGGAAAAAGTGTTGGAATAAATATGATAATCAGCAGTTTGTTGTATTCAAAAATGCCTTCTGACATTAAGTTCATCCTTGTTGATCCGAAAAAGATTGAACTTTCATTTTACAATAAGTTAAGAAGACACTACCTCGCAGTTTCTCCTGATATCGAAGAAGAAATTATAACTGTTCCGCAGAATGCAGTGTTGATGCTGAAATCAGTAGAAATCGAAATGGAAAAAAGATATGATCGATTGGCAAAAGCCGGTGTAAGAAATATTGTTGATTACAATAAAAAAATAGAAAACCCCAAAACAAAACCTCACGATAGTGAAACAATAAAGCATCATCATCTACCTTATCTTGTTGTTATTATTGATGAACTTGCAGATCTAATGATTACTGCAGGCAAAGAAGTTGAAGAACCAATTACCAGGCTGGCGCAGCTTGCTCGTGCCGTTGGAATTCATCTTGTGCTTGCAACTCAAAGACCATCGGTAAATGTTATCACAGGATTAATTAAAGCCAACTTCAGTTCCAGGATTGCTTACCAGGTCGCGACAAAAATAGATTCAAGAACAATTCTTGATACGAATGGTGCCGATAAATTGCTTGGGCGTGGTGATATGCTGTTTTTGCCTACTGGTTCACCTAAACCAATAAGAATGCAAAATGCCTTTATTTCCACTGATGAAGTTGAAAGCCTGACAAATTATGTATATTCACAGCCAGCTTATTCTAAACCGTATTACCTGCCCTCGATTTATGATAAGAAGAAAAGATCTTCTTCGGGACTAGCTTCAGATCTTGATCCGATGTTTGAGGAGGCAGCAAGGGTTATTGTTCGTCATCAGCAGGGTTCCGTTTCACTTTTACAGAGAAAATTAAAATTGGGGTATTCACGTGCAGCAAGAATTGTTGATCAGCTTGAGGATGCCGGAATTGTTGGACCGAATGATGGGAGTAAAGCACGGCAGGTCATAGTTGAAAATGATGAGCAACTTGAAACTGTATTACGAACTTTATAAAGGTAAATTATGATAATTAGAATAACACTCATATTAGGCATTTTACTAATTTTTCTTTCGCAATCATTTCCCCAGCAGGATCCGGAAGAAGTATTAAGAAATATTCAGGATAAGTTCAATACAATCAATGATCTTTCGGCAGATTTGGTTCAATCGGTAAACGGAAATGCAAATCTTAAAGGAAAAATTTATTACAAAAAAGAAAATCAACTCAGATTTGAGTTTAAAAATATTCTATTAATTTCCGATGGTGAAACTTCCTGGAGTTATAATCCAAAGAATAACAAAGTGGTCATAACTGATTACGAAAGCGAAGGGGATAAAATTCTATCTATCAGACAAATCATTTTTGATTATCCTGAAAATTGCAATTTAACTACAGAACAATCAGAAGGCACAACGATTCTTCTTTTAATTCCAAATGATAACACTTTTAGTTTTAATTCGATAAAACTTTTTCTTAGTGAAGACTATCTTATAACAAAAGCTTCAATTGATGACCCTGCAGCCGGTGAAATAGAAATCGATCTTTCTGATTATAAGCTAAATAAAGGTTTATCTGATAGTCTGTTCAAATTTTCACCACCCGAAGGAAGCCAGGTTATTGACCTCAGATAATCAAAAAAAAATACCAGCTTTAAGAGGATACCTAAATTTTTTATTATCGATCGGGCTGGCTGTACTATTTCTCTATCTTGCATTCTCAGATATAAATATCAGTGAAATGATCGGGCTTGTTACGCAAGCATCAATTGTTTGGGTCTTGATTTTTTCCGCCGCGATTTTACTGGGACATTTTGTAAGAGCATTACGGTGGAAAATCATTTTATATTCAGTAAAGCCTGATGCAAAAATGATAAATCTTTTTGGTGCTTTAATGATTGGCTATGGGGTTAACTGTGTTACTCCAAAACTTGGTGAGGTATCACGCGCGATTATGGTTGGCAAGTATGAAAACCTATCCAAGACATCAATGTTTGGAACCGTAATAGTTGAAAGAGTAATTGATATCTTTTCGTTGGGCATCGCAGTACTGATCTCTGTTTATATCTGGAGCTCCAGTTTGTATGAAACTTTTCCATGGCTGGAAGCCACACTTTATATTTCATCAGCAATACTATTTACCGTTCTATTGATGATTTACTTATCAGTGAGACTCAAAGAAAAATTCTATGGAATTATTATAAAATTAATGGGAAAATTTTCTTTAAAATTTGCTGAGAAGCTTCGGTACATTTTTGAAATGCTGAATCAAGGCTTTACAAGTTTAAAGGGAACAAGAAATTATGTGCTTACTTTTATTACTTCGATTGCACTACTGCTTATGTATGCCCTTACTTCCTACATCGGATTTTTAATGCTCGGCATACAAGCAGAATATTCTATAACATTTGCAATGGGCTGGGTCGTAATGAGTATTAGTGCAATAGGTGTGGTTATCCCTACTCCGGGGGCAACAGGTTCGTATCACGCTCTTGCAATGAGTACGCTTATTTTACTTTTTGGTTTTGGGGAAACTATCAGCGCTGCATATGCATTCCTGACACACTTTATTTCTTATTTTATTTTTATTGTTGTTGCACTGATAATGTATTTTTCGCTCAACAGAGAGCATACAAGCCTATTTAATCTATTCAAAACAAATTCTGACAATCAATGAAAAAAATATTTCTTCTGTTTTTTACTATCAATCTAACTTTTGTAGCACTCGCCCAAACGGAACTTAAAGCAACAATGGGTATCAATTTTATAAGTTTGCCATCAGTTGATGATTACATTAATCAGAACTATGCACCGCCGGATGACCAGCTAGGTTCATTTAAGACAGCGGCTATTTTTACAGGAGAGGTTGGATATTTCTTCAGCCAATCCTTTGAAGTAAGTATTGAAATTCCATATCAGATTTATTCATACACAACCAGCATAGCAGGCAATGGTCAATACGATTTATACTATGACGAACTTCTTCCTTCATTAATGGCTTATTATGTTCTTGCCGGGACAGGTTACAATTTTAAATTTGGTGGTGGCGTAGGGCCAAGGTTTGTTTTTGTTACTGAAGATAAAAAATGGCAGGGAACATCTGAGGAATTTAATTCGACAGGTTTTGGCGGAGTGCTACGTATTGAGGGAAACACCAGTCTTGCTGAAAATGTTTATGCAAATATCGGGTTTGATTTAAGATATGATTTTAGCGGTGAGCCGGAAAATGATAATGGAAACAAACTTTACAATAATGTTGAAGATAGTAATGTCAATTTCAATTCTTTCTCTGCGGGGATCAAACTTGGAATTTCATATATGATAGGTGGAAGCAATTGAGTTTAATTGAAGCAATATTACTTGGAATTATACAAGGACTGACTGAGTTTCTCCCAATCAGCAGCACAGGGCATTTAACTGTCGCAGGGAAATTGATGAACCTAGTTTCACCAGAACATCCTGAGCAGTGGACAGCTTTTATAGCGATCATCCAGCTTGGAACTTTACTTGCCGTTCTAGTTTACTTCTGGAATGATCTGATTTCTATTGTTAAAGATTTTTTTGTTGATAATCTTGTTAAAAAAAATAAGTTTTCCGAACAAAGCGCTAATTCAAAACTAGGATGGTTAATTATTATCGGAACAATTCCGGTTGTAATTATTGGGCTAGCTTTTAAAGACGCAATTGAAGGTGCGTTAACAAAAAATCTTTATGTTATTGCAGCAAGCTTGATTGTTCTTGCATTAATATTAGCACTCGCTGAGAAAATAGCAAAATTTAAAAAGGATTTAGAACACATCACAATTATTGATTCGATTGTTATAGGCTTAGCCCAGGCTCTTGCTCTTATACCTGGTTCATCAAGGTCGGGGACAACAATTACCGCAGGATTATTTGTTGGTTTGAAGAGGGAAACTGCAGCAAGATTTTCATTTTTGTTAAGCGTCCCGGCTGTTTTAGGTAGTGGTATCCTGCAGCTTTTTGAAGCGTTGGAATTTGTTGACCAGGCAATGATAGTAAATATTGTTGTTGCAACAATCGTCTCGGCTATAAGTGGTTATCTTGCAATAGATTTTCTTTTGAAATATTTAAGGAAAAATTCAACATTTCTTTTTGTTTACTACAGAATAGCTCTCGGATTAATTATTTTAATTTTACTTTTTACAAATTTCATTCAACCATAAAGGAGAATAAAACATGAAACAACTAATGATCACCCTGATGATATTATTCAGTGTACTAGCCTGCAAAGGACAGGAAAACGATCAGGTTAAATCACAGGAACCTCAAACCAAAAATGAAAGTGAAGAAATGACAGTAGCAGTAATTAAAACAAATATGGGAACAATAGAGATTGAACTCTTTGCTGAGCAGACACCAAAAACAGTTGAAAATTTTGTCGGGCATGCAGATAGTGGATACTACAATGGAGTAATATTTCATAGAGTAATTGAGAATTTTATGATTCAAGGTGGTGATCCAACTGGCACTGGTCGAGGTGGAGAAAGTATCTGGGGAAAACCATTTGCAGATGAAATAGTTCCATCTTTAACATTTGATGAACCTGGAATACTTGCTATGGCTAATGCAGGACCGAATACAAACGGAAGCCAGTTTTTTATAACCGTTGCGGCCACTTCCTGGTTGGATGGAAAGCATACTATCTTCGGGAAAGTTATTGAAGGAATGGATGTCGTTTATGCGATAAGTAAAGTTCCAACAAGCAAACCAGGAGATAAACCGCTTAAGGATGTTGTGATGGAATCCGTAACAATAGAGCAAAGAGAAGTAAAATAGTTTATCAAAGACCGCATCAGTTTTGATGCGGTCTTTTATTTTTAGATATGCAATCTGAGGTAAAACAGGAATTTTTTTCTTCCCGATGGGCTCTGATAATTGCAACAGCTGGGATTGCAGTCGGAACAGGGAACATCTGGAGATTCTCAAGAATTGTTGCACAAAACGGTGGTGGTTCCTTCCTAATTCCATGGTTGATATTTCTATTGATCTGGTCTGTTCCTTTAATCATTGCTGAATTCGCAATTGGCAAATCAACACGAATGGGGCCTGTAGGTGCAATTTCAAAAACCGCAGGAAATAAATTTGGATGGATGGGTGCATGGATTGTTTTCGTATCAACTGCAATTATGTTTTACTATTCAGTTGTTACCGGCTGGTGTATCAGATATTTTATTTCGGCTGCTTCCGGTTCTTTATTCAACACAGCAGAACATCTGAATTATTGGAATGAATTTTCCACAAGTTACCAGCCTCTATTATTTCATTTTCTTGCCATATTCTTCGCTGGGTTTGTAATTCTGAAAGGCGTTACAAAAGGGATTGAAAGAGTAACTAAAATTCTTGTTCCATCTTTGTTGATAATATTATTGATTTTATTTTTTCGGGCAATCACTCTTCCGAACGCAATTGAAGGGATAAAATATTTTTTTACTCCGGATATTAATATAATTCTTGACTATAAAGTCTGGCTAAATGCACTAACTCAAAATGCGTGGGATACCGGTGCCGGCTGGGGATTGATAATGGCCTATGCTATTTATATGCGGAAGAAAGAAGACATTTCACTGAATGCGGCATTGATCGGATTCGGAAACAATAGTGTTTCCTTGATTGCAGGTATTACAATTTTTTCAACTGTGTTTGCGTTGAGCTCTGTGGATGCAATGCAGCAGGTATCTCAATCAGGTCCGGCAAACACAGGATTGACATTTATTTATTTGCCGATATTATTCACAAAGCTATCTCAGAGTAATTTTGTAAATACTTTTTTTGCCACACTTTTTTTCCTTGCATTATTTTTCGCCGCATTTACATCATTGATCTCTATGGTTGAACTATCAACGCGAACATTGATAGATTTTGGACTTAAAAGAAAAAAAGCAATTATCATTATTGCATCAATGGGATTTTTATTGGGAATACCGTCAGCTCTGGATCTGAATTTTCTTGCAAACCAGGATTGGGTCTGGGGAGTCGGGTTAATTTTAAGTGGAGCATTCATTTCGTTTTCAATTATTAGATACGGTGTTGATAAATTTCGGACTGAAGTTATAAATGGATACGGAAGTGATGTTAAAATCGGTAAGTGGTATAATTTTGCTATTGGTATTTTAGTCCCGATCCAGGTTGTAGTTTTGATTAGCTGGTGGCTTATTTCTTCAATAGGTTGGGATGCAGAATGGTGGAATCC